>Ga0187892_10005847_pt1 | contig 18873 bp, 21 predicted proteins | sample MA1701073metaG_FD_139345 | JGI IMG/M metagenome (GOLD analysis project Ga0187892, IMG submission 139345) | Bio-ooze microbial communities from a basaltic lava cave in the Kipuka Kanohina Cave System on the Island of Hawaii, USA - MA170107-3 metaG ...
GAGGAGAATCGCGAATCACTTCGTATAAGCCAATTAGTTCCGGATTGGAATCATTGATGATGCTTTTGCATTTATTGTCGGTTGCAAAAAAGACCGCCCCTCCTCCAAGAAAGGGCTCAATAAACCGTTCGAATCGGGTTGGAAAACATCGGACCAATTGCTCAAGTAAACCCGATTTTCCGCCAGCCCATTTTACAACGGGCTTCGCTCGATCTTGCAGTTTAAACATCCTTAACGGGCCTCATAGGTAATGTGAAGAAATAGAAATATTTTTAGAAATAATTTTATTTTAATGTTTACCATCGAGAGTTTCAGATTAAAAGTTGGCAAAATAGGAGTTTCGTTTTCGGTGGAGAAATTATGTCGCCTCGTGACACGAGAACAGGTGCCACACGTGCACATTGAGGGCTACGGCGAGAGCGTTCGCATCAACCTGAATGACCTGGAACAGATGGAGGGAATATCATGGCGAAGAAAAAATTTAAGACCGGCAAAGTAGAAATTCCTAGAGATGAGTTCGATCCTTCCAAGGCGAAAGTTCGGATCTCTCTATTTGTGGATGCCGATGTTGTCGCGGCATTTAAGAACGCAGCCAAATCAACTCCCACCGGTGAATATCAGTCGCTCATGAGAGAAAAACTCAGAGAAGCCATTTTTGGAAAGCAGGTAGACGCCCATTTATTAGAGACCATCCGGGAAGTCGTTCGGGACGAAATCAAGAAAGTTGGATAACCTAAAAATTTATGAAATAATATTTCGAAGCCCTCATTCGAGCGTCCTACAACGAAGTGAAACTGGTCGTTAACTTCCGTCTTTTGCGAATTGGGCACGTTGCGTCCCTCTCTCCACAACTCTGAAGCAAAGTCTTGGGGCTAACTAATCCTGCTATAATGGTAAACATTCACATGTTTCCACTCCTCCCCGTACTTTGGTGGATAGCAATCGCATGGGCCGATTTACCCGATCGGCAGCAACCATCCAGAAATTTCCTCCGGGATTTTTCCCCTCCCGTACTTACGGCGGGACAGATAACCGGATTTTATTCCCCGAATGAAGAATATCCCCAAAATTTGATTCCCATTCTCCAAGAAGCTCCGGGAGGAGCTTACATGACCGTCGGAACAGAGCGGGGATTTATCGGGGCTTCTTTATACAGCGGCATTTCTCATTTGGTGCTTATGGATATCGATCCAAAGGCTGTCCTGTTTAATCAGATGAATATCGCACTCCTTAAGATGGCGAAAGACAGAAACCACTACCTTCACCTGAGGCTGAATGCCACGCAGAATGAATGGCTGGAGGCCGCGAAAAAAGGGAATCTTGATGGCGAAACCATTGAGCTCTTGAGGAACGTCAAAAACGCGAATTTTTGGTTCGAAACGGTGAGAAACTCACGGCGCTTCGAAAGGTTTCACAGAGCTCCATCAGGTATGGATTCAGCCGAAACTCCCTTTCATGGGGTCAACTATCTCTTCAACGACGAGCTCTTCGGACGTCTTCAACGGCTGGCGCGCGCGGGAAAGATAGACTCCGTGCAGATTAATATGAGCAATGACAGAAACGTGAAGGCACTACTCGAACATCTGCGTCAACACAACATTTCCTTGGGAGTATTGGACGTCAGCAATATGTGGTTTTACTGGAAATCTGGGGACGCGATCGACCGTTTCAAACGAGTGAGCCAGCCCAATAGTCTCTTAATCATGACAGCGATCGAATACACCCCTAATGACTGGCGCTTTAAGTACAGGGGATTTAGATTTGACAATCTTTACCCGACGCAAACTTCCTCCGTTGATTTTAGAAGGCTGGAATCATCCATGACGGATTCGGCGATTCGCGGACCCATCGTTAGATTCCCCGTTCCTTTTATTTCAAGGTGTAAGGCCATCGCGCAACAGTTCTTTGATGCAGTCTGGTGATAGGGAAGGCGTTTTGCCCTTGCCAGCCCTCCCAACCCCAGAGCGTGGAGGCGACAATGATGTTTCTCGGAGAGGCTAGAATTCCCCGCTCAGAAAGGTAAGACGAAAAACTTTCGCCTGTTGTAAGGTCGGATTCAGGTAGCGATTGTCGATCATGTTCAAGCGAAGCTCGGGGTAACGGCGCTCATCGTAAGGGTGGAATGAGAAAATACCATCCATGCCCCAGAGCTCACCGTACAAATACAGGTCGAAATAGAACTCGCTCACCAAGCGGTTTGTGTCCTTGTGGCAGCGCATGCAGGAGTCGTCGGTCACGCGAATCAGGCCCGCGGTGTAGTTGACGGGCACGATCGACAACTTGCTCTTCGTCGAAGCCGCATACGTCTCTTGAGTGCCATTCACTTTCCAGCTCGTATCATAAGCCGATACGAAGGTTGTCTTCGTGAGAAGCTCGCGCACGAGAGAGTCATCACCAAAATCGGGGAGCATGTCCAGATACCCTTCCTGTTGAAAAGTTGGCGCCAATGCAGCCTTAGCCGAAAGCTTTGCCGGCTTTAGGGTATTGTTGTTTTCGAGAAAATCAATCATCGATCGCAAATTGGCAGAATCCTGCCAATGCGGACGTAACGACCTGATCGCATCCGCCAGGTCTGTCGCGCGAGGGAAAGGTCGAAATACGTTCATCGCCCAACCCGTCGAGTAACGAGTTCTTGTGCGAATCTCCACCGGCAAAAGCCTAGAGCCATCCACGATGAAAAGAACTTCGCCGAAAACCGTTCCCACCGGATAAGTCCATCTCCACTCCGGGCGGTTGTCGTTCAAAAACACTCTCGTAATCGCCATGGTCTGCACCTGCCCATTCACTTGAGGCAGCCAAACAAAGGTCTCTGTTTGTAAATTCGTTGAATCATCCGTCCCCGCGGTCGTTCCGAACGGAAATTGCCAACGGTGCCTGGAGCGATCATGAAGTCCCCCAATAATGGATTCTGAAGCTGCCACGAGATCCGGCCACTTATCGTTCGAGCTCGCTCCAACCGAGTCTTGATAAGAGGGTTTCATCACGGTCTTGTCATACCAAATGGTTTGAGAGCTCCAGAGAACGGATGCCAGGGCTGGATTGGATACTTTCGGTAATGCCGATTTGACGACGGCAAGCCGGGATGCCGGCATGAGTAGCGTGTTCAAGTCCAGCGCAGATGCTTTGACTGAAACTAAAAGCCAAAGCGAGTACACAAAGACCGTGACAAGTCCATTCATGGATTTCCCCTTTTATTTAAAGGTAGCACCTGGGAGGCGGCAGGGATGAATCCGCGATAACTCGTGTTTACTTCCGTTAAGGGCAAATCTTGTCATTTGAAGTTTCAAAAAAGGAATCGGCTGAAAATGTATTCATGGAGATTGCCATGAATCAACGTACGACATCGCTTCTGTATTTGCTCGCTATGATCACCTACGGTCAGCACGTTAAACCGATACTCGACTCGCGCTGCGTGGAGTGCCATTCGAAAGGCAACATCCTCAATTTGTCGAGCTTTCCGTTCACTTTCAAAACCGTCGACGATCAGAAAGTTATCGTCGATATGATACTTGGGAAAGTTCAGGGCAATCCTCCCCTCATGCCACCGGGCAATCGGCCGAAACTCACGGCCAATCAAGTGAGTGTCATCGAGCAATGGCGATACGAAGGGCTGCAACCTTGAAAGAGACATTAATCTGGCTCTTGTTTTTTTTGACTTCACAAGGGAAAGCAGACTTTGCGGCTTCGCATTTTGAATGCAAGACTTTGGGCGGAAATCACTATCGGCCCTATTACCTCAAAGCGATCAATGGTGGCACGGCATTTGAGGACTACAGTAAAAAACCGAAGGGATTGCTCGGTCAAAATCCGATGACTTCGATCGAAGAGTGTCAACGAGCAGTGGCGGCCGCAAACGACGAGTTCGGAGTGATTTGCAGTCGTACCGGACTCGATGGTTGGAAACCGACAATTTACACGGGAACTGTCCCAGGGCGACCGGACTTTGGGTATCTAGGAGGCTCCTCGATAGAGCACTTCGAGGATTGTCTCAAGGCAACGGAGTACTCAAGCCAAAACGGAGTTTGCTTTTGGGGCGGCTCCGACTGGTACGTTTCTCCCATCGACAAAGAAGGACTGAAAATGGGGCCGTTTCGCTCGCTGGACGAATGCGTGGCCCACACGAGCAGGATTTGAGCCTGACCAAAGCAAGACAAACCGCTACCTGATATCGCCCAGACCAACTTGAATTCGCGTTTTCATATTCCTACAATCGTTGAGTATGATAGCGCACTTTAGATTCTATGCTGAGTTGAATGATTTTCTTCCCCTTGAAAAAAGGCAGGTTTCGTTCCCTTATGCTTTCTCCGCGCATCAAACGGTCAAGGATCTCATTGAGGCACAAGGCATCCCTCACGGCGAAGTGGATGTCATCCTGGTGAATGGCCAGTCGGTGGATTTCTCAGCGCGGTTGAAAGAGGGGGCTCAAGTCAGCGTTTATCCCGTTTTCGAATCCATGGACATCAAAAATTTGGTGAGGCTTCGACCAGAGCCCCTAAGAGACATAAAATTTCTGCTGGATGTGCCGCTAGGGCGACTTGCCTCCCATCTTCGGCTCTTCGGTTTCGACACTTTGTGGCGTCGGGATTACAAGGATGAAGAGTTGGTGCGTATGGCGAGCGATGAGCGACGGGTCTTATTAACGAGAGACCGGCGACTACTCATGCGAAAACAGGTAACGCATGGGTATTTTGTTCGCGACATTCGGCCAAGCCGGCAACTTCTCGAAGTCCTGCGACGGTTCGATCTCGCGCGTCTCATCGCTCCTTTTCAGAGATGCTTGCGCTGCAATGGGCGACTCTTGAGCGTGGACAAAAAAGCGGTCGACACGCTTCTTGAGCCAAAAACTCGCATTTACTACCATGAGTTTTCTAAGTGTGAGTCCTGTGGCCGCGTTTACTGGAAAGGGAGTCACTTTGAGAAGATACAGAAATTCGTGACTGCAATGGTATCGGAACTCGAGAAGGCTTCGTGAAACAATCCGGATGTTTGCATTGTAGGAGGGGGACCAGCAGGAATGGTCACCGCTGGTTATCACTCAAGTACCACGAGGGCTTTAATGCAGAAATTCCCCGTGCTTTCCTCTTTCGTCAAATCAACCCACGTTGTGCCTGACCGGTAAAAGCTCTCCCCTGGTCTGGCGCGCGATTCAACAATAGGCCGTCCTTGACCGCCCAAAAGAACCGGAACATTGGAGGTTTTGTCGAAAGCTTGTCCCCCGTGGGAAACTTTCAGGTAAACGTAAAAGGGCTCCCCTTGATTCAAGATAACTGAGCGATTGAGATCCACGGTATGAAAGCCGATATTCTCGGCTCGTCCCGCCTGAACGACCAGTGGCTCTGAAAGCATTCCCGCTTCAAATCGGTTGAAAATTCCCACGGTAAATTGCACATTCTCCGCGGTCGTATAAAAACTCACTGCTTTTAGAGTCTCCCGGCCACCGCGATTTCCCTGTACGACAAAAGCATTAAACGCTTCCGTCGCATTTTTTGTGTCTCTCCAGCCGTGATAGTCATGAAAATAGATGCGATCATATTTCATGCGCTCCACATGCTTGAAAGAGATGGCACCCATTTGGGGGTGCTGACCGGCAACTTTGTCGTAATACGAGATCCAAAAGAACCCTGCATTACCCCAGGTTTTGCCCCAACTGTTCTTGACTAACCAAGCACCCGGCCGGGACGCCTGCGTATTCTTATTGTCGTCCCAACCTACAATGGCCACCGCATGGTTTGCGGGCATCGTGCTTGTTGTCGGCTGATAAAAACTATTCATGGAATAGGAATAAAAACCATCGCTCCATGCAAGCGCCGTCGCGATCACCCCATCTTGCATGATGGCTTTCTTGATCTTTTCGATGTTTTCCAGTTCACTTCCCGCCGAAAACCAATGAATATCCCGAACGTAATAATAATGGTAGGCATCGCTGTGATTCTTCGGCGCCACTGAGTAGGATTGACCATCAATATCACGAACCGCGCCTCCCGCCCGCGCGAGATAAGCAGCTGCCACGCGATAGTCACCCCCTTGGTGAACCGTCAACCCGCCAGACACTGGCGCGATGTCCGCATTATGATGGCCGTTGAAACCATTCCACCAATCCAAGTGGTATTCGGCCAGGTTGGGCTCACCGATCTCGTTATTTTGCGACCACACACCGGAAAGCATGAGATTACTTTCTATGGCAGCCATTGTCCCGTGGGTCCAGCACGTACCTCCACTCTGCTGCTTTACAGAAGATACATAGCCCTTTCCATCAGCATTCCGCAGATCGAAAGCAGTAGGCACGCTCGATTCATCACCGAACGCCACTGAAAAACCAAGAAACAACGCCAATGCGAGTCCTCGCATGGATGCCTCCTTATTTTTCTGATGTAGTTAAATGAAGTCTATTTTATCTTCTCGCGAAGAAGACAGTTTGCGAACCTCTATCGGATTTTGTCTGTTAACAAGAATTAACAGTTTGACGTGTATTGCCGTCCTCTGTTTGAGTGGGGTAGGTGATAAGCGACCTCCATTCGTTGCGTGATCAACACTATAACGCCACCGTTACTTTCGTCAGAGAAATCACCTCCGACCTACGAATACTACGTATTCAATCTAATAAAGGTGAGCGTCACTTTGAGCCGGGCCAATTTGCCATTTTGGGGCTTTTAGGAGGAGAGGAGTGCGTCGTTGAATGTAAACCCCAGGATTCCGGCAAGCTCTTGCTAAGAGCATATTCGATGTCTCATCCCATTCTCGATCACTCGACACGGAAGCTCTACACCGAAAACGAGATCGATTTTTTTGAGTTTTATGTGAGCTTGATGACCAGAAAAAATGTTCCCGCCGAGGAAGCCCCCGTGTTGACTCCCCGCCTGTTTTCCCTCCGAGAGGGCTCAAGACTTCACTTGGGAAAGATTTCAGGTCATTACCGATTAAAAAGCGAAGAGCTCGCCAAGAAAAAACATCTGATTTTCTGTGCGACGGGGACAGGCGAGGCGCCTCATAATGCGATGGTGTGGAAGTTACTCTCCGATAAATACGAGGGACGCCTGACCGCTGTAGTCTCGGTACGAAAATGGGCCGACCTCGGGTACTGCCAAACCTATGATGGCTTGACCCGCCGTTTTCCAAACCTGAGTTATGTTCCCATTGCCACAAGAGAGCCCGATACTCCAAAACGGTACATCCAAGATCTCATCGAAAACGGCGAGCTTGAAGAGAGGATAGGTGAACCCCTTTCGCGCGAGAGACATGCTTTTTACCTCTGTGGAAACCCCGCGATGATCGGTATTCCAAAGACAGATTCCTCCAGCGGACAGAGGATTTTTCCACCGGGTAAAGTTGGAATGATCGAGCTTTTGGAAAAGAAGGGATTCACGTCGGAGGAGATTCACTACGAAAAGTACTGGTAGGCGCCTTGGGGAGGGAGAAAAAAATTATGGCAGCGGCGGAATGAGGCGGACCAACACTCGCGACTGTCGACCGTCGTACTCAAGGATCACGCAGTCTCCTCTGCGATCCAGTAAATAGAAAACCGGACTTCCGGCGATGGCCGGTTCTTTGCTGACACGATAATGGGAATTTAACTTGTTTCTTCTTTCGGGTACCACGATTTCAGTCGCTCCGATAGGAGTGTCCGGATAAAGATCGATTAAGTTCTCCATGGTCATATGAAGTTGAAGAAGTGCTTTTTCTACGTGTACGTCGTTATCCGGACGATGAAACTTCAACTCTCGGATCACAAATTCTCCCTGCCGAGGATCTTGTCTGGTCGCGCGAATGAATAGAAAATCAGCCGCTGGTGGATTTCTATGGATCCGTCCTCCATGGAATTGATAAACCCTGAAGAATTGTCGGGTGCTTGGATCATCATGCGCCAACTGGATTTCGCCAGGAGATTGAATCGCTATCTGGCGAGCCGCCCAAAATTCTTCAACGGGATGCTCGGAAAACACAAACCATCGTCCGTTGTTGAAGTGAAAACCAAAGGCGGGCTCCCGTTGAACTGCGAGTCCCACTGCCCGCATCCGTGAGATGAATTTAGAGTCGAATTCGCGAAGGTGGTGTCGACCTGTCGCCGGATCATAGACAATATGACGATGGTTGCGATTGCCGATATCAAAACGCTCCATCTCGGCACGTGCCGCCGCTCGCTCGTCATGGGTGGGATACTCAAATGCGGCTTGCTCCATCTTCCGCGCAAAAAAAGCGAGCCGTTGCGCGAAATAACGTAATTGCTCCGTGCTGGGCTCCCGAAGCATTTCGATGGCAACGTTAATGTCCCGTGCACTTTCGGCGGAGGCGAAAGCTCCTCGGAGAAAATAACCCTCGGATAGTGGATCAAGGATACGATGCTGATTTTTTGCAAACAACTCGATCAGTAATTCAAACCTATCTCTTAGGTGTCCCGCTTCTTCTCCCTGCGCGACAAGGCGGTGGAGTGTTCCGTTCATTTCCTGGCCGAAATGCGCATTGAGGATTGCGAAAGGACAAGGGCGTGGAAATGCAACGGAGGCAAAACACCAGAAAAAGCAAAATAAGGAAAACCGTCTATGCATGGAAAAATCAGATGTTCAAGTATGTTCTTCTAATTCAGATAATGACGCAAAGCAATAGAATTCACTTTATAATTCACTTTGCGGATCAGTCCCAGTTAAGCGCGAACTCGAAAAAAGACAGCGTTGGAATGCCGGCCTTTATCCACCGGCCGGTACTACTTTCCACGGTCGCTCTAAGGTGGCTGACGGTTGTGTAACCGCAGCCAGAATGCGGAATTGGGGACGGTGATCGACGAGCTGCTTTAACCCTATCGAAAAAGGGACGTCTACATCATTCACCGGGAATCGCTGATGTACTAGGCATCCCACTGTTGGTGCTCGCCTCGTCCGATAAGGTACGTGAATATGTGCGCGGGTATCATTAGAAGGCTTGTCTTGTTTCGACCTATTTCCATGGCTTCAAAATCCTGAGGCCTCTGGGTAACAAGATAAGCTCTGGCAATTTTTTCGCTCTCGCAAAAAATGATGAGTCCTTCATCCTTTTTCAGTGAAACATCATTTCGGTATTTCACTTCAACCGGAAGAGTCATCTTTGGGCTAGAAACAACTATGTCCACCTCTTTATCAGTGGCTGAGTCCCTCCAATAAGAGAGTGTCGGTGTCTGTTGATAGAAAAAAGTGTAAAGATGGCGCAAGACGGTTGTTTCAACAATAGATCCCATTTCCTGCGGATTGTTTAGGATTTCTTCTCCCCGGAGAAGAACGGCATTGCGAAGAGCGGCATCGACGAGGAAGACCTTGTGGCGCATTTTTAGCACTTTCTTGCCCGTGGTTTCCGTCGGAGGAAGTCTATATATCAAGTATGCGTCTTCAAGAAGATCGAGATGGTTTGAGATCGTCGTCGTCGTACTTTCCAGCGCATGCGCGCAACCCCTCACCGAAAGAATGTGACCAGTATGCAGACATAGATAGATAAAAAGCTTTTCAAGGTCGTTGATGTTTCTCACTCCATATAGAGCAGTCATATCCCGCTTTAAAACTCGCTCGACAACATCTTCTCGCAAGAGCCGTTGGCACAATCCTATATCGGGAATTTTGGCGGTCTCCGGGAAGCCACCGACAAGGAGATACCTTTTGAATAGGGGCATCAGTGAATTAAACTGTTCCGCAATGAGAGACAGCGCACCTTTTTTGTTCTTAAAGAGTTGTTTTATCGGCTCACATTGGATGCGCTCGGTGTTATTGGGCTCGGTCAGATGTACAAACTCGAAAAAGGAAAGCGTCGGGATTCCGACTTTTATCCAGCGGCCGGCGCCACTTTCAGCGGTCTTTCTAAGGTGACTGACGGTAGCGGAACCCGTAGCCAAGATGCGAAATTGGGGACGGTGATCGACGAGTTGCTTTACATAAAGTTCCCATTGTTTTGAGTAATGGATCTCATCGAGCAACAAGGTCGCTTCCTTATTTTCCGCATGAACATTCTCATGATACACGCTCAGTATTTCTTCCAGTGTTAAAAGCTTTAAGAGCGGGTGATCAAGGCTGAGGTAAAACACACCTTTTGGGTCCTCAGTCTCAATCAATTGCTTCGCGACTTGAGTTAAGATTGTTGTTTTCCCGACACGCCGGGGCCCACAAAGCAAGATGGCTCTTTTCAGTTTTTTATCTAGAAGCAATTTGTGACAAAAACCGTAGGCCACCCTCTTGAATGGCGGAGCATCGAATGGTTTGTTGGTCCACCAGGGGTTGTACCCCTGGAGAATTTTGAGCACCTCAACCCTATCAAAAAAGTCTTTCATAACAGTTACTTCCAATATATTTCATATAATTACATATCATAGTATGCAATATTATATAAAACTAGTCTAGTATAATAGGTAATTATTGCAAGCAATTGGTAATCCCAATTTGCCCGAAAATAGGGGTGCACAGATCACCACCTGTCCCCCAGTGTCCCCCAAAATCGGCGTTCCAAAATTAAAGTTAATTAAATCAAGTAGTTAGAACGTTATGGCGGAGAGGAGAGGATTCGAACCTCCGGTAGGGTTTTACCCCTACAACGGTTTAGCAAACCGCCGCCTTCAACCAACTCGGCCACCTCTCCAAGACGTCAAACATCAAAAACCCCAAACTTACCACCCTATTCACAGGGTGTATACTGTGCAGTCCGGCCGCTCAAATCTTTGTCATTTTTTTGGGAAAACCGTAAAGGCGAGCCAGCTTTGCGGCGAGCTTAAGTCTCACATTTTCATCAATTTTTGGCGCGTGACTGCACGGGAAAAGATTTGGTGCACCATTTGCAAAAACAATGGGTAATTACGACCGGCAGCTTGTTTGACAGCTGGGGAGGCATCTATGTTTAAAAAACTTTTTCTGGTTTTCCTTCCAGTTCTCTTAATCAATTGTAGTGAAGAAAAACCCAAAGAGCTCACTTCAGATCTCTCATTGGCATGTGTAGCCTCCGGCCAAATCCGTGCTGGATCAAACTCCGTATTAGATCGTTTTCAACTCAACATTCTAAATGGAGTGGGCCCTTTTGATGTCGGCGTTTCAGGCGCAAACTCCTTTTCGTTAAGCAGCCCTTCATTTTCTCGAGATGATTTCATCGTCTCGTTGCCAGCCACGGTAACCGTTCTCGATCGCGGGCGCGTGGGCGCCGTAAGGGCATCATGCTCGGTTGCCACCACTTCCTCCACTAGTTACTCGGTTTCACTTAGCCGTTCACCGCAAAGCTCTGACCGGATTCAGTTGAAGGCAAGCTCCTCGCCATCCGTTGCCGATCCCTTCTACGTCTTTTATCAATCAAACTCGAGGCTTTCTATCCAACAAAACGGAAGCGATACGGCCTACCTCATTAATACGAGCGCTTCGAGCCATTCCACTACGGTGACGGTAGAACTACATCAGAAAGATTCCAGCGGAAATCCCATCGAGGAAATCCTGGGGAGCACAACCCTTTCGATGACCATCGAGGGAATTGACCCCTCCAGTTACAATTTGCAATTAACCGCACAAGCCCAGATGTCCAATAAAATAACGGTCACTGCTTCTTCCTCACTCGATGCGGTCAAAGACAGCTCGGGCAAGACGGTAGCGCATTACCAATTCTCTCTCGATGACTCCAGCAACTTTTCGATCTCGCAGGCTTCGACCGGCGGGAGCGTAGCCACGATCACCAGTAGCAATCCTCCGGACTCAGTCATCGTGACAGTTCAATTGAGACAAAAACAAAGTGATGCAACTCTGAGCTCTCTTTTAGCCCAGAGGCAGTGGATTGTTCCGTTTGCCAGCGTACCCAGCGCCACACTGGTTTTACGGACGATCCCATCCTCGGGTACCGCTTACGTGGGGAATGCGCTGACCATTCAAGCGCAGGCGGTGGGGCTTATATCCCCAAATTATCAGTTTAACTTCAGCGCGAGCGTCTACCACTCCACTCCCTATTATAATTATGCTTCGAATACCGTCGATGTCGATGTGTGGAGCGCAGTGCCCGTAGACGTGACCGCGACTGTAACCGCGTCGTCGGGAGGAATTTCAGCAACCGGTTCTATCGCGTTTCGATTCCAGCAGGACCCATGGTATGGAGACCTGTACTGCCAGATGGATCCTCACGTCTGGAGCTATCCAGTCGGAAGTACTGTTCCGTTTTACATTCGGGCGGTCGATTACTACGGTAACCTCACCAACGAGCCACTGGAGGTTTACAACGTGACCGCGAGTCCATCCGTCATCGCTTCTTTTTTACCGTCATCTATCCCGATCCTCGTCAGTTTCGGATGGACCCCCGGAATCTACACTCTTCACTACTACGTTCGCTCGGCGGTAAGACCCTGGCTCACATGTGGCCCGCTCCAGGATACGATCTTTACGTTTTATCCGTATTGATCAGCCTTCACCGCATCCAGATCCGCATCCGCCGCCACCACCACCACCACCGCAACTGCATCCTTCTCCGCAGCACCCTCCCTCTCCACATCCACATTCGCCTTCACAGCAACCGCATTCCCCTTGGCAACACCCTCCTTCACCACAACTACCACCTTCACCGCAACAACCGCACTCACAGCTTTCACATTCACACTCACAACAACAGCAACCACTTTCTTCTGCAACGCTCACTTCTCCCACCACGCAATGACCCCCCGCCATTGACCGGTGGTGTTTCATTTCACCCGCTAACAGCGGACGAGCCAGCACCACCAAAGACAAGACGAGCCAGAGTTGACCGATGAATTTTTCTTGTTTTGTCATGAGAAGTCTCCTTTTATGCTTCCTACGATCATTTTATAAAGAAGCGCTTGTGATTTGCAGAAGAGCACGGTCATTTCGTTGACAACTGTTAGGATAAATTCTAAACTATATACGTAACTCCTCTTTTTACTGTAATCCCAAAAAAGTAATAAACACTGAACGAAGCCTGGAACTCGCTGGGAATGTTTTTGGTACCCAGTTCGCATCGATTAAGAATGATGAATCGCGTTCTCATCTTTGAGCCTGATGCACGACTCGCCGCGCAGTACAAACAACACTTCGAACAGAAATCCTTTTGGGTGATTGCGGAACCAGATTCAAAAATGTGCGTTGAGCTGCTGCAAAAACAATACTTTCATTTGTGTCTCTGGGCCCTCGAAGACGAAAAAGAACTGGATAATTTTTTTCTAGTTAAGCAATTAAAACCAGGGACCTCTTTTGTCGTGACAACCAACAATACCACCCCAGCTTTCATCGTGGCGTGCATGCGGGCTGGAGCGTCGAATTTGTGGATCAAGAGGCACCCCCTTGAGATACTGGATTCTGTCGTCGGCGATACACTGGCCAGAATGATTCCGGATCGGCCGCCTGAGAATGCTCTTGAATTCCCGTTTCCTCAATTTGTGGGCAGGCATCCCAAGATTTTGGAGATTTGTGATCTCATCCTGAGCATTCGAACCTCCGACTCAACGATTTTGATCACCGGAGAAAGCGGCACGGGGAAAGAAGTGGTCGCGAAAGCCATCCACAATCTGAGCCCACGCAAAAAACAGCCTTGGGTGGCAGTTAATTGCGGAGCCATTCCAGCGACTCTGTTGGAAAGCGAGCTTTTCGGACACGTCAAGGGGGCGTTTACCGGCGCGACTCAAAATCGCGTGGGGCGATTCCAACTGGCGGGAGCGGGGACGCTCTTTCTCGACGAAATCAGCGATTTACCGTTTGACCTGCAAGCCAAATTATTGCGCGCGATCCAGCACAAGATTTATGAACCTATCGGAAGCCCGCACAGCCTCACGCTCGACGCTCGCATCATCGCGGCCACCAATCAGGATCTCGAAAGCGCCGTCACTCAAAAACGCTTTCGAGAAGACCTCTATTACCGGCTGAACGTAATCCCGATTTACATTCCGCCACTGAGGAGTCGGAAATCAGACATCCCCCTTCTCGTTAAATCTTTTCTGGATCGATTCAACGAAATCACCGGTAAGAAAATTCCCGGAATCCGGGAAGATGCGATGCAATTTCTCATGCAATATCATTGGCCGGGAAATATTCGGGAACTGGAAAATCTGATTGAGCGAATTGTTGTCCTAAAAAAGTCGGATGGAATCATCGATCTGAAAGATATTCCCATTGAGCATTTCAAGACCGTGCGGTTGGATCGATTTGTCGCGAACGTCGCTTTACCCGAGGATGGTCTTGATTTCAATCTCGCCGTCAGCGAATTTGAAAATGAGCTGATCCTTCAAGCCCTACAGAGAACCTCTGGTAATAAGAACAAAGCTGCGACCCTATTAAATCTAAATCGAACTACTTTGGTGGAAAAATTGAAGCGGAAGGGACTTCGAATCAAAGCCGCATGAATCTATTTTCTGGTAGATGACTTTTCCTTTTCCCCCGACTCGATAAGCTGCCTCATGAAATAATTCAAGACCGAGCTTCGCTTTGCGCCGCCCAAAAGGTGTTTGAGGTCTTCGTAGACTGTCGGATCGTTCACCAATGCACCAAGCGTTCCATCCCCCCGGTCTATCTTGCTCGCAATCGCTTCTAGGTGCCCGACCGCCCGACTCATTTTTTCGCCGGACGTTCCATAGATCATCTCGTGAAGCAGTCCCTTTTGCTGGCGGACCTGAGAGGTTATTGTCGCAAGATTATGAGCCACCTGATTCAAATTGATAATCAGATCATCAAATTTGCTCCCCTTCTCGAAATACCGATTGATACCCTCGACTAAGTTCCCTCCCTTGGTAAACAGATCGCTTAATTCACTGGTTTGTATCATCGAGCCATCTTCCAACGCTGGGAGGGATGGGGTCCCGATGGAGATCTCGATATACTTATCGCCCAGGACTCCCTGAGTACGAATGGTAGCAACGGAATCTTGTCGGATCCGATCGGAGACTGACCTAGAAAGGGAAAGCTCCACGATCAACTCTTTCGTCTCCGTGTCTGAAACTGTGATATTTTTCACGACCCCGACTCTGAGGCCCGCAAGCGACACTTCCGAACCGTAATGAAGTCCTTTCACATTGGAAAACTTTCCATACAACGTGAACTGGGGACTGAGGAATCCTCTCCCATTCCCCATGCTGAAGATCACAAACACAAATCCCAGAATGCCCAATAGAATAAATACGCCGACGATAATGTTATTAGCAATCTTCTTATCCATTTACATTGCTTCTCCAAGAATGAAGCCACGTACTGCCGGATCCTTCGAGGCTTTCATTTCTTCCCGGGATCCCATCGCTAAGATTTTCCCACTTTTCATGAACGCGATCCGGTCCGTCACCGTAAAAATGCTGTGCATATCGTGCGTGACCAACACAGAAGTCACCCCTTGTTTTTGCAGCTGTTGGATGATGAGAAGGATTTGACGAGTGTTATAAGGATCGAGTCCCGTCGTGGGCTCATCATAAAGGATGACTTCCGGATCCATGATGATGCTTCTCGCAACTCCCACTCGTCTCTGCATTCCCCCGCTTAAATCGGAGGGCAGGAGATTTTCACTTCCTTGGAGTCCCAGTTTAGACAGCGTGGCGATAACCTTTTCGTGAATTTCCGAGTCCGTCATTTTCGTGTGCTCTCTCAAGGGATACGCCAGATTCTCTTTCACTGTGAAGCTGTCGAAAAGGGCTCCATACTGAAACACATAGGCAATTTTTTTTCGAATTCCGACGAGAGATTGCTCATCCATCGTGGGAATGTCGTGCTCGCGAAAATAGATATGTCCGGTATCGGGTTTTTCAAGACCGATAATCATCCGGAGCATGACGCTTTTGCCACAGCCGCTACCCCCCATCAGCGTCAGGATCTCGCCTTTATTTAGCATCAAATCAATTCCATCATGGACCGTTTTTGCTCCGTATTTCTTGCAAATTCCGACGATTTTAATCAGTGGCTCGATCATCAAGCTCTCTCAAACAACCAAAAGATTTTTGTCAAAATAAAATCCGATATCATGATGAGAATGGAAGAGGTCACTACCGAGCGGGTCGTCGCCATTCCAACCCCTTGCGTCCCCCCTTCGGTCTTCAATCCGTAATAACAACCCGTCACCCCAATGATCAGGGCAAAAAATAACGTCTTGGCAACGCCCACCGTAAAATCGCTGATTTGCAACGCCACCACGGCCTCATGAAAATAAAAATTGGGGTTGATATGGAGCTCAAAATACGAAAGAATCATTCCCCCCGTAATACCGATCAGATCCGCCATGATCGTGAGAAGAGGCGTCATAATCAACAAAGCGAGAATCCGTGGAATGACAATGCGTTTGATGGGATCGGTGCCCAGTGCACGAATGGCGTCGATTTGCTGAGTTACTTTCATCGAGCCGATCTCCGCGGCAATTCCCGATCCCACTCTGCCGGCAATCATAAGGCAGGTCAGAACAGGCCCTAGCTCTCGCATGACGGACAGACCCACGACTTTGGGTACATAAAGCTTTCCACCGAAACGTTCCAAGCCGTAACCAAATTGGATCGACATCACCATGCCCGTGGAAACCGCGGCGATAAAAGCGATCGAAAGTGATTTTGCCCCGAGGGTGTAACACTGTTCCATCAGCAGACCGAAATAGTACGGCTTTCGAAACGAGGCCAGTATGGAAGAATAGAGCAGATTCACGCTCCCGCCGAGGAAATCGAAAAATTGCTCCACCGCCTTCAATGATTTGGACGTCGTAAATTCAAGAAGCCGAATTTCACTTTTAGTTTTTTCCATGACTGAAACTCTTAATGAACGATAAAAACTGCTCCAGTTCGTTGTCTGAAATTGTTTCCCGGCTCAGGAGCGTAAAATCGAACACACAGGAGTCTTTGGGGAGGACAAAAAGCTCGAGGTTGATGGGCACGCCCTCAAGCGTCGCCGAAACCGATGAGTACATACCCTCCGTCTCACTGACTTTGAATGTCTCTCTTTTTTTCATCACCACGTTTCGCGTTCCAATCAGCAAGTGTCGAGTCAATAATTCAAGGGAGTCCGTCCTTCGGTCACAGGAACTGGTCAACGTCACCACGCTCCCTGACGGAAGCTTGTAGGCCTGGTCACTCTCATAGCGATCAGAGGCTTGCCATTCCGTGGGGGGATTGACCGTGTACCATTTGGCCCGCCGAATTCCGCTTCCTCCTCCGCCAAACAGGCTGCAACCGACTCCTCCGCCCATCATTACCAGGCTCACCACAATAAATATTTTCACCAGTGATTGCACAAGGATGCCGCCTTGAACACTTTCCAATACTTATCGGCCAAATCGACTCAAGCTCGGAGAAAATAGTAGAGAGAATGGTGTAATGCGTCAAAGGGGTTCGTCACCAAGGTGACCCGAACACCTATTCCTTAGGCAACAATATCTTGTAATCGGGATAGTGAGCTTCGACGTAACGCCTGAGTTTTTCTTTGACTTGATCCTCTATCTGCCTCGCACGTTCCTTTGTGACCCCGTATTTATTCCCGATCTCCTGAAGCGTGAGTGGCTCTTCGGCGATGAGACGATCGGAGAAAATTACTTTTTCGCGACCTCTAAGGGTTTCGCCGAATTGTGTCAAAATCTTTTTGAATAATTCCATCTGTTCCGCCTCGCCTAAAGTCACATCCACGGGCTCAGCAGGATCGGCAAGGTTATGCAAATGTTCTTGTTTTGTGTCCGAGCTCAAGGGCGCATTTAAAGAAACATCCGCATGGGTAAGACGTTGATCCATCTCCTGGACCTCCTTTTCCTTCACATCCAAACGACTCGCCAATAGCTTCACGTTCTGTTGCGGCACGATCCCCATCTGCTCAAGCTTCTTCTGTTCGGCGCGCAGGCGATAAAACAAACGCTTTTGTGCCTGGGTCGTTCCCATTTTGACGAGAGAATAGTTCCGCAAGATGGCATCTTGAATAAAACTTCTTATCCACCAGACAGCGTAGGTCGTCAGCCGAACATCTTTAAACGGATTAAACTCCTGAACGGCTTTCAAGAGTCCCATGTTTCCATCTTGAATGAGATCCAGCAGCTTGACTCGATAATGCACGTATTCATAGGCAATCTTCACCACGAAACGGAGATTGCTGGAGATGAGCTTGTGAAGCGCCTCCCGATCCCTGGTTTGATAAAATTTAACCGCAAGTTCGTACTCCTGTTCACGTGTCAGAAGCGGATATCGATGAACGTCTCTCAAATAAGCCTGCAGCAGAGGATCCGTCGGCGTAACCGAAATAGCCGAAGATTTGGGCTTCAGGCCGGAACCGCGGGAAACAAGTCGATTGCTCATGCGTGTCCGACTCATTTTTGGTTTTTTTGCCACGTCGAATAGATATCAAAAATAGGATACCATTAAAAGAGTTGTACTCTTGAATGCATAGGATAGGCTAGCCGCCCAATGGAAAAGTTTTTTGTCTATCTCACAAATTTATCCAGCAACAGCGCCTACTTCATCATTTTTGGCATCCTGGTGGCATGCGGCTTGGGCTTCCCACTCCCTGAGGATATTCCACTCATCGCAGCCGGCTATCTCATTTGGGACGGCACCCTCGAATGGTTTGGCGCTCTCGTTATCACCATGGCCGGTGTTCTTATCGGAGATACATTTCTTTTCGTTTTAGGGAGAAAGGCGGGACTCAAGTTTGCCGAGGGCCGCAAAATCCAAGCTCTTTTTAGCCGCAGAAAAATTCGTCGCACACGCGCTTATTTCAGAAAGTTTGGGTATAAGATCGTCTTTTTTGCCCGATTTGTAGCGGGAATTCGGGCCGTCGCCTTCTTCATGGCGGGCGCGATGAAGATGAAATATCAAAAATTCATTTTTTTAGATGCCCTTGCGGCTGCTCTCAGTGTCCCTGTCTGGATGGCCATAGGGTACGGACTGGGCCATTACCTCGGCGATGAAATTTCGTCGATATTAAAAAGTATCAAGCACATGAAAACTGGCTTCAC
>Ga0187892_10005848_pt1 | contig 18870 bp, 11 predicted proteins | sample MA1701073metaG_FD_139345 | JGI IMG/M metagenome (GOLD analysis project Ga0187892, IMG submission 139345) | Bio-ooze microbial communities from a basaltic lava cave in the Kipuka Kanohina Cave System on the Island of Hawaii, USA - MA170107-3 metaG ...
CCCATGGTGGGGGGCTTCAATACGGCCCCGGTATCACCCCAGCGATGCTCTTGCACACGTGGCGGTGGTGTACCAGCGCGAAGGCCGCATAGTCGCCGAGCGACGCGCCGAAATCCACTGGTTTTGACCCATCTCATCGAGCCGTTTGAGACCCCGCATTCACCAATACTTTTCAACAGGCCGGTCAGGCAGGCTTTTGGTACACTCGCGCCAGCTTCGCCGGTGGAGGACTCTCGTCAGCGATGCTCGCTGTTTGCGTTGTGAGGCCGCTCCGCGCCTTCAACGCACGCGAGATGACCCATCGGCTGGGTCGCATGGAACTACACGCTCTCGTAGCCGATGTGTGCTTTGCGCAATACTGTCGCCCGACCGCCCGGATGTGCGGCAGATTGTGAAATTTCCTACCAACGCTGGACCCGAACGACTCCGATGCGGTCGGCGAACCGAGTCAGCGTCATGCGCACATCGTTCGCGGTCAGGTAGGAGACACTATGGGTGGACGGCTGGCCCGCGAGTTCGGAGGATGGGTCGCTTGATGCCAGAGCGTGGGGGGCAGGCCACACCCACGGAGTATTCCGTGTACCTCCATTGGCCCCTAATGTTGCATCTCGGAAATGATGTTGAGTTGGTGCCAATCGAGCCCACTTCGGCGACTTCGGTAACAGCGGAGCATTTCGTTGTACGAGCAAGCTGGCGTTAACATCACTTCGGGTACGTGACACCTAGTTGGTGCTTTCGCTCAGGAACGAGCACACGCAGATACCATGAGCGACCACATGCACGTGGTCCGTGTGCACCAGGCTCAGGTCGCAGCTGCTCCCCATGTCGCAGTCGGCGTCGGAGAAGCAATCGCTGCCGCGCGGCGCACAGATGCTCCGGCCAGAGCCGGCCGCGCATTCGGTCCCCTTCGGACACGCAGCGTCTCTGCTGCAGCCGCCTCTCGGCTGCAGGCAGGGCCGCCGCGGCAGGTCGTCCCGCGTCGCGATTACGCGAGCGACGAGCGCCTCTGCCAGCGCCTCGAGCGCCGCAGCGTCCGGGGCACCAACTGCGTCGATGAACCGTGGCCGCCCGGCGAGCTTCACCAGGGCGCGCCCATGTCGCTCCGCCCGCTCCAGCAGCCGCCGGGCCTGCCGGTACTTCGGCTGTGTGGTGTACACGGCGGCATCCGCCGCCGAGGCCGCGGCGTCGAGGCGCACAAGGAGCCGCCGTGCCCGCGCCCGCCGGTGCGCGAACGCCTCCACCAGTTGCTCCGCCTCGCCGATCTTGCAGTAGATCCCGACGAAGGTCGGGGCAGCGTCGCACCACGGCGGCACGGTGGTCGTCGTCGGCAGCATGCACTCGATCGGCGCGGTGGGACCGGTCGTCGTGCTCGTCGTGGTCGTCGTGGTGCTGATCGTCGTCGTGGGTGCGTCGGCCGGCCGCACCGTGAGCATGAAGCGCTTCGTGTGGCTATCGCCGTTCGTATCGGTGGCCTTGATGAGGGCGGAGTTTTCGCCCGGGTCTCGCGGGGTGCCGGTGAGCACGCCGTCCCCACTGAGGCGGAAGTCGGATCCGAAGTCGTCGGTGTCCGGGTTGAATCCATTCGTGGCGAAGGTCCAGGTGAACCTGCCCGCACCCCCTATGGCCACGAGGAGCTGCCGATAGGCTTCCCCCACGATGGCATCGCCCAGTGCGGGCGGCGTGGAGATCGTCGGTGGAATCGCTGCCGGATAGAGGAAACTCACGGCATCGGCGTCGTCCCCGCGAAGCGCAGCACAGCGGCAATCATGATGCGGGGCGGAGTTCATTGTAGCGTCCCTATCGTTGGAGTGCTCGAGTCCGATGGCGTGGCCAAGCTCGTGGGTGGCAACCTCAGCAACGTTGCACTGTGTGTAGAGTGGGCAGGTGCCGCCTTCTTCGGTGTAGATTGTCACGGCCGCGTCCGTGATACGGATGAACCTGGACCCGTGGAAGACCTTCACCTCGGCTGTGTTGGCCGTCCATCCCCCGACGCCAGCGACTGTTCCGCACTGTCCGTTACTACCGAAGGGGTCCGGTGCAAAGGCTAGGGACGGCTCCCACGGTTCGGGCGGCTGATCAAGGCCGCTCTTCAGCGAGATCGTGGCCGTCGGGACGACTGTCCATGCCGCGAGGGCGGCCTCCCACGCCTGGCGGGCCGGCATCATCCCGAGAAAGGAGTCGTGGGCCTCATCGATAACGAAGGTGATGGGTACGCCCTCGTCAGCCTCGAAGAACCGCGCCTCCGGGGTGTTCAGCTGCGCTGCGGCCTGTCGGCGAAGCGAGGGATCCCGCGCCTCCGGCGGTTCCGCACGGACCGACGACCATCGGGCAGGTCTTGCGCCGAGCGTACGGCCGCGCGCAATGGCCCGCCGCAGCTCGTCCAATGGGACGTGAGCCCGCAGCGGCCGGGCGTCGGGGAGAACGACAAGCGTCGTGCCGCGGCCAAAGTGTCGTTGGCCCTCCGTCAGGCCTTCTGCGTCTAGACCAAGACGGAACTTGCCGAGCGCGAGATGATTGGTTCGGAGACTCCCATCAGCGTGCACGGCGAGGAACAGCAACACGCGCTCGCCTACATGGAACTCGGGCGTTCCGAAGACAACCCTGTGGCGCTCGGCCACGATCCCGCCCTCCTCTTTCAGAGTGATGACGGGACCCGGGATGCTGCCTTTCAGGACCTCCTCCACCTCCACGTCCACCAAGGTGAAGATGTCACCGGCGCGGGACTCAACTCCGGTCAGGCGCTCGACCGTCCCGATGATGACGGCGTTTGCCGTGCGAGCGAGCTCCTCTTCCGTGATGGGGAAAAAGACTGTCGCCGTGGACACCCGCGCGGACAGGAATATTCCCAGTGCGACTAGCGCCGCACCTCGCGCGCATGCCATGGGACACGATCCTCTCTGCCGCCAGCACTGCGCTGCTGCCGCGGGCGTGTCAAGGGACGGCGCGCATTGACGGTGCGCTGGCTCAATCAGGTTCGACGTCCGGATCGGGGGTCGTCTGGGGTGCCGCGATCGGCCCCACCGTGTCCGGCGGCAGCACCTGGATCAGCGGATCAAGAAAGGTGCTGTCGCAGTTGTTGTTGGCCCGTTCGCCCACCATGAGCCGGATGGTATCACCCACGTCGACCGGCAGGCTCGGGACGCTGGCGTTGGGAATGGTGAACGTATGCGGCGCCGCGTCGCCGTTTAGAACGATGGTCTCGAACAGGCTGTTCCGGTTCTTCTTGAGAACGAATTGGACGCCGTCACCGCAAGCGCCGTTGAGGTCGTGCACCTCGCCGGTGACCCGGATGAGCGCCGCGTGCGGACTTTTCCAGAAGCGGGCCACGCGCTCGTTCCCAGGATGGGCCCAGGTAGGAAAGATCTGCTGGAACGCACCCGGACCCTGCCAGTGATCGGAGGCGAAGCTCATCTTGTGCCAGCCATCCGGCTGATGGTGCCGGAAGGTCCAGGCACATTGCGGTTGCACCGGGCCCCAGCATGCGCTCGCCTGGTAGTCGAGTGGAATGCCAATACTTGTCTCGAAGATTCCGCCGAATCGCGCACCCTCGTCGTTCTCCATCTGGTAGCGAAAGCTTATCCGGCCGGGGGTGTTGGGCGCTGTGATGGTGAACGAAAACGACCGCTGTGCGCCCGGAAATACCCGTTCTCCCGAATTGAGGCATATTCTCTGCGGTCCCCACTGGTTTCCTTGCAACGACGTCAGACAATAGTCGTCAATCCAGGCGTTGGTGCCGGTGGTCGTAAGGTTGCGCATGCAGATGCTCACGCCAGCAGACTGCCCCACCCGAAGTTCCGCCGGAAGGCCGGTCGAACCACACACTTCCGCCCGGTCCACTCCTTCCACGCGCACACGGTCGCTATCGCCGAACTGATCGAACCCCACTCCGTTCTGCTCCATGCGCCACTGGAAGTCGTAGGAGCCCTGGATGACGGGGGCGCAGGCGGTGAAGGCGAACGTCTTTTCAGCGCCAAACGGTACCACCTCGCTGGCGCCGAGATCGACGCGGTTAATTCCCCAAATAGTGTTGCCCTGGGGATTCTCGGAGCGGAGGCGGTAGCCAGCCGCCCGCGTCCAGGCGTTCGTCCCGGTGTTCTCGAAGGTCACCGAGACCGGCACGCATTGGCCCGGCGCGAGCTGCGGTGGCGGAACCTGCCGCTTGAACTCCGCCTCGTTGAAGCCCCGGACCGGCACCATCACGAGCGTTGACGGCTCGCCGAAGAATCCCTCGCCCTCGTGCACCATTTGCCATTGGAAGCGGTAGCCAGGGCTCAGGTTCGGCACCTGAGGCACCGTGACGTTGAACGTGAACGCCACCGGTGGATCGCCGGGTCGCACCTCGGAAACGCTCGTGGGGAAATCGACCCGACTGATGCCCCAGGTTGGCGAATTGGGAACTGGGGCCAGGCGATGCACCCCGCGCTGCCAGGTCGTCACACCGCTGTTGCGCATGACCACCGTCACGCCCACCTGGTCGCCTGTGAGTTGCGTCCCCACGGGCGGCTGCTGGTTGACGAACCGGGCGTCCTCGAAAGTGACGGCGGCGAGCGCGTCGAGGAGCCCTGGACGATGCGGTGGCCCGGGCATAAAGCCCTGCGCCGAGCGCTCGAGAACCTCGTCGATCCGATCAACACTCAGATCCGGAGACGCGCTGCGCAGCAGTGCCGCCGCGCCGGCGACGTGCGGGGCCGCGACGTCCGTACCGCTCCGGATCTCGAGCGAAAGGCCTCTCCGCGCCGCCGACGTGATATTGATACCCGGCGCGAGGAGGCGTGGGGCGGGCCGGCCCGGACCGCCGCATGCCGCCGTCCCGTGGAAGCTCGACGCCACCGGCTCGTCGATCGCATTCGTCGCGCCGACACTGAACGCCTCCGGGTAGTTCGCGGGGCTGGGCACCGCGTCGGCGGGGGCGACGCCGGTCGGGTCGTTGCCAACGGCGAACACCGGGAGGATCCCACAAGCGCGCCACGCCCGCACGACGTTCTGGAAGAGCGGGACGCAGGCGCCCGCGGCGCCTTCCACCCACCAGGCGTTCACCACCACGTCTGGGATGTGCGCTGGATCCGGGGGACCGGGTGCATCGGGGTTCAGCACCCACTGCGCGCACGTGAGGATGTGATTTCGATTCTTCGCCCGGATCGTTCCCCGCGGGCCGCGCGTGAACGCCTTGCATGCGATCCAGTTGGCGTCGGGCGCCACGCCGATGCCATCGGCCCCAACTGCGATGCCGAGCACGTGACTGCCGTGCCCACTGTCATCGTAGGGTGTCGGTCGTCCGCGGACGGCATCAAGCCAGATCGGCAAACCGGCCGGGTCGCGCAGGAGGGTTGCCTCCAGCGCTGGGTGCGCGGCGTTCGCTCCGGTATCGATCGCGGCCACTAACGCTCCCGCACCACGAATCCCCAAGTCCCACACCTCGGGCGCCCGGACGCGGCTCACGTTCCACTGCGGGAGCGCCGTGTCCGCACGCACTGCCGGGCTCGGCGTGCGGCCGGCATAGATCACGGTGTCGACATCCGCGCGATCGGCACAGTCCGCGATGACCTCCGGGATCGCATCCACCGCAACGGCGTTGTCGATGTAGAAGCTTTGCACGTGCCGGACACCAACGCCCTCGAACTGCTGCAGCTCCTCCAGGAGGCCGAGCGGGCGCCCGACGGTCGGAGCGTTCTGCGTGGCCGCGGCGTGCTGCTCAAGTGCTGCTATTACGGCCTGCACGCATTCCGTCCGAGTCTGGGTTCCGCTGGCAGCTGCCCCTACATCGGCCTGACTCTGCAACCGAATGATCACGGGAATGCGCAGATGCCCGCTCGGCTCGCTCATGATCGCCTGGAGTTCGGGGTGGATCGTACCAGCCGTAGCGGGAAGACGTGCGGTGACAAGGATGAGGAGAAGGGCGCCGAAGACCACACAGACCCAGCCTCGATCCCGGGACGGACATGCGCAGGAAGGCGCGGCAAGACGGCTCATCGAGGAACCCTCCGTTACGGATCGCAGACGAAGGTGATCGCGTCACGATCGGTGGCACCGGCCGAATCCGTCACCTCAGTGGTGAGGCGCCGGCGAGATGACAACAGACGTCCGAACGCCTGTCGTAGGGGCACATGGACAGTCGTCGCGCCGCACAGGTAGAGGGCGGTGACAGGTGGAGACGGCAGCAGAAGGGTATCACTCCGGCTCACGCTCGCCCCGCCCCGTGCCAGCGTCGCACTCACCGCGCTGAGAAACGCGTCGATGTCGGCAGGGCTCAGCGCCCGTGAGCCCCTCACGCTCGCGTCGCGCAGCCCGACTGAGGCAACGTTCGTGGGCGTGCAGCTTGCCCCGCCGGTGCCGATCTCGGCCACGTTGAAGCAGTAGAAAGCCAGGAATGCACACTCGCCCGGCGTGCCACCCCGGTCGCAACGCGGATCGCCGTCGCGGCATTCCTGGCGCCGACGGGCCTCGCCGCCAGCGACACCCCAGTTGACCGCGCAGTCCTGCCGCAGACCGCCCCCACCGAACGGCTGTTCGAGCGCGCACAGGGCTGAGCAGCCATCGGCGGCCGCACGGTTGCCGTCGTCGCACTCCTCGTTCCGCTCGACCGTCCCGTTACCGCACTCTGTGCGACAGTCGGGCCGGCACCCATCGCCGAGCGCCGGGTTGCCGTCATCGCACTCTTCCCCGGGATCAACCCGGCCGTTGCCGCAGAAGAAGCACGTGCTGCGATCGAGCTGGCAGTCGGTGGTACAGCTCACCTGCCCGCCGGTCTCGCCCGGCGCGTCGCAGGTAGCGCCGCCGAGATCCGGGCTATCGCACTCCTCCGCGCCTTCGCGCCGCCCGTTGCCACAGAAAAAACAGTTGCGCGTATCGAAGGAACGGCAGCCCGCCGCACATGCAAGAGTCCCCCCGGGAAAGCCCAGGCTCTGACAGGTGGCACCGCCGAGCGCGCCACCATCGCAGCTCTCGCCCTCCTCGATCTCGCCGTTACCGCACACCGAGCACGCGGAGGTGTCGAAACGGCAGCGCTCCGGGTGACTCGGCGGGAAGCAGCCAAGCTGTCCGCCGCTGAAGCCAATGTCCTGACAGCCGAGCCCACCGACGTCGGCTCCGTCGCACTGCTCTGCGCTCTCGCGTTGGCCGTTGCCGCAGCGGAAGCAGCCGGCGGTATTGAACGTGCAGGAGGCAGTACAGGCTAGCGTCCCTCCCTCGAATCCGCGGGTGATGCAGGTCTGGCCGTCGAGATCGGCCGCATCACACTGCTCCGAAGGCTGGTTCCGAATTTCGTCGCCGCAGAACGGCAGCCGACACTCGAGGCAGGCGTCATCGTCACAGTCCTCGCCTGGATCGATGCGCTCGTTGCCACAGCAGAGCAACTCCTCATCAACGCACACTCCATCGACCGTGCAGCCCTCGCTGCAGAAACCTGGGCTGCAGTCGCCAGGCGGATCGATGGTTCCGGTCACCGTGGCGGTGCCCGCCGTCAGGTCCAGCTCCGTGTCGCCGCCGCAGACGCCGTTTCCCGCGCCAGTGGGGGAGTCACAGGAGCTGTCCGTCAAGCAGACGGCACCCAGCCTGGCAGGAGGTGCCAGACAGACACATCCGTCCTGTCCTCCGAGGATCGCACCAGCTACTGTGAGCTCGCCGGCGGCCAGATCGATGGCGCCACCATCCCGGTCGCAAGGTTCTTCGAATCCCTGCCCTCCGACAGCGCTTATCTCCGAGCCGCTTCCAACAAGGATCTCCCCGCATGCTCTCCCGGTGATATCCCCGCCTTCGCCGAAACCACCACCACGCGCCCGAATGGCCCCGCCGGACACGATTGAGACATGCGACGTGCGCGGAAACTCATCCTCATCGGCCTCCCCAAAGACGATTGTTCCTCCTGTGGCACCCTCGGAATCTTCTTCGGTGCTGTCCTTGGTGCCGTTCGCTTGAACAAGGCCCGCGCAGATTCCTTGCCCGTTCACGATCAGATTCCCTCCCGGAAGCAGAGTGATCAGGCCCCCTTCGTTGCGGGCCGTTGCCTCGATGCGGCCCAACACCTGCAGATCTCCGTCGGTCACGACGGTAATGACTCCGCCGCTGAGATCCAAATCTCCGTGGACATTTGCTGGGGTGAGCGCCTCGATCTTGCCGCCGCAGGCAACCGTGAGAGACGCTGCATGAATGTTGACGGAGCCGCCGCAGACGTCGCCAAATAGCTCGTCACAGCATTCTGGGCACGGTGGGCCGCACCGAGAACAGAATGCCGCGCAGCTGACCCCCGGCGGGCACGGGCAGTCCGCGTCGTTCAAACAGCTCTCCCCGCTCCGGCTGCCACCGGTGCATCTGTCGAGGCCGCAGAGGGCGCAGTCTCCAGCACTCATACAGTGCTGTCCGTTCCGGGAACCGCCCATGCACTTGCCGGCGCTGCACGCGATCGGCGGTACCGCTTTAAGGGTGATCGCCGCCTCAACTACGACCGACCGTTGACCGAAGTCGAGGCCACAGCCATCCGCGAGGGTGAAGTTCTGTTCGACCCGGCAGCTACCCGGGGGCGAGGAGGCAGCACACAACGCGTCGGCGTTCGCTTGCGGCGTTCCGGTGCACGAGACGTCGACCGCGCCGGCCGTAGCGAAGGAGCCAAGGACGGCGCCCGTAAGGATTGCGCTCCCTAGGCCACGCTGAAACCAGCTGCTGGCACGGATCACCATCGAGCGTTCTCCGACCCGACATCATCCGCAGACGTCGGTGCTGCGCGCCGCTGCGCCCTGCCGCATCCCCGCAGGGTAGATTGCTAGAAGTTCGACTAGCACGTGGTCAAGGGAAAACGGATTGTTGAGGAGCACGGTCGCGCCTTTATCCTCTGCCGCAGACGTTTTTTCGGGAGTAGGAAAACGTCTGACAACTCACGACAGACTCGGCTGACACCGCTCGCCTGCTAGGCGCGAAGATCGCCCGTTTCCCGGCCCAAGGAGTATGGCAAACGCAGGCACGAGGCCGACGAGCGCGCGCCAGACCCTTATTGTCTATGCCGTCCCAGATGTTCCGAATCGAAACGAGGCACGATCGATTCTGCCATCCGCCGTGGCTGCGACTGCCGCGCTCTCATTGTTCCAAAGGGCAGCGGCAGCTCCTGCGGCGCTGTTCCGAGGCGGAATAGCGCCGCAATGAACCGGAATAGTTCTACTTGACCAGCCGATCTTGGCCATGGCACGTTCATCAGCCCGATGATTCCAAGGAGGGCTTGCGATGGCTCAACGGCTCGCCGTCCACTACGCCCTGCTCGGCATGGTGTCCCGCAACCCCGCGGGCGTCCACGGCTATGCACTCAAGCGCCAGTGTGACAGGCTCCTCGGAAACTTCTGGCAGCTGAACTTCGGGGAGATCTATCGCATCGTTGACCGACTCTGCGCCGAGGGATTGATCGAGCACGTCCTCGAAACGCCGGCGTCGAAGCGAAAACTCTATCGCATCACCGACCAGGGCCAGACGTCACTTGACGCCTTCGTACTCATGCCACCGACGGATGCACCGCGGCCCCTGCGCCAGGAGCTCGCGGTTAAAATCCTCTTCGCGAGCGCCGCTCGTTTGCCGGATATCTTGCAGCTGATCCAACACCAGCGGGACGCCTATCTCCGGCAGGTCCACGACCTCGGTGTCCAGCGACGTAAGCTCGCCCGGCTGCCGCTCGATGCCTTTGTCACTCAGCTGCTCATCGACGGGGCGGAATTCAGTGCACGCGCAGAGCTTGCCTGGCTGGAGCAGGTCGCCCGGCAATTGCAGCAACGGTTCGCCACCCCCGCACGGGAATGATTGAGTTTCGCGGCGTCACAAAGGTCTTCGGCACGGGAGCTACCACGGTCCGTGCGGTCGACAACTTGAGCTTTGTCTGTCCTCAGGGCTCGTTCTGGTCCGTCATGGGGCCGAGTGGGGCCGGGAAGAGCACGGTGCTCCACTTGGTCGCCGGCCTGACGGCGCCCACGAGCGGTCGGGTTTTTGTGGACGGCCAAGATGTGTCCGCGCTGCCCGACGCGGAGATGGCGACACTGCGGCGCCGTCGGATCGGCTACGTCCTGCAGTCGTTCAATCTCATGCCCTTCCTTACCGCCGCCGACAACGTCGCGATGCCCCTCGTTCTCGATGGGGTGCGACGACGGGAGATCAAGACGCGCGTGGCCGAGGCGCTGGACCTTGTGCAGATGTCCCACCGGGCGACACACGATCCCGCCCACCTTTCCGGTGGCGAGCAGCAACGCATTGCCATCGCGCGCGCCCTTGCGATCCGCCCGGGAATCGTTCTCGCCGACGAACCGACGGGGAATCTCGATCGCACCTCGGGGCGGGCGGTGATGGACTTGATTCAGGACGTCAATGAGCGCACCGGCGTCACCGTACTGCTCGTCACGCACGACCCGGTCTTTGCCGCCTTCGCACAACGCATCCTGCAGCTCGTCGATGGCGGCCTCGAGCACGATCTCGAGTTGACTCGCCGCGCTGCTGCCGACGGCTCTCAACGATAAGACCACGAGTGTGTTGAGTCTGATTCAACATGTCAGCGTGCCGCACTTCCGGGCAAACTGGGGACGCAGTGCGCTCGTCATCGGGGGGACTGCAACCGGCGTCGCCCTGATTGTGGCCATCACGATCATCAACCGCAGCGTCTTGGAGAATCTCCGCAACACCATCGCGACTATCGCCGGCCCTGCGGCCCTCCAGGTGACCCTCGGCACCGGGGAGATCGGGTTTCCGCAGTCCACGACGGATGCGGTGCGGCAGGATCCCGACGTGGTTGCCGCAATCCCGCTCGTGCGCGGGACACTCACCCCGATGCGCCACCCCGAGGAAACGGTTTCCCTCTTCGGCGTGGACCTGGTGGCTGAGGATGACCTCGACCGCTACCAGCTCGTCCTCACAACTGACCGGCGCACCATGCTCGACGCTCTCACCGATCCACGCTCTGTGCTCCTCACCGAGCGCCTCGCGCATGACGAAGGCTTGAAGATCGGGGATGCGATGACCGTGTCGACTCCAAGTGGCATCGTATCGCTCACCGTGCGGGGTCTCCTCGCAGCCGACGGTCTTGCGCGAGCCTTCGGCGGCCGCGTGGCGGTGATGGACCTTCCGGCAGCGCAACTACTGCTACTCAAGGAGGATCGGATCGACCAGATCGACCTCATCGTTGGGCCCGGGACAGACGTCGACCGCGTCCGCGACCGCCTCCGCACCGCCGTGCCATCGACGTTGAGCATCGATCGTCCCGCCCGCCGCGGCGTTATCTTCGACCGCATTCTCAGTTCCTTCCAGGCCCTACTGACGGGGCTGAGTCTTCTCTGTCTCGTGGCGGGCGTGTACATCATGTACAACACGACCTCCACCGGCGCGGTGCATCGCGCCTTCGTCATCGCGGGCTTGCGAGTCACGGGCGCCGGCGCCAAACAGCTCTTTCGCCTGCTCATGTGCGAGGCGCTGGTACTCGGCGTCCTCGGGACCGCGCTCGGCATCCCGGGCGGAATCGTCTTGGGGCGCGCCCTCGTCGGCCTCGTGGAGGACACGATGGGCGTCGTCTTCCAGCTGCGATTTCCCGTGGAGACGCTCACGATCGCCGTGCGCGATCAGCTGGCGATCGGCGTGATCGGCATCGCGGCGACGCTCTTTGCGTCGTACTTCGCCGCGCGGCGCATTACCGCACTCTCGCCGCTCGAGATTCTTCGCGCGGATCTGCGGTCGCTCGCCGTCCGCACGCCGTCGCGGCGACTTGTCATGTGGTGGCTTGGTCTCGTCGCGATCTGCGCGGCGGCGCTAGTGCTCGAAATCCGCTACAAATCCCCCGCCTGGGGAAACTTCGCCTCCACGCTCTGGTTCGCGGCATCCATTGTCATTGCGGTTCCGCTCGTCACGTTTGCGGCTCCCGCCGTGCACTGGCTGCTGGATCGGCTGTTTCGCGCGGCGGGCACCATGGCGGCGGAAAGCCTCGTGCGGGCACCCACCCGGACGGGGGTGACGGTCGCGGCGATCGCCCTCGTCCTCACGATCGGCATGATGATCGCGTCGATGGCCCACAGCCACCGCGAGTCAGTCCGCCAGGAGGTGTTGGGGGGTGTCCTCACCTGCGATCTCGCCGTAAGCGCTGTCGAAACCGAGGGCGGGTGGCTCGAACGCCCCCTCCCCCATGAACTCGCTGATGAGGTACGCGCGCTCCCCGGCGTCGCGCAGGTGGAGACGCTGCGCATCGTGCCGGGGCATTTCCACCAAGGCGCGCGGGTCGCACTCGTGGGAATGAGCAGCGGCCTCAGCGATCCGACCCGCTTTCCACCGGGATGGTACCAGGAGGGGCAGGCGGAGCGGGCGGCCCCGGCGCTGCGCGATGGCACCGGCACGGTCATCTCGGAAGCGTTCGCCGACCGGTTCTCGTTGTCTATCGGCAATGATGTCGACCTTGCGACGCCGACCGGCGTGCTGCGACTTCGCATCGTCGGCATCATGCGCGACTACGTCTCCGATCGCGGCGCCCTCTGGTTCAGCGACCGATTGCTCCGCGAGCGATGGCAAGACTCCGCCATCAGCTGGCTCATGGTGTCGGCGCGTCCGGAAGTTCCCCTCGCGACCGTACGAACACAGATTGCCACCGCACTTGGCGAACGTCATCGGTTGAAGATCCTCTCGATGGGGGAGCTCGATGCGTATCTCACGGAAAAGATCGACCAGGCGTATGCGTTTACCTTCGCCATCCAGCTTCTCGTGGCGGTGGTCACGGTCGCGGGCGTGTTCGATCTGTTGCTCGCCGCGATCTGGGAGCGCCGGCACGAACTCGCCGTGTGGCGCGTGATTGGCGCGGACGAGCATACCATCCGCCGTTCCGTGATGCTGGAGTCGGCGGCGATTGGTGGCCTGGGCTGCATCCTCGGGGTCGTGGTGGGGGTGGTTACCACCATGATCTGGGTGTACGCTCACTACCGGCACCTGCTGGGATACTACTTGGAGCTCCACTTCGCAGTCGGCTCCACGCTCTGGTATGTGGCGCTCGTGATGGTCATGACCGTGGTCGCCGGGTACGCCGCAGCGCGCCATGCGACCCGACAATCCGTGCTGGAGGGTATTCAGGTAGAGTAGCCGGTCTCAGAGGCGCCATGAAACTCGCCGCGATTGCGCACGCTATTCCCTCCCGGCGTCTCACGAACGACGACGTCGTCGGCATCCTCCGGGCGCAGAACGAGGGACGATTCTCCCCGGAGGAGCTGGCGCTCCTTGAGCATCGGCTCCGAACATACCTGAGTGCCGCCGGTACCGCTGTCCGCTTCTGTCTCGCGGACAGCGAGAAGGCCATCCACCTCGCCGTGGCGGCAGTGCGCGACGCGCTCGACACCGCCGGAACGGCGCCGGAGGCCGTGGACTTCGTCATCTACTGCGGTGTGGCGCGAGGATGGATCGAACCCAGCACGGCGTCAGCAATCCAGGCCGCCGCTGGGCTGCCCCGCGCAACGTCCTTCGATGTCGTCGATGCGTGCGCGGGATGGCTGCGCGCGCTCGAACTCGCGCAACAGCTGCTCCGCGGCGGCCACTACCGATGCGGGCTCATCGTCACGGGCGAGTGCGGCCTCTATCGTCACTACCTCCAAGCGGCACTGACCTCGGCCGACGAACTCGAGGAGCGCTTGGCCGCCTTCACCCTCGGGGAGGCAACGACCGCGACGGTGGTGACCGATGCCGATCCGACGATCGAGGCCTACATTCGGCTCCGCACGCTTCCGGAGTACCACCGGCTCTGCATGATCCCACTGCCGAACATGCCCGACTTTGTTCCTGATGCCGTGGGCCCACCGACGACGCCGCATAAGTTTTCCTGCGCGTCACGCGACCTGCTGCGCGCCGCCACGCGCGCGATCATCGACATGTTTCGCGCCGACCCCGTTCTCGCCGCAGACCGCTACGATCTGTGCGTCGGACACAGTGCGAGCCAGAAGGCGGAGCAATTGATTACGGATCGGCTCGGCCTCACGTCCGTCTACTATCCGATGCATGCGCGATACGGGAATACGGGCTCGGCTTCCATTCCGCTCGCCCTGAGTGTGGCCCTGCGGGAGGGACGACTCCGTCGCGGACACCGCGTGCTGGTGATCATGGGCTCTGCCGGCATCACGGTGGGCTTCGGGGCCTTGACATTCTGAGAGCTAAGCCGCGGATCACTCGGAGTGGCGGGCCGCGGCTCGCCGGAAGAGGTCGGTCACGCCGAGGCGCGGAGCAACCATCCGCCTGATCCTGGGACGAGCGTCAACGCCGCCAGCACTGGGCGCAGCGGCACGCGGTTCACCACAACCTCGGGCAGGTCGCGCTCGATCGCCCGGACCACGGCGTGCGCAACCCGCTCGGGGGTAGTCGTGAGCACCCACGGAGCGCCCTCGCCGGCCGGTGCAAGGGCCCGCTCGCGCTCGTACATCCCCGTGCCGACCACAAGCGTCGGCAGGACTGCCGACGCACTCACCCCAGCCCCCCGATACTCCCATCGGACGGACTGCGTAAAGGCGATGAGCGCCGCCTTGGTGGCCGCATAGACCACTTGGTACGGCAGGCCGAAGGTCCCCGCTGCGGAGGAGACGTTGACAATGTGCCCGCGGTGCCGGGCGACCATATCCCCCAGGACCAGGCGGGTGAGGTGCATCGGGATACGGAGGTTCAGGTGCAGCACCTCGTCGATGCGCGCTGGCGACAAGGTGTGGAACGCGCCGAGGGCATCGAGCCCCGCGTTGTTCACCAGGATGTCGATGTGACCGAGCGTCTGCTTCGCGACGGCCAATGCGGCGAGGACGGCCTCATCATCGGTGAGGTCGACAGGAACGGGCGTTGCTTCGATCCCGCGCTCACCGAGCCGGACAGCGACGGCGTTCAAGTCCTCAGCGGACCGTGCGAAGAGCGCGAGCCTGACCCCTTGCGCGCCCAAAACCTCGGAGATGTACGGACCAATGCCCCGGGAGGCCCCGGTCACAATCGCAGTAGCGCCACGCAGGTCATCCATAGTCGCCCGTCGGGCAGGTAGACTAGCTCGCCATAGAGAGTGGCGCTAGCTTCCACTGTCTGCCGGAGAATCGGAGCATGAGCCTCGTTCTTGGGCGGGCGTAGAGGGCTTACTCTGACGCGGCGAATGCACGGTCGACCGGAATCGAAATGGGCGTAACCCCGCTCTCGATCACTTGCGTCCCCGACTCTCGACTCCTACCGTAGACGTAAGAGCCCGATGTTGCGTGGTACGACTACGAAGGTCACCTGCATAGAGGTCGCCCTCTCTTTCTGCGCGGCCGGCGCGCTCTTCCTTGTCGCTGTACAGGTCCACGCCCAGGTTTCCTGCCGCCCGAACATTTTTGGTGGCCAGGATTGCACCAGTCCCGCTGGGCGGAGTTCGTCGCGCCCGAACATCTTCGGCGGCTTCCACACGACGTTTCGGGACGGCTCGCGCTCGTCGTCTCGCCCCAACATTTTTGGAGGCGAAGACATCGACACGCCGTCGGGACGCGTGCAATCTCGGCCGAACATCTTCAGAGGCCAGGATTATCTATTGCCGAACGGGGAGCGGATCGAATCGAGGCCGAACATCTTCGGCAGCGAGGATTTCACGGGACCAGGTGGTCGGCGGATCCAATGCCGACCGAACATCTTCGACGGCGTAGACTGTAGGTAGCCTGCCATCGCCACAGACTCTGCGAACTGCTCGTTGCGGTTTCTACACGGATCGGCACGAGTAGCGCTACGGGAGAAACTGGGCGGTGCCACTGGCCACGTTGCGTTGCCCGCCGCCGACAGACGCCCACGTGCCGCTAGCCTCGTTGCTCTCTCCTCCCCCCACGGAGGATTCGATCCCGCTCGCGGTATTTCTTATGCCACCACACACGGCTGAGATGTTGCCGCCTGCCAGGTTGTACACGCCTCCACCCACAGCGGCGTAATCTCCGGTCGCGGTATTCTGCCACCCACCGGTGATCGAGGCGCGGGTTGAGTTGGCCCGGTTGAGGCCGCCGCCGCTGACCGAAGAGAACGTACCCTGGGCCACGTTTTCTCCCCCGCCACCGACCCAGGCCCACATGTTCAACGCTTGATTGCCGCCCCCTCCTCTCACCGAGGCGAACGCGCCGGCCGCCACGTTGTATTCGCCGCCGGAGACGGACGCACGTTCCCCGCTGGCCGTATTGTTGTGCCCGCCGCTCACCGAAGCACTGTTGCCACTCGCCGTATTGAAAAGCCCCCCGCTTACCGATGACTCAATCAGGGACGCCGTGTTGCCACCACCACCACTCACCGATGCACTGCGACCGCTCGCCTCGTTACGGTACCCACCACTGACCGAAGCGGTGTCACCGCTAGCCACGTTTTGCCAGCCACCGCTGACCGAGGCATTCGGCGCGATGATAGTGTTCTGGACGCCCGCGACGAGCCCACCATAGCTGCTGTACGTGTGTTCAGGACCGACCACGAGGTTGTGGGATCCCGTTCGGTCATGCGCGCCAAGCGCATCCTCGTTATACCCGATGATGACGTTGCCGAGGCCGTTCGTGGGGCCGTGCGTATCGCCGCTGCCGTCACGGATATGGACGTTGCAGCCGTCGAAGAACACGTCGTTGCCAGCGACTGACACGCACGGAATGGCCGTGCCGTTTGCACCGTCCTGGCCTGCTGGGCCTTGGGCACCGCGACAATCAAGGGCCGTGCAGGAACCGTCATCGTCCATATCTTCGTCGGGGCTGCCGAGATCGCAGCTGCCATCCGCGTCAAGATCCCAGCACGATAGCCCAGACACGCCTCCCCCGGTTGCCGTTGCGGCCTGCGGTTGGCACTCCCCCCCGATGGGGCTGATTCCTGCACCACTGACCCGCAGGAACAACGGAGGCGCAGCGGTGACGCCCGCCAGCACGAAGCGGAACCTCGCGACTTTGGGCGGCCGCGCCCCACCCCTGACGCGCATTAGTCTGATCTGCTCGATGAGCAGAGCCGGATCCTGGAGAGGGAGCGTTTCCGTGTGAACGCTCGAACTGCACGCACTATCGCCGTGCAACTCGAACGTAAGAAGCGTCCCGGCAGCAGCGTCCCGTTTGAGGATCTGCTGGTTGACCGTGTAGGTCACGGGAAGATTCTCCGCTGCCGCCCCGCTCGCCGGGAAGAGAAGACCGACCACCGTGGTGAAAACGCCCCACCGCATCGCCCGCACCTCCCATGTTACTCCCCGGTGCCCGCAGACGGCGGAGCGGGAAGAGAGCCTCCGGTGATGAGCGGGAAGACGAGACGAGATCGAGGCTGCCCACCACCGCGAAACGCTCCCACCGCTCCACCCCGAGCGTCCTCGCAATGCCGAACGAGGCACTCTACGCCACCGCCGAGATTTGGCAAGTGATGTCCGGGATCGGAAGCATCAGGGCGGTTGCTGCGGAGGCCACGATTGCCTCCGTACGCGCACGGTTCCGAACCAACCGAGCGGTTACGTGCGGCGTTCTACTCCGCGTCCTTCAACATACGGCGAGGACACTCACTGACTCGTCTGCTGGACCCAGGCAAAGTAGTTCGACCAACACCAAGTGCCGGCGTTGCAGTTGTTCCCGATCAGGTATCCCGCGTTACCCTGCCAGAGCCCATCCACTTCGGCGAAACCGGCACCCGTGGTCAAGGTCTGGTGCCACTGACACGGCCCGTAGAAGTACGGCCCGGTGTCCAAGGTGAAGGCGGCCCGATCATCGGGATCGACCGCCGAGCACATTGAAGCGCCCGTCTCGTAGTATGTCTCGCCTTCCGCTGCGATGCGATCCTTCAACGCCGCTCCGACGGTAGTATAGGCAACGCAACCATCGCCTGAGAGAAATGGTGGCGACTGCGTGATGATTGAGAACGTAAACACCGGAAGCCCGAGGCCGCACCCGTCGCCGGAAGTGTCGGGCTGGATGGTCTGCAACGACCATTGGCCGCGCACGTCGGGCATCACGGTCGTACTTGTCGTCGTTGGGCCGATCGGCGTTGTCGTCGTGCTCGTTGCCAGTGTTGTCGTCGTCGCTAGTGTCGTGGTCGTCAATGACGTTGCGCAAACGGACACGCCGAAGCGCACGCAACCCCGGACGATCTGCTTCTTGCACGCCTTGCTCAGGTCCCCCACGGGGCTGCACGTTTGCGCACACTGATCGATCAAGCCCGCACATGCCTCGCGGCATACCTCACGTTCGCTTTCGGCGAGTGCCGGTTCCGACCCATGCACCGCGAGGAGAATGGTGGCTGTTGTTGCCCAGATCGCAGCTCGCATGTTCACCTCGTTTTTTCGTTCATTATCGTACCTCGACGAACGAGCGCCCGCGTGCGTCGGCTGAACGATCTAGGACGGCGGTTCGACAACAGCATGATTTCCTCAGACCTCCTGGACCCACGTCTGGAACTTCCCGAGTAGTTCCCGCTGCGAATGCACGTTGGCCTTACGGAGGATGGACTTCAGATGGTTGCGGGCGGTGTGCACGCTGATGTGAAACGAGCGCGCGATATCGGGAATCCGTTGGCCGGCGACGAGGGCGATCAGGATCTCGCGCTCACGTGGCGAGAGCACGTGCGCAACCTCGGCATCGATGATGGACGCGATCTCCTCGGTCGGCCTCCGTTTGCGCGCCAGCCCTGCCAGCACGCCGGAAGGGAGAAACACCGGACCGGGGGCAGCCAAGATTTCATCGAGGTAGCGGAACCACCTTCCCCACAGCCCCACCATCCGCTGCGCTCGCCGTAACCCATGAAGCGCTTGTGCCTTGGTAACCCCTCGCTCCACCGCTGCCAGGAGTTCGTCCATCTCGCCCGGCTTGACCAAGTAATCGACAGCTCCGAGCCGGAGCGCAGCGACGGCGGTGGGCACAGAGGGGTTATCGGTCACGGCGATCACCGGGATTCCGACCGTCTCGTGTC
>Ga0187892_10005849_pt1 | contig 18869 bp, 13 predicted proteins | sample MA1701073metaG_FD_139345 | JGI IMG/M metagenome (GOLD analysis project Ga0187892, IMG submission 139345) | Bio-ooze microbial communities from a basaltic lava cave in the Kipuka Kanohina Cave System on the Island of Hawaii, USA - MA170107-3 metaG ...
ACGCAGGCGGAAGACCTGCGGCTACGGGCGGGCGGCAATCCAAATCACCGGATTCCAGCCCCAGGACGCAGGCGGAAGACCTGCGGCTACGGGCGGGCGGCAATCCAAATCACCGGATTCCAGTTCCAGGACGCAGGCTGAAGACCTGCGGCTACGGGCGGAGAGGGCAGTTGGCCGCTGGCAGTTCGCAGTTCGCGGTTGGCAGTCGCCAATCGCCATTTCCCAATCCCCAATCCCCAATCCGCAATCGGAAGGGGGTGGCATAATCAGCCCCATGCCCGAAGAGATCCGACGCATCCTGGCCACCGACTGCGGCTCCACCACGACCAAGGCGATCCTGATCGAGCGCGGAGAGGGGGGCGAGTACCGCCTGGTCGCGCGCGGCGAGGCGCCCACCACCGTCGAGAGGCCGTTCGAGGACGTCACCGTCGGCGTGATCAACTCCGTCACCGAGCTCGAGGAGATCACGGAGACCACGATCCCGGAGGGCTTCCCCCAGGGGCGCCGCTCGCTGCTGAAGGACGGCCGGGCATGGCGGCTGCAAAAGGAGGGCAAGGCCACGGGCGAGCGCTCGAAGGACCTGGAGGCCGCGGACCTCTACGTCTCGACCTCCTCCGCTGGCGGGGGCTTGCAGATGATGGTCGCGGGCGTGGTGAAGGCGATGAGCGCGGAGAGCGCCGAGCGGGCGGCGCTGGGCGCGGGCGCGATCCTGATGGACACGCTGGCGGTGGACGACGGGCGGCAGGAGTACCAGCGGGTGCAGCGATTGCGGCAGCTTCGCCCGGACATCATCCTGATGTCGGGCGGCACGGACGGCGGCACGAAGACGCACCTTACGGAGCTGGCGGAGGTGATCCGGCGGGCGGACCCGCGGCCGCGCTTCGGGGACATGAAGCTGCCGGTCATCTACGCCGGGAACAAAGAGGCGCGGGAGGACGTGGACGAGGTTCTGGGCAAGGAGATCGAGTTCCACGCGGTGGACAACATCCGCCCGACGCTCGACCGGGAGAACCTGGGCCCGGCGCGCGAGGAGATCCACGAGATGTTCCTGGAGCACGTCATGCAGCAGGCGCCCGGCTACGGGAAGCTGCTGGATTGGACGAGCGAGGAGATCATGGCCACGCCGAACGCGGTGGGCAAGCTGATGAAGGCTTATGCGGACCAGGAGGGGATCAACCTGCTGGGCGTGGACATCGGAGGCGCGACGACGGACGTGTTCAGCGTGTTCGGGGGCGTGTACAACCGGACTGTTTCCGCGAACCTGGGCCTCAGCTATTCGATTTGCAACGTGCTGAAGGAGGCGGGCATCGAGAACATCGCGCGGTGGGTTCCGTTCGAGGTGGACCCCGCCGAGGTGCGCAACCGCCTTCGCAACAAGATGATCCGGCCTACGACGATTCCGCAGACCTACGAGGACCTTCTGATCGAGCAGGCGGTCGCGCGGGAGGCGCTGCGATTGGCTTTCACGCACCACAGGTCGCTCGCGCGGGGTTTGACGGGCGTTCAGCAGCAGCGCGACGTGGGACAGATCTTCGATCAGAAAGCGTCGGGGGAGACGCTGGTGAGCCTGATGGACCTGAACATGATCATCGGCTCGGGCGGGGTGCTGTCGCATGCTCCGAGCCGGGCGCAGTCCGCGCTGATGATGATGGACGCCTATCAGCCGGAGGGCGTGACGATGCTGACGGTGGACTCGATCTTCATGATGCCGCACCTAGGGGTGCTCAGCGAGCACCACTACGACGCGGCGCGCGAGGTCTTCGAGCGGGACTGCATCGTGCGCATCGGCACTTGCGTCGCGCCGTTTGGCCAGGGCAAGGAGGGCGAGCCCTGCGTGACGGTTCGCGGAAAGGGGATCGAACTGTCGGTCCCGTTCGGGGAGATTCGGGTTTCGGCGCTGGACGTGGAGCAGACTCCGGAGCTCGTTGTGGAGCCCGCGCGGGGCTTCGACGTGGGCGCGGGCAAGGGGAAGCCGGTGACGGTGCGGCGCTTCGACGGGGCGAAGGACCGGCGGGGCCAGGGCTCGAACCTGATCGGGGGGACGGTGGGGCTGATCGTGGACGCGCGGGGGAGGCCGTTTTCGGTGGACCTGGAGACTCCGGACCGGATTGGGAAGCTTCGGAAGTGGCTGGAGGCGATGGGCCTGCCGCTGCCGTAGGGGCTTCGTCCGTACGAGATCCATCGCTTTTCGCTCGAATCGCAACGTTCGCGAAAACGGTTCGAGATCGGGTGCCCATTGTTCGTTAGATTAGATAGGGACCATATGGCTTCGCTAGACGAGGAACGGGACGATCTGCCGAATCTCGAATTCGTTCGACAGCGCCTTCGCGACGGCGATATGGGGACTTTTGAATGGCTCTTCAAGCGGCTGTGCCCGCTTTGCGAGAAGGGAGCGGTCTGGGTTCTTCGCAGAGACCAAGACCTTGCCCACGACATCGGATTGGAAGCAGGATACGCCATGATCGCTTTGCTGCAAAGTGGCCGGTCTTTGGCAGACTGGACGCATGTCTTTAGGCTTTGCGTTCTAGCCGGGAAGAGGCGGGCGATCGGCAAACGTCGGAAGTACAAACTAGAGCTCGGTTGCGACTTAAATGAACTGGAATCGAATCCGGACGATCATGCAAGCGATGCCTTTGACAGAATCGAACAGAAGTCGTACAGATCTCTTTGGATCAAGGCGTTCTTCAGGAGCTACCCGATGGCCCTCTTTGTCTTCGCACCCGAACTGCTGGGCGGAGAAGTCCATGTCAAGGTGCTCGCGAGGAGACTGAACAGGTTGTCGAGGAATGAGTTCTGCGAGTACTTCGCACCGCTCAACTTAACGTCTATACAAATGGAGGCCCTCTGGAGGCAGTTGCTTGCGGAGCGGCCGCTTAAGTCCTCTCGAATCTTTCACCTTCGATGCCGGTTTCGAAAATACATTACGGACCGAGTGCGGAAGCCCTTCGGAGAATCGAAATGAAGAGCTGCGATCGATATGCCGCTTCTATAGTTTTGCACGCGAGGAACGAGCTGCCTGCCGCGGAAGTTGCCGCAGTTGAGGCACATCTCGAAAGGTGTGGGCGCTGCCGCCGACTGATCGGAGAATTGAGCCATGTTCATGCGCTACTGGCGGACGAACAGTCCCCCGAGCCATCCCCACCTTCTAGCGAAGAGGTGCAGCGGGCGCTTGCGCGATGGAGCGGCGCAAGAAAGCGGGCTCAGAATCTAAGAATCTTCGCTGCGTTTGCCACTGGGGCACTAACTAGTCTTGCCTTCCTGGCCGCCTGGTTCGGGACGTTTGCCCGAGACTCGTCAGAGGTGTCCTTTCTCGAAGAACTTAGTCGCGGCTTTGCTAACCCGAGCGCAGCGCGGAGGGTGCTTGCGCATGACGCGGCACTCAAAGCAAGGGACCGAGACGCAGTCGTCGAGCATGTAGTCAGAAGGACAGGAATCGGGCCGTGCCTGCTCGTCGCTGACGGACCAACAAGCCCATTCGCAAAGCCGGAGTCATTTCGCAACACGGATGGAAAGACGTTGGCGCAGTCTCGACTGGAGTGGGTTAGGGAGACGCGCGATTTCAAGCGGGTCTTGGCGCGCGCCGGAATCTTGGAGATCGATGTCGTGGACCGCGCACCGACGAGTTTAGGTGTACTTAGAAGCTATAGCCTCGTAATCGTGATTGCGTATAACTTATCCGTCGGACCCCCGTTCGCAAAGGTTTTAGAGCAATACCTCAAGGAAGGCGGCTCCATCGTGCTCGTAGCGGGCGTCCCTTCCCTACTGGCAACAGTCTTCGGTCCGGGCAAAGATGTGCTCGACCACGTTACGTCCATGGACCTCTCCAGCATTGCGCCCTTCTTCGGAGCTGGTTGGTACGGAAACGGCGAAGGAGGGTCGATTCTTAGGGCGACGACGCGGCACCCGCTTGGGTTCGAGCACTTCGACGACGTAGACTTGTCTTCGTTCTACGGCGAATCAAAGCCGCTCAACTGGCCGGCGGCCGTCGACGGCTTACTATTGGACGGAACGACTACGCCCGTTGCTAAGTGGCAAAACGGTATGGTGTTCGCTTTTGCGCGAAGAGACCCGGCATGCGGGGGTCGACTCTACTATCAGGCCTTCGCATCGGATTTTCGGCATCCGGAAGCACAAAGGAAACAGATCGAAGAACTCTTCCTCCGGGGATGCGTCTGGGCCGCGGGAGGGTTTGCCGAGGCCACGCCATCTGGGCCTCGCTCGCTTGTGGCTTTTCACGCCCGTTAGCTCGCGGCACTGCATCTGATTGTAACCCTAGGCTGAGATTCCACAAGTTTGCTTGCAAACCGAGGCCCGCCTCCGCGATGTGTTTGTAGGGACGAAGGCTCGAAGCTCGGCCCAAGAATCCTTGGAGGATTTTCATGAAGCAACGAATTAGCGATGTTGCGCCGTCGAATTGGACTAAAGCCGTTGTGCGGTGCGTCGTCGTTCTCCTTCTCGCGGCGCTTTCCGGCCTGAGGACTTTCGCACAGGATCCGCGCCTCGACGATGGACCGTGGCCGAAGTTCCGCGGAAACACCCAGAACACCGGCTACTCGACGACTCCAGGTCCGACACAATCGCCGCCCCAGGTAACGCTCGGATGGCCGGTCCTCCTCGGCGGCGCTATCTATGCTTCGCCCTCAATTGGCCACGACGGACGAATCTGGATAACGGCGACCGACGGCTTCCTTTACTGTTTCGAACCTACGGGAGCGCAATCCTGGCGACGGTACATCGGCGCCGGAACGCGCTCGTCTGTCGCTCTCACGCGAAATCTCACAGCCTATGTCGGCTCCAATGACGGAAGCTTATACGCCGTGGATTCGAATGGCAACGTCCTTTGGGCCACCTTCATGTTCGACAACGTAGACGCCTCGCCTGCCATCGGCGGAGACGGATCAGTGTTTGTGGGTTCGGTCGGGAGATTCTTCAAACTGAATCCGGCGACCGGCGCTATCTTAAGCCAGGTTGGCCCAATCGGCGCATGGTTCGACTCGAGCCCCGCTTTGGACAGCGTGGGCGGGACGGTCTATGTGGGTCAGCACAATTCGAGGCTGTACGCGTTCGATACGAGCTCTCTGGCCCAACACTGGGCGTTTGTCACGGGCGGAATCCTAGCGGGCGCGGTTGCCGTTGGACCGGACGGATCCATATACGCGAATTCCACGGACGGCTACCTGTACTGCCTTAACCCGGACGGCAGCCTTAAGTGGCGTTTCTTCATTGGCGCGGGCGCGACGTCTCCGGCGGTGGACCCGTCGGGAACGGTCTATTCGAGTTCCGACGCGGGCATCGTGTTCGCGGTGGACTCGAACGGCACGGAAATCTGGCGATTCCCAACAGCGGGAAACCTGCAGCCGGTGTTCTCGTCGCCTCTCGTTGCCGGAGGCCATGTGTACTTCGGTTGCCAAGACGGGCTTGTGCGCTGCTTGGACGCTTCGAACGGCCAGCTAGTCTGGCAGTTCGATACGGGAGCGAGCATATTCTCCTCCGTTGGTCTGGCAGCAGATGGCACTCTCTTCGCGGCCAATTCTGCCGGGGCGGTATTCGCGCTCCGTGATGACTCAATACGAGGCACGACCCTTTACCTGCACGGCATCGGCGCAAACGCAAATCCTGCGGTGCTGACTCTCGACGAGTCCGCGCCATCCAGCTCAACCGCCAAGTACAAGGACAGTGGGCCGGTCAACTTCAACAACGGCAATCCGTTCTCCGTAATCGGAACGTGGAATCTGACTCCCGCCTCAATCGCAACGGGGAGGCTAACTCGCGTAGGAAGCCTGCGCGTGTGGTTGGGACTGAAGAACAGCGACGACATCGGCACGAGGTTCGACTTGTATGGGGAGATCCTTAAGAACGGAAGCCCTGTCGCGAGCGGGCTTCTCCGTTGCATCGAAGGAATCACCCGCAACCCTTCGTTTGCGAAGGAAGTGGCATTGAGTCTCGAACTTCCAAACGAAGTCACGTTCGACGGTGCCAGCGATGTATTGTCGCTTCGACTGTCGACGAGAATCGGCACGAATGAAGGCGGGGGATTCTGTAGCGGGCATCGAAATGCCGTCGGGCTACGCGTCTACTTCGACTCGTCAAGCCGTCCAGCGAACGTTCCCGCGACATTCGAGTTCCCGTAAGACTGTTGACAAAGTAAAACCTGTGCCATAATGGCTCCCGTTCTCCGCAGACAGCGGGTGGCGTGGAGCCATAATGGCCCGATGATCGGGCCGCCGGCCGAGGAGCAGAAAGACCAGTTTGGCGTCCGGATGTAGGATGTCGAATGGAGGATGTGGACCGGAGAGCCACATTCCACATGCGACATCCAACATCCGGCTTACGGGACTCGGGGCTTCTGCGCTTGGGCCGCGCGGAAGCCCCGAGTCGCTATTGGAGGGCGGCGCTCAAGCGCCGCTTTCGGGCCCCACGCCGACGCCAAGCGGGATTAGGGGCGCTGGTGCGCACCGGTCCAAAAGCGGACGAACCGTTGGGAAAAGCGGCGCTTGCGCGCCGCAGTCCAAACGGGATCAGGATTAAAGGAAGGACCAAATGCCGACCGAACAAAAGGAACGAATCGTCGAGCAGGCGCGGGAGTGGCACGAAGGCGCCGCGGGGATGGTCTTCACCGACTACCGCGGGCTTTCGGTAAAGGAGATGCAGCAGCTCCGCAAGCAGCTGAAGGCGAAGGGCGCGGAGCTGCACGTCGTGAAGAACACGCTCTTCCGCCGCGCATTGGGCGAGGCGATCGAGCAGCTTCCCGCCGAGTACCACACGGGCCCGACGGCGGTCGCCTTCGTGCACGAGAGCGAGTCGGACTGCGCGAAGGTCCTGTTCGACTACGCGAACTCGCACAAGTGCTTCTCCGTCAAGGGAGGATTCCTGTCCGGCAGGGTTTTCGACGCCAAGGAGATCGAGGTTCTTTCGAAGCTGCCGCCGCGCGACGTGCTCATCGCGCAGGTGATCGGGACGATCGCGGCGCCGCTGTCTGGGCTCGTGGGCGTCATCGACGCACTCGTGGCGGGGCCGATCCGGACGGTCTATGCCGTCGCGGACAAGCTCGGAGCTGCGCCGGCGGAAGAGGCTCCGGCAGAAGTTCAAGCCGAGGCGGCGCCGGAAGCGGCTACGCCGACGGCAGAGGCCGCGCCGTCGCCCGAGACCCCCGAGGCGCCCGCAGGCGAAGCCGATCAGGCTGCCGTAAGCGCAGCAGAAGAAACGCCCTCGGACGCGCAGAAGCAGCCGGCCGAAGCCGAAGCCGCGAGCCCGGAGAGTGAGCCGGCCGAACCCGCGGAGGAATCCGCCGGGGAACCGTCGGAGCCGGCCGAAGCTTCCGATACGGCCGAGACTGAGCCTGCCGCAGCCGAAGAGAAGCAAGAGGCCGCCGAGCCTGAAGAGTCCCCCGCAGATCCGATTTCATCGGGCTCCGAACCGGAGTCCGCGGAACCCGCGCCCGAAGCCGCGGAATCCGGCGAGCCCGCCGAAAAGTAGAGGAGCATCCACATGCCAGCAACCGTTGACAAAATCGTCGATCAGATCGCCTCGATGACCGCCATGGAGCTCAGCGAGCTCAAGAAGGCGCTCGAGGAGAAGTTCGGAGTTACGGCCGCGGCGCCCATGATGGGCATGCCGATGGCGGCCGCGGGCGGCGCCGCAGGTGAAGCCGCGCCCGCCGCCGAGGAGAAGACCGACTTCGAAGTGATCCTGACCTCATCGGGAGAGCAGAAGCTTCAAGTTATCAAGGTCGTACGCGAGCTTACGGGCCTGGGCCTCAAGGAGGCCAAGGACCTCGTGGACGGCGCCCCTCAGCCGGTGAAGCAGGGAGTGCCGAAGGAAGAGGCGGACAAGATCAAGGCCGCGATCGAAGAGGTCGGCGGCAAGGTCGAAGTCAAGTAGGGTCCGGGTTCCGCATTTGGGACTCCTCCCCTGTGGGGCGCGCGGAGTCCCGGACCGGAACCCCCACCCCCTGACCCCTCCCCCTGTGGACTGCAGGTGCCGTCCACTGGGGGAGGGGAGTAGAGCAGCCGCAGGGGGAGGGTAGTCGCACAGTTAGTAACACCGTCTGCACAAAGGCAAGAGAACCGTGCGCGCGACAGTCTGCAAGCTTTGCCAGTACGCCGTCGAAGGACACGACGGAACCTACACGCTCGCCGGAATCTATAACCGCGCGGGCGTCTCCGGGTTCCCGGCAAAGGTAAGCGCGCTTACGCTCGCGATCGAGCTCGAATTCGAGCCGGCAGAAGGCGGACGCGGCTATCCCATCCGTTTTGTGCTCGTGGATGAGGACGGCCAAGTGGTCTGGTCCGACGACGGGGAGATCGAGACCTCGTCCGAGGCGGGGCCGCGAACCGCGACGTTCTGGATTCTTCGCCGCTTGGACCACCAGATCGAGATCCCCGGTCCAGGCTTTTACCGATTCGACATATTTATCGGCGAAGAGCCGATCGGAGAGACCCGGTTCTACATCGAGCAGGCGTGAGTAGGCGCGCGACCTCCGCTGCGATAGCGGCTCCCAAGCGCGGCCGCCTACTCTTGACTTCTATTAGCTCAGGATTCGAGAATCGGGTCGCCGGGGCGAGGACGCCCGCGGCGGCAAGCGGGCGAGACGCCCGCGCTCCGATCCCCGGTCGGTACCGCAATTACTCGATTAAGCCGACTTCGCCTCTGTCGCGGACGAAGCGTTGTACTTTGGCAGAACGCCGTGCTCGTGCTCGAACTCCGTCAGGAGGTCCTCGATGTGTGCCTCCGGGCGGGTGTTGATCTCGAATCGAAAGTGGGTGGCCTCTTCGCCGCCAGGCTCCAGCTCTCCCGAGAGGTGGCATTCCAGACGCCCGCGTATCCCCAAAAGATCGTCTTCGGACCACCCGAAGTAGAGAGTCTCCCCGTCGCCGTACAGTTCGTACACTCCCTCCTCGGTCGTCACCCCCAAGAGGTTCGCACGGTTGAACGCCATGTAGTGCCCCAAGATCGGCATTGCCGCCTCCCTCGCTGCGGGGACCGAGCGCTCGACTTCCGCCAGCGCGATCCCGCGCGGCGTACGTTTGGTACTAGTTTACGCTAGCATACGCGCCGGAACGCCGGAGGTTTCCCCGAACTTTCCAGTCTCGTCCGCCGCGCCAGGCTGCCCGGAACGACGCAACCATTTCCCGCGCAATCGCAGCAACTTTGCGAATGGCGGGGGCGCGGTTCGCTAAACTCGCGTCGCTCATGCGCGCTTGGGAGTGGCCGCTGCTCTTCGCGATCTTCCTGGACCTCGTGGGGTTCGGGATGGCGTTTCCGGACATTCAGCTGCGCGCGGAGGACTTTGGGGCGCCCGGATGGATGATCGGGGCGCTGCTTTCGAGCTATTTCGCGGTGCAGCTGCTGGCCTCTCCGCGCTGGGGCATGCTCAGCGACCGAATCGGCCGCAAGCCCGTGCTCCTGGCGTGCACGCTTTTGTCTGCGATCAGCATGCTGGTTTACGCGTACGCGCAGGACGTATGGCTGATTCTGGGCAGCCGCCTGCTTGCGGGGCTCGCCGCCGCGAACGTCGTGGTGGCGCAGGCTTACGCTGCGGACCACACGGACGAGAAGTCTCGAAACGCCGCGATGGGCCGTCTCAGCGCGGCGCTGCTTATCGGGCTCGTGATGGGCCCGGCGATCGGGGGCGAGCTCGCGGAGCGGGGCGGCAACTATCTGATGGGGATGACGGCGGCCGCGGCATCGGGGGTGTCGTTCCTATTCATCCTGGTTGGAATTCGAGGGGACGCCCGGATGTCGGATCGCGCCTTGAGAAAGTCCGCCGGGCTGGGCCTTGCACTCTTGCGAGATTTGCCGGACCTGAGGAGGGTGTTTTTCGTCGCGGCGGCGGGGTGGTTCGTGCTGGCGTGCCTCGAAGGTACCTTCGGGAGGCTGATCGAGCGCCAGTTCGACTACGGGCAGCGAGAGTTCGGAGTGATCCTAAGTTACGAGTCGCTGCTAGGCGCTGCGGCGGGCGCGGGGCTCGCGCGGCTGTCGGCCCGGTTCTTGCCGGTCGCTCTGCTTCGATCGGGATACGCCCTCCAGGGAATCGGACTCGCCTTCATGCCCCTCGCGCCCCTGATCGCGGGGGGCTTGGATGCGCCCGCAAGCGGGCTCACGAGTCTATTCTCCGCCCTAGGAGCGCCCATAACCGTTGGCCCCGGAATGCTCGCTCTCATGCTTGCCGCGACCGTTTACGGCGTCGGGCTCGGGGTTACGAATCCGACTTTGAACACGGTATGCAGCTCGGCGACGCCGAACGACCGCCAGGGCGAGCTGTTCGGGCTCCTGCAGGCCACGCGGTCCGCGGGCTTTCTAATCGGCCCCACTTTGGGCGGAGCGCTCTTCGATCTCTCCCCGGCGTCGCCCTACTACGTGGCGGCCGGGGTCGCCCTGGCTGCGGCGATTCTTATCGGGGTGCCCGAACGGCGGCAAGCGTCCGTTTCGGAGCCTGCATAGACGTTCGCCGGGAACCTGACTTCGGGCTCAGCTTCGCTCGACGACCCTTGTCATCGGCGGGTAGCTGTCCACGGACAGGAGCCGCTTGCGGGCACCGGTTATCAGGAAGGTCGCGACGTCGAAGCCGGGCTTGCCTTCGTTTCGAACCCGGCCCGAGCGGCCGCTCGCGCTCGAAACGATGGTCCTCGGCAGGTCGAGGCTCCGGACCTCGGTGACGATTTCCACCGGAGTCGACGGCTTCTCTCTGCCGAGCACTCGAACTTCGATCCGATCGCCCTCCAGGCGGGCGGCAAAGCGTACGGCGAATCCGTACGGATTTCGAAGCTTCAGGTCGATCCCGTGAAACGCGACGGCAGCGTCGCGTCCGGGAGGAACGTAGCTCGGCGCGTGCCGGTGAGGATGGCGCTCCACAGCTTCCATGCCGGCGAGCAGTGCCGCGTTATAGAGCGTAGTGGACGCTTGGCAGACGCCGCCGCCCCACTCTCGTACGAGCTGGCCGTTGAAGCTGACAGGCGCCTTCCGATAGCCCGCGTCGCGGGTCCATGTTCCCACGCGCTCGTTGAACGAGAACACTTCGCCGGGGCCCACGGCAACGCCGTCCAGGGCCGCGAGCGCGAGGCGCGCGTTGTGCCGCTGATTGGACGTGCGTCCCTGCAACGGAGTCGCGAATGCTCCCATGCTCACATCGCCGGAAGGCTGACGGGCGACGAGAAAGCCCGCGGCGAGGAGCGCGGCAGGCCAAAGCGCGTAGCCCGCTTTCACCTTCGCACCTCGAAGGGAGTCTCCGCCGAGGAGGACCGCGCAGAAGGATCGTACATGTTGTAGACCACGGCCGGGAGCGCGTGCGCCTTTCCAGGGCTCTCGGCCTGAAACGCGAAGAGGAAGGTGTGCTCGCCCTTCGGCATGCGCCGAAGGAAGAAGGAGACGCGATCGTCGCGGATCACGTGCTTGTCCCAGGGAAGGTTCCATTCCTGGTACTCGTCGAGGTCCTCGCGCTCGGTGACGCGGCAGTTCGCCGGAACGGGGACCTCGACCATCACGAAGTGCATGTCCGACTGGGAGCGCACAGTCACCTCGCATCGCAAGATGTCGCCGCGGTCGGCCTGCTCGACGGACCGCTTGCCCGGAAGCATCCGCAAAGAGCCGTCCTCCTGCCTTTCCGCGGCCATGACGCGGAACCTGCGCTCGACGGCCAGTCCGGGACCCCCGACGAGCGGGCCCAACTCGTCCTGAATCACGGTTTGTCGCAACTCGGCCGAGTAATAGCTTCTTCCGTCGCCGGTTCTCGTGAGCTTGAGCGTGTTGGCTCCCGGCCGAAGAGCGCTCAGCGGCAGCTCGATCCGCAGGTCGGGGCTGAATAGCGACCGCGTCGATACCTGCACCCGGCGCAGCTCGCTTCCGTTGAGGCTCACCGCAATCTCGCCCTCGGGGCTGAGCTCGCGCGTGCTGCGCCAATAGCTGTTCAGCGCGAGGATCACATAGGAGGTGTCTCGCGTGCTGGTCCAGAGATCGCCGGTTCGGCTGTTCATGAGGAACCGAACGGCCTTCGGTATGAGCGGATCGCTCGGCCGGATGGTCGCGAGCGCGAGCAGGCACCGCGCGGTCGTCTCGTGGCCCCAGTATCGCTCCGGCCAATGGGCGGTGGCCGCGGTCTTCTCCGCGGCGCCGACGGCGCGGTTCAGGGCCGCGTCGCGATGCCCGGCGTACTGACCGCCGAGCGCGTGGTACGCGAGGGCGAGCTGAGCGCTGTCGTACGGCCCGAGCGCGCTCGGGTCGATCTTCTCGAACGCACGCAGCACGGGCTCCTTCGCGCCGAATCGAGCGAGTACGTACGCAGCGTAGATGCGGCCGGACAGCTCGTCGCGGTAGCGCCAGTCCTTCTCCGCAGGCAGCGGAAGCTGCATCTGGGAAACCACCCATTTGACCGCGTTTCGGACCATGAAGCCGTTGGCTTCGAAGCCGGAATCCTTCGCAAGGAGCAGGCCGTCCAGGACCATCGCCGTCATTGCAAGGTTCGAGGAGTCCCACTCCCACCAGCCCCAACCACCGTCCGCGTGTTGCATCTTTTTGAGCCGCGCAAGACCCTCCGCCGCCATCTGGGGCGCTTCGGCCATCACGGGCGGTTTCGGCAGCCCGAACTCTTCGAAGGTCTTGCTGACGACGACCGTGGGCAGGAAGCGGCTGAGAGTCTGCTCGACACAGCCGTAGGGGTAACCGATCAGGTCGTCCAGAGACTGTATCAGCGGCCCGGCAAGGGTAGGCGAAACGGTTACCACCAAACCCCCGACGTTCGGGGCCGCGCCTTGGCGCACGTTCAGTCGGATCTCCTTCGACGCCGAGCCTTGGGCTCCCACGACTTCGCCTGCCTCGGCTTCCACGAACATCCTTCCGTGCGGTTGGATTTCGATCGTTTTCCGCTCGCCGTCGCTCGCCCCTGAGGCGATCCAGGCTTTAGCGGTTAGCGTCGCGCTTCCGGAAAGCGGGGCCTCCAGCGTCCACTCGACCTGCTTGGTCGAGCCGTGCGGAACGCGCACGCTCTGCCGCAGGTTTCCCTTCACCTGGATTCCTTGAGCCTCGAGCTGCACGTTCACCTCGGCTTCGCGGCCCGAATCGTTCGTGACCATCGCAAGCAGCCTCTGGGTGTCCTTCTGTACCAGGTACGCGGGAGTCTGCAGACGGACCATCAGGTCCTTTCGCGCGCGAACGCTCGATGTTCCCGAGCCGACGTGCGTCGCGGCGGAGACCGCCTGCACGGTCGCGCGCCACTCGGTGAGGTTGTCCGGAAGCTGGACCGTTACGGAGGCGGTTCCGGCGGAGTCCGTGAGGACGCTGGCCCGCCAAAAGGCGGTGTCCTTAAAGCGCGAGCGAATCTGGATGTTCGTGGGCGCCTTGTCGCCGCCGTCCAGGTAGATCTCCTCGAAAGAGTAGTCGGTTTCGACGCCGTTGTAGCGCTTCGGATAAAACGCGCGGAGCAGGTCGGTCGAGTCTTCCGCGAGCGCGTAGATCGCCTCGTCGACCACTCCCAAGGAAACTTCCGAGGGAAGCGGCCGGCCGGCATCGTCCGTTGTGCGCACTGTATAGGTGACGGCGCTGCCCGGCGCGCAGGTCTTCTTGTCCGCCTCCACGGACACCTGGATCCTCTTCGCGCTCAGGTCGACCCCGAGCCGTCGAATCCGGCTCTCGAAGCGCTTGGACCGAACGGAGCAGACCCCTACGAACGCGTTCGGACGGAGCTGGGCGGTGACGGGAATCGGAATCACCGCGGACCTGGAGTTCATGCGGACGACGCGCGCGCTGTACACGTCCTCGCCCTCGATCGTAAGCAGCACGGCGCCTCCCGGCTTGTCCGACCGGACCAGCGCCCTTGCGGTCTCGCCTTCTTCGTACTTGCGCTTGTCCAGCTGCAGGGAGAGCGCGGATTCCCGCCCGGACGTTTCCTCCACCGCGCCGCTGTACGCGTAGCAGTGGGCCTCGGCTTTCGCGACCCTTCCTTGCGCGTCCGCCGCCTCCGCGCGCACTACGAACGAACCTCCGCGGTTCGGCGTGAACTGAGCGGCGACGATGCCGTCCTCGCCCGTGCGTACCGTCCGCGTCTCCATCGGCCGGAATACCGATTCCATACCCGTCCAAACCTCGTAGCCGGACACGAGCTTCACCGACACGCCGCTCTCGGACGACTCGTCGCCTTGGTCGAACGCCCGAACGCGGAATTCGACGGGCTTTCCGACGTCGGCGACCCAGGACGATGGCTCCGCCGCGATGCCGATCGCAGCCTGCGCGACGCGAACGGACCCCTCGCCGGAAAAGTACTTGTCGCCGTCGGTGACGCTAACGGTAACCGAAAACCGGGAGTCCGCCCGATCGTCCCAAGCGTCCCCGAAATCGGTCGCGAAGTCGAGGATGGCGCGCCCGTTCTCGTCCGTTTCGGTCTTGATGGTTTCGATCCACTGGCCGCCGTAGCGGCCGCCGCCGTTTCCGTACTCGTAGTCCTCGAACTCCTCCACGTCCTCCGGATCGACCCCGACATAGCTCCAATCCGGAGTGCGGTAGACGTCCGCGCTGATCTTCGCGCCCGCGACCGGCGAGCCGAAGTAGTACCGCGCATCGACGGCAACCCTTGCGCGCTCGCCTCGGATGTAGAATGGCTTTTCCGGCTCGACCGTTATGCTGTACTCCGGCTTGCGATAGGCGGCGATCCAGACCGACTCGGCGCCTTCGCTGCCGCCGAACTTGGCCGTGATCCGGTATGTGCCCGGAGGCGACTCGCGGTTCGTCGAGAAGCTGCCCGCGAACGTGCCCATCGGTGTGAGCGTTCTCTGCATCTGCGTGATAACGGAGTCGTCCTCGTCGCGCACTTCGATGTCCACGGCGCCTTGGCTCGGGACGGCGTATTCGACGCCATCGAGCTTTCGAACGATGCCCTTGAAGTTGACCTCGTCACCGGGGCGGTAAATCGGACGGTCCGAGTACATCGCGATGCGCGTGCCGTTTGCGCCTCTTTGGGTGCCGGTCCAAAAGTCCACCATCGCGTGCGACTCGCCGCTCTTGGCGACGAGCGCCAGGCGGGAGCTGTTTGCCGGGGCTTCCAGCGCCACTCTTGCGAGCCCGTCGCCGTCCGTCCACGTAACGGGCTGCATCTCTCCGTCCTTGAGCGCGAGGATCGTCGCGCCTTGAACGGGCTCGCCGGAAGCCAGGTCCGTTACAAAGCAGAGGGCGCGCCTGCCCGCCGACTTCGTGATCATCGCGATTCGGGAGACGCTGAAATAAGTCCCCTTCGTGACGCCCCCGGCGGAGCACACGACCCAGTACAAGCCCTCGCTCAGCGCCGGAACGCCGAAAAACTCCTTGAACGTGCCTTCGAACGTGCGCTGTGTGATCGGCGCCTGAGTCTGGGCTGCCAGCGAAGCTTCCCCGAGCATCGATGCGACCTGCGGCTCCGTCAGCCTGGCGAGGGGGGAGAGGGCCCGATACAGGCTTCCTTCCGCGGCGATGCCCTCGACCTTGAGCTTGTATGCGGCTATTCGCATCTCGTCGGCGTCCACGAAGCCGTGCACCTGCAATTCGATCTTCTCGTCCGGCCGAAACACGTGCTGGTTGGCGTAGAGGTCGAGGAAGGGCGCGTGCGGCTTCAGCTCGAGGTCCAAGCGCGACGGCTTTCCCTCCGCGACCGTGACCTTGACGGGGTCGATTCCGTGCGCCTCGCCATACGAGTCGATCTCGTAGTCCCCGGCGCGCACGCCATGAAAGCGGTACCTGCCGTTCGCGTCCGTTTCGACGGCGTACGAGCGCGGGCGGTCTTCCGCGGGCATGCGCTGCAAGACCTCGTAGTCGAGCTTCTTGTCCGGGCGCAGAATGACCTCCGCGTTCGGGAGCGGCTTGCCGTTCTCGGCCATGACCACGGTACCCTCCAGACCGCCGATCGGAACCTCACGAGTGATGCCCTGGGCCAAGAGAAACAGCGCGAGCAGAAGGCCCGCTGCCAAGCCGAGCGCACGGGATCCAATCGCGCCGGTCTCTCGTGTCATGTTGCCTCCGGAGAGCTCTTTCGCCTTCCTAATACTACGAGCAGCAAGGCGAGAACGAGCACGGCGGGCGTGCTCCAGTACAGCGCTTTGACCTTTTCGTCACGCGTCAGCTCGAGCAGCTTCTCGTACCAAGCGAAGCTGCCCGCCATAAAGAGCCCGAGCCCCATTTGGAGAGCGAGCGGCTTTGCCTCGCGGTCGCCCCGCATGCCGGCGAGGGCCGTGCCCACCCCGAGGCCGACGAGGATTCCGACGAATCCCTTGGCCGCGATCAGAGTCGCGCCCAGAACCGGCAGGATGCCGCAGAGCGCGAGCCCGATCGCTGCGGTGTAAGGCGTCGAAGCGCGCTCCCTTCGGTATTCGGCCGCCACCGCAATCACGCCGGCCCCCACCATCAGGCCGATGAGCGCGTAGTGCTGCCCGATGTCGAGCGCTCGCGCGGCGCCGGGGTGGAACTCTCGGAGCACGCGGTACGCGACGAGCGCGGCCAGAAGCCCGAGCGTGAGAACCGCGCCGCCGTGTCTGGCGACGAGGAGCACGCTCATCGCGGCCAGCAGACAGACCGCCATTCCGAATCCGCGAAGGTATGCGAACGCGAGCGTCGCCGCCCCGAGCCACACGATCACCCCCACCAAGTACGGCAGAGAGCCGCCGTTTTCGCCCCGCGGAACGAACCACGCCACGACGAGAGCAACGAGAATCGCGCCGACCGCGATGCGCCAGAAATCGGAAAGCCAAACGTACCTCGTGGCGACCGCCCATGCGGCGCCCCCGAAGAGCACTGCGAACAGCACGGCCGCTATGCCGCCACGCTTCGATTCGGCTATCTTCAGCTGGTTCGCAATCACGAGGCTCGCGGCTCCGACGAACGCCGCCGCGATCCCGAGAGCCAGGCCCGCGTGCGATGCGCGCCCACCCGGTCCCTCCTTGCCCAGGATGTCCACGAGAAGCATCGCGTTCGCGAAGAGCGCGGTGCGAATCGGCCAGCCGGCTGCGCCGGATTCGAGAGCGGACAGGATCCATGCGCCGGCGGCGAGCCCGAATCCGAGACCGATCTGGTGCGGCCCGACGTACTCGGGCTTGGCGAACATAAGGGCGCCGACCGCCGCGACCGCGATTCCCATCGGCCCGGCCGTGCCCGCGCCGCGCTGGAACCGCGAGCGGCCGATCCATTCTGAGAGAAGCGCGACGGCCAGGCCGCCGGCAAATCCATAGGACATCGGCGCGGAGCCCTTCCAGTCCGCGCCAAACTTCCACGCTCCAAAGACCGCCGCCGCGGCCAGCACGAGGATCGTAAGGATCGCGCCGACCGGCGGAACCCTAGGCGGAGCGGAAGAAGAGTCTTCGGCGGACGGCCTCGCACCGTCACGCGAGAGCACGGCCGCGAGCCCGACGGCGAACGCAATCCATGGCAGCAGGTTGTTCAGCAAGTCTCGGCGCCCCCCGGTGCGTCCTGCAGAGGCCGGCGCTCATGCGTTGAGACGCTCGTCGGCCCCGTCCAGTACGTCCCTTTCCTAGCACAGGCAATTTTGCCTGCGCCGAAACGAGATTCTCCGCACGGCAGTCCGCTCCTTTCTAGACGCGGCGAGGCTTCGGGCCGCTTCAGGGCGCTTGCCTCCGAGTCGCGCGCGGGCTTCACAATGTGCCTATGGCGAATAGGATCGATCCCTTGGCCGCGAATCCGGAGCTGTTGCTTTCTCGCACCGTCGCCGTGATCGGTTACGGCAACCAGGGCCGCGCTCAAGCGCTGAACCTCAGAGATTCGGGCGTTCCAGTGCTCGTGGGCCTTCCGGAGGGCAGCGCGACGCGAGCGCGGGCTCTTGAAGACGGCATGGAGGTCTTGGACACACCCTCGGCGGCGGTTCGGGGGGACCTAGCGGTGCTTCTGACATCGGATTCCAAGATGCCTGAGGTTTATCGGGACGAGATCCAACCGGCGATGCGTCGCGGCAAGGCGCTCGTTTTCGCGCACGGCTTCAACATCGTGTACGGCCAAATCGAGCCTCCGCCGGAGGTGGACGTAATCCTCGTTTCCCCGAAGGGCGTCGGCGCCGGAGTGCGCGCGAAGTATTTGGAGGGCCCCGGGGTGCCGAGCCTGGCCGCCGTGCACCAGGACGCAAGCGGCATGGCGCTGGACCTCGCGCTCGCCTACGCTTGGGGGATCGGCGCGGCGAGGAGCCTCATCCTCGAAACCACCTTTCGGGAGGAGACGGAGACGGACTTATTCGGCGAGCAGGCGGTGCTGTGCGGGGGCATCCCGGAATTGATCAAGGCGGCGTATTCGACGCTGGTGGATGCAGGCTATTCGCCTGAAGTGGCCTACTTCGAGTGCGTGCACGAAACGAAGCTGATCGTGGACCTGATCGTCGAGCGCGGGATTGCCGGGATGCGCGAGGCGATCAGCGACACCGCCCAATGGGGAGGCCTAACGGCGGGCCCGCGCCTCGTGGACGGGCGGTTTCGCGAGGAGCTTGGCCGGCTCCTGGGCGAGATTCGGGACGGAGAGTTCGCGCGGGATTGGCTGGAGGAGGGGCGGTCCGGCGCGGAGCGTCTGGCCGCGCTGAAGAGCGCTGAAGCATCTTTGGAACTCGAAGGCGTGGGATCGAGAATTCGGGCACAAGTCGCAGGAAGGGGATAGCGGAGGTCTGCCCTCCCTATGGCAGTGGCAGGGGGAAGATGGGAAAGGGTTCCCGGGTGGATATTGGCCGCGGGATTCGGGTCAAGGATGGGTTGTTCGTTCCCGGAGACCCCCATCCCCTGCCCTTCCCCCTACTCCTCGGAGACTCGGAGCATGGGGAAGGGGGATTCCTGTGGCGATTCCAATCCTGCCGGAGACCCCCATCCCCTGCCCTTCCCCCTACTCCTCGGGGACTCGGAGCATGGGGAAGGGAGGATTCCTGTGGC
>Ga0187892_10005850_pt1 | contig 18868 bp, 14 predicted proteins | sample MA1701073metaG_FD_139345 | JGI IMG/M metagenome (GOLD analysis project Ga0187892, IMG submission 139345) | Bio-ooze microbial communities from a basaltic lava cave in the Kipuka Kanohina Cave System on the Island of Hawaii, USA - MA170107-3 metaG ...
ACCGCCAATACACAACGGAAGAGCCGCTCTCGTGGCTCAATCCGCCAGTAGTACCGTTGTTGCGGGTTGCGCCGCAGCCGAGCCACGGCGTCCTGGCGAAACTGTCGATCCCAATCATCGCGGGCAGCGCCCGGCATCGCGTCATCCGCCGTCAACTCCGATTCGAAACGCACTGGGATCAGCTCCGGAGGCGGACCGGTCAGCCCGAACTGATCCGTCAGCACCGGCCATCGTCGTTCCAGCTCCCGGCTCGCCGCCGTCCAGTCCGGCGCTGAAAGGTTCGCCGCCTGGTACGCGATCGAGGCGACACGCTTCGCTTGCAAAAGCATCGATTGCTCGTTGAGCGAGCTCATCTGGAGCCAGGGAAATGCCAGGGTCACGGCGATCGTCAGCAGCACGGCGGTGCCGAACAGCACGCTGATTTTGCGCGCTAGGGACATGGAAAGCACCCGGCCGGGCCTCATGCCGCCAGTTTACCCGATGCCCCCGACACCGTCCCCCCGCGACTCACTCCCGACGACGATAGAATGCACCCCATGCCGTGCACGGCTCTTGCCATGATCGGCCGCAACGGGGACGATAATGAGACGAGTGTAGGATGGAGAAACATCGCCATGCCCGTAAAAGTGTTTTCCGCGCCGGGTGATCACTCCAATGATTTCAAGGTTGTGGAAGACCAGGTCAACGCCTGGATCGAACAGGCACGACCACGGATCATCAGCATCCACCCGGCCGTCAACGCCCTCGAAGACAAACGCAACGTTGGCGACTTCATGTTGACCCTGGTCGTCTACTATGAAAAACCCGGCGCATAGCCGCGCATTTCACATCACTGCCGCAGCAGCCCTACTGGCGTCGGCCAGACTGCTCGCCATGCCTCCCGAACTGGTGCGGGCCGTCCCCGCCGACGCCATCGCGGCTCATCTGGTCGCGGGTCCCACAGCGTCGGAGACCGCCGAGCGACTGTCGGTTATGAGTTGGGCATCGCTGTTGGACCGCGCTTATGACATGGGGATCTTGTCCCAGGTCGATTCTGACGTCAGGCCGACATTAGACGTCCTTGCCGCAGTGTCGCAATGCCTTTCCTACCCACATGCCCTTGTGCTGACGGACGTCCGCGCCGAGCCCCGGCCCGGTGGCGGCCACCAACTCGCCGGCCTGTCGGCCGGGCTGATCCTCTATTCGCGCGGCCACCACACGCCCATCGAGCGCCGCATTCAACACCTGTTGGCCAGCTATACCAACAGCGATGACACAACCCTTGAACAAACCGTCCCTCCTGAAGTCGAAGCAACCGGGGGCCCCGGCTCCAATGTCCCTGCCTTTCAAGCGGGAAATACATGGAGGTTCCATGAGGGCGCGGCCCCGTATCCTACACTCAAGGACCGTCGCCTGCCGTCGTGGGCTCAGTTGCGATGGGGCCGCGTCGACGACTGGTACGTGCTCACCATCGGTGACAGCATCTTCGAACAGATCACAGCGACGATCGGTCATCGGTCACCAAGCCTTGCCGACGATGCGTGGACGATCGAGGCGTACAACGCGATCGGTGGTGACGCAGTGTCGTTCGCCTGGTTTTTACGCTTCGATCGTTTGTCCGACCTGTTTGATTCGCACCTATCTCAAAAGATCAATGACGTGAAAGTGGCGGTCGGATTGGGCGGCGCAGAAAGAGCCGTGGCTGCGGTACGGCGTAACGGAAGACTCGTGGAAGCGACGATCCGGCTGCTGCGAGACGACCGAAACGAACAGCGAATGATCGCCCGGGACGCCGCGGTCACACTTCACGGTGCGTCAACACTACCGAGGTTCTATCGCTGCAACCGCCGGACGACATCCCCTACGTTCTGGCGGGACCGACGACGCGCCGGTGATCTGCGATCGATGATCCCGCAGGCTGCCACGTATACGATGATCGATAGTCACCCGCGCGCCATCGTGAATGCCATGTCCGACGCCTATCTGGCCGGACGAGGTCCGGCTTCCCAGCGGAAGATTCGTGCCTTCTGGCGGGACTTCGAAAGGCGGGCCAGCGTCTCCCTTGACCGGGATATCTTAGCACAGTTCGATCGCGGCGTGGTGGTCTTTGACGATCCGGACCACGCCATTGGCCTTCTCCCCGATTGGACGATCTTGATACCCGTTCGCGCTGATGCGAACGATCCGCAACGGCGCATTGATCAATGGCTCGACTGCCTCGCTCGCTGGCTGGCCGACGAGAGCGTGCTGCGGCTTCAGCGCGATCAGGACGGAATCTGGTGCCTTCAGCTCGGACTGAGCGGCCCGTCCCTCGGTCTGACGCCACACTGGCTGATCATCAGCTTCTGCCCCGATGCCGTCCGCCGAAACCAACGGCTTTTGGCCGAACATCCCCGTTCCCCATCGTAGCATCGGTGTCGCCGCGTTCCACGCCAAGTCAAGCGAGCACGGATCCCCGGGCGCGGCAGAAACCGATTGCAAACCCGCAAAGAACGCATCTCCACGCTCTCCGCAATCAGCCACGGTGATGTCGCGGACTTTGGAGTAAGGGATGGCCTATTCCCGACAAAACCCATGACACAGGAGAGGGAGGTTAAGGCAAGGCCTTATGCGAGATGTTGCGCCGGCTTCACCACCCTGCCCGTTCTCCACCCGCAGAGCCCCACGTTGGGCCTCCTCGGTAGACTTAAGGGCGGGCAAGTAACGTGCCAGTAACAACCGGATGGGGAAAGAATTGTCGCGAATTTCGCCGCTCAGCAGGCGGTAAGCCCGAACTGTCGCAACGGCGGGAAGTGCGTTGGTCAGCGGTCGCCGGCTTTGGTGCGAGACCGTGGCGCCGATCCCGCGGCAGAAGCACTCGGCAACGCGGCGCTGGCAAGTACGGAAACGAGTTTGTCGTCTGCACGGAGTGTGCCGGCCAGAGCTAGCGCGGCACTGGCCCTCTCAACGTCATCCGAAAAGTAGTAATAATAGCCCAGCAGAAGCCACAAATCGGCGCTTTCCCGCTGGTCCTCAGCGGCTGTGCGAAGCGATTCACGATGCTTCTCGAAGTCGCTGCGGACTCCATAGGCTTCTCGGATGTCCACCGGCAAATAGACAATCCGCGGCTCCAGATCGAACGCCCGGCGCAGTATGCGTACGGCGGAATCGTAGTGCCCCAGGGCGGTCAAGGCATGCGCCGCGCAGAGGCGAGAGGAGGGGTCGCCTTGATTCAAGGTCGCCGCGAGTTCAAAGTGCCGCGCGGCCCATCGATACCGCCCGGCCGTGAATGCGGCATAACCGTCGTCCATCGCCCGGCGATAGGAGGAACGCCCTTGATCGGCCTGCGTCTCCAGTCGCTGGACGGTCCGACCGTCTTCAACGCCATGCCGGTACGCCTCGTCCAATTCGATCAAGCGAACGGCATCGACATCGGGCGGGATCAAACGGCGGGTGTAGCCGTAGGCGTTGCGGACGTGATGTCGTCTGAAGCGGCCGGCGCCGTCGAGGTCGCGGCAGTAAAAGCGGCTCTCACGTTCAAGTGAAGGGTTTGTCTGGCCCGCCTCGACTTGCTCCGGCAGAGACTCAGCGTCCAAAGGGGGCTGCTGTGCTTCCTGCCTGCCGGAAACGGCGTCCTGCGGCGGTCCCTCCGCGATCGCGGCGGCGGGTGACAGTCCAACCAAAACCAACGTGGCTCGCACGGCCAAGCGCCTGGTGAGCCCCACGGTTCCATGCCATCCCATGTTATTCCTCCGTTCTACCTGGCACCGTGACTATTGTACCCACAAGCCGGGGGATAGTGGCAAGGAGAATGCGGCTTGAAGATGGGCCCGCGCCCCTGGAAAAGTTGTTTCAGAGGGTCATTGGTCCCGGCCCGGCGACCCCTTGGGCCAATTTGGCAGACTGATCGCCGGTTTCACCGCCGCTGGTCGTCGGAGAGCGGGTCAGCGATACACGCCGGTGCGATGACCACCCGCACCGCGGGAAAGACATTGTCAATCTGCCGATTCTGCCACGGACTCTGGGTTGACGTGGGCGCGAGGTGGTACGTCGAGTGCCTCGACGTAGCGATTGATTCGATGGGCACTTCGGAGAGAGACGTGCACTCGGGCTCACGGACTTGCAAACTGCGCCGCGGAGGATTCGAACCTCCAACCTTCGGTTCCGTAGACCGATGCTCTATCCAATTGAGCTAGCAGCGCTTCCGCGCAACTCGCTGGCAACCGGGCGGCCGGCAAACCGGATGAGGGCAGTATACAACCGGCGCACGCGTTGTCCACATGGCTTGCAAGGCCATGGTGACTAGAACCCAAACGCCCGTTCCCGCGAAATTGAAGTGGTTGCGAAAGGGGGGGGTGGCTCGTGGCCGATAACTCACACATCATGGCTGAGCCCGCACCCGCCGTTCTCGCATTGGTAAAAAGCGAACCAAGCGCCGCCGCGGACGCCGCGCTGGTCGCGGCCATTCCTCATCTCGACCTCCCGGTGCAGACCGCGGTGCTGGCTTTGCTCCTCGAGCGAGGCAACACCCCGCGGCTGGCGACGCTAGTGGGCGGATTCAAGCAGTATGACGAACGACTCCAGAGCCTCTTGTTGGAGAAAGCCGACGACTTGGAACCGGCCGTCCGAGCGGCGACCGAGGCGTCGGCGTTGGAACACCGCGAAGGGGCCATCGAGTTCATTGCCAGCGGCAAGCGCGGCGCTTTCACTGAGCTCCTCTTGGGCGCTCTGCGATCGGATTGCCGCAAGACCAAGGAATGGGCCGCCGCCGCGCTCCATCGAATGGCCGGCCAACTGGCCGATCAATGCCGGGCGACGGTCGACGCCGAAAAACTGGCGGTGTTGCAAGCACGGAGGGATCGCTTGGCCGACGTGCTGCATGCGGCCGTCATGAGATGGGAGCTTCACTTTCAACCCAAGGTGCTTCAAGCGGCTTTGGGGCTGGGTGATCGCGGCGAGGCGGCTGTGGCCGAGAAACTCCGTGAACCGCGAACCAAGCTCGGTTTGCTCATCGGCGGGATGCTGACCGGCGCGTGCGAGCCGGGCTCGGCGGCTTTCGCCCTACGGGCGCTGGCAATCCCCGAATTGCGGGCGACGGCCGCACAGACAATCGCCGCTGCGCCTACGCCGGAGTTTCGCAAGGCTCTTGCTGAGGAGAGTTGGCTGCTGGCCGACTCCCGCGTTGAGCAGGGCTGTCGCCTCATTCGTAGCGGACCGTGGACGGACGAGAACATCGACGAGGTCGTAGGGTGGGAGGGCCGGCAAGCCGCTGCGGCGATCCGTTTTCTAGGCGTTACCGGAACGCCGGACGCAAAAAAAATCGAGCTGTGGCGAAGACTTCTTGATGCGGGCGATCAGGCCACACGGTCCGACGTGGTCTGGCAGCTGATCCCGGATCGCAGCCCAGCGGCGACGAACCTGTTGGCTGTGCTGGCCAGCCGGTCCGACGGCAGCGTTTCGGATATCGCGGAGCGCGAGCTGCGCCGTCGCCGTCCGAACCCGGCGCTGACTCCGTCCGGTCCGGCCGCGGCTTTGAAATCATCAAAGCCCCCCGCACGGCCCAGTGGTTTCGACGAGTTTTGGCGATTGCAGGACGCCGCACCAGGGGATCCCGACGGCGAGTGGTCGAAGAAGGCCCAGAGCGATGTCCGCGGATGGCTCGTGGGGCTACGGTCGAAACTGGCCAGTTCCAGCGCTCTCGATCGAACTCGGGCGCTTCGCGCACTTCGCACCCTGGGCTTGGTTGCCAAGCTTGCCGAGCAGGTCTATGCCCTCGCCTTTGACCAGGACGCCGGCGTTCGCAGCCAAGCGGTGGCCATGCTCGCTGAACTTCCGGGGTTGACCAGCCAACGAATCCTACGGGTGGCCGTCAGCGATCCCGATGTGCGGGTTCAAGCCAATGCCGTTGAGGTGATGGACGTGCTCAACGCAACGGACCGGGCCGCTTATACCGTGGAAAAGCTGGAGTCGCCCCATGGCCGAGTCCGCGCGAACGCGGTGAAATCGCTCTTGCGGCTGGAGGTGCAACACGCCGGCGAGGTTCTTCTGGACATGCTCCGCGATCCATCCGCCGCACAACGGGTCAGCGCCTTGTGGGTCGTGGAGCGGCTCGGGCTCCAGGCATTGTTGCACCGGGTTGTGGATATGAGCCGAAGTGATAGCGATCCGCGCGTCCGTAAACGCGCCACCCGGGCCATGGCTTCGCTGACGGGCACGAAGTGGGTGGAGAGTGAACCGCCGCCGTCGACGTTCGATCGTACACATGAAGCGGAGGCTAGCGAATGACGGTGGTCTTCTGGCTTCCGGCGCGCGACCCTGAGGAGTCGCTGCGAATCATCCGCGATCGGTTTCAGAGGGGTGATTCGATCACGTCCCTGCTGGTGGTTCTGTCCCTTTTTGCGATCCTCGTTTTCCTGGTCGGGTGGCTATCGAGGCGATCGTCAAAGGCCGGTCGCGCTTCGGCACGAGATAACCCGCAGCGGCTCTTTCGAACCCTTCTGGAGCGGCTGCCCCTGACAACGGCCCAGCGCGAGTGGTTCGGAAAAGTCGTGGCAGAAGTGCGACTTGAGCACCCGACCGTCCTGCTCCTTAGTCGCGACCTCTATGACCGACACTTCGGTCGAGGGAGTCATCACCGTGCGGAGACCGGTCACAAGGCGGATCGCTTCGCCGACGCCGAACTGGCGGCGGCCGTTCGCAGGGCCTTGTTTCCCGGCCAAGCCGGCGATTCCACAGGACGATCCCGTGACTAGGGCCACAGCCCTCCCGGGTTTCGCCCGGACCTCGGCGCGTTCATGGCAGATTCTCCCCTTTTGGGGGCCGTTGCCGCCGGTCGATTGGTGCGATACCCTTCCCTTTCGGCTGAGGTGTCTTTCAGGTCACGCACGTGATCCGCGGGCACATGCCGCTGCAGGAGGCGTTCGATGAAGGACGAAAGTTTGACCGTCGACCCGACCGATCGGAACCAGCGATCGGACGACGAGATCGAGCAAGAGGCGGAGCCTACTGACGAAGAACAGGCGATGGCCAAGCTCAAAGAGGCCATCCTCGTCGAGCGGAAGGAGATCGGTCCGCTGCGCCTCAAACTGACCATCACCGTGCCGCGCGATACCTTGGACGAGCGGCTGGGCAAGCAGTTCGACGAACTTCGGCGAGATGCGCTCATCCCCGGTTTTCGCAAGGGACATGCCCCCCTTCGGTTGGTGGAAAAGCGGTTCGGGTCGGACGTCGGGGATCAGCTGAAGAGCCAATTGGTGGGCAGCGGCTTCATGGCTGCCGTCCAGAAGGAAGACCTCAAGCCCCTCGGCGATCCACTCTTTTGTGTGAAGGTCTTGGAGGAACCGGCGGGTGCGAGCAAGGGTTCTCGAAAGTCCGAAACTGAAAAACTTCTTCCCCTGGACAAAGCTCTCGATCATCTTGCTTTTCCCAAGGATGGGCCGCTGACCTTCTCCTGCGAAATGGAACTCAAACCGGAGTTTGAACTGCCGCCGTTGGGGAGTATCCCGATCACCCGACCGGCCTTGCAAATCGATGATGACGACGTGGAGGCGGAACTGGGGCGGATGCGGATGAATCTGGGCGCCTACCAGCCTGTGGAGGATGGACCCATCCAGCCCAATGACCTGCTTTATGCGTCCATGACAATGTCCGTGGGCGGTCAACGGATCGAAAGCGACGAATCCTTTACCTTGACCGCGCGGGACGCCCGGGTGAAAGGCGTGCAGCTCGTCGGCTTGGGCGACGCCCTCGTCGGAAAGACGACTGCGGACGTGGTGCGCTTGTCGGCGGTCATTCCCGAAGATCATGATCGGATCGACCTTCGCGGCAAGACGGCGCAATTCGAGTTCACCATCCGCGAAGTGAAACGACTTGAGGTTCCGCCCTTGGACGGTGATTTGCTTAAGGGCATGGGGTTCGACAGTGAGGACGACCTTCGTCAGTCCTTGCGGTCGGCGTTGGAATCTCGCTTGGAAAACACGATTCAACGGGCCATGCACGAGCAAATCGGGAAGTATTTACTGGAACACACCACGCTGGAGATTCCCGCCGGCCTCTCCCAACGCCAAACCGATCGAATGATCGCGCGTCGCGTCATTGACATGTACAACGCCAACGTCCCGGAGGTCGAAATCCAGAAATCGATTGATGAAATGCGCACCAAAGCCCAGGACCAAGCCGTTCTCGATTTGAAACTCTTCTTTATCCTGGAGAAGATCGCTGAGGACCGCAAGATCGAGGTGCGCGAGGACCAGATCAACGGCGCGATCGCCGAAATCGCTCGCCGAACGAACCGGCGTTTCGACCGTGTGCGGGACGAGCTCAGCAAAGGCGACGGTCTGGGCGCTTTGTACTACCGGCTGCGCGACGGACTGGCCTTCGGCCAGTTGCTGGCCGATGCGGAAATCACTGAAACGCCGCCTCCCGAAAAGGCGAAGGACCGCAAAAAAATCACCAAGAAAAACGCGCCGAAAACCGCGACGAAAGGCGTGAAGAACGTGGCGACGAAAAGCGTGAAGAAGACCGCAAAGAAGGCCAATCCAAAGTCGTCGTAAAACAACCGATCCGCGCCCTGCCTGCCGATAACAACAGGCGAGGCTTTGAGGAATATCTTATGCACGAACGGTCTGACCTGCCGGGTTCCTTTGACCAATACCCGCCGTACCAGCGTACGCGGGAGATGTCCATTACGGACATGCTCCTGGAGAACCGGATCATCTTTCTGGCGGGCCCCATCGGTGAACGGACCGCCAGCATCGTCATCCAGCAACTTCTTTATCTTCAGTCGATCCGTCGTAGTCAGGACGTGAACTTATACATCAACTCGCCTGGCGGTTTGGTGGATCAGACACTGGCGATCTACGACACGATGCAGTTTATGGGATCGGAGGTCGCCACGTACTGCATCGGCCAGGCGGCCAGCGGGGCGGCGATCATCCTGATGGCCGGAACCAAAGGGAAACGATACATCCTCCCCAACGCCAAGGTGATGCTCCATCAACCCTATGGGGGCATCACGGGCCAGGCCGAGGACATCCGCATTCACGCCGAGGAGGTCCTGCGCGACAAAGCAAGGCTCAACCGAATCATCGCCAAATGCACGGGCCGGTCGTTCGAGCAGGTCGGTGAGGACACCGAACGCGACCGCTTCCTCACCGCTCAGGAAGCCCTCGCCTACGGCCTGGTGGACGAAATCCTCGACGATGACGGCAAGAAAAAAAAGAAGGAAGGCGGGGACGCTAAGTCCTGATCGATTCTAAGGAACCCTCTCGCGGAGACCTATGCGCTATGGGCGTCATCAACCAAAGAGTTCCGTTCGTCATTGAAACCACCGGTCGCGGCGACCGGGAGATGGATATCTTCTCGCGGCTCCTGAAGGACCGCATCGTCTTCCTTACCGGCGGTATCGATGACGACCTGTCGAACCTCATCGTGGCCCAGTTGCTTTTCCTTTCCAACGAGGACCCCAAGGCCGATATCCACTTTTACATCAACAGCCCCGGCGGCTCGGTCTCGGCCGGCTTGGCGATCTACGACACCATGCAGTATCTCCGCTGCGACGTGGCCACGTACAACGTCGGGCTGGCCGCGAGCATGGGCGCGGTGATTATGTGCGGCGGCGCCAAGGGTAAGCGATTTCTACTTCCCAATTCGCGAACGCTGCTGCATCAGCCGCTGATCGGCGGCGTCCTGGAAGGATCGGCCACGGATCTTTCGATTGAGGCGGAGGAGATTCTGCGGCTCCGCAAGTCCCTCTACGCCATTATCTCCTCCCGCACCGGCAAGAGCATGCAGGTCGTCGAGCGCGACTGCGACCGCAACAAATGGCTCGATTCCCAGGAAACGGTGGCCTACGGCCTGGCGGACGTCATCCTGGAACGGATGGCCATCAAACCATAATGCGGCGCCGCCGCGTCGCGGCATTTTGCTGCACTTGGCGATCGCCGCGTATCTGCATACGGACGCAAAGCCACAACTTGACTACGGTTCTTTAATCCCAAGATCGCGCCAGGATGTCGCTAACTTCGGTGTGTCGGGGCACTGCTGAGCGACGATGATTCGCGGGATTGCCCGACCGAAGGTGAACGATTAGGTCGCGCCGCTTCAAAGGTGGAGGGTCGCTTCCTCATAGCCGGCCTGGGAGGCCGCGATCGCATCGGCCCGGTTCATCTCGATGGCTTCGCGAAGAGCCGATCGAAGACTCTCGATGAGCTCCTCCCGAGTTGAGCCCTGAGAATTCACGCCGGGAATCTCTTCAACCCAGCCAATCCACCATTCGCCGTCGCGCTGGATGATCGCCTTGTACGGCATGGTCGACGCCCCTTGGCTTGGGATAGGCGTTCCATCCTCATCATTTGTCACACGGAGTCTCCCTCTATGGCTTCATCGTTCCGCAACATGCCGTCTCAAGAGAGTATACCATCGTCCCGCCTCGACGGCTACCGACACGCTGGAACTACCCACTTGCTCCGATCACCGCCGCAAGAAGTTGGCGATCAGCTGCGGGCCTTCGTCGGTCAGGAAGCTTTCCGGGTGATATTGCACGCCCTCGATGGGCAACGTCTTATGGCGAATCCCCATCAACTCGTCCCGGTCCGTCCGCGCGGTTACTTCAAAGTCACTTATCAGCGTAACTCGGTCAACCACCAAGGAATGATACCGCGTCGCGGTAAAGGGATTCGATAGACCATTGTATACGCCCCGCCCGTCGTGGTAGATCGGACTTGTTTTCCCGTGCATCAACCGTGCCGCGCGCACAATCTTCGCTCCGTACGCGGCACCGATGCACTGATGTCCCAGGCAGACACCCAAGATTGGCACGCGACCCGCGAAATATCGAATCGCCTCGACGCTGATTCCGCCTTCGTTCGGTGTGCATGGGCCCGGCGAGACGATCAGATGTGATGGCCGCCACGAGGCGATTTCATCCACGGTGCAGGCGTCGTTGCGGACGACTTTCACGTCCAACCCCAGACGCAACTCGCCGATGCGCTGCACGAGATTGTAGGTGAACGAATCGTAGTTATCGATGATGATGATCACACCGCGAGCGTAACGACGAATTGACCGTTCCGCAATCGGCTCACGGGACACGTCGAGGACCCACCCTAACAGTTGACCGGCATCTCCGTGCCGCGGTATGATGCCACGCGGATAAACATGCGAAGAACCGTCCGTCCAGACTCGCGGAGCCGACTTCATACGCCTGACCGGCGGTCGACGCCGACCGGCCGACCTCTCAACAGCGAGCCGAGAGCCGCAGGCCGTCGGGCGGAGCGGGCCGTACTTGTCAGCGTGTTGCTGCCGAACACCAAGGCGGACCTTCGCGACCCGCTCGCCGAACTGGCGGCGCTCACCGAATCGGCCGGCGTCCGAGTTGTTGACGCCATGGTACAAAAGCGGACCCAGTTGACCTCCGCCTACGCTTTGGGCAAGGGCAAGCTGGCTGAACTCGTGGAGCGCGTCCAAGCCGGCGAGGCCGACGTGGTTATCTTCGACAACGACCTGGCCCCCCGCCAGATTCGCGGCCTCGAAAAGGCCCTCGATCGCCGGGTGATCGACCGCAGCGAACTTATCCTGGACATTTTCGCGGCGCGAGCCAAGACGCGCGAAGCTCAGTTGCAGGTCGAACTCGCCCAGCTCGAATATACGTCGCCCCGGCTTCGCGGCCTGTGGACCCACCTGGAGCGCATCGCCGGCGGCGGCACGGGCGGGGGGGTCGTCGGCGGCGTCGGAACGCGCGGACCGGGCGAGCGACAGATCGAAATCGACCGCCGCATCGTCCGCGAACGGATCAGTTGCCTCAAACGGGAGATTCGGGAGATCGACGAGCGAAAGCGGCGCGAGGTTCGGGCCCGGCGCGACCAGTTCACCGTCTCTCTGGTGGGCTACACCAACTCCGGCAAGACCACGCTCATGAACAAGCTGACCCGCGCCGAGCAGTTCGCCGCCGACATGCTTTTTGCGACGTTGGATACCAAAACGGTGCGATGGCAACTGGGCGACGGCCAGTCAGCCCTGCTCAGCGACACGGTCGGATTCGTGCGCGACCTTCCGCACGGCTTGGTGGCCTCGTTCCGCGCCACACTCGAAGAAGCGATCCATTCCGACTTGCTCCTGCACGTGGTGGATGTTTCCTCGCTGTCGGCGTGGCAGCAGATGGAATCGGTCGACGAGGTGCTCACGGAACTGGGCTGTGACCAGCTCCCGCGGATCATCGTCCTCAACAAGGTGGACATCGCCGACGACGCATCTCTGGGTGAAATGCTTTCGCTTCGCAAGGTAGCCACAGTCAGTGTATCGGCCCTGACCGGCGAAGGCTTGGATCGGCTCGTGGACGAGGTCGTTCTTCGAGTCAAGGGCGATGCGGCAGACGTAACGATCTATATCCCGCATTTCGAGGGAAAGCTGATAGCTCAGATCGGCCAGCTTGCCGACGTTCGCGGCCGGCGCTATCTGGAAACCGGTGTCGAACTCGACATCCGGATGAATCGAAAGCAGCTTGTTCAGCTCTGCGGCCGGCACCCTGCCCTGTCGATCGTCAAGGGGGACCTGGCGCCGGTCGACATCGCGGATGCTCCGGACGAATCGGACGACAGGCGATGAGCCGGACGCATGCTCGACCGCAGGCCGCGGCGCCTGTCTGTTGCGCCGGCCTGATTCGACGGCTGGCCGCGGCAGCTGCCCTTGCCGTTTCCACAGGATGGGGCCCGATCGACGAAACGGGCCAATCTGAGACCATCTGCGTCGATCTCAAGCTTCTCAGCGGCGGGCAGCTTGGCGGACTGGTTGTCGATCACACGACCCATGGCCTCGTCGTGGCGAAAGATGACACCCCGTTCGTCTTCGCCTGGGAGGAGATTGAGACCCCTTCTGCCTTTGCGGCGAAGCGCGCCCTGCTTGCGCTGCAGCGCGGCGGTCGCGGCGCTCTGAACGCCGAGGATCACTTTCACCTCGGTCTATTCGCTCTTTCGCGAAACCGCAACGATATGGCGGCGGTCGAGTTTCGACACGCCGTACGGATGGACAGAGAGTACGGCACTGCCGCCCGTGAAGCCATGGAGGCGTATCGACGACGTAGAGACTCGCACAAGGAGGACACCGTCAATCAGTCGTTCGACGATCCGCCGACAGCGGAGACCACTGACGGGGGCCAGCTCGGACTTTTGGGTCGGCTCCGCGCGGCCGTTCCCGATCGTACGGACGCCGGATTGGTTGAGGCCCCCGCGGACGTTCAAGTCGCGGTGCTCGACGTCTACCGGACGTTTGGGGCGACCGTCCAAGGCGTCTTCGGAAAGTCCGTCCGATTGGTCGAGACAGAGCACTTCCTAATCTGGACGGACTGGGGCGAGAATCATCACGCCCGGCTGGCCGATTGGTGCGAGTCGATGTACGCGGCCCTGTGCCGGCAGTTCTCAGTTGAAGCGTCGAAGACAGTCTTTCTGGCCAAGTGCCCGTTGTTTTGCTGGCGGGCCAAGTGGCGTTTCGACAAGTTTGCCAGGCAGTTCGACGGATATGACCCCCTGGATGCGATCGGCTATACCCGGTCGATCGAGGCCAACGGCCACGTGCACATGGTGCTTCGGCTTCCCGGAAGCGACGAGGCGGACGTGAATCGTTTTGCGAGCACTCTGGTCCACGAAGGGACTCATGCGTTCCTGCATCGGATGTACACGACGCGGCTGCTACCGCATTGGCTTAACGAGGGTTACGCCGATCTGATCGCGGAGCGCGTTTTGGGCGATCGATGCGTCAACGGCGAGAACGCTGAATTGCTCGCAAAACAATTTGTCCGCTACGGCTGGCCGATCCGCCGGCTTCTGTCCAGCGCGGGGCCCATTGAGGTGCACGAGTATCCGCTGGCCCACAGCGTGGTTGCCTATCTGGAATCCCGTAACCCCGCCAAATTCGCCGCGCTGATTCGCGGTCTCAAGGCCGGGCAATCCATGGAGGCCGCCTTGGCGGCCGCCTACGACAGCCTGACGTTTGAAGAACTTGAAAGCGGCTGGCGCAAATCGATCCAGCCGCACGCCTCCGCGGATACTTCGGCGCTCACCATTCCATAGCCCGGCCACAAGTTGAACAGCCAAGCCGTCGGAGAGGACGGCGAAGTCGCCTCGCGCCGCGTGCAAGGAACACCGAGTGATGCAACGTTCTTGTTGCGTCACTCGGTGCGGTTTACTGTGGATCGGTCCTGACTGCCCGGTTAAGGGCAGAGGTTCTCACCGGCGAAAGCGGCGAGCACCCAGAGGATATCGTCAAGGTCGATCACGCCGTTGCCGCCGCACGGGTGCATGTCGGCGGCTTCGTGGCCGCTGGGATTCCCGAAACCGTCGAGGACGAAGAGGATGTCGTCCAGGTCCACGGCGCCGTTGCAGTCCACGTCGCCGGTCGTGCAACAGGTGCAGAAGCCCTCCGGGCCGCATGCGCTTCCTTCGGGGCAGGAGGGATCGACATCCGAGCACACGATAATGATGTTCCCTGGGGGCACGCCGGCGGACTGGCACTGCCCAGTCTCGATGTCACAGGTCTCCGATCCATTGCAGAAGATGCCGTCGCTGCACTCGGCGTCGCTTGTGCAGCCGAACACGTCGCACTCGTCCGGAATATGGTTTTCGTTCTCGTCGGGCGAAACTCCCTGGTACAAGTCGATGGCGTCGTCTTCGCCGTTCTTGTTGCAGTCCGTCTCGCTGAGCAAGACCAGATCGGGATTGCAGGAGCATCTTCTCGCGGAACGGAAACAGCAAGTCGGGTAGACGGGAGGCCCGAGGCAGAAGGTGAAGTTCGGGTCCGGTGCGGTGATGCGAAACGCTTGGCGCGAACTCAGGTACGGGCCCGCGAATCGAGTGGCTCGGATCGTCGGACAGCAATTGGCGTTGATGCTTTCCACGAAGTCGTCCGCAAAAGCAAAGGCGCCGGCGCCAATCGGTTCACATAGGGTTCCCTGGCAGAAGAACCCGGCGCCGGAGATCGTCCAGTCACAAGGCGATGCGTTGGGCGGGCCGAGGACGGCGACGGCCATCGATCCGGTCGGCTGGGCGGCATCGTCGATGCAGTCTTGATTGCAGTCATGGACTGCTGAATTGACCAGCGTGGCCACCGCCGGATTATCGTTGAATATTACGGCCAAGTCGCGTTTTCCATCGCCGTCAAAGTCGGCGGCCGCTAAGTCCTCCGGACCCGAACCGGCCGGCAAGGGACGATTGACGGGCGCGGAAAAATTGCCCGAGCCGTCATTGCTCATGATCTGGAGTTGGTAAGGCGGCACTCGGTTGCAGAGGACTAGGTCCAGATCGTCGTCTCCATTTACGTCGGAGGCGATTACGTCCCACGGTCGAAAGCTCGTGGCATACAATTGCGCACTGCCGAGCGCGCCCGCCCCGTTGAGGTTGAACACCACGGCTATTTGATCGGTCAAAAGATTGGCCGCAACCGCATCCAGATCGCCGTCGTTGTCCCAATCTCCCACGGCCAGCGAAGTGAGGCAGCAGCCGGTTAGTCCCGAGGCATAATCGTTCCACGTAGGAAATCCACCGGCGCCATTGTTGTGAAGCACGCTGATCTGATACGTTCCATAATTGCCCACGACAAGATCGACGTCTCCGTCACCGTTCATATCGCCCGCGGCGATGGCGTAAGGGAGCGTGTTGGCACCCGTATCCACGTAGGCTCGATTGACGGTGGTGAAGAGGCCGTTGGTGTTCAAGAAGACAGCCACGTTGTCCCCGCCTATCCAAGGATTGGCGGTGGCGATGTCCATATCGCAGTCACCGTCGAAGTCGGCCGCGACGAGCGCCCTAGGCTGGGCACCGACGTTGTGGCCGACGCCTGACGCACCAAATCCGCCGGCGCCATTGTTGAATTGTACGCCGAGTTGGTTCAACCCCGCCGCGACCGCGAGCAAGTCCTGGTCGCCGTCGGAGTCGATGTCCACCGCCAGAACGTCCCAGGTCTGGTTTCCGAAGAGTGGCAGGGAAGCGGGTGTAAACACGCCGCTGCCATTGTTGGTCAGAATCGTAATCGTTCCGTCAAAGTGCGCAGCCGCAATATCCTCGTCGCCGTCGGCGTTGAAATCGCCCGTGGTGACGGCCCAGGGGTCCGCCGCTGAAGCATATACGACCGCCGAATTGAATTGCGGGACGACGGTCTCACATAGGCACGTCGCGCTGCAGCCGTCGCCGTTGATCAAGTTACCGTCGTCGCATTGTTCGCTGCCCGCGACGATGCCGTCGCCGCACACCGTGGTGCAAACGCTGGGCTGGCCTGAACAGGTCCAGCCGGGTTCCACCGTGCAAGTGTCTGAACATCCGTCGGTGTTGAGCGGGTTGCCGTCGTCACACTGTTCGCCGGCGTTCAGAACGCCGTTACCACAGGGCGGAGTAGGGCACGGGTTGGCGGCGCAAGTCGATCCGTAGCCTTGAAACGTCCCACCGCTGGCGTTGCAACCGAGCGCATAGTAGTTGCCTTGGCAGACCCCGCCCGAAAAGCAGCACGCCCCTTCACAGAGTCCTGGTGGGCAACCGGCGACTCCAAGCTGCGGCGTTCCGCCGCTCGCCGAGCAAGCGGCGGGGTCCTTCAGTGAACAGGCGCCGCTGGGCCGGCAACAAGCAGTGCAGAGGTCCTCGATCCCGTCCATGTTCTGATCACCTTGGCAGATGCTTGCATGACCCTGAAACACACCGCCGATGGACGTACACGTAAAATAGTCGGTGCCGTTGACACACCCGCCATTAGGATCACAGCAAGCGCCCGATGCTGGGATCAACTGCAGCGCGCGTATGGCCGGTCGCTGTCCGTACAAGAATAGCTGACCGGCAACGTTTCGCACGTAGTTGTAATCAATCCAGTCCCCTCTTAGCAGCGGAAAACCGGGCGGGCCCGCTGGGGGGTCATGGATTGCTACGTATGCCAATCCGTCCTGAACCATGGATGGCGGGATCGGGCCGTAGCCCTGTACGAACTGCTGATTGTGCTGGTGATAGCGGACCCCCAGCCACACGATCGGGCCGGTGATCTGGACCGGGCCCGGTAGGAGCTGGATCAACTGATACCCGCCCGAAGTCGGTGCCGTAATCTGGACATTGCTCTGTTGATGAATGACGGTGTGTCCCGGCTCCCGATCACCGTCGACCGGATCAATGAAATCGTCCTTGGCGATGTATATGGTGACGTACTGCGGAGGCGGGCCGGCGACGGACGGGGCCATGTACACGCACAGATGCGTGGCCAGCATCGAGGTCAACGCCACGCGGTTCGCATGGCTGATCTCAAAAGGAGTGCCCATTGCAACCACGTTCGTGACCGGCGCCGGCTGGTTGGGAGGCTCTTCATCGACCGTGGCCAGGTGCGGCGGCACCGCGTTTCCGCATCCGGCAAACGGCTGCGCCCAGGCCAGGCGCGGCGCGAGCACGGCTGTCGCGATCAACAAAGCGCGTAGACGGACCGGAAGTCGGAAGTCCGAAGTCGGAACCTGGAAGCCGATGTGCCCACTAACTTCAGGCTTCAGGATTCCGGTGGCGGTGACAAGCCTCCACAGGCCACTGCGGTCCAAAAACCGTTTTGCGATGCGCGTAATCATGGTTAATCCTCCCTCAAAGGCTCCTGCCCGACGCGCATATTCGGCGGTCACGCCTCACGCCCCTTGCGCCGTTTTGTGCAGCCGCCGATTCACGCTATAGTCCTTGGCGGAACCCACGTTGGGCCGCCAATTCGTACTCGTGTTTGGGGCGTCGGGTCTTACACGAAAATCGTAGATTTGTACGAGCGGCCGGGTCCGGTGACACTTTTAAGAACCGTCCTTAGGATTCGGGACGTGGACACTACGCGGACGACCTTGTTGCTACGCCTGAAGGATGGCACCGATCAGGCCGCCTGGCGCACCTTCGACCAGCTTTATCGCCCGATGCTCGTGCGGTACGCGTGCGCCCGGGGGCTCGACCTCAGCGACGCCGAGGACGTGGCCCAGCAGTGCGTGCAGGCCGTGCTGGGCAAGATCGACCAATACGAACACCTCGGAAGCTTCAAGACCTGGCTGCGAGCCATCACCGAGAACAAAGTCTGCGATCGCTTCCGTGTTAGGGGACGGGAAGTGCAGGCCGGCACCTCGTTGTGGGCCGGCCGGGCGGATTCGCAACCGAACCCGGAAGAGCTTTGGGAGCAGCAGTGGTGGAGTGGACATCTTCGGCACTGCGCCGAGGTCGTTCGGGGCGAGGTCGCCGAGCACACGTTCGCCGCGTTCCTTGGCTATGCGATGGAGGGCCAGCCCGCGTCCGTGGTAGCCGGCCGGCTCGGATTGACCGTCAACCAGGTGTATGTGTCGAAACATCGCGTTCTGGATCGGATTCGCGGTCTGATGCTGGAGTTGACCGGCGTCGAAATGGCGGAGGTGCGGCCATGAACAGATGCCCACCGCTTTCAGATTGGGAGGATCTCTCGCGGGACTCCTGCGAAGCCGGCGCGGCTGTGAGACTTCGGACCCATCTGGCCAAGTGCGGCGATTGCCGCGCCGTTTATGAGATCGTTGGTCGAGAGGCTCGCCTGCTAGGTGCGGTGAAGGCGGCGCTTCGTGACGCTTGCCTCGCGGGCGCCTCCGCCGCAGCGCCGGTCGGCATGCGAATCGGCCGGTTCGAGGTCACCGGCTTTTTGGGCGCTGGTGGTATGGCGACCGTCTACCGCGCCACGCAGGACCAACCCCATCGAACCGTGGCCCTCAAGGTGATGAAGCAGGGCTGCTTCTCGCATGCCGCGGCCCGGCGTTTCGAGCAAGAGGTGGAGTTGCTCGGCCGGCTGCAGCACCCGGGCATCGCTCAGATCTACGAGGCAGGCGTCTCGCAAGTCGGCGGGCAACCGCTGCCGTTCTTCGCGATGGAACTGGTCGACGGCGAGAGGCTTACGGACTACGCGGCGTCGCGCC
>Ga0187892_10005852_pt1 | contig 18859 bp, 14 predicted proteins | sample MA1701073metaG_FD_139345 | JGI IMG/M metagenome (GOLD analysis project Ga0187892, IMG submission 139345) | Bio-ooze microbial communities from a basaltic lava cave in the Kipuka Kanohina Cave System on the Island of Hawaii, USA - MA170107-3 metaG ...
AGCCATCCGGCGAGTTGAAGTAAACCACTAATACTCAAGGACTTATTGACTTCCGCCCACCCCTGCGATAGCTGACACAAGCCTTACACAGTTTCGAGGCTTTTCGAGGCTTTCTGGAGGGTCCAACCATGAACCACCACACGATCATGGGCGGAAAGGTCCACGTCTACAAACGCCCGAACAGCAGCGTCTGGCAGTGCGCCACATACCTCGCCGGCAAGAACCGCCGCGTTACGACCAAAACCGACAGCCTGTCCGAAGCGAAGGAGATCGCCGAAGACTGGTACCTCCAGCTACGCGGCAAACTCCGCAGCGGCGAGCTGAAAACCGAGAAGACTTTCGCCGAAGCCTCGGAGCAATTCCTCCGCGAGTACGAGATCATCACCCAGGGCCAGCGCAGCGCCAAATATGTCCAGCAACACCGGCTGCGCTCTCGTCTCCACCTCGTGCCCTTCTTCGGCAAGATGGGCCTGTCGGAGATCACGCCGGGCCAGGTGCAGGAATACCGCATCCATCGCCTGCAGGAGGCGATGACCAAGTACGGCAAACCGCCCGGCCGCAGCACCATCCATCAGGAAATCGTCGTGCTGCGGCAGACGCTCAAGACCGCCGTCCGCCACGGGTGGCTCGACCGCCTGCCCGATTTGTCAGAGCCGTATGGCGCCTCGGGCAAAATCTCGCACCGCGCCTGGTTCTCGCCCGAAGAATACAAGAAGCTCTACGAGGCGACGCGCAAACGCGCGCACGATCCGAAGAACCCCCGGTACAAGTGGGAGTCCGAACAGCTCCACGACTACGTTCTCTTCATGGCCAACACGGGTCTCCGCCCGGACGAGGCCAGCCGCCTCCAGTTCCGCGACGTCGCCATCGTCGACGACGAAGCCGTCGGGGAGCGCATCCTTGAGATCGAAGTCCGCGGCAAGCGTGGCGTCGGCTACTGCAAGAGCATGCCCGGCGCCGTGCGCCCCTTCGAGCGTTTGAAAGCACGCAACGCCGAGCGCGCAGCGGAAAGGGCGCTCGCGGATACCCGCGCATCGAAGAACGCCGAACAGGGCGCCGTGGCGACAAACCCGCCGCCGCCGAACAGAACCGAGCCTAACCCGACGGACCCGATCTTCCCGAAGACGCACCGCGATCTTTTCAACATCATCCTCGACGAGGAGGGTCTCAAGAAGGATCGCGACGGACGCCCACGCACGGCCTACAGCCTGCGACACACCTACATCTGCCTGCGCCTGATGGAAGGCGCCGACATCTACCAGGTCGCCAAGAACTGCCGGACGAGCGTCGAGATGATCGAGAAGTTCTATGCCGCGCACATCAAGACGAGCCTCGATACAGCTGCCATCAACGTGATGCGGCCGCGGCGTCCGAAGCACGACGCCAAAGTCGCGAACACGAATCACGCCGACAGGCCCGAGACCGACGCCTGAATGCGCTCCGCAGCTGGAGAGATGGCGCCGCCTGCGCGTGGGAGGCCTTTAGCCGCCTCCTGATTTGTTCTATAAGGTGCACGAACCGAAAGGCTCCTAGCCAGCATGCTATTCATTCCCCCCAAGACGAGCTTGGACCGTCGCGACCAACTCGTGCTGCTCCCCTAGATACAACAATCGGAGAGGCTCGGATGGAATTCCCTATTCCGCGAACCCGCAACCAATGGACCGCCGCTGTTCTGATTGGCGGGTTGGTTCTCGCCTTCCTATATTTCTGCACTCCGTTATTTAGCGGCCACGCAGTCGAGGTTTCCGTCCACAACGCAACGGCAGCCGAGGTGTTTGTCAATATCGACAACACAGGGAGGCACGGACCTGACACGGCCGTTACCACTCTCAATACAACCTCGAACTCAATGACGCCACCAGGGATTCGAATCAATCCTGGCACCACCAAATCGTTTGGCATGGCGGTGGGCCTCTTCGATTCTCCAACGCTTCATGTTTGGCCGATCACCAAAGCTGGACTAGCTGATGCCGCCCAAGTTAATGACTGCCCGTTTGATACCGTGCCGTTCCTAAAGTGGGAACTTCCGTCGACCCATGTAAAACTTCAGTGGAACGGCAATACGTGCGACCGTCTCTGAATCCGAAACCGCGACCGAATAGAGGACGGCGCAGATGAGTGCATTCCGCGCTGCCGGGCGCTCGACTTCCGCGACGGCGGGCCTCGTATTCGTGGCGTGCCTGCTCGCCGCGTGCGGTCACAAGGAACTATCAGAACCGCCGCCAAAGAAAGGCGAGACAGTGACTCCCGACACGCCCGAAAGCGTCGTCGCGGGGAAGATCGCCATCACTTATGCCCGTTTGGCCGAAGAGGCCAATAAAGCTGCGCCGGAAGGGGCCACGTTTGCGGGAAGGGCAGATCCCAAGCCTTGCGTGCGCATCGGACCCAAGGGCGACCTCCCATTTGGCGGCAGCTACGACCTCACCAAGGAGGTGTGCACCGACGCTGATTATTCCATCACCATTACACGCGTAGGTCCCGTGACCGTGGCAAAAGGTCCGGCACCCAACTCCGCGCGTGCCTCGGTGCCCATCACGGCGGACGGCTGGGCAGGTTTGACTGGCGCGGTAGCGGAGGTACTGAAACTCGACCGAAAAAATTTGCGCGCCGCGGTCGAGGCTTGGGTCGACGTTTCACTCGATGTCGACAGTAACTGGTGCCCAAAGGTTACGGCGACGCCCGACTTTCGCTGGACCGATAATGCCAAGATCGAGATCACTCACAATTGGTGGATCGACATCAACGGGTTGGCTGCCGGCAAGCTGCATGAACAACTCGCAAAGATGGGCGATCAGATGGTTGCCGCCATCAGCTGCGACAAGGTAAGGACTGAGATTACAAAGCTCTACGCTCCGCAGAGCGTACCCATCGCCATTCCCGGGCGCGGAGAGGTCTTCGTGAACGTGGAGCCACTCAGTCTGGGCTTTTCCGGCGTGCAAGCCACCGACAAGGCACTCGAGATGGCATTCATGCTGGGGGCTAAGGTGGCGATGGATACAACTGCCGGGACGATGAACGCGAAGCCTTTGCCGCTCCTGACGAGGGTGCCACTGGCTCCTGGAAAGATAGAACTCGCGCTGCCGCTCCGCGCGAGCTACCAGCGCTTCAACGAAGCGATTGCCCGGGAGGTGAAAGGCAAAACTTTTTCCAACGACACGTCCGCAGGGCACGTCGCTGTTACCGTGGAAGATGCCGAGGTCTACCCCTCCGGCGACAAGGTGGCAATCGGTGTGAAGTTCAAGGCCCAGACACCAAGCCGGTGGTTCGATGCCAGCGGCTCAGTCTACCTCGCTGGAACTCCAACCGTTGAGAACGAAGGACGGGTGCTCGCCCTTACCGACCCGACATTCACGCGCATTCTCGACAACGAACTATGGAACGCGCTCTCGGCACTGTTCGAGTCGCAGATCCGCGGCACGATCGCGAAATCTGCTCGGGTGGATCTCTCGGAACCCATCGCGCAGGGTAAGGCGGCTCTTGCCGAAAAACTTGATCAGCTAAAGAGGGACACCGGCGTCCAGGTGCAGCTTGCCGATCCCAAGGTCGTTGTCGAACGCATGTTAGCAACTGCCGACGAACTGGTTGCGCAATTGAGGTTGCAGACGTCGGCGAACGTGTTGGTGGCGTCGAGCCCCTAGGGTGACTCGCTGCAACTGTCGGCAACGCTTTCTTGACCCGCTTCCGCACCACGACTATAGACGAACGTCATGATGCGAGCGTGGCGGAACCGGCAGACGCAGCGGACTCAGACCAACTTGAGTGCTCGCCGGGAAATCGGCGATGCAGAACTGCTCAAATTCGGGGAAACCTGTAAAATGGCAATCCCGAGCCAAGCCCGGAGCAACTCTCCGGGAAGGTGTAGAGACTAGACGGGCAGCACCTAACCCGCGAACAAGTTCGTGGCACGGTGAAGGGATAGTCCAGACCCCAAACCTCATCGAGGGCGGCGAAAGCCGTAGAGGGTAAGAAAATCCGCCGGGCTTACGCCCGTGGGGGTTCGACTCCCCCCGCTCGCACCATTTTTCCTTCGTCTGCCCGCGCCGGGAGACAGCGGGACACATGCTCACGTCCCGACGCGACACGGGATGGAACCATCCCGCAGATTTTGATCAACGCCGCACGGCAGTTGCAGTCCCGCGAACGCGGCCTCTTTGGCTCCCACCGAACCTGCATTCCCTGGGTTACTCACAACGCGGCCTCGGCCACCCTCAGCGACTCCTCGAAGGTCGCGGTCATGGTGCGGACCGAGCATCGTGAGCCGTATTGTGGATAACCCGCCGGGTGAAAGGATAGTCCAGACTACCGAACGGGCGGCGGAAGCCGTAGACGGTAAGAGCCTCCGTTGAGGGTATCCTCTCGCCAGGGCTCGAGTCCCTCCGCCCGCACCGCCCCTGACAGCATCGTCCTGTTCGCCCTCAGGCCGCAAGCCGTACGGGAACCGACCCCTGGCAATCCGTGCGCTCGTTGCGACCGCTAGCAACATTCGCTGGGTTCTCAAGAACATGTAGAGCCAGATTCCTCCGCTGAAACAGCTGCAGGAGAAGCGTATTGCGTGCCCCCGCAACCATTTCGGTAAAATATCATTATATTTCAAGAACTTAAGTGGACCGCCTTTCAATTTCCCCGAAGGTGTTCTCAAGAAATCAATACCTTAGCCTTGCAGGTTCAAATCGGGCCACGCAACCACCTTCTCCGGCAAGCGGCGCTCCTGATCGTTACGCTTGACGTAACGCGTAATGGCGCGATATACTAAGAAATGATCGTTAGCTATCGGGACAAGCGCACGAAGGACTTTGCGGAAGGGAAAAGGGTGAAAGCCTTTTCGGGATTCGATCACCAGGCCCAGATGCGGTTGGACCGTCTCGACGCTGCTGACTCGCTTCAGGATCTTGCAGCGTTGCCGGGTAATCGTCTTGAAGCGCTGAAGCACGATCGCAAGGGACAATACAGCATCCGCATCAACGACCAATGGCGGATATGCTTTGAATGGCCGAGTGGGTCACCCGGTCCGGTCAACGTTGAAATCACCGACTATCACTAAAGGAGAAATGTCATGGCACGTACACCAATACATCCCGGCGAACACCTCGCCGAAGAACTGAAAGAGCTGCACATGAGCGCGGCCGAGTTGTCGCGTCAGCTCAAGGTGCCCACCAACCGTATCACGGGTATCTTGAACGGCCAGCGCGCAATCACCGGAGACACTGCTCTGCGCCTCGCTCACTTCTTTGGCACCGGCGCACCGTTCTGGCTGAACCTGCAGGCTCTCTATGAATTGCGCCTTGCTGAGCGCAAAGCGGGCAAGGCAATAAAGGCTCTCCCAACGCTCAAGAGACACAAAAGGGAGAGCGTCGGTCACGCCGAGCATCGTCCGTAGGACGTCGATCGCCAGACCTCAACTTTGAAGTGTTTGTGAAGAAAGTTAGGATTCGGCTGCACAAAGTATCGAAAAATGATACTTTACGCTATCAAAATCAGAAACGTCAGTTGGATCAGTGCATGAAGCAAATTCGGAAGCTGCCTTTCTTTGTTAAGCAACGGATCTTAACAAGGAGATGGATGTGCTTGATAAGGAAATTAGAAGCGCTTGGAGCATGTATAATTAATGACAGGCGCTCAGAAGAAGGGGCGTCTGACCCCAAAATTGTCGCCCAACTCCTGTTGGCGCGTACGATTGCCCATGCCGGGTCTATCCGGCTTTTAGTTAGCAAGAGAAAGATTGTTGAGGCAAGGATCTTAGTTAGGTGCTGCGTAGAAAATCTTTTGTGGATAGCGAACCTAGTTGAGAACGGCGATCAGGCCGTTAGTAAAATGGTGGGTAGTGACTTAAAACATAGAAGAATGTTTGGTGAGCGCCTACTTCAATCTATTCCTCAAGAGCAAAAGAAAGAAATGGTTAATCTTCGCCAGATGATGCGGGATATAAAAGAACACTGGCCCGATATAGAAACGGTAAATCCAAAGGATATTGCTGACATGGGGGCAGCAAGAGACGCATACGTATTCTACTCCGAGCTTTCTATGGATTCTGCGCATCCGACAACTGATGCTTTATCTCGGCATCTCTCTGATTCAGAGGTGTGTCTTAAGCCTGTACTCAAGTCGGAGGAGGTGCAGACTACTCTTTGGTATACAGCAATGACATTGCTTGGTGCGTGTGTCGGTATTAACCAAATTATGGAGCGTACCGAAGGCGTGAGAAAACTCCATGAACTCGAAGCAGAGTATCAAGAGATATATAGGTGGTACACGGATGTTCTGGGGGAGTGCTTGAAGCCGGTGAGGTCGGACCACGGCCTTGCCATAACTGTTGCGGAGGCATTAACAGATTAGTTATTGAGTTCTGCAGGTCAGATACGGCCAAGATTGAGTCGAAGAAGATACCAAGTTAAGGCCCTTTTCTATGGGGCTATTCTCCGCAGGAATGCGGTGAATAGGCGTTCTAATCGCCGCAACCTCCCTTACATCATTCTTCCACGCCACCTCTGGAAGCGTTTTGCCAAGCTCCCAATATCGTGCGCGCAATGACGATGCCTTTCGACTTCCGGGGTCTGCGACTGACACATTTCGACCGATATCGCTAGATTTCGACCCATGGCTCGAAGAATACCCCCTTGAAGGTTCGACCACATCAGTTGGACTGTGTGGCCGTTTTCCGCGTTCACCCTCAGGCCGCAAGCGGGAGGCGAGCCAATCCCTCGCAGTCCTCGCGATCGCTCGGAACTTGCGCTGGGTTTTCAAGAGCTTGTAGAGCCAGATTCGTTGCCTGAAACAGCTGCAGGAGAAGCGGATTGCGCGCCCCCGCAACCAGCTTTCCCTGCACAACCAGTTTATCCTTGTCCGTCAATGGTTTGTCTGGCTGTGCAGCGACGTTCAGAATGCCCGCCAGATCCCCAAACAGATCAATCGTAAGCCCCCTACCGTCTTCGTTCGGAGACAAGACGATCTTCTCGATCAGCCCCCGCAGCACCTCGCATGATTCGGAGCGGTGCCTCTCGTTGTTCAGCGATTCTATCAGGCGTCTCACTTCCCTGCGGTACCGGATCGCCATGTTGGGATGGATCAGCGTAGGTTCTTCCTCGGTTGCTTCGATCAACCGCTCCAGGTCCGCCCGCCGTGCCGCCCCACGGTTCAGCTCGTCCTTCATGTCGGGCGTGTTGTATCCCTCGATGACTGCCTTGACGATCGCCTCCTTGGTTCTCTCTAGTTTCTGAAGTTCGGCTTTGTATCCTTCGGTTCTGGAATTGTGGTCGATCCGGAGTTCGTTCAGGTGGCGCGTGTATTCTTCGCAGAAGACCCTGGTCAGCTCTGGGTCCATCAAGTGGTTCTGGAGGCTGTGCAGCACAGCTGCTTCCAACCTATCTTGCCGGATCGTCGCCGTATTGCTGCACGTCCCTTTGTTTCGGGCCGCTGAGCAGCCGTAATGATGCTTTGAAATCTTGCTGAAGCCGCTCCCGCAGGAACTGCATTTCAATAGGTACGAGAACAGATGTGGCGGGCGCCGCTTGTCCCAGAACTTACCCGGGTTCTTCTCGGCAATCGCCCCTTGCTTGACCTTCACTCTGTCCCAGGTGCCCTGATCGACGATCCGAAGCTCTGGCACTTCGGCTCTCATCCATTGATCTTCTGGATTCAGCCGGGACACCCGGTTGCCCGTATCTGGGTCCTTGACGTACCGGAGCTTGTTCCAAACGAGCCGGCCGACATAGAGTTCGTTATTCAAAATCCCGGTTCCACGCTGACGATTCCCATAAATCGTACTTGGTCCCCAGCCTTCTCCGGCCGGACACGGAACCTTTTCCCTGTTGAGTTGAACGGCAATTGCTTTGGGCGATTTTCCAGACAGGAAATCGTCGAAGATTCGCCGAACGATTCGTGCCTGCTCAGGATTGATAACTCGTTCACCGCGGACCGCTTCGCCATGATGATCGACCGTTCTCACGACGTCGTAACCGTAGGTCAGTCCACCGCCGGACTTGCCCTTTTCGATCCGGCCACTGAGACCCCGACGGGTCTTGTCTGCCAGATCCTTTAGGAACATCGCGTTCATCGTTCCCTTGAGGCCGATGTGAAGGTTTGAAATCTCGCCCTCCGACAAGGTGAGGATTCTTACGTCGGAAAACTGCATCCGCTTATAAATGCCCGCAATGTCCTGTTGATCTCGGGAGAGGCGATCCAGCGCCTCAGTGATGACGATGTTGAACCTTCCGCTGGCAGCGTCCTGCATTAGCATTTGAATGCCCGGACGCATCATGCTGGCGCCAGACATGGCGTGATCGGTATAGCAATTGATGACCTTCCAGCCTTCGCGCTTGGCACGCTCCTGGCACAGTCGGATTTGATCTTCGATCGATGCATCGCTCTGAAGATCGGACGAGTACCGGGCGTAAATTGCAACTATGCTCACAGCTCATACATCCTTCGTGTCTGGCTTCATTTTCTTCCTAGCCTTCGCATAGTCACGCTCCGCCGCGACGCGGGCCAAGATCTTGACCAACTCTACTATTCTCGCGTCGGGTCCGGAAGAAAAACCTGTCGCGGGGTGAGAAGTGTCCCCAAACCTGCCACTAATCTTGTCTCTCACGAGAGATTCTCGCCCGCCCGCGCGAGCGGCCAACTACGTTAAAACACCCAAATAAGTCCATATTTCTATTGTACATTCTGATCGGTTACAAAATGGTGAACGGACAATGGGCCGATCCTGGGCAGCGAGATCAACGGCTTGCCGACTTCGGAACCCCAGAAGCCGCATGGCGTGAACACTCACTGCTGGGTCGGACCTGATTCGCTTTGGGCACCCTGAAGGGCCAAGAAGGGCGGGGCCAGCGGCAATGCCGCATTACCGAAAACCTAGCCTACTTCCCTGGACGGCGATGCCGCTTCCGCCGGAAGTCAGCCGACGCATTTCGGCATGGCGTTCAAAACTTGGTATAGTGCGGAGCGAACTTCGGGCTCGGCACCTGCGACGATGAGAACCTCGACGATGTCCCCACGGACGGCGGCGCACGCAGGCAGCTTAAGGACTACCGCGCAAATTACTCCGCGTGCGAACTAACCAAGTGCTGTCCTACCGACCGCACCTTGCAGGGATTGGCAGACTGGGAGCGGATCGGGCAGGCGGCCGGCGACAACCTCGATCGAGGACGGGGCGCACGCATCGGTAAACCACGCGATCCGTCCGGTACGCCTTCGTCACGTCCTAGGAACTAAAGAGCGAGCGCGCGAGTAACCGCTTGAGCAGATATGTGGCCACCACCATCGATGCGGGCGAGAGCGTCAGCCGTTCACAGCGCCCACCGGTCGGCAGAGATGTTCGCCAGCCGCAGTTCAAATCAAGCATCAAAACTTGCTATAAGCGCCGGATGCGCAACTTACCTCTCCAGATCTCTGAACTGCTTGCACTTCCAAACCCTTCCCGCCGGTGACGCCATGGCCAGAATGTCGCCCAGCGTGTCCAAATGCCCGTCACCCACTCGCGGATAAGCCGGTTCGCCGCGCGTAGAAGATTCGTGCGACCGGGTGTTTCAACGGGCTTGGATGGTTGCACCGCTGGAGACGAATTCTCCGGCCGGTACTCAGCCGTCGGCCAGCTTTTCGTACCGTAGTCCGTGTAGCGCCCACGATACGCGATCCGCCAAAAGATCAGATGATAGAAGAGTACAAGAACCCGCCCGCAAAGGTCGACTACATCCTGCAACTCGCGCTCGTGCGCCCGGACCCCATGGGATGACGGATTGCGGAGATCATCCCACGCGCCCACCTGCTCCTTGGTGATCGCCCCAGCCTTGACCAGCTCCCGCAGCTTGTCCTTTGCGCTGGGCTTCTTCATCGCTCGCACTGCCCCATCAATTCGCTTCTTCACGTCAGGTGAGAGGTCGGACTGCGAGACGACAGTCAGCGCCCTGTCCAGCTCCGCCGCCATCTCGGCCGTTGGATGCCCGAGATCGGGGAATTCTTGGTTGAGCAGCCCTTCGACCGCCACGCTCAATTCCAACGCTTCCGCATCGATAGAAGCTTTGCTCGCTTCGAGCACCGCGTGGACGAGGTCGCTGAGCGGGTGGTACCACACTCTCCCTTCGGGCGGCTCGTAGGGCAGAACGTGGGCGAGGTAGCGGGCGCACATTTGCCACACTTCGTCCGGCGCCAATACGTGGCGAAATGAAATCGGCGGCTCCGCCCGCGGCGGCCGGATCTCTCGCTCAGGAAGCGCTCGCAATTCAACTGATCCATTCTTTCCTGCCGATTTTTCGATGATTGTCCACGCAACCGGGTGCGCCAGCACAAACTGCAGCGCCTCTTCGAACCGCGTCTCGATGTGCGCTGGGAGCGCGGCCTCCGCCGTGCTGATGGTTACGACGAGCCCAGAAACATCGCGCGTCAGGACGAACTGCATTCCGCAAGCGGGGAATCGGGATGCATTTGTATTGAAGGCCTGCACGGGCTCCATTCCCGCAACCGCCGTTTGCGTGATCGTGGCGCTGTTGAACGGGATTTCCAGATCTTGAAAACTCCGCAGTACGACCGTCTCGGGCGCTGAGCCGCGGAATTCATACCGATGGACCAATCGCCACAGCTCGCCGGTAAAGACGCTTCGAGATCCATCCACTGTGCCATGCTCGTGAACGAGGAAGTGTTCGCTGGTCCACACGTGCCCGGTGACGTCGAGGGCATGGAGGTCGTAGAATTCGCTGTCCGGAATAATCTCTCCGGCTGCTCCGCTTCCAAAGGCGAACAGCTTCGAGCCGGAAACGTCTCCATACAGTTTGAAACCAAGACGGCCTGTCGGCATCTGACGCAGCGACCCAGGTCCTTGGTACCGCGCTGCACCTCCGCGCCCGGTCAGAGTGATTTCAGAGCAGTCAATCTCCCACCTGCCTGCACGGATCTGATCAATTTCCTTGAAAGTCAGCATTCTCTTTCACCCGCACATACGACGCTACGCCCCCCGATGTCGCTGCGCGCGTAGTCAGCAACAGTTATCCAAACGACTCTATCCGCTGCCGGCAGAGACGGAAGACCTGCCGGGCTGCCTTCTCGCTCGCCTCGTCGTAGTGCAGCCCTTTCGGCAGCTCAATGCGCTCCAGTGCCCGCGCGAGCTGACCCAACATCGCGTCTATCGTCGCATCCGCATCACCCACTTTCAGTCCGACTGTACTCGCGAAGGTGCGGAAATCTCCGCGATCAAGATTGTCGTCCTTGCCGCTGAGCTTGAGGGCGAGGTGATCCTTTTCGAAACGCGGAAATACGCGCGTCGTGACGGCGTCGTAAAGCGGCGCCATCCGAAGGCTGCGGAACTTTGCGTCGCCTGGCTGCGCAATCTTCAGGAACGCCATGTTCTTGAGATGCATGTCGCCATCCGCGACCAGCCACGCGAAGAGCGCGCGCTTCAGAATGATCAAGAGATCCTCTTCGGGCGCGGTGGAGAGTGGACGCACTGCACGTGCGACCCGCTCCATCGTCGCGCTGTATTTGGCGTCCGGGGAGAGGTCGAGCACGGAACACAAATCTTCCAGAGCCAGCATGCGCGTGTCGTCCAGTGCCTCGCGAATATCGAACCGCTCCACGATCAGGGCCGGGGGCATCCCGTCGGGCATTTTGGTCAAGGCGGTCGCAGGTGTTGCCAACTCCGCAGCCCTCCCAAGTTCCATGGTCAACCATTCCACGACCGGGAGCGCTTCGAAGCCGCTCGTTCCGGCGGGTTTCAGAATATGCGTGAACGGTTTCCCGGTGCTCGGCGAGAGCCTTCCTCCAGCGTCGAGATACATCGGAGCCTTGATCTGAACCCCAGACAATCGCGGCGTATCAGCGCTTGCATAGAGCTGAGCAACAGCTTGCTCGAAGGTCTTCTCGATGTCGCCGCGGTCCGGTCCTTCGTACTGGCCCGTAAAGGCGCCGCCTTTCCTGTATGCGTCGAGCCGCGTCAGTAGAATGTCTGGCGGCAGACCGGCCAGTTCGCTTTCACGCTCTACAATGGTGATGTTGGACATGTAACGCTTGCCTGAGCGCAGCATTGCCCGCTCGTCCTGGTCCTTGAGGACTCTTTCGAGCCAGCCTTCCGGGAGCAGCGAGACAATGAATGGGGGCAGCTTACCGGGTGTTGTCTGACGTACGAGAGCAGGACCTTCGGCATCCAGGGGCTTCCATCGCCACTCGAAACCGTCGTGCGTGAGATGGCCGATAGGCGCACCGTGCCAGGCGACGATCAGGTCAAGCGCGGCCAAGTTCTTGCCGCCCTGGGCAACCGGCGGGCGGAGGAGAAAACGCTCCGCCATCTCGCCTTCGCGATTCCACCCGTTCTCGCGGGCAAGAGCCCAAACCGCGTCCGCGGCTGCTGGTGCGGTCTTGTACTCCTCGATCAAGCGTGAAGCGATTGCTTCCCGCATCGCTTCGTCCATAGCGCCGGCATGTTCACTGCGCAGCCGGAACGCCTCCAGAAAACGTTGCCGCAGCGACGAGACATTGATCCGGAATTCTCCCATGCCGTCATCGATGATCGCTTCAGCGATGGACGGATGTTTCGGAGCTTCCTTTTGGATGATCTCCAACGCCCGAATGCGCGTGCGCTGAATCCGCCGGCCGCTCAGAAAAAGCCGCCCGTCGCGCGTCGGCGCGAGAAGAACAGCGCTCGCGCCGGAGAGGTACGCCCGAGGGTAGAGGTACCTGGCGATTCTGACAGCGTGTTTCAGAACCGTCGTTTCCACCTCATCATCGGCGTCGACATAGACGCCCCGCATCAGCTGAACGAGCTTCTTCGTTTCTACGAGGTAGTAGCTGCGGTCCTTGTCGATGTTCTCGCCAACCAGATGAAGCGGCATGTTTCCGATCTTCCCGTATCTCAGATACGCGAAAGTAGCAGGTAGCCCAGGTTTCGCCAAGAGGATTCCGATCTTTCCGTATCTCACATACGCAATGATCGGACTCGTTGCAGCACGAAAGTTTCTTGACATTGTCAGCCAATTTCCATAAAATACCTGACATCAGAAGGCGCCTATGAGCGACGGTCCCCACAAAAGCCTGCCCATGCACCGAACCTGGAAGAAGGTTGCGGAGCGGGCAGATAACGCCGCATGCGTTCCGGAAGAGATCCGCGATGCGCTCCTTCCGGCCCTTGCCCAAGACTGGACTAGCAACGTTCCCGATGAACTCATTCATGGCATCGAGGCTGTGCTTCGCGATCAGCCAGACCTCTTCCCGGACCAAAAACTGTTACGACTCGAGTCGCTCCGGCCCATCACTGCGGGTCACCGTAACGCAAGGCTCCTGCTCGATTGCGCCATGGAACAGGCCGCGACGAATGACGGTGCAGGCGACCTCGCGCTCGACGCGGCGACCAGCGCGCTCGCGATCCTCGCGGCGGGAGGCGCCCATCAGGTGGAGGAACACTATTGCCGCAAATCGACCAACCCACGAGCACGCAAGGTCCGCTCTGGCATCGAAGACGGGATCGCTATTACGCCCCTCCAGGACCTCGCGCGCCAGCTGCTGAAACGCGATTCCGGGCCTGCCCCGCGGAGCGCCCCGAAGAAACGCGGGCTCGATGAAGGAGTAAAGTTATGAGCGATGCGGCACGAGAGATCCTGGCCCCGCATCCACAGTTGAGCGTCGCGGTCATTGAAGCCGAAAGACGCGCGCCGCGCTCGTCGCTCGCGTGCGTAGTCGGGCAGAACGTTCGCTTCTCGACTGAAAGCCTTGAGTCGTACTTCTTCGCACGCTGGGACCCTGTCGCTTACGATGCGCTCCTTGTCGCCGCGGCTGTGGAGTTTTGCGACAGAACGCAACACCGCCCGGTCTTCGCGTGGGGACGCGACTTCGAGCTGTCTGTTCCCGTCCATGATCCCGATCGGTGGAACCAAAAACCTGTTGCCGACACGCTCCACGACGCGCTGAACTTTCTGACGGGCGACCGCTGGAGCATCAGCTTTTGCCCCCGCAAGGCTCCGCTCGATCCTCCACGCCAGGTTCAGTTTCCGCTGAACCCGAACATCTCGGCGGTCATCCCTTTTAGCGATGGCCTGGACTCGCGCGCCGTCGCCGGACTGATGGCCCTCAGCCTCGGCGACAAACTGATCCGCATACGCCTTGGCCATACGCTGTCGCGGCCCAAGCAACCCTTCACGGCCGTGCCGTATAAAGTCCTGCGCGGAAAGCGCGCCTTTGTTGAATCAAGCGCACGCGCACGCGGGTTCAAGTTCGCGCTCATCGCCGGCATTGCCGCGTATTTCGCAAATGCCAGCCACATCATCGTGCCCGAGAGCGGTCAGGGGGCTCTCGGACCCGCTTTGCTTCCCGTCGGACAGGGCTACGAGGATTATCGCAGCCACCCGCTTTTCACCTCGCGCATGGAGCAATTTCTCGCCGCGATCTTCGCCTGCCAAGTCTCGTTTCAGTTCCCGCAAATCTGGCAAACCAAGGGGGAGACGCTATCACGCTTCGTGAGCGAATGCGCCGACGCGTCGTCATGGGCGCAGACGTGGTCATGCTGGCAGCAGGCACGGCAGGCCAGCGTCGACCAGAAGAAACGCCAGTGCGGCATCTGCGCCGCCTGCATGCTCCGCCGCCTCAGCATCCATGCCGCGGGCCTCACGGAGCCAAAGAGTTCCTACGTTTGGGAAGACCTCGGCGCAGCAACCTTCGAGACCGGTGCTGCCGCCGCCTTCGACAAAAAGAAGATCACGCCTGCGATGCGCGAATACGCCATCGCCGGCACCTTACACCTCGATCATCTTGCCGCGCTGGCCCACTCCCCGGCGAACGCGAGGGTGCTCTCTCTCAATGCCATTCAGCTAAGCCGGTCATGCAATCTGGCGCTCACTGAAACGCGTCGGCGCCTTGAGCGCCTGCTCGCGCAGCATGAGAGGGAGTGGAAATCCTTTATCGAGTCTCTCGGACCGAACTCCTTCATTGCCCATTGGGCAATTCACGAGGCCAATGACCACGCCGCTTGACGATATCTCGCCCACGGAAGTCGGCGAACGCTTGCGTCTTGCCCGTGAAGGCGCGGGCATTAAGCAGTCTGATGCAGCGGCGGCGATCTCCGTTGCACGCACGACGCTCGTCGCGATCGAACAGGGGCAACGCCGCGTGCGCATGAATGAGTTGCAGCAGCTTGCGCGGCTCTACAACACGTCGATCAACGCCCTGCTGCGGCGCGAAGCCGTTCATGTGGATCTTACGCCGCGCTTCCGGAAACTTTTCACCAGCACCGCACGCGCCGAAGAAGAGGCGGCGCAATTGCTGTCCGATCTCGCCAAGGCCGAAGTCGAGCTGGAGAATCTTCTTGGCGTGAAGCGCCCGCGCAACTATCCGCCCGAGCGACCGCTCCTTCCGGGAGATGTCCGGGCAAAGGCGGAACAAGACGCTGCGGAGCTGCGCCAACGCCTTGGTCTCGGCATCCGGCCCGTGGAAGACATGGTCAAGCTGCTGGAACTGGAACTCGGGGTCCGCGTCTATGTGCGTAGATTTGACGGCCGGATCTCGGGACTGTTCGGCTACGACGAGGCACTTGGCGCGTGCATGCTGCTGAATGCCAACCATCCGCGGGACCGTCGGGCGCAAACCGCCGCGCACGAAACCGGACATATGGTCGCCGACCGGCGCAAGCCGGAGATCTTGCATGTCGACGCGCCGGAAACCTCCCGCGAGGAACGCTATGCGAACGCGTTTGGCCGCGCATTCTTAACGCCCGCGCGCGCGGTCATGCAGAAGTTCCAGGACATGACCGCGGGCTCCGACGTATTGAACCGCCGTCACGTGATCGTGCTTGCGCACTTCTTCTGCGTGTCGCGCGAAGCCCTTGTACGCCGGCTGGAGGAATTGCAGCTCGTGAAAACGGGCACCTGGGATTGGTTCCAGGACAATGGCGGCATTACCGATGAACAGGAACGTCAGGTGCTCGGGGACCTCAGCACGCCCGACGCGGGCAAGGCAGATGCAGATCGCCCGACGACCCTGCGCCTCAACATGCTCGCGGGCGAGGCGTATCGGCAGAACCTTTTGAGTGAGGGGCAGCTCGCGCGGCTGCTGCATCTCGACCGCGTCGAACTACGCGAGATCCTGGACGGGCTGGAGATGGAAGGGGGCGGGGCGGCCGGTGTCCCTCACGTGCTTGACTGACCCCGCCGCCATCGCCGTCGCCGATGCGAGCGCTGTCATCAATCTGAACGCGACCGGCTGCGCACGCGAGATTGTTGACGCGCTGCCGAACCGCATCGTTGTCGTCGACATTGTTCCCGAAGAACTAGCGAGGGGGCGCGAGCGGGACCGAAAGGATGCCGATTTGCTGCACGAGATTGTTGCTGCCGGAGCCATCGAGATCGTCGGCCTCGGCGAAGCAGCGCTTGAGTTCTTTGAAGGCTTCGTTGTCGGTTCGGCAGCCGATACGCTCGACGACGGCGAAGCCGCGACGATCGCTTACGCGCTTGCGGAAGGTGCGATACCCCTGATTGACGAGCGCAAGGCGACACGCCTCTGTGCCGAACGGCATCCCGCGTTGCGCGTCGGCTGCACCGTAGATCTCTTCGCACACCCTGCGTTGCTGCAACGCCTTGGGAGAGAGCCGCTGGCGGACGCTGTGTTCAACGCCCTCTTTCGCGGGCGTATGCGCGTCTTTCCCCACCATCTTGAATGGGTCCTGGAACTCATCGGCACCGAGCGCGCAGCGCGTTGCAGCAGTCTGCCTGCGGCGGTTCGTTTGCCCGCCGCCAGGCTCGGTGAATGACACTTCAAGAATCGAGGATTACGGCTCACGCTCGCTAAGGAGAGATTGGAGGATTTATGATGAACGAATTAGAACCTGGTGTACATGCTGATCGAAATACGGGAGCTGTCCGCGCTGAGGCGGCGATGAGCAGCAAGGCAATGCGCGAAACGCGATCCATGGTCCAATCGAGATCGCAGGTGCAACCCAATTCGCTCGCCGTCAATTTCTTTCCCGTTGTGTTCACTTCGACGACAGCGGCCGTCTGGTCCGGCAAGTACCCTGGGTCAGATGAAGCCGAGCAACTCATACAGGACAATCGCGGCCTGCGGACATGGCGCGATCCCGACGATGGCAAGCGGATGTACGTCTGGAATCCGACTTCCACGCCCGCTCATATTCCCGACGGTTTCAATGATGTCACCGTCACGCTGCAGGAGTCGCCGCTACTGTTCCAGCGGTTGATGAATGACGCGATCGCGCTGCGGATGGTGGCCCTCGGCTTTCAGCAGAAAGGCGGCGGCTGGGTGAACTACAAGCGGCCGAGCCTGATGGCGCAGATACCCGCCCTTGCGACCGCCGCAGGTGAATCGATCGGGATCTACCCGAAGATCCTCTACGACGTGTTCTTCACCCGCGATGTCCGCAACGAACTCCTGATCGGCATCGTTGTCGACATCGTCTACACGACACGGATGGATGTAACGGCCGCCGAATGGGTGGCCGCGGGACTGACCGACGAGCTGCGCGGTATTTATGTGAACCTGCTCCCGGGGACCACAACGGCATCGCGGTATCCGCAGTTTGCCGGCCAAAGCATTGGCAAAGTCGACGGCATTCGCGGCGACCGCTGTGTCCTGAACGACCTTCGTGATCCCGCGCTCGCCGAGGTGCCACTTGCGGACGTGGCTCCGCAGCCAACGCGCCAGAATCTCGCCCTCTATCTGGGCGCGCGCTACAGGCAGGCTTACACGCAAGGCGAGGGGGCGATGATCCGGAAGCTACGGGAACTCGTTCGCCCTCGCAGTAGACATGACCTCGCCGAGACTCTCGTGTTCAAGCGCCTGCAGCCCGAAGGCAGCGCCGGGATTCAGATACTCCCGGACGTGACGATGCGCTTCGCAGAAGCCTTGAAGCCCGGACCGCTCACCTTTCCTGTTCGCCGGCTCGATGAGCCCGAGTACAGCTTCGATCGCGGCGGCAACAAATACGCGCGCCGCGTCGATGAAGGTCTCAAGCGGTGGGGACCCTACGACGCGCAGCTGCAGCGGCGCGAGCCGTTCCGCGTTCTGATTGTCGCGCCCGAGGAAAACAAGGGCGACGTCGAGAAGGCGGTCCAGAAGCTCCTCAATGGAATCAGAACGTCGAACAACGTCTTCACTGGCTTAAAGCCGATGTACCGGATGCCGAACGTCGCCATCACCTACGCATTTGCTGAATCGGGTTCCGGCGCGCCGATGAAGCGCTATGCGGATGCCGTGAACCGTGTGGTCCGCGACACGCCCGCACCGGCCGGCGGCGCACCGCGGTTCCACATGCTGCTCACGGTAATCCATGAAGCGCACCGGGTGCTCCCCGATTCAGAAAATCCATACTTCCAGACCAAAGCTCTTGCTCTCATCGCCGAGCACGTACCCACCCAGGCGATCACCGTCGAAAAACTCCGGCAGCCAGACAACAACCTCCAGTACATTCTGAACACGATGGCGCTGGCTTGCTACGCCAAGCTCGGCGGCACCTCACATGTACTGAAGCTTCCCGCAAATGACGCAGCGGCACCGACGGAACTCATCTTCGGCATCGGGCGATCATTGCGACGAGTCGGCCGCTTCGCGAAAGCGGAAGAGACGATCGGTTTCACGACCGTGTTCCGCGCGAACGGTGAATACCTGTACAACGACTGCACCCCGTACTGTGATGACGCGAACTATGAGCGTGCGCTCGAAGAGACGATCCGCCGTACCGTCGAGAGTGTCGCCGGATTTGAGCAGCTTCCCGACGGAGCACCTCTCCGCCTGATTTTCCACGTGCCGCGCCGCCCCGGTAGGCGAGAGGAGCGGCCGATTCTGAACGCTGTCGGCAAGCTGCCGAAGTACAAGATCGAGTTTGCCTTGCTGCATGTGAACGATGATCACCACCTCCAGCTCTTCGATGTCGCCAATC
>Ga0187892_10005853_pt1 | contig 18855 bp, 14 predicted proteins | sample MA1701073metaG_FD_139345 | JGI IMG/M metagenome (GOLD analysis project Ga0187892, IMG submission 139345) | Bio-ooze microbial communities from a basaltic lava cave in the Kipuka Kanohina Cave System on the Island of Hawaii, USA - MA170107-3 metaG ...
CGGCAGCTCCGCCGCCAGCGGCTTCCGGCCCGCCAGGACCAGGTAGGCCTGCCCTTCGACGTCGTCGGCCCGGGCCGCCGGGAGTTCTTCGCCCAGGTCCTGCCCGGCCAGCGCCAGCGCGTAGAGCGCGAACGGCGTCCGATCCATCTCCCACAACCTCTCGACGCCGCGCTTCCAGGTTCGCTCATCCACGGCAACCCCCGCGTCTCGGGCGACGGAGAGCCCGTAGACGACGTAGGCCGTCATGAACGGGTGCGTCTCGTCGTGCTTCCACCAGCCCCAGCCGCCGTCGTCGTGCTGGAGGTTGTAGAGCCTCTGCAGCCCCCGCGCGACCATCTCCGGCAGCTCCCGCTCCAGCGAAGCGTTGCCGATCCCCAGTCGCCGCAGCGCCTTCCACGCGACCACCGCTGGCACGAAGCGCGACAGCGTCTGTTCCACGCACCCGTACGGGTAACCCGCCAGCGTGGGCAGCGCTTCGAGGACCGCCGACGTCGCCCCCGAGGTGACGGTCACCTCGAGCGACGCATTCTCGGATGCGGCTTCCTCGGAGAGGACGACCGCCTCGCGCCAGGCGTCCGCGACGCGCCCGGACTTGACGATCTGCTGTTCGAGCCCGTGGGGACGTACCGGGATTTCGATCTCGATGGCGTCCGATTCGGCCTTTGAAAGCGCCTCCGCGCGGAGCTTGATCGTGCCCGCTTTCGTGGCGCGCAGCTTCCAATCCAGGCGCTCGACGCCGCGGGAGACTACCTTCACCCGGCGTTCCCCGCCCTCGGCTTCGCCGCCCTCCGCCTGAAGCCGGACCACAAACTCGGTCTCCCGCGGCAGGTCGTTGTGGACGATCGTGGACACCACCCCTTGGTCGCGCTCCGTGTAGAAGCGAGGGGCCGCGAGGCGAAGGATGACGTCCTTCCGGGTCAGCGTGCCGGAGGTGGAGGTGCCGAACCGGTCGGCTCCTGAGGCCGCCCGGGTCATGATCCTCCAGGTCGTGAGCGAGTCGGGGGTTTCGACCTCGATCTCAGCCTTGCCGTCGGGTCCCGTCCGCAAGTGGCCGACCCAGTGGAGCGTGTCCGGGAACCAGCGGCGCGTCTCCGCCGCGGCGAAGTCTGCGGTGATCGAATCGAGCGACTTGGCCTCGTCCATCGTCATGGCGGCCCCAATGGCGAGTCCGCCCGCGGCCCGCGGCCCGCTGTACGAATCGGCCGTGTCCAGGAAGTCGCAGCTGCTTCCGTAGATGGGCTCGTCCTTTCGGAGCGCGTAGAAAAATCTCCTGATGTCGGGCGTCTTGTCCCTCTCGATCGCAAAGATCGCCTCGTCCGCGACGCCCAGCTCGACCTCCGCGGGCGCGGGCTTTCCGTCCGCGCGGGTGGTGACGGTGAGCTTCGCCTTCTCCCGGGGACCGTAAGAAGGCTTGTCGGTCGCGACGTCCATCTCGAGAAACTTCGGCTTCGGGTAGACCAGGACCTCGATCCCACCCGCGTGCGCGTCGCCTTCCTTCCAGGCGACGAGCTTGATGAACACGTTCGGCGCGTAGGCTGCCCGTGCCGGAAGCTCGATCACCTCGACCCTCTTGCGCAGCCGGACGACGCGCGCCTCGAGGAACTTTCCTCCTTCGACCGTGAGGAGCGCCGTCAGCGGCTTCGTCCCGGCGCGGACGAGGAGGCGAATCGTTTCCCCTTCCTCGTAGACCACGCGGTCGGCCAGCACGCTCAGGTCGATCCCGGAGGTTTGCGCTTCCTCGCCGGCGATCCATAAGTCAGCCCGGTCCTCGGCGATCCGGCCGGCTTCGTCGCGCACCCGGGCCCTGAGGCGCGCATGGCCCGCCCGGTCGGCCGAGACCTCGAAGGTCGCCAGGCCGTGCTCGTCCGTTTGCGCCTTCCCGGCGAAGAAGGACTCGAACTCCACTTCCTTCCCCTGTTCCTCTCCGAACGGCCGGCCGGGGTCCTTGGTCACCTCCACGGCCGCGAACGCGGAAAGCTCGACCGTGCAGGGGCGCGCAGGCTTGCCGTCGGCCGTGGTGACCCTCACGCGCGGCCTCATGGGGTCGCCGGGCGCGTAGAACATGCGCGGCGTGCCCACCGCGACGCGAAGGGCCGACGGGTTCGCGACGATCCGCCCGTGGCCCGAGGCTTCGAAACGCGAGACGTCCGTGACCTCGGCGTGAACCCGGTAGTCGACGGAGTGGGCGCGCGGCGCGGTATCGAACGCGATCTCCAACGTCCCGTCGGGCCCGGTCTTCCCCTGGCCTTCCACGAACGGCTCGTTCAAGAAGAAGTCGTAATCCCGGTCGGAGTCCCGGCGATAGAACCACGCGCGCGGGTCCTCGAACGGCGGCCGGTTCCAGGGGTCCGCTTTCGATCCGGACCGCTCGCTAACGTGCCAGCGGACGTCGGCGCCGGCCGCCGGCCCACCGAAGTAGTACTCGCCCCGGATCTTGCCCTTGATCTTCGACCCCAGGATCGGTGCGGCATCCGCGAAGTCGACCGTCACGCGGATTTCCGGCTTGCGGTAGGCGGCGACTTTGAAGGGGCGCTGCCAGAGAGAGGTCCCGTCCTCCGATTCGAATGGTCCCCAAGTGGACCTCCGCGAGGGTACGTCCACGCGCACGCAGTAGTCGCCCAGCGGAGGCTCGTCGCCGAGCCGGAACGACCCCGAGAGCGACCCGGCGTCGTTCCACGGGTGCTGTTCGCTTTGCACGACGCGCCCGTCGGGATCCCGTACCTCGACGCGGACCGGCCCGGCCGGCGGGAGGGAGAGCACATCGTCCATGAGCTCGCGTCGGATCGCCTTGAAGTGGACGGTCTGGCCGGGGCGGTAGACGGGCCGGTCGGTCGTGATGTAGACGAGGGACTCGGGCTTGCCCGCGTCCGGGTCCGTGGAGAGGCTGCAGTCCTGGATTTCGTTCCCGCGCCGGGCCACGACGCGCGCCGCGGTGCCGCCGGCAAGGTCGAAGTGAGCGAGGCCGTCCGGGCCGGTCCGCCCCGCCACCGTCCGGTCCTTCGTGATCAACCGGACATCGATCCCTTCGGCCGGGTCCCCGGTCCACGGGTTCACGGCGTAGACGAGCGTGCGACCCGCCAGCGCCTTGGCCACGATCCCGAACGTGGCGACGGAGAAGCGGCGCACGGAGCGGAAGACATCGACCGTCTCTTCCACGGCGTACAACCCGGGTTCCTTGAGGTCGAGGTCGAACACGTGGGACGCCTCCTTCTCGGCATCCCAGTACTCGACCTTGCGTTCTCCCAGTTTCACCCACGACCGTCGGGGGACTTCAACGCGGTCGTCGATGCGTTCGGGATCCTTCGGGGCTCCTTCCAGCGCCTTGAGGTGCGCGTCCGTCGGGATTCGGTAAAAGACGTAGTTCGACGGGGGGCCGGGTCTGCGGGTGCCGGCGAGCGGAGACCCCGAGGCCGGGTAGTGCGTGGCAGGGAAGGCGGTGAAGGACCAGTTTACGAGCTGCCGGACGAGCGACAGGGATTCCCGCGCCGCGGGGCTTTCGGGATGGTCCCGGTGGAGACGCCGAAGGCAGTCGAGGGCGGCCGCGCGCTCGTCGGACTTTTTCTCGTCGTAGCCCTTCGCCAAGTCGAGAAGCGCCTGCGGCGCGCGCTCGGACTTCGGGTACTTGGCGACGAAGTCCTGCAGGAGTCGCCGCGCTTTCGCGGCGCCTGCGTTGCGTCTCCGCTCGACCTCCTGCCAGAGCCGTTTCTCTTCGTCCTCCTGGATCGCGAAGGCCGATGCGGCGGCGACGAGAACGCCCAGGATTGCAGGCTTCATGGAAGGACCCTCCACCCGCTGTTTGACGCCGGCGCGACGCGTGGGTAAATCCGCATCCGGGTCAGGCGGGTCGGCGCGTCAGGGAAGCGTCAGCTCGAGTTTCAGCCGCTTGCCGCCCCGCACGACGCCGAGGGCGACCGTGTCCCCGCTCTTCTTCTTCTGGGTCAGGTAGGCGAGGAAGTCGCTCTCCGTCTTCAGGCTCTTCAAGCCGCCTACGTCCACGATCACGTCCCCGGGCTGGAGCTTTTGAAGGCCCTCAAGATTTCGGTAGGGCATCTGCTCCCGCGCCGGCTTCGTGATGCGCAAGGCCATGTCCGCGTTCGACAGTCCCAGCGTCTTTCGATCTCCGGCCGCCAGCTCTTCCAGTCCCCTGATGCCCAGGAGGGTCGCCTGGAGATATTCGACGAACGTTTTTCGCCAGGCAAAACCTCCGCTTCTTCTCCACCCCGCGGGCGTCTCCAGGGTCGCCTTCACCATTTCGCCTCCGCGCTTTACTTCGGCCTTCAAGGCGCCTCCCTCCTTGGCCCACTGCAGCACCCACTGCACGTCCGCGACCGAAAGCATCGGCTGGCCCTCGAGCGTGAGGATCCCGTCGCCAGGCTTGAGGCCCGCTTTGGCGGCCGGCGAGCCGGCGGCGACCGAGCTCACCTGCGCGCGGCGGTCCGGATCGAGGGTGAGGCCCAGCCGGTCCGGCATCGAATAAGACCAAAGGAGCCTGTCCGGGACCGGCTCCTTGGCGACTCGGAGCTGCCTCACCTCCGCCTCGTGGATGTTGTGGCACTGGATGCAGTGCGTGTACGCCTTAAGCTGGGGAATCTTGCGGGTGATGCCCAAACCGGGGGCCGTCCCCGCCTTGCCTTTCAGGCTTTCGCGGTTGCCGGGATAGCCGGCATGGACTTCGAGCGCGCCCCGCATGGCCTCCTTCAGCCCTTCGAGCGTGTTGTCCCTGGCTTCCCACGTGGACCGCGTTCCGTATCGCCCGTACACCGCACCGTCGCCGTTCATGAAGAAGACCGCAAACGACTGGTCGTAGTCGAACTGGAAGGGCGAGACATCGATGTCCTCGATGAGGACGACCCGCACGCAGACGAATTTCTCCATGAGGTCGGCCAATTCCTTGTCCTCGCGACGGGCAACCTGCTCGTCGAACTCCTTGCAGGACCCTCAGGGGACGCAGCGAAGGACGGCCATCATCGGCTTCCCCGAGTCGCGCGCCCTTTGGAAGCCGGCCCGCGGATCGTTGTACACCCACGACCCTTGAAGGTCGGGCTCCATTTGCTTGCGGAAGTCCTGCGGGTAGGCGCCCAGAACCGAAAGGAAGACGACGACGGCGGATACGCGTCGCACGGCCTTCATGGGGAACCCTCCGAGTTCACACCTGGAGATGCCCACGATTCGAGAAATCCGGGCGGGGAAAAGGCAGAATCAGGTCTGGAGGTAAACCATGATCGATGAGCGGAACTTCGGCAAGCCCAGCCGGGCCGGCATCGGGCTCGCCACGATCCGCCTGGACGGGATGTTTTTCCTCGAGTCCTGGCTCAAGGACGAGCCCGGGTGGGCGGTCACGAAGCCGTTCCTCTTCGAAGGGTCGAAGCTCGAACTCAACGCGGACGCTTCGCGCGGGTCGGTGCGGGTGGAGGTCCTCGACGCCGATTCTGGCCGGCCCCTGCCCGGCCATTCGGCGGCGCTCGAAGGAAGGGACGGCGTCCGCCTCGCCGCCGGCATGGACCTGGCGCCCCTGCGAGGGAAGCCGGTCCGCCTGAAGTTCCTCCTCCTCAACGCGCGGCTCTACGCGTTTCAAGTCCGGCCTTGACTCGCAATCGGCGCGTCTCTTCCGTACCATGGAGGGGAACCGAATGGAACTCTGGGCCGCTTTGCTGGTCTTCACCGCCGACGACGCCGCGCTCCGGACCGAGCTGAAGACCTACGGCGCCCGGATCGTCTGCGAGACCAACCGCGACGGCAACTGGGATCTCTACGTCATGAACGCCGACGGGTCGGAGCCCTCGAACCTGACCCGCACGGCCGACACGGACGAGCTGTACCCCAAGGTGTCGCCCGACGGGACCCGCATCGCCTTCGTGGCCGACGAAGGGCGGCGCGAGGCGCGCCGGCGGAACCTCTTCGTCATGAAGTCCGACGGGACGGACCGGAAGAAGATTGCCGACAACGGACGCGAGCCCTGCTGGAGCGCCGACGGGAAGAAGATCGCCTACCTGGGCGGCGAGTTTGAAAAGCTCAACTACGACGCCTGGGCTACGAAGGGTCTCTTCGTCGTCGACCTCGATTCCGGCGAGCGGCGCGAGCACCCCAACAAGAAGATCCTGCACCTCTACACGCTCAACTGGACGCCGGACGGAAAGTGGTTCATCGCCACCGTGCACGGCGGCATGGGGTTCGATCACACGATCATCGCGCTCGAAGCCGACGGCGAGAACGTCTACGACCTTCGGCTGCCGGGATGCCGCCCGGACGTGAGCCCCGACGGCAAGAAGATCGCCTGGGGTCACGGCGACTGCGCGATCGGCGTGGCAGACCTCGAGCTGTCCTCGATCCCCACGGCGACGAACCACCGGAACATCGTGGAGAGTCGCGAGCCGTTGTGGACGTATCACGTCGACTGGTCGCCCGACGGGAAATACGTGGCCTTCACGTACGGTCCACGCCCGCGCGGAAAAAGTCTTCGCGGGCTCCCCCAAGTTCCGGGAATGGACGCTCCGGGTTGGAATGTCTGCGTCGCGGACGCCTCGACGAAGAACCGGTGGGTGGCGCTGACGACCGGCAACCGCTCACACAAGGAAGCCGACTGGATGCCGCCGCCGAAGCGCGGCGAGTAGGGCGAGGATCGCAAGCCACTCCAAGCCCACGGCGCCGCACCTCTTGTCGTCTTCCTCTTCCTCGGGGACGGTGACGGTCGCGCTGCCGCTGACGCCGCCGCTGGAAGCGGTGACGGTGAACGTCCCCGGCGCGCCGCTCGACGTGAAGACTCCGGCCGAATCGATGGCGCCGCCGCCGCTGACCGACCACGAAAAGGACGGCGGCGTGGACATCGGATTCCCGACCTGGTCGTAGCCCGCGGCGGAGAACGTCTGCGAGCCGAGCGGGGGGACGCTGGCGCTGGCGGGGGTCACCTGGATCGTCGTCAACGTGGGAGGGGTGACCGTCACCGTGACGCTCGCGGTGCCCGAAACTCCGCCGCTCGTGGCGGTGACCGTAAACGGACCGCCCGGGGTGGCCCCGGCGGTAAAGACTCCCGACGCATTGATCGAGCCTCCGCCGCTGACCGACCAGGAGATCGAGCCCGGCATCGGGTTTCCGAATTGGTCCTGAGCGGTGCCCGTGAAGGTTTGTGACCCGCCCGTCTGGACGGTCACCGGGGACGGGGCGACCGCGACGGACGTGAGCATCTGGGAAACCGTCACGGGGACCGTATTGATCCCCACGAGTCCGTTGACGTCCTGGATCGTCACCTCCAACGTGTAGCTGCCCGCTCGTGAAAAGGTCGCGGTCGCGTTTTTGGCGGCGTTGGTGCCGTTGGGGCTGAAGGTGACGGCCGCGGGGCCCCCCAGGCGCCGCCACGTGTACCGGAGGCTCGGCTCGCCCCCGTCATCGGAGCCGAGGGCGCTCACAGCCGTCGTCGTGCCGGAGGTCGGGCTCGGGCTCGCGGAGGCGGGCGTGGCGACGGCGGGCGCGGTCGGGTCGGGGACGGCGGGGCTGCCGTTGCCGAACTGCTGGCCCAGAGGGAGCCGGTGGTGAAGTAACCGATGCCCACGCGCGCGTAGGACCCCAGCATGTTGGCGTTGTGGCCCGGGCTCGCCTTCCACGCGGTCATGACCGCCGTCGGCGTGCCGTAGCCGCTCGCGATGTTCTCCCCGCCGGCCGACCCGGCGCCGTTGGCCTGGGACCGGAGCGATGGGCTCTGGCTTTCGGGCTCGTTGGCGAACGTGTGGGTGTGGGCGAAGAATCCGTGCTGGCTCATGTGGTGGCAGTGCCCCTCGACGGACCGCTCCAGAGCGAGGTCGTACCGGAGCGCATTCAGCCCGTTCGCCAGGCGGTAGTCGTTGAGCTGGTTCAGGACCTGATAGATGTAACTCTTTTCGGCGTCGCTGGGGATGCATCCCAACGCGTGCGGCGTGGCCGCGTGGGTCAGCGTTTCGGAATGCGAAACCGGAGCGCAGAGAAACGCCGCGCAGCCCGCTGCCAGAATCGAACGCACCCGACCCCCTGCAATTCAGGACGCCTTGGGGGAGCCGGTTTCCTCAGCGCCGGCGCCGCCGGAACGCGGCAAGGGCGAGCACCGCCAACGCCTCCGCGCCCGTCAGGCCGCACCGGCCCTTGCTCTTTCCGCCCGGCGAAAAACCCACGTTCGTCACGTTCACGTTTTCGACTCCGGTGTGGGTAATGGGCAGACGGCCCGCCACCGTCACGCTGCTTGAATTCTGGACCACGAGGTTCCCGCCGGCGTCGATGTTGAGCGTGTCCGTGGCCGCGTCTCCGGCGACCCCGAAACCCAGGTCATCCAGCGGCTCGACCGTGAAGGTATCATTTCCGTCAAGTCCAGTGACCGCGCAGATTTCGAGGCCATTGTAGATAACGGTACTTGAGGCGCCATCGATCGAGACCTGAAGCACGCCCCCGGTGCGGCTGATCGTGAAGACGTTGTCCGACATCGTGCCCACGAAGGCCAGCGTATCGGCACCGGCATCGCCGTTCACGGTGTTGGCTTCCCCATTGTTCGCGCCCGGGTTGATCAGGTCCGTACCCGGACCGCCGTTGAAGGTCTCGTTGGCCGGGCCTCCGGTGAGGACGTCGTCGCCGTCATCGCCGTTCACCACGATCGTGGCGCCGGCCGGGACTCCGGTGAGCGCGGTCAGGATGACCGTGTCATTCCCACCCCCCGCCACTACCGTGAGGGCCGTGAGATTGGCCACGAGAATCATTTGATCGCCCGCCACCGTGGTGTCAAGGTCGGCGGGGCTTGCAAAGTTTGGGTCCGTGCCGAAGCGGTTGTGCGTAAGCGTGCCCGCGACATTCGTAAAGACGAGCGTGTCCCCGGCCGCCCCTCCATTGAACATTACGTTCCCTCCCGACACTCCGGCCGTGTACTGCGCTTCCGCCGAATGGACCCAACAGAGCATGGTCGCCAGGGTCGCGAGTGCCCCGATGGCGTATTTCATGAACCCCTCCCACATCCCCGACCTATCTGGATTCTAACCCGGCCCCCGCCGATTCCGGATTGAATTCCATGGGGAATGGGCTATGGTTAAAGCGCCGTGTGCACGTTGGCGAGCGTGGCGATCGAGGACCGGATCTTCCGGGCCGTGCGCGAGCAGGGACAGCTTCCGGCGTTCGACGCGTTTTCCCTCGTGCAGAAGGAAGGCGCCTGCCTCCTGCATTTCTGCGGGGCGGTCCGCACGCTCGCCCGCGCCGGCCGGGTCCGCCAGAATCCGCCTCGCTGGCCCCTCGCTCCCCGCATGAGTCCTGTCCTCCTCCGCCGGCTCGGGCTCGAGGTGGTCGATACGCGAGGGCCGACCCGGAGATTCCGAAAGCTGTCAGACACGATCACCCTCTACCCTGACGTGATCCTCGGCAGGGGCAGCGCCGCCATCGTGTACCGCGGCGCGGACATGAGGTCCGGCAAGCCGGTGGCGGTCAAGGTGCTCTCTCCCAAGGAGCCTCCGCCGGAGCCCCTGCGGGCGTGGCTTCGCGAGCGCTTTCTTCAGGAACCCCGCCTCCTGGCCCAGTTCGACCACCCGCACATCGTCCAGGTGGTCGACTTCGGGGAATCTCCCGAGGGCCCGTGGTACGCCATGGAGGCTCTCGAAGGAGGGACGCTGGCCGACCGGCTCGGCAAAAGGGGCAACATCCCCCCGGATCAAGTGCGCACGTACTTCCGCGCCCTGGCGAGCGCGCTCGCCGCGGCCGCCGCTCGGAACATCCTCCACCGCGACGTCAAGCCGGGGAACGTCTTCAACAAAGGGATCAAGCTCGCCGACTTCGGACTCGCAAAGGTCGCGCCGATGCCCGGCGAAACCGTGAATTCGGTGACGGCGGCGGGCGCGATGCTCGGCACGCCGGCCTACGTGGCGCCGGAGCGGGCCGGATTCGGCCCCGGAGACTTCCGCTCGGACATGTATTCCCTGGGCGCCACGATCTACCACGCCGCGACCGGCCACTTGCTCTGGGACCTCCCCCCCGACGACGAGAAGTGGGGCTTCCGACACCTCCGCGCGGAGCCCATCCCGATCCGCAACCGCGTCCGCGGGTTTCCCGCGGACCTCGCCAAGGTCATTCACCGATGCCTGGCGAAGGCGCCGGACGAACGATACCCGTCGTTCGAAGCGCTCCTCAAAGCGGTCAAGCGCTGAGTAGACTCCGGGTTCGCCCTCCGCTATAATCCCGCCTTCATGAAGGTCCGCGTCAACGGCGAAGCGCGAGAATTCCGCGACGGGCTCACCCTGACCGAGCTCGTGCGGGAGCTGGCGCTCGAACGGCGCCCCATCGCGATCGAGCGCAACCTTCAGGTCGTGCCCAAGGACCGCTACGATGCCATCCGGCTGGCCGAAGGAGATCGGATCGAAATCGTCAGCCTCGTGGGAGGCGGCTAATGCTCAAGATCGGCCCCATCGACCTGAAATCCCGCCTGATCCTCGGCACCGGCAAGTACCCTTCCCCCGAGGTCATGGTGAAGTGCCACGAAGCGTCGGGCACGGACTGCGTGACCGTGGCCGTCCGGCGCGTGGACTTGAACGACAAGACCAAGGCCAGCTTCCTCACCTGGATCGACCGCGCGAAGTACACGATCCTTCCGAACACGGCCGCCTGTTACTCCGCCCAGGACGCGATCCGCACCGCGATGCTCGCGCGCGAGGCGCTCGCCACGCCGCTCCTCAAGCTCGAGGTGATCGGCGACGAAAAGACGCTCTACCCGGACCTTCCCGAGCTTCTCGCCGCGACGAAGGCGCTCGTCAAGGACGGGTTCGTCGTCCTTCCCTACACGAGCGACGACGTCGTGACCGCGCTCCGGCTCGCGGACGCGGGGGCCGCCTGCGTCATGCCGCTCGGGGCGCCGATCGGGAGCGGCCTGGGCATCCTCAATCCCACGAACATCCGGATCATCATCGACCGCGTGAAAGTGCCCGTGATCGTCGACGCCGGCGTGGGGACCGCGAGCGACGTGGCGCTCGCGATGGAGCTCGGGGCCGACGGCGTCCTCCTCAACACGGCCGTGGCGTCGGCCAAGGACCCCGTCAAGATGGCCCGCGCGGTCCGCGCCGCCTGCGAGGCGGGCCGCCTGGCGTTCGAAGCGGGCCGCATCCCGAAGAAGGAGTACGCCACGCCTTCGTCGCCGACCGAAGGGAAGATCCAATGAAGGGCATCAAAGGCGTCGTTCTCGCCGGCGGCCTCGGGGCGCGCCTCTCACCGCTGACCAAGGTCACGAACAAGCACCTCCTGCCCGTCTACCGGAAGCCCATGATCTACTACCCGATCGAGAAACTCGTTCGCGCCGGGCTCCGCGAGATCATGGTCGTGACGGGCGGCCCGTTCGCGGGCGACTTCCTAAAGCTCCTGGGGAACGGAAGAGAGTTCGGCCTCAAGGAGGTCCACTACACCTACCAGGAGGGCGAGGGCGGGATCGCCGAGGCGCTGGGGCTCACCGAGCATTTCGTCGAGGGCGACCGCGTGTGCGTCATCCTCGGCGACAACATCTTCTCCGCCGAGATCGGCCGCGGCCTCGAGGAGTACATGAAGCAGAAATCGGGCGCCAAGATCTTCCTGAAGGAGGTCGACGACCCTCACCGGTTCGGCGTCGCCGAACTCCAGGGCAAGAAGGTCGCCGGAATCGAGGAAAAGCCCAAGAAGCCCAAGTCGACGTACGCCGTGACCGGGATCTACATGTACGACAACGACGTCTTCTCGATCGTGAAGACCCTCAAGCCGTCCGGGCGCGGCGAGCTGGAGATCACCGACGTCAACAACGCCTATATCCGGAAGGGCACGCTGACCTACGACATCCTCGACGGCTGGTGGACCGACGCCGGCACCTTCGAGTCGCTCTTCCGGGCGAACAAGCTCGTCTCCGAAACCCCCGCGATGCATTGACGACCCGAGGGATTCCCCGGCGCCCTTGCCGGGAGATCCCTCCGCCGGATAGCGAATCCTCTTAGGGGTGCCCCTGGTCGTCGTCGAGGATACAGACCGTCATGCTGCCCCCGGACGGCAGCACGGCGCCACCCATCGGGGCGAGCAGGTCCGCCGTGAAGTCTTCCGTGGGCTCCACGATCGAGTCGTCGAGGATGGGAATCACGAAGGTCTTCACGTTTTCGCCCGCCGCGAACGTGAGGGTCCCCGAGACGTGAACGTAGTCCTCGCCGGGGGTCGCCGAGCCGGCCTTCGTCGCGTAGGACACCTCGCCGGGGGCGGAGATGGCGCCCGTCAGGCGCACGGTCGCGAGGACGTAGAGACCCCGTTCGCTGACGATGTACTTCCACGGGTCGAACTGAAAGAAAGTCTTGTCATTGTCGATGATCTTCACGGCCGCGGAGGGCGGCCCGCCCACCGTCGCATCGACGGCGCCGCCCAGAACGACGGAGAACGTCTCTTCGTCTTCGAGCAGGGCGTCGTCCACGATCGGGACCGCGATGAACTGGGGCCCCCACGAGCCGGCCGGGAAGACCAGGGTGCCTGAGACGGCGCCATAGTCCGCTCCCGCGGTGGCGGAGCCGGCCGCCGTAACGAAATTCACCGAAGCGGCCGCCGACGCGTTGCCCAGCCGGACGACCCCGATCATCGCGGGGCCCGCATCTTCCCGGACGGACACCGCCGACCTGATCAGCATGATGCGGTCCGCACCGTCATCGTCGACGATGCTGATGGTCATCACCGGCGTCGTGGCGACGACTCCTGGCGTCAGCAGGAAAAGCCCCACATCGATGGTCTCGACATCCTCGACGTCCGTGTCTTCCAGAATCCCGACGAAGGCGGTCTTGGACGTCTCGCCCGGGGCGAACGTGAGCACCGTCATGAGGGGCGCATAGTCCTGGCCCGGCGCCGCCGTGCCCCAGCCGGTCACGACCCCGACGCTCACTGTTCCGCTCAGGTCGCCAATCCGGCCGACCGTGCAGAGCACGCTCAGCGGGTTCTCGTCGACCTGCGCCGCCGGCGTCGTGAAGAACACGTGAACGTCCTGGTCCACGATCGTCAGGACCGCCGTCGACGGATCACCCAAGGTGGAGCCGCCCGTGGGGGCCAGCAGAGCCAAAAGGACCGTCTCGTCCGCCTCGACCGAGATGTCGTCGACAACGAGGACGGGCACCAGCTTCTCCGTTTCCCCGTCGCCAAAGACGACCACCGCGTCGGCGGGGAGGTAGTCCTGTCCCGGAGTGGCCGTGCCGGGAGTGGTCGAGAAGGACACGGACACCTCGCCCGCGGAACCCCCTTCGCGCACGATGAGGATGCCGGCGCTTCCCCCGTTCTCGATCACGCCGTACCCGACGGTGGCGAACCGGAGGACTCCGGGGTTGGGGCCCGGAGGGCTCCCGCCGCCGCCTCCGTCGCCGCACGCCGGAACCAGGATCGCGGCCGCCAGGACCACGGCCGCGCGCATCATTTTCGTCTTCACGGGAAACCTCCTCTTTTTCTGGCTCTGCCCCGCTGGAGGCTCCCCGGCGGCGCCTTTCTGCACCGGAAACTCAATTTTTCCGGGCGCAACCTGCCGAAAGCCGCCCCCGGCCTGCCTCCCGTGAAGTAGAGGACAGGGCCGCTTGACTCGGGAGTGAGGTTATGAGAAACATGGAACTCCTTGAGCCCCCCGTGCTGGGAGATCCCGATGTGAGCGCCGACAGCCCCCGACCCGTCCAGGATGCCGCGTGGCTGGAGACGGTCTACACCTCCGCCTGGAAACGTCTCGTGGACGCCCTCATCTCGCAGCGCCGGCTGACCCCGGAAGCGGCCGAAGACGTGGCCGAGGAAGCCTTCCGCATCCTGGAGCGGAAGGTGCGGGAGGCGACCCTCCCCGTCCTCGAGGATCCCTTCGCGTACCTCTACACGACCGCCAAGCGGCTGGAGAGCCGCTTGGGGAAAAAGCTCCGCCGCGGCCCCGTGTCGCTCGACGCCGCGGGGCCCGACAGCCGGGGCGAGCGGCTGGCGAGCCTCGCCCGCGGCCCGGCGTCCACCCTCTTCGCCGCCGAAGACCTCCAGCTCGTGCTCGCCGCCCTCGACGGGATGCCTCCGCGCGACCGCGCGATCGTCGAGCGCTACTTCCAGGGGACGCCCATGGAGGAGATCGCGCGCGACTCCGACCTCGGCCTGAAGGGGGCCTACAGCGTCCTCGAGCGCTCGCTCGAGGCGATCCGCGCCGAGGTCGGCCGCTACCGGTCGAGCGTCCTGGACACCGGCCCGAAACCCCGCACTCGCAAGGCGGCGCTCGAGGCTATCCGCCTCCTTCCCCGCGAGTACGCCGGGATCGTTGAGGACGTCTACATCGATCGCCGCTCGCTCGAGGACGCGGCGCTCCGCCAGGGGCTCAGCCCTCAGGCGGCCGCCGAGCGCCTCCGACACGGCGAAGAGATCCTGGCCAGGCGGTTCGACCTGAAGCTCCCCGACGAATTGAGCGCCCTCCTGGACAAGGAAGGCGCGCGGTAAAATGTGCGCCGAGAGCCCGGAGACCCTGGGGCCTAGGATCGCCGCCCGGCTGGCGGGCGCCCGAGCCCCCGCCTCGGGCGAAGACCTCCTCCAGACGCTCCGCGGCGAAGGGTCCGTCTGCACGGTCCACTTCGACGCCGCCCTCCGCCGGCTGAGCCGCGATGGCGCCGTCGTCACGGCGGGCCGGGGCGGCCCCTTGCCCCCCGCCCTTGACCCGTCCGAGATGCGGCGCATTCCGCTGGCCGTTGGGACGCCGTCCGCGGCGGGGGCCGTTCGCGTCCTGGGCGACCGGTGGCGCGTGCACCTCAACCGCCCCCTGGGCCAGGGGAGCTTTGCGCGCGTCTACCGCGCCGAGCACGCCTTCACGGGTCGCGCGGCCGCCGCCAAGATCCTCCGCCCCGACCTCTCCGACCTCGCCGTCTCTTCCGACGAGATCCGCGAGCGGTTCGAGCGCGAGGTCCGCATCCTGGGAAAGCTGACTCACCCCCACGTCGTGCAGGTCCTGGACGGAGGGGCGGAGGGAGGTGAGTACTGGTACGTCATGGAGCTCGTCGAGGGGGGAATGACGCTCGCGCGCAAGATTGCCGAAAAGGCGGTCGCGGCGCCGGTCGAATGGATGCGCCAGGTCGCCTCCGCGCTCCAGGCCGCGGCGGAGCAGGGCGTCGTTCATCGCGACGTCAAGCCGTCGAACATCTTGATCGACGAGCAGGGCCGCGCCCGCCTGGCGGACTTCGGCCTGGCCAAGGTCCACCCCCATCCGGGATTGAGCGAGACCGTCCGGGAACTGACCAGGCCTCGCGCGCTCGTCGGCTCGATCGCCTACATGGCCCCCGAGGTCCGCGAGCTCCGCCCCGCGGGGCCCGCGTCAGACGTCTACTCCCTGGGGGCGGCGTTCTTCGAGGCGGCCGCCGGGAGACGCTTCCTGGACCATCCCGAAGACGCTCCGATCGACCTCCCGTCGCCCTTCCCCACCCGCTTCGCGCGCCTCCTGGAACGGATGCTCGCCCTCCGCCCGGAGGACCGACCGACGTACCCGGCTCTCCTGAAGGAACTGACCCGGGTCGGCGAAGAGTTGCACGTCGCCTCCGCCACGATCGCCATCGGCGCGTCTTCCGCGCAGCCGCCCGAGGATCGCGTGGGAGGGACCATCGGAAGCTACCGCCTCGAGGAGCTCCTCGGCGCGGGCGGCTCGGGCGCCGTGTATCGCGCGCGGGATGCGCTCCTCGAGCGCGAAGTCGCCATCAAAATCCTTCACCCGCGCTACGCGGCCGACCCCGGGTTTGAAGACCGCTTTCTCCGGGAAGCCCGAAACGCCGCCAAGCTCGACCACCCGCACGTCGTGACCGTTCACGGCGCCGGGCGCCACGGGGACCTCCTCTGGATCGCCATGCAGTACGTGCGGGGCCGCACGCTCCGCCAGGTCCTCGACGAGCGGAAACGTCTGCCCGCCGAGGAGGCGCTCCGCCTCGTCCGCCAGGTCACGGAGGCGCTCGACGCGGCTCACCGGCTGGACCTCGTCCACCGCGACATCAAGCCGAGCAACATCCTCGTGGACGAGGACGCGCGAGCGAAGCTCGCCGACTTCGGCCTCATGCGCTCGACGCGGCTCGAGCAGGACCTGACTGAGACCGGCGCCTTCTCCGGCACGCCTGCGTACGCGTCCCCCGAGCAGGCGCGCGGCGAGACGAAGACGCTCGACATCCGCACTGACATTTATTCCCTCGGCGCCGTCCTGTACGAGCTCCTTTCGGGCACGCGACCCTATTCCGCCGAAAGTCCGCTCGCGGTGCTGCGACGGATCGGGGACCTCCACGACCGGCCCGCCCCAATCCGCCGGCTTGTGCCGGACCTCGCGCCGGAGGTCGAGGCAATCGTCGACCGCATGACGGCGAAGAGGACGGAAGACCGCTTCGCCGCCCCGCGGGAGGTGCTGCGCGCCCTTGAACGCGCGACCGTACCCAAGTCAGGCGCCTCGTCGGGAAAGCTCATCGGCGTGGGTGTCGCGACGGTCCTGCTGCTGGCCGGGCTGGCGGGCCTCAAGGCTCTGACGTCCGGTCCCACGCCCGAGCCGCCGTCATCGGCGGCGAAGCCCTCGGTCGAGCCGGAAAAGCCCAGGGAAAAACCGCCCGAGCCTGAGCCGAAGCCGGAACCCAAGCCCGAGCAGAAGCCGGCGCAGCCGACCCCCGTGGCGTGGTCGGAGCATCAACCCACCGAAGCCGAGCTCACGCTCGTGCGTGCGATCCTTACGCTCGGGCGTGAAACACTCACGGAGCGGCGTGAGGGGCGGTTCTCCCGCGCACGCCTGGAGAAGCTCGAGACGACACCCTGGACGCTCCCCCTGGTTGAGGCGGAGAAAGCCCGTTGGGACGCCGCCGAGAAGGGCGAGAAGGACGTCCTCGGCCTCGCCGGGGCCGGGCAGCCGGGCGCCGCCCTCCTCCGACTCAGAGAACCTTTCGAGGAATCGTTCCGGCCCCACTTGCCGGGGATCGTCGACCAGGCGATCGAAGAGGCTATCCTGGCCGCGGAGGCCGGGGACTTCCGCCTGGTCGCCGCCTTCCCCGATTCCGTTCCCCTTCTGCCGCCTTTCCTTCCGTTGCTCAAGGAGCGCCTTGACGAGGTCCGCCTCTACCGGGCCAAGGATTTCGCCGGCCTCGTGACCGCCGCCCCTCAAAGCCGGATGGCGCGCCAGATCCCGACGGCGTTGCGGAAAGCTCTGGCGCATCAGTTGGTGAGCGAGCTTGAGCTCTACAACAAATGGATGCCACGGCCTCCCCGTTTGAAGGTGTGGAAGCAGGATCCCCCGACTTACGTGCTCCGGCCCACGCCCGAAAACCCCGAAGGCGTATGGCTGGAGCGAAAGTTTCTCGGCGCCCGGGAGGGATACGAGATCGACTTCGGCTACGGGTCGGACGGGACGGCGACGACCACGTTCAGGGTGTTGCTCACGCCCACTCAGTGGCTGGACCTGTCGAAGGCGGCAGCGAGCCTGTGCCGGCGGTCGGAAGCGGGGGACTCGGAAGAAGTCCTGCGGCACATGCGTCCCGTCTCCCGGGTGAGCGTCTATCCGCTCGGCGGCACGGTGGCGGTGTTCCTGGACGACCAGCTCCTGCCGCTGCCGGCGGCGGAGTACCCCCTGCTGGACGGGCTCCGGATCGGCGCCTGGGGCGGGGGCAGCGTGGAGGTCCGATCCGTTCTCGTCAAAGAAAACAACTAGGGAGGGAATTGCCATGCGCGCGTACATGATCCCGATCGTCGCCCTGCTGGCCGCGATGCCGGGCTGCGCCGATCGGCGCGTCGCCCCGCCGCGCCCCGAGCGCGCCGGGCCGGCAGGGGAGCCCGCCCGCGACACGGTGAAGCTCCGCAGCGGCGAAGTCGTTCACGGCAAGATCACCCAGATGGACGCCTCCGGGCTTACGGTCGAGACGGACCGGGAACTCCGCATGTTCCCCGCACGCGACGTCTCGGAGATCGCGACGCCCAAAACTCAGCCGGGCGCCGACTCGGCGAAGCCGGCAGCCGCGCGACCGCCCGTGCCGCCCTCGAGCTGGTACCCGCGCCGCAGCCTCCAGGAGCCCGTTGGGCAGACCGAAGTGACGTACTTCGACCCGCACCCGTTCTCCGGAGAAGGCGGCTGCGTGGGCGAGCTGGCCGCCTCGCTCGAGGCGCTGCCGGAGCTCACGCTCTTCGCGGAAGCGGGCGGCCGGATCGTCCTCCACGACCCGCGGAAGTGGGGCTACCACGCCCACCTCTTTCCTGGCGCGATGCAGAAGCCGGCCGAGCGGCCGGGGCTGACGATCGCCATGGGCGGCGAGCTTCCGTCGGGCGTGGCTTTCGTCTCGCCGGCTCAGGAGATCACCACGTACGGCGAGTCGCCGCGGACCAGCTACGCCATCCCGGACGCGGTCTACGCCAGGGTCGCGTCCTGGGCCGCCGCCGGCGGCACGCTTGCCGCGCAGACCTTCGCGGGCCGCGCGCCCCGCGAGACCGCCACGGGCCCCCTTTGGGCGTTCGCGCTTCCGCGCAACGCCCGGCAGTTCTGGCTCTACCTCCTCTCCCCCGAGAAGAAGCACTCGAAGGTGCTGGACGTGGCGTATGCGGCCTACGGGGACGTAATCCTCTCCCCCGACCTCATGATCGACATGGTGGCGACCGACGGGGCCAAGGTCGGACGGGTCTTCCTGCTGCCGATCCCGCCCGGACTGAGCGCCGACGGCCCGGCACCGGAGCCGGTGGCGCTCCTGGCAGGCCAGGAAGGGGCCCTGGTGACGACCGTGTCCCTCCCGCCGCGGCACGCAATCGTGCCGCCGCCGGCCCCGCCGGCGACCCGCGCCGACGTCCACGTCAACTTCTACGAGGTCGGCACGTGGACGAAAGAGGGCATCGTGTTCGCGCACGGCACGGGCCGCCCCGCCGGGCCGCAGGCCCGCATCCAGAGCC
>Ga0187892_10005855_pt1 | contig 18854 bp, 18 predicted proteins | sample MA1701073metaG_FD_139345 | JGI IMG/M metagenome (GOLD analysis project Ga0187892, IMG submission 139345) | Bio-ooze microbial communities from a basaltic lava cave in the Kipuka Kanohina Cave System on the Island of Hawaii, USA - MA170107-3 metaG ...
GATTCCAACGGGCCGCTCGGCGGGCTGAACGCGTTCTTCCTCCTGCTGGACCGGCCGCTCACCTACGGGCTGCCCGAGAAGCCCAAGCTGCCGCAGTCGAACATCTTCGTGGACTCGCTCCTCGCCATCGGCGGCGCGCTCCTGGTGGGCGTGGGCGCGGTGGTGGCGTTCCGGGAGCGGGGCGGCCAGGGGGACTAGACCATGCCTCTGCTCCAGTCCTCCCACTGGCCGTTCCTGATCGACGTCTACTTCCTCCTGGGTGGCGTGGCGGGCGGCGCGTTCGTCATCGCCACCGTGGCCAATCTTCTGGATCACCGGCGGTACGCCCAGGTCGTCCGCGTCGGCTACTACCTCGCGCTGCTGGCCCTGCTGCCCTGTCCACTGCTGCTGATCATCGATCTCGGCGTTCCCTCCCGCTTCATGAACATGATGCTGCACTGGAACCGAACCTCGCCGATGAGCATGGGCTCCTGGGCGCTCGGAGGCTTCTCGGTCTGCGCGTTCCTCGCCGCGCTCTTCACGCTCATGGAGGACACCGGCAAGGCCCGCGACCTGCGGACCCCCAAGGTGATCGTGGGGCTGATCGGAGGCTTCTTCGGATTCTTCCTCGCGGCGTATCCGGGTGTCCTCCTCGGCGCCACCGCGCGTCCGCTGTGGATCAACGGCCACAGCCTGGGCGCCCTCTTTCTCGCGGTTGGCGCCTCCACCGCCGCGGCGGCGATGGCCTTGATCCTGTCGTCGATGGGCGGTCGGGCCGCCGAGGCGCTGGGCAGGCTGAGGACCATGATGGTGCTGGCCCTGGTGGTCCAGGTCGCCGCCGTCGTGGTGTTCATCTTCTCGGTGCGCGCGTCCGGCTCCCCGGCCTCGCTCCAGGCCCTCACGACCCTCCTGAGCGGGCAATTCAGCATGATGTTCTGGGGCGGCGCCATCGTGGTGGGCTCGCTCGTGCCCCTGGCGATCGCTGTGCTCGGCATGCGGCGCCAGATCTCCCCGGGGCTGGCCGCGCTCGTATCACTGCTGGTCCTCGTGGGCGGTTTTCTCACCAAGTACTCGATCATGGCGGCCGGGCAGTTGTAGCGTCACCTCCCGGCCGCGTGGTACCCATCGACCCCCCGGAACCCATCCGGGGGGTTCTTGTGTCCGGGGAGTCCCGGCCGTACGCTCGTAGCGACTTGAGAACCTACTTCCACGTCAAGGGCGGCCGGCTCGAAGAAGTCAAGGGCGAGGTCGTCCGGGAACAGCCGTTGACGGTCTATGTCAACGGGGAGCGCTTTCTCACGCTGCTCTGCTCGCCCTTCCAGCTCGACGCGCTGGTCGTCGGCTATCTCTGGATGGAGAAGGTCGTGGAGGACCCCGCCGAGATCACCGGGCTCGACATCTCCGAGGTCGACGGGCGCGCGGACGTCACCCTCGCCCACGCGGTGACCCTGCCCACCGAGCGCATCCTCACGTCGGGCTGCGGCGGCGGCATCACCTTCCGGATCGACCCCCGCCTCTTTCCCCGGCTGCACTCCTCGCTGCGGGTGACCCCGCAGGCGCTCGCGGGGCGCCTCAAGGACCTCTACGGGCAGGCCACGCGCTATCAGGCCTCCCGGGGCATCCACGGGGCCGCGCTGGCCGACGGCGAGCGAATCCTGGTGATGGCGGAGGACGTGGGGCGCCACAACGCGGTGGACAAGGTGAAAGGCGAGGCGCTGCTGAAGGGCATCGCCACCGTGGACCGCATCCTCCTGTCCACCGGCCGGGTGTCATCGGAGATGCTGCTGAAGGCCGCGCGCATGGGCGTGCCGGTGGTCGCCTCGCGGACGTCGCCGACCGAGATGGCGGTGGGGCTCGCCGAGCAGCTCGGGATCACCGTGATCGGCTATCTCCGGCCGGACGGTCTGAATCTCTACGCGGGCGACGCGCTCGTCGCCGATTGACGCCATGCCCGACTATTCCGCGCTGACCGCCGACTGGCAGGCGCTGCTCGCCCGCCGGCCCGCCCTGGCCGAGCCGCTCCGCTTCTGGACCGCGATCCTCGAGGGCTGGGTCGCCTGGAAGCCGCCGGCCACGCTCGAGCCGCTGGTCGTGTCGCCGGAGGAGCGTCGTGAGCGATGGCAGGCCGGCCGCCCCTTGCTGGCCGGAGCCACTCCGGTGATCTCCGCCGCCTCGGTGGAGGATCTGCTGGGGCCCGTGATGGAGCGTCTGGCCGCCGACGGCCCGGAGGCCGCCGCGGCGCTGCGCCAGTTCGCCCAGGCGTGGGACGACGGGCAGGTGGGCCCGGCGGCCCTGATCCCCGGACTGGATCGCGATCCGGCGACGGCGCTCCAGGAGCGCTTCGGCCTCGGGTCCCATCTGGGCGCCTTCCTGCCCGTGGCGGCGTTGCGTCCCGCGCTCGAGACCTATTTCGAGGGCGTGCGCGAGCTGCCGGACGGGGTGTGGACGCGCGGCGGCTGCCCGTGGTGTGGGGGCGCCCCGTCGTACGGCGATCTCGTGGAGGACGGTCGCCGCCGGCTCTCCTGCCACGTCTGCGGCGGCGCGTGGATCGCGGCCCGGCTCCGGTGTCCGTTCTGCGAGAGCTGGAACTCCCGGGATCTCGTCCGGCTCGTGGCCGAGGCGCTCGACGAGGGGTACTTCATCGAGGCCTGCCGTGCGTGCCAGGGCTATCTGAAGGGGGTGGATCGTCGCCAGCGCTGGAACGCGGGCTCGCCCCTCGTGGAGGACTGGGGCTCCCCCCACCTCGACCTCTACGCGGCCCGGGAGGGCTACTGGCGCTCCACGCCGTCCCTCGCCCACCTGCTGCCGCCCGAGGAGGCGCGCGGGTGAACGCGGTGCTCTACGACATCGCGCTGACCGCCTATATCCTGGCCGCGGCGGCGGCGATCGGCTCCCTCTTCGGACGCCGCGACCAGCTCGCGTGGGTCGCCCTGCTGCTGACCCAGGCGGGCTGGATCTGCCATACCGCGGCGGTGATCGCCCGGGGCATCGAGCTCGGCCGCCTGCCGTTCGTCACCATGGCGGAGGTGATCTCGCTCGTGATCTGGGCCGCGGTCCTGCTCGACTTCTGGATCGAGCGCCGCCACCGGGTCCGGCCGCTCAGCGCGTTCGTGCTCCCGGTGGTCCTGGCCCTGGGGCTGGGGCTGCCCACCGGGCTGCGATCGATCGCGCTGGAGACGCCGGTCAAGAGCGGCTGGATCATGGTGCACGTGGCCCTCGTGCTGGTGGGCCTGGCCGCGCTCGTGCTGAACTTCGGCGTCGCGCTGATGTATCTCGTACGCGAGTGGCAGCTCAAGCACAAGCGGACCGGCACGTTCTACCGCGGCCTGCCTCCGCTCGAGACGCTCGACCGGCTCACGGTGGCCACGCTCACCATCGGCTTTCCCTTCCTCACCGTCGGGCTGGCCCTGGGCGTGCTCTCCGCCCCCGCCGCGTGGGGGAGCCTGCTCACCTTCGACCCGCTCGCGCTCTTCTCGCTGGTGATGTGGGTGATCTACGCGGCCACCCTGCTCGGCCGGGTGATGGGGCAGTGGGGCGGTCGGCGCGCCGCCTACTACGCCATCGCCGGCTTCTGCGTGCTGCTGGCCACCCTGAGCGCGGGGGTGTTCCTCCACGGCCGGCACGGGTCCTGAGGGATGGCCATGACGCCGGGGGGCACCCTCTTCGTGGCGGGTCTCAATCACCGGACCGCGCCGGTGAAGGTGCGCGAGCAGCTCGCGCTCGAGGAGGAGAAGATCCGCGAGATCCTCCTGGACCTCACGGGGCGCGGGCTCCTCGACGAGGTCATGATCGTTTCGACCTGCAACCGGATCGAGGTCTACGGGGTGGCCGCGGTGCCCGGCGAGGCGCGCACCGCCGCGTTCGGGCGGCTGGGCAGCCACCGCGGGCTCCACTGGCGCGAGCTCGAGCCGCTCGTCTACACGGTGACGGGAGACGAAGCGGCGCTCCACGCCTTCCGCGTGGCGGCCAGCCTGGACTCGATGATCCTGGGCGAGCCGCAGATCCTGGGCCAGGTGAAGGACGCCTTCGCGCTCGCCCAGTCGGCGGGCACCGCGGGGCCGGTGCTCCACGCCCTGATGAACCAGGCGTTCAGCGCGGCCAAGCGGGTGCGCTCGGAGACCGAGGTCGGACGCCTCGCGGTGTCCGTCTCGTACGCGGCGGTCGAGCTGGCGCGGAAGATCTTCGACGGGCTCGAGGGCCGGGCGGTGCTCCTCGTGGGCGCGGGCGAGATGAGCGAGCTGGCCGCGCGTCACCTCGTCGACCACGGCGCGCTGCCGCTCTACGTGGCCAACCGCACCTGGAGCCGCGCCCAGGATCTGGCCCGCGGACTCGGTGGCATCGCGGTGCCCTTCGAGCATCTCGAGGCGACCCTGGCCCTCGTGGACATCGTGATCACCTCGACCGCCGCGCCCGAGCCGATCGTCACCGTGCCGCAGGCGCGGGCCGCCCTGCAGGCGCGCCGCGGCCGGCCGCTGTTCTTCATCGACATCGCGGTGCCCCGGAACGTGGAGCCCGCGGTCAACGATCTCGAGAACGCGTTCTGCTACGACATCGACGACCTGCGCTCGGTGGTCGAGGCGAATCTCAAGGAGCGGCAGCGCGAGGCCCTGCGCGCCCAGGCCCTGCTCGAAGGGGAAGTCGTGAAGTTCGCGGGGCGCCTGCAGCAGCTCGAGGTGGTGCCCACCATCGTGTCGCTCCGAGAGAAGCTCGAGGCCATCCGCCGCGCCGAGCTCGAGCGCGCGCTCGGGCGCCTGCCCGGAGCGGGTGAGGAGACGCGGCGGGTGATGGAGACGCTCAGCCAGGCGATCGTGAACAAGGTGCTGCACGCGCCCATGGTCAAGCTCAAGGACTCCTCGCGCGCCGGCCACGGGCGCCGATGGACCGAGATGATCTCCGAGCTGTTCGGGCTGCGCGGTCCGGGCCGGCCCGACTCGCGCGAATGAAGATTCGCCTCGGCACCCGGGGCAGCCGCCTCGCGGTGATTCAGGGGGAGTCGGTGGCCGGAGCGCTGCGCGCGCGGGGGGCCGAGGTCGAGATCGTGGTGATCAGGACGTCCGGGGACCGCCTCGCCCAGGTCGCGCTCGCCGACTTCGGCGGCAAGGCCCTCTTCGTGAAGGAGATCGAGGAGGCGCTGCTGGCCGGCCAGGTGGACGTAGGCGTGCACAGCCTCAAGGACATGCCGTCCGAGCTGCCCGCCGCGCTGACTCTCGGCGCGTTCCCGGCGCGCGAGGACCCGGGCGACGTCCTGCTCGGCCGGCGCGGCGGGGGATGGGACGCCCTGCCCGCGGGCGCGGTGGTGGGGACGTCGAGCCCACGACGCCGCGCGATGGTGCTCGCCCACCGCCCGGACCTCCGGACCGAGCCGATCCGTGGCAACGTCGAGACCCGGCTCGAGAAGCTCCACGCCGGCGCCTACGACGCGCTCATCATGGCCGCGGCGGGACTCAAGCGCCTCGGGCTCGACCCGCCGCACTGCACGCCGCTCGATCCGGCCGAGTTCGTACCCGCGGTGGGGCAAGGGGTGCTGGCCGTCGAAGCCCGCCAAGCCGACCGGGAACTGCTTGAACTTCTGCGCGGCGTGGACGACACTCGAACAAGGCTCACGGCCCTGGCGGAGCGGGCATTCCTCGCGCGGCTGGGGGCGGGGTGCCATACGCCGGTGGCGGCCCACGCGCGCCTGGACGGCGAGGCCCTGGTCGTGACCGGCGTCGTGTCGAGCCCGGACGGAGCGACCATGCTGCGGGCCAGCACGGGAGGGCCCGCGACGGCCGGGCAGCGTCTGGGCGTGGCGCTGGCGGATGAGCTCTTGGCCAAGGGGGCGAAAGCGGTTCTCGATGCGAGCCTCGGGTGATCAAGTGATGACCGAAGCACAAGGTGGTAAACCATTGTCCGGACGAAGCATTCTGGTCACGAGAGCGCGCGAGCAGGCCGGCGCGTTCGCCGAGCTGCTCGAGGCGGCCGGCGCCCGGGTGATGCTCGTGCCGACCATTGCCATCGAGCCTCCGGATTCCTGGGCTCCCCTCGATGCCGCCCTGGCGCAGGAGCACCAGTGGGTCGTGTTCACGAGCGTCAACGGAGTGGCCATGGTCCGCCGCCGGGTCGAGGCCACCGGGCGCGGCCGGGCGCTGCTCGAGCGGAGCCGTCTGGCCGCCATCGGACCCGCGACGGCGGGCGCGCTGCGTGACTGGGGGCTGACCACCGAGGTCGTTCCCGGCGAGTACGTCGCCGAGGGGCTGCTCGATCACCTGCGCCCGCTGGTGGCGAAGGGCGACCGGGTGCTGCTGCCCCGCGCGGCGGAGACCCGCGATCTGCTGGTGCGCGAGCTGACGGGGCACGGGGCCCACGTCACCGAGGTCGCCGCCTACCGCACGCGCGCGGCGACCGAGCACGCCGCGGGGCTGCGCGAGGTGCTCGTCGAAGGCCGGGTGGACGTGGTGACCTTCACCAGCTCCTCCACCGTGCGGAGCTTCTGCGCGCTCTTCGGCCAGGCCGAATTGCCGCGGCTCCTTCGGGGTGTCACGGTGGCCTGCATCGGCCCCATCACGCGGGCCACCGCGGAGGGGCGCGGGCTCGCCACCCAGATCGTCCCCGATGACTACACGATCCCGGCCCTGGCCCGTGCCATCGTGACCCACTTCGAGCACGCAAGGAGCTAGCGCATGCCGTTCCCCGTCTACCGTCCCCGCCGGCTTCGGGAGTCGCCGCTGCTGCGCTCCATGGTCCGCGAGACCTCGCTGCGCATCGACGACTTCGTCTACCCGCTCTTCGCGGTCCACGGGCGCGGGATTCGCGAGCCGATCGGCTCCATGCCCGGGCAGTTCCGGCTCTCGATCGACGAGCTGCTCAAGGAGTGCAAGGACGCCGCCTCGATGGGCATCCCGGCGGTGCTCCTGTTCGGGCTGCCGCGCGACAAGGACCCGCGGGGCACCGAGGCCTACGCGGAGGACGGGATCATCCAGCAGGCGGTGCGGGCGGTGAAGGACACGATCCCGGACTTGCTCGTGATCACCGACGTGTGCCTCTGCGAGTACACGAGCCACGGGCACTGCGGGGTGGTGGAGGACGGGCGGATCAAGAACGATCCCACCCTCGAGCTGATCGCGCGCACCGCGGTCTCGCACGCGGAGGCCGGCGCGGACCTGGTCGCGCCGTCGGACATGATGGACGGACGGGTCGCGGCGATCCGCGAGGGGCTCGACGAGTCGGGCTTCCCGGAGACCCCGATCATGGCCTACTCGGCCAAGTACGCCTCCGCCTTCTACGGCCCGTTCCGCGAGGCGGCCGACTCCACCCCGCAGTTCGGCGATCGACGCTCCTACCAGATGGATCCCGCCAACGCGATGGAGGCGATGCGGGAGGTCGCGCTCGACGTGGACGAGGGCGCGGACATCGTGATGGTGAAGCCGGCGCTGCCCTATCTCGACGTCATCGCGCGTGTGAAGGGCGAGTTCGGCCTCCCGGTGGCCGCCTACTCGGTCTCGGGCGAGTACGCGATGCTCAAGGCGGCCGGCCAGCTCGGCTGGCTCGACGAGGACCGGGCGGTGCTGGAGGCGCTGACCGGCATCCGGCGGGCCGGGGCCGACATCATCATCACCTACTTCGCCAAGGACGCGGCCCGGCTCATCGAGCAGGGCCGCGCGTGAGGATCTCGGCGAAGGGGGAGTACGCCATCAAGGCGATGGTGGACCTCGCCCTGCACGACGGTCAGGACCTCCAGCCCATTCAGGACGTCGCGGCCCGGCAGGACATCCCGCAGCGCTACCTCGAGCAGGTCCTGCTCCAGCTCAAGCGCTCCGGATTCCTCTACGCGCGGCGCGGGTCGGCGGGCGGCTACCGGCTCAGTCGGCCCGCGGATCAGGTCACGGTGGGTGCGGTCCTCCGGGCGGTGGAGGGTCCGCCGGCCGGGCCCGATACGCCGCGGCGGGGCGGCCGCGGAGAGGACGCGGCGGGGCTCCACGAGCTGTGGCAGGAGATCGCGGAAGCGGTCGCGTCCGTGGTGGACCGCACCACGCTGGAGGATCTGCGCCGGCGCGCCCTCGATCGACGGGGCGCCGCGCGCCCGATGTACCACATCTAGCTTCTCCAGAGGATGAGACGATGACGACGAAGCGAGCGACCGCGCCGTCGCGGCCGAAGAGGGCGGACTCGGTGCTGGACCTGGTGGGCGGCACGCCGCTGGTACGCCTCAATCGCATCCCCAGGTCGGGCGGCGCCACCGTGCTGGCCAAGCTCGAGTCGCTCAACCCGGGCGGGAGCGTCAAGGACCGCATCGCGCTCGCCATGGTGGAGCACGCCGAGCGGCGCGGGGTGCTCAAGCCGGGCGCGACCCTCGTCGAGCCCACCAGCGGCAATACCGGCATCGGGCTCGCGATGGTGTGCGCGGTTCGGGGCTATCGCATCATCCTCACCATGCCCGACGACATGAGCGCGGAGCGGCAGCGCCTGCTGGCCCGCTACGGGGCCGAGATCCACCTGACCCCCGCCATCGAGGGCATGAGTGGCGCCGTCTTCGCGGCCCAGGAGATCTGTCGCGAGCATCCCGAGTACTTCATGCCGATGCAGTTCGAGAATCCCGCGAATCCCGAGGCGCATCGCCGCACCACCGCGCTGGAGATCCTGGACGCCACCGACGAGCGTTTGGACGTCTTCGTCGCGGCCGTCGGCACCGGCGGCACCGTGACCGGGGTGGGCGAGGTGCTGAAGGAGCGGTTGCCCGGCGTGCGCGTGGTCGGCGTGGAGCCGGCGCGGTCGCCGGTGCTCTCCGGCGGGCGCTTCCGCCCGCACGGCATCCAGGGCATCGGCGCCTCGTTCGTGCCGGGGATCCTGAATCGTTCCGTGCTCGACGACATCATACAGGTGCGGGACGAGGACGCGACGACCATGGCCCGGCGGCTCGCCCGCGAGGAAGGCCTGCTGGTGGGGATCTCGTCCGGGGCGAACGTGTTCGCGGCCTGCCAGGTCGCGGAGACGCGGCCGGCCGACCAGGTGGTGGTCACGGTGCTGTGCGATACTGGCGAGCGTTATCTGAGTGTCACCTTCTAGGAGAGCGGCCATGAGTGTCCAGGTGTATATCCCGACGCCGTTCCGCCGCGCGACCAGGAACGCGGACCGGGTCGCCGTCGAGGCGCCCAACGTGAAGGGCATGCTCGACGAGCTGGAGGACCAGTTCGGCGGCCTGAAGGGCCTCGTGCGCAACGACCAGGGCGAGGTGCACCACCACGTGAACATCTACGTCAACAACGAGGCCATCGAGGCGCTGCAGGGGCTCGAGACCGCGCTCAAGGACGGGGACGAGGTCTCGATTATCCCTGCCCTCGCGGGTGGCGGCCCAGCCCTGGCGGGTGGCCGAGGGTGATCGCGGCGGGATGATCCTGACCCCCGAGGAGCTCGTCCGCGTGCGCGCGCAGGCCGAGGCCGAGTATCCCGCCGAATGCTGCGGAGTGCTGCTGGCCCGCTCCGCGCCTGAACCGGACCGGGCCCTGATGCCCTGCCGCAATATCCAGGACGAGCTTCACGCGCAGGATCCCGCGCGGCATCCGCGCGACTCGCGGACCGCCTACTTCATCGACCCCAAGGATCTGCTGGCCATCGGCCGGCGCGAGGCGCAGGGCTATCGGGTGGCGACCATCTACCACTCCCACGTGGACACCGGCGCGTACTTCTCGCCCACCGACCGGCAGAACGCCCTCATCAACGGTGAGCCGGCCTATCCGGACGCGGTGTACGTGGTGGTCTCGGTGCTCGAGGGCCGCGTCGCCGATGCGGCCGCCTTCGTGTGGGACACCTCCGCCCGCGATTTCGTCCCCACCGAGTTCCCGAAGCCCTGACCGACGCCGTGGCCGACTCCGACGCCCTCTTCGAGGCCGCCCAGGGCCTGATGCCCGGCGGGGTCAACAGCCCGGTGCGCGCCTTCCGCGGCGTGGGCGGCGCGCCCTTCTTCGTGGCGCGCGCCGAGGGCGCGCGGCTCTTCGACGTGGACGGTCGCTCCTACGTCGACTTCCTGGGCTCGTGGGGCCCGTTGATCCTGGGCCACGCGGCGGCCCCGGTGGTCGAGGCGGTGAGCGAGGCGGTCCGGCGGGGCACCAGCTACGGTGCCCCGACCGCGGGCGAGGTGGAGATGGCCGAGCTGATCCGGCGCGCGGTGCCCAGCATGGAAATGATGCGGCTCGTCTCCTCGGGGACCGAGGCGGCCATGAGCGCGCTGCGGGTGGCTCGGGGCGCCACCGGGCGCGACTTCATCCTGAAGTTCGAGGGTTGCTACCACGGCCACGCCGACAGCCTCCTCGTCAAGGCGGGCTCGGGCGGCGCCACCTTCGGGGTGCCCGACAGCCTGGGGGTGCCGCCCGCGCTCGCGGCCCTGACCCTCACGGTGCCGTTCAACGACCTGGCCGCGGCGCGCCGCCAGCTCGAGGCGCATCCGGGTCAGGTCGCGGCGGTGATCGTGGAGCCGATCGCGGGAAATATGGGCGTGGTGCCGCCCGCGCCCGGCTTCCTCGCCGGACTGCGCGAGCTCACCGCGCGCCACGGCAGCCTCCTGATCTTCGACGAGGTCATCACCGGGTTCCGGGTGGGGTGGGGCGGGGCCCAGGCCCTCTATGGGGTGCGCCCCGATCTCACATGCCTCGGCAAGATCATCGGCGGGGGTCTCCCGGTCGGGGCGTACGGCGGATCGCGGGCCGTGATGGAGCGCGTCTCACCGCTCGGGGGCGTCTACCAGGCGGGCACGCTCTCCGGCAATCCGCTCGCGGTGGCCGCGGGCCTGGCCACCCTCCGCGCGCTGGAGCGGCCGGGTGTCTACGAGCGGCTCGAGGCCCTGGGCGCCCGGGTCGAGCGCAACGTGGCCGAAGCCGCCGCCTCGGCGGGCGTGCCGGTACGGATCAACCGGGTCGGGTCGATGCTCACCGTGTTCTTCACCGACGGCCCCGTCACCGACTACGCCTCCGCGAAGCGCGCGGATACCGCGCGCTACGCGCGGTACTTCCACGCGATGCGGGAAGCGGGAGTATTTCTGGCGCCTTCGCAGTTCGAGGCCGCGTTCGTGTCGCTGGCGCATGGGGAGGATGACCTCGCGGCGGCCGCGCGGGCTTGCCGGAGGGCGATGGAGAAGGCCAGATAACAGGTTGGCGCCGATCCACGACGGCTTGTCCGCCGTGGGCTGCTTGTCCTTAGCTTCTCTTTTGTATCCGCTCGGCTCGCCTTCGGCTTCACCTCACCAAGCCGCCAAGCTCTTATTGACACCCGGTTTTTCCACGTGATAGGGTTCACAAGGCTGGAGCCCGGAAACACGTCTCACGCCCCGGTCTTCATCCACAGCACGCCTCGTCGAAGGAGCATGTCCATCTGGCTGCGCCGAGCAGGGCGGAGGAGTGGATGAGCGGGATGGATCGCCGGTCGTTCTTCAAGGTCGTGGCCACCACGGGCGCCGCTGCGGCCGCCGGGGGCTGCGGGCAGTCGGCCGAGCAGCTCATCCCGTACGTCATCCCCCCGGACAATATCGTCCCGGGCGTTCCCGCCTACTTCGCGAGCGTCTGCCGTGAGTGCCCGTCCGGCTGTGGCCTCATCGCCAAGAACCGCGACGGCCGCGTCATCAAGCTCGAGGGCAATCCGGATCACCCGTCCAATACCGGCGCGCTCTGCGTGCTGGGCCACGCCGGCCTGCAGGCCCTCTACCATCCGGATCGTTTCCGCGGCCCCCTGAGCGGCGGCAAGCCCGTGGCCTGGGCCGACGCGGAGAAGCAGCTCGCGGACAAGCTGGGAGCGCTCGCGAAGGGCCGGCAGGGCGCGCGCGTCGCGGTGGTGAGCGGGCTCGAGACCGGCAGCCTCGCCCGTCTCATGGACGAGTGGGTGCGGCTGCTCGGGGCGCGGGCGCGTATCGCCTACGAGCCGCTCGGCTACGAGGCCCTCCGGGCCTCGAACCGGGTGGCCTTCGGGCGGGACGCGATCCCCGACTACGCGATCGGCGAGGCCACCTACCTGGTCTCGTTCGGCGCGGACTTCGTCGAGACGTGGCTCAACCGCGAGGGCTATACCGCCGACTTCGCCCGGATGCACGCCTTCTTCCAGGGCAAGCAGGGAACCTTCGTGCACGTCGAGCCGCGCATGTCGCTGACCGCGGCCAACGCGGACGAGTGGCTGCGCAACGCGCCCGGCACCGAGGGGGCGCTCGCCCTCGCGATGCTCAAGGTGATCGTCGACGAGGGGCTGGCGGCGCCGGGCGCCGATCTCGCCACACTGCGGGCGGCGGTCCGCGCCGCGGACGTGGAGGCGGCCGCCTCGGCCTCCGGCGTCCCCGCCGCGACGATCAAGCACGTCGCGCGAGATCTCGCCAAGGCGAAGGCCGGCCTCGTGCTGGGGAGCGGCATGGCCGCGACCTCGACCGCCTCGACCGACGCGCTCGTCGCGGTCAACCTGCTCAACGTCGCGATCGGCGCGGTGGGCCCCCGCGTGCGCTTCGGCGCCGCGTCGCCCTTCAGCCGGGTGAGCCCGTACTCCGACATGGTCGCGCTGACCCAGGCGATGGCGGCCGGCCAGATCGAGGTGCTGGTGCTGGTCGACGTCAATCCGGTCTACGCGATGCCGCCCAAGTCGGGCTTTGCGGAGGCGCTGGCCAAGGTCCCGCTCGTCGTCTCGCTCGCGAGCCGCCCCAACGAGACCACCGCACGGGCGCACCTCGTGCTGCCGACGCTGCACCCGCTCGAGGCCTGGGGCGACTACGCCTCCGAGGATGGGGTGCTCGGGCTCATGCAGCCCACGATGGGACCGGTGCAGATCGACGGCAAGCCGGTCGCGGCCAGGGCCACCGGCGACGTGTTCCTCGGCGTGGGCCGCCAGGCGCTCGGGCTCGAGGAAGGCAAGGGGCCGTTGAAGTGGGCCACCTTCCAGGATTTCCTCAAGGAAGAGTGGCAGAAGACCGCCAAGGACTACGGAAACACCGGATCGTTCACCGAGTTCTGGGAAGCCGCCCTCCGGCGCGGTGGGGTGTGGCGCACCACCGCGGCGCCGACCGTCTCGCTCCGCCCCGAGGCCGGACGGATCCAGGCCGGCGCCCCGAAGCTCGAGGGGACCGGCTCGCACGCGCTGGTGATCTATCCTTCCGGCCGCTTCTACGACGGCCGGGGCGGTGACCTGCCCTGGCTGCACGAGGTCCCGGACTCGGTCACCCAGGTGGCCTGGGACTCCTGGCTCGAGGTTCCCGCGGAGACGGCCAAGCAGATGGGCATCGCCCGCGGCGATCTCGTCAAGGTGACGTCCCCGCACGGTGCCATCGAGCTGCCCGCCTACCCGACCGAGCTCGTCCATCCCGGCGTGGTGGCGGTGGCGATGGGGCAGGGGCACAAGTACACCGGCACCTTCGCGCAGCAGGGCAATGCCGCGACCGGCACCGCGAGCCAGACGAACTTCCTGAACGTGGGGGTCAATCCGATCGAGCTGCTGCCCGCCGCGCCGGACCCGGCCTCGGGCGGCCTGCCGCTGCTCGCGGTGAAGGTCTCGCTCGCCAAGACCGGGGCCCGGCGGCCACTCCCCATCCCGCAGGCGCAGTTCGACCAGGACGATCGCGAGATCGCCCAGTGGGTGCAGCTCGGCGCCGCGCGCGAGCTCGAGCTGCGCGGCAAGCCGCCCGAGCACGCCGATCACCCCCGCATGTACCCGCCGGTGAAGTATCCGGAGTACCGCTGGGGCATGACGGTCGACGTGGACCGCTGCACCGGCTGCCAGGCCTGCGTGGTCGCCTGCCAGAGCGAGAACAACGTGCCGACGGTCGGGAAGGCCCAGGTCGCCTACGGGCGCATCCAGCACTGGCTCCGGGTCGAGCGCTGGCAGGAGGGCACCTCGGCCAAGCCGGTCAACATGTTCCTGCCCATGTTCTGCCAGCACTGCGAGATCGCGCCGTGCGAGCCGGTGTGCCCGGTCTACGCCGCGTATCACACGCGCGAGGGCCTCAACGGGCAGGTCTACAACCGCTGCGTGGGCACCCGCTACTGCGGCAACAACTGCCCCTACCACGTGCGGAAGTTCAACTGGTTCAACTACACGTGGACCGCGCCCCTCGATCTTCAGCTCAACCCGGACGTCACGGTGCGGCAGCTCGGGGTGATGGAGAAGTGCACCATGTGCATCCAGCGGATCGAGTCCGCCAAGGGGGCGGCGCGCGACGCGGGCCACCAGGTGCGCGATGGTGACATGCAGACCGCCTGTCAGCAGACGTGCCCGACGCGGGCCATCACCTTCGGGAACCGGAAGGACGGCGAGTCGCTCGTCTCCAAGCTGTCGCACTCGGCCCGGAGCTACCACGTCCTGCACGAGCTCGGGACGCTCCCGGGCGTGAGTTACCTCAAGAAGGTCGTCCGCGCCGAGCCGGCGGGCGGACACGGGAAGGCGGGGCACTAGCATGAGCGCGCCTCCCGCCCACGGCGCGACCGCGCCCGCCCAGGCCACCTGGGCCGACGTCAACCGCGACGTCATCCGCACCATCGGCATGCCGAGCGACAAGTACTTTGCCTGGCTCTGCCTGGTGGTCCTGGTCCTCTGCGCGGGCTTCGGCGCGTGGGCTTACCAGATCTGGGTCGGCATCGGGGCGGCGGGCAAGCGCACGCCCGTGATGTGGGCGATGTACATCACCACCTTCGTGTTCTGGATCGGCATCGGTCACGCGGGGACCCTGATCTCCGCGGTCCTCTATCTCTTCCGGGCGAAGTGGCGGACCTCCATCTACCGCGGGGCGGAGGCGATGACCGTGTTCGCGGTCATGACCGCCGGTCTCTTCCCGCTGATCCACGCCGGCCGCATGTGGTTCGCGTACTGGCTGATGCCGTATCCGAACCAGCGCTACCTCTGGCCCAACTTCAAGTCGCCGCTGGTGTGGGACGTCTTCGCGATCTCGACCTACCTGACCATCAGCGTGGTCTTCTTCATCGTGGGCCTGGTGCCGGACATCGCGGCCCTCCGCGACAACGCCACCGGCTACAAGCGGAAGATCTACGCGGTGCTGTCGCTCGGATGGGAGGGCTCCGACCACCAGTGGCGGCACTATCGGCGGGGCTACGGCCTCCTCGCCGCGCTCGCCACCCCGCTGGTGCTCTCGGTGCACAGCGTGGTGTCCTTCGACTTCGCGATGGCGTTGGTGCCGGGCTGGCACTCCACGCTGTTCCCCCCGTTCTTCGTCGACGGGGCCATCTTCTCGGGCTTCGCGATGGTGCTCGTGCTGATCCTGCCCATGCGCGCCCTGTTCAACTGGTACCCCTACATCACCGACAAGCATCTGGACGCGATGGCCAAGCTGATCCTGGTGACCAGCCTGGTGCTGACCTACTTCTACGTCTGCGAGGTCTTCACCGCTTGGTACTCGGGGGACCACTTCGAGCGGGCCAGCGTGTTCGCCAAGGCGAGCCAGCAGTACGCGTGGGCCTACTGGGGGATGTACTTCTGCAACTGCCTGGTGCCCCTCGTGCTGTTCATCCGCCGGGCCCGCACCCACGTGGTGACGCTCTACGTGGTCTCGATCCTGGTGCTGATCGGCATGTGGCTCGAGCGCTTCAACATCATCGTGCCCGGCCTCGCCCACGACTTCTACCCCTACACCTGGGGGACGTACTACCCGACGATCACGGACTCCGCGATCGTCATCGGCTCCTTCGCCTGGTTCTTCCTGCTCTTCCTGGGCTTCATCCGCGTGATGCCGTCGCTGTCGATCGTGGAGGTCAAGGAAGTGCTGCCGCATCCCATGAAGCACGCCAGCCCCGGCGGGCACCACTGATGGCGCCGACGGGTATGACGACCACGGGCACCACCAACGTGCTGGGCGTCTTCGCCCACGTGGACACCACGCTGCAGGCCATCCGTGATCTGAGGGCCAAGGGCTTCTCGAACCTCACCGTCTACACCCCGGTGCCGATCGAGGAGATCGAGCACGAGATCGACAAGGTCGAGCCGCTGTCCAAGGTCCGCCTCTTCACCGTGATCGGGGCTCTGACCGGGACCGCGACCGGCTTCTTCCTCACGATCTGGTCGTCGCTCAAGTGGGAGCTGGTGACGGGTGGCAAGGCCCCGGTGTCGATCCCCCCCTTTGTCATCATCGCGTTCGAGCTGACCATCCTGCTCGGCGGCCTCGCCACCGCGCTGGCGGTGCTGATCCTGGGCCAGCTCCCGAAGCTCAGGCCGTCGCCCACCTATGACCCGCGCTTCAGCGTGGACCGCTTCGGGGTCGCGGTGGCGTGCGCCCCCGACAAGGCGGATTCGGTGCAGTCGATGCTTTCGGCCGCCGGCGCGGAAGAGGTGCGGCGATGATGAAGTACGTCTTCCTGCTCACGCTCCTGCTGTTCGGGGCGGTGGGGGCCGCGATCGGCGGGGCGGCGGGCTTCCGCTGGATGAACAACATGACCGCCACCCAGCGGGTGATGCCGGGGGAGTACAACTTCTCGATGCCCCCGGGCAGCCTGCCGCGGAGCGGGGGGGAGCTCTATCACTCGCCCGCGGAGCGGGACGCCGCGGCGGCCCGCCGCAATCCGGTCGCCGCCTCGCCGGACTCGCAGCGGAAGGGCGGCGAGCTCTACACGATCTACTGCACCCCGTGCCACGGGGCCTCCGGTCGGGGCGACGGGCCGGTCTCGACCAAGTTCGTGCCGCCCGCCGATCTCACCAATCCCGAGCTGCACAAGGTGCGGACGGACGGGTACTGGCAGAGCTACCTCTCGGCGGGCGGCGCGGTGATGCCGTCCTATGCGGAGGCGCTCAGCTCCGAAGAGCGGTGGCACGTGGTGAACTACCTCCGCACCCTGGCCAAGAAATGACCGCGATGAGCGCCTCGCCCGCGGTGCCGTCCCGGACCGCGCACCCGCTGCTCGTGCTTCTGGCCGTTCTCGGGATCGTGGCCTTCCTGTACGGGGCCTTGCAGGGCTCCGCCACCCGGGCGTGGGGCATCTACCTCGTGAACCTGCTGTTCTGGTCGAGCCTCGCCATCACCGGTCCCGCGCTCGCCGCGATGATCCAGGTGACCGAGGGCCGGTGGTCGCCGAGCGTCAAGCGGATCGCGCTCACCACCGCGGGCTTCCTGCCCGTCTCCTTCGTGCTCTTCCTCGGGCTCTTCTTCGGGCGCGCGACGCTCTATTCCTGGGTGAACGAGCCCCTCCCGATCAAGGCCGCCTGGCTCAACGTGCCGTTCATGTCCCTGCGCATCGGCCTCGGCGTGCTGCTGCTGTACTGGGTCGCGATGCGGCTGGTGAAGGCGGTGCTGGTCGAGGATCAGCCGGGCGGTGACGCGCCGGCCGCGGTGAACCGGCGCAACCGACTCGCGGGCTGGCTGCTCTTCCTCTACGTGGTGGTGCTCTCGCTCTGGGGCTTCGACCTCCTGATGTCGCTCGACCCCCGCTGGTACAGCGGGCTCTTCGGCGGCTACTACGTGGTCACGTCGATGTACACCGGGTTCGGGCTCGTCACCTACCTCACGATCCGATCCAACGAGCGGGGGCTGACCCGGGTAGCGCCGCCCGCGATCCAGGACGTGGCCAAGCTGACCTTCGCGCTCAGCGTGTTCTGGATGTACTTCTTCTTCTCGCAGTACCTGGTGATCTGGTACGGCCACGTGCCCGCCGAGACCCGCTTCGTGATCCGGCGTTTCTTCATCCAGCCGTGGGGCGCCATCGCGTGGGCCATCTTCATCGTGGGTTGGCTGATCCCGTTCTCCTACCTGCTCAAGCGGCTCACCGGGCGTCCCCCGGAGCGGCACCAGGTGTTCAAGGTCATCCTGTTCTTCGGCTGGATCGCGATCTTCTTCGAGCGGATGCTGCTCGTGTTCCCCTCGCTGCTCCGGGACGGCACGGTACCCCTCGGCCCGGTCGAGATCCTGGTGACGCTCGGCTTCTTCGCCCTGTTCGTGCTGAGCCGCAACTGGTTTCTCGTCCGCTACAAGCCGGTCCTGAACCTGCCCAAGTAGGACATCGAAGGGGGCCTCGCCCCCTCCGAGCCTCCCCCAGAATCAGGTTGCGCCGGCGGAGCCGGCGCTCGAAGGGAGTTGCTCCGACTAGCCGAGCCGAGCCCGGGCGCCCCGCGGTAGAATACGGGCGTGATCTCCGTCGAGGAAGCGCTCGATCGCATCCTGTCGCGCGTCGCCGTGCTGGGCGACGAGCGGGTGTCCCTGACCGAGAGCCTCCACCGCGTGCTCGCGGAGGACGTGGACAGCCCGCGTGACATGCCTCCCTGGCCGGCCTCCTCGATGGACGGCTACGCCCTCCGCAGCGCCGACACCGCCGCGGCGGCTCCCGGCGCGCCGGCGCGCGTGCGTATCGCCGGCCGCGTGCCCGCGGGGGCGATGGCGGAGCGGCCGCTCGGGCCGGGCGAGGCCTTCCGGATCTTCACCGGCGCCCCGCTTCCGGACGGCGCGGACGCGGTCATCCCCCAGGAGGATGTCGTCGACGAGGCGGGCACGCTGCTCGTCCCGCGGCGGGTCGGCGAAGGCGACTACGTGAGGCCCCGGGGCGAGGACATGAAGCGGGGAGACCGCGTCCTCGAGGCCGGGCGGGTGCTGAGCGCGGCCGACATCGGGATGCTGGCCACGGTGGGCCGCGGCTCGGTGAGCGTGATCCGGCGGCCTCGGGTCGGGATTCTCTCGACCGGCGACGAGCTGGTGGATCTGGGTGGCCGGATCGGGCCCGGTCAGATCCCCAACTCCAACAGCTATTCACTCATCGCCCAGGTGATCGAGGCCGGCGCCCAGCCGGTGAGCCTCGGGATCGCGCGCGATCGCCTCGAGGACATCGAGGCGCGACTCCGCTGGGGGCTCGCGTGCGATCTCGTGATGTCCTCGGCGGGGGTCTCGGTGGGCGAGCACGACTTCGTGAAGGCCGCGCTCGCGCGGCTCGGGGCCGAGCAGCACCTCTGGC
>Ga0187892_10005856_pt1 | contig 18851 bp, 15 predicted proteins | sample MA1701073metaG_FD_139345 | JGI IMG/M metagenome (GOLD analysis project Ga0187892, IMG submission 139345) | Bio-ooze microbial communities from a basaltic lava cave in the Kipuka Kanohina Cave System on the Island of Hawaii, USA - MA170107-3 metaG ...
CCAGAAATCTATCCTGAAAGCTTTCAGACTGCTGTCGAAGTCAGCAAGGTCGGTCAGCCGTTGTGTGGAGCGTTCCGTCCTGGACACTTTCGCGGGGTGACGACCGTCGTTGCCAAACTCTTCAATATTGTTAAGCCACATGTGGCACTGTTTGGCGAGAAAGACTTCCAGCAATGTGTGGTGATTCAACAAATGGTGAAGGATCTCAATTTTGATCTAGAGATTCTGCCAATGCCAACCATTCGGGAGCCGGACGGGCTGGCAATGAGTTCGCGGAATGCACGCTTGAGTCCAATGGAACGCCAAACCAGCCTGTGCATTGCCCGTGCGCTGAATCACGCACAAGGGATGGTGACCACGGGAGAACGTCGGGCCGAGGTCATCCTCACCGCCGTACAGGAAACGTTGACACGAGAGGGGGGGGTACGTTTAGAGTACATTTCTCTGTGTCATCCGGAAACCCTTGAGGAAATCAAACAACTCTCTGGCCCGACATTACTCGCTATCGCCGTGTGGGTTGGAGAAGTACGGTTGATTGATAATCGGGTGTTGCAGTAAGCTATCAGCAGTCAGCGCTCAGCTTTCAGCAAGAAGAGCTAAGTACACAGCGCACGAAATACGCAGCGAGTTTTTTTGTAGGGGGCCGATTCATCGGTCCCCAAAAGGGCTTGATGAATCAAGCCCCTACACGGTCAAACCCGAGGTTCGTTCCTACCAAGGATCTGGTGGCGTATTTATGGCGCACGGTACTAAGGGCCATTTTTGTCTGGCTAACCGCTGATAGCTGACGGCTGAGAGCTTTTGCATGGCTAAGCAGCAACAATCAACCGGCGAAAAAATCATTTGCGTCAACCGCAAAGCCCGCTTCGATTACACCATCGAAGAGACTCACGAAGCGGGAATTGTCTTGACTGGTGGTGAGGTCAAATCCCTTCGTGATGGGCGAGCAAACCTCAAAGATAGCTACGGGCGTGTCGATAAGGGGCAACTCTTCCTTCTCAACACCCATATTAGTGACTACAAACCCGCGCATTACTTTAACGGGGATCCCACCCGCACGCGCAAGCTCCTGATGCACAAGAAAGAAATCTTGCGTTTAATGGGAAAAGTGCAGGAACAGGGGTTGACCCTGATTCCTTTGCGCCTATATTTCAAGGGTGGGCGGGCGAAAGTCGAGTTAGCCCTTGCCCGTGGGAAAAAGCTCTACGACAAGCGCGAGACGATTCGCGAGCGTGAAGTAAAACTCGACATTGCACGTGGAATGCAGAGAAATCTCAGAGAATACGGAAAGCGTGATACGTAAAACGTAAGGAGGACTGCGTCTGGCGTCTAGAGTCTTTCAGTTTGGAGTTTGGACTCTGAGAAAGTCTAAAGGCCAAGATTCAACAAACTTTCTCCTGACAACTGGCAACTGATAACTGACAACTTTCTCTTTACGTTTTTCACCATGGGGGCGACCTGGGTTCGACGGGGGCTGGAAAGCCAAAGCTGCGATGTCGGGGTTCTGTCTACCCGTAAAATTGGCAGACTGCAAATTTAGCTGCAGACAACGCTGAATACGCCCTCGCTGCTTAAGTGCAGTGAGCGTTCTACCGATTCGCGCCCGTAGGGTCGACTAGAACGTCATAAATCGGGATAGGGTCTGCGTTGCGCCGCAGGGCGTAGATCCGAAACTTTACTGTAGCTGGTCCTGAAGCATCCGGCTCACGGGAGGCAACAGGGCAAGATGAAAACGTGAGCTACGCATTGTAGACGCTTTCGGTAGACCACTCTCGGACGGGGGTTCAATTCCCCCCGCCTCCATTTCTCCCTGCTCCTGCTTTCCTGTATCTATAGTCCCTATGCGGCTCATTCGTGCGCTTCGGGACTTCGTTGCTGGTTGTTTTCTATTGTTGCATGGTGGCGCCCTGGTTCTTCACCATCAGCAGCTACGACAGAGAGCAGTAAAGCCGTTTCTTCTCACCCTGGTTCTTTATGTGATTGGGGGTGTGTTTCTCGTCCATACTGCTCGTGAACGGCTCGCGCTTCTTCTCAACCAGCCTGATCCCTGGTATCTCATCATTGGGGAGGTCGCGCTTGCCCTCGTGACGGTTGCTGGCATTGTCGCAGTTGCACTGTTTGCCTTTGTTCTCGTAGCGCGGATTATTGCCAGCCCTTTCCTGGCGCAGCTTTCCCAGGATACGGAAAGACAGGTGCGAGGACAGGTGAATGAAGAATCCTTTGACGTAAGGACCTTTGTTGGTGACTTCGGACGCGCGATCGGCCATTCCGTTGTGCTCCTATGTCTCCTGGGCGTGACGTTTCCGCTGAGCTTCATCCCGGTCATTGGCCCGATTGTCTGGATCAGCAGCGGCTGGGGACTCTTAGCCTACGACTTTGCTAGTTTCACGTTGGATCGCCGCCATTGGTCACTGAAGGAAAAATACCGCATCCTCCGCTCGGCTTGGCCACGCGTACTTGGCTTTGGTGCTGCGACCTTCGTCCTCATGGCCGTGCCCTTAGGTGGGTTCATTGCACTACCTGCAGCAACAGTTGCCGGAACGCTCTTGGTTCTTGAGCTTGAAGATCAACCTTTCCGTACGGAAGGCGCACCAAGATAGGGACTGACGGACACAATACTTCTCGCATCGCAAACCAGATGTGTTCGGCTTAGTGCTCGGCGGTTTTTCGCGGTGAGTTTTCTTTCTTGCAATTTTGCATTAAAACAATAAAGGTAAGAGCAGAGGTGTGGTATGGGGTTTCGGTTCTTTAAGCGGATGAACATTCTTCCTGGGGTGACGCTGAACCTCAGCAAATCGGGTGGGTCGTTTTCTGTTGGCCCCCAGGGCGCACGCTTGACTGTCGGGCCACAAGGCGCACGGGTCTCGCTCGGTATTCCTGGCTCAGGGCTGTTCTACACGACCAATTTCTCGCTGAGCAAACTCGGAAAACTTTTTGGTCAAGCAACTGGGGCCGCTGAAGCAAAAGAACCCGGCGAAATACAAGAGACAACAGAAACTCCAACACCAGCAAAAACTCCTGTTCCGCAGCAAGCCGAGTCGGTGACCCCAGACGATATTGAAAAGGTTACCGCTCCAGACGATCAAAAGCCGCTTGCCGCCGGTTGCAAAGCCTTAGCCAGTGGCAACGAAGATGAAGCATTAGTGCAGTTTCAACAGGCAACCCATCTCGCGGATGGCGCTTTTCTGGCTGGCGTCCTTGCACTCAAAAAAGGGCGGCTTGAGCAAGCAGCCCAGTATCTCACCGCTGCCGCCGGAAAAGAGCAGGAGTTAGGGAAACAACTGGCAACTTACGGTATCAACGCGACCATGAGTCTCGCGGTGACCGAGGAGGTTGCCGCTCATGTGGAGCCGAGTCTGCGTGGTGTTCTCCTCGCTTTAGCCGAAGTGTATCAAGCTCAAGGGAAAAAGTCGGATGCCTTAGCATGTCTGGAACGGTTGCAGAAACTGACTCCCGACGACCTGGTTGTGAAACTCTCTCTTGCTGAGTTATTGGCCGAAAGTATTCCTAGCAATCAGGAGATCCTGCAAAAGGTCGTGCAGCTCACTGAAGGAGTGGAGAATGAGTCCGCGATTCATGCGGCGCTCCTCCTCTGCAAAGCCCAAGCCCTGCGAGGACTAGGGCTCCGAGATGCTGCGTTAGAGGCGTTGACCAAAACCTTAGGTCGAAGGAAGGATCGTTCTGACGAGCTGATGCGTGCCTTGCGGTATGAGCGGGCAATGGTTTATGAAGAGTTAGGACAGGCAAAGCGTGCACGCACGGAGTTTGAAAAAATCTATGCTGAAGATCCAGACTATGAAGACGTAGCAACACGATTGAATCTCAAGAACAACTAAAAGCTCTTTATTATGTGGTGGAGGAGGTGGAGGATGCGACAGGGAATGGTACTCGGCGTTGGGATGTTGGCAGTGACGATAATGGCTGGTTGTGGTGCGGATCACGCGGACCAAATTGTCGATTTGCAGAAGCAGATCGCTCTTTTGTCCCGCCAAGTCGAAGAGGCCCGCAAAGACCTGCACATCTTACAGGAAACCGATAAGAACCTGAAACAATCGCTCGACGCGACCGATGCAGAACTCAGCCGTCTGGCCGCGCTAGAATCGCTTCCCGCGACTATGGCCAAAGAGAAAACGGAAGAGGTGAGGCTTCCGTCCGTTGCCGACGGTCTGCCTCCTACGCGCGTACTGCCAACCGGGAGGCAAAAAGCAAAATCTCTCATAGAGCCAAAGCAAACTGCTCTGGTGTCCTGTGCACAGGTATGGGGGCTTCTTGGTAAAGGGCAAACGATGACGCAAGTCGCGCGTGCATTAAACACCACACCTGAGAAGGTCGAAAGCTGTGAACAGCAGGTTGGGCGCGGCGGAGGAGTAAAAATCAACAGTGAGTTTGGCGGTTAGGGCTGTGGTGGAGATTCACCGCTGGGTGGGGTGGCCTTCTTCTGACGGCTATTCACATAGGCCGAGAGAAGACCGGGAAGATCGAGCGGAGATTCGGTTTCCCTCATTTTCCCCCCTGGCTTGATGATATGATCTGACGCTCCAGGAGTGATAACGACATAGCGATCACCCAAGAGCCCTTTGGTTTGGATTGAGGCGATAGCATCTTGCTGCACCCGAATATCGCCTCGTAGTCTCAACGTTACTTCAGATCGCGTTCCGTCGAGTGTAATGGCGGTCACTTGACCGATCGGAACACCGGCGATTTCTATAATCGACCCAGGTTTGAGGCCGCTCGCATTGGTGAACGTCGCGCGAATTGAGTAGGTGCCCCAGTTTCCCCGGACATCAGCTTCTCCCAGGTAGGTAAAAAGATACCCAAGCGAAAGTGTACCAATGACAAGAAAGAGCATCACTCGCAAACTCAGGCCCAGCGTTCGCATAACGGGCGCGAGTGTAGCAGGCAGTTTCTTACCTCCCAAGACCCCTGCGAATTGGGGCTTGAGACTGAATCGAAACCCATGACATTCGTACAGGTTTTGCACTGTCTTCCCCTCGTAGCATACGCCATGCGCACGAATGGCGACGGCTGGGGGCTCGCGCGCACAGCGCGCGCTACACTGGCGGACAAGCCCAATGCTGTCCGGAATAAATATTTGTTCCGTTGCGCGATGGCGGCGCAATTTTGGAGTGCGCCAGCCGAAGCGCAACTTGGCTGCGCCTGACAAAAGCGGGAGCATGGCTCCCGCACTCCAAAAGGGAAAACCCTACACCTGGACCTGAGCCGGAAAATTTCTCGGACAACATTAGGTTAGGCAGAATCAACGTGGGGAATCACTGGCCTCGACTTCTAATTGGGTCACAATGATGTTCGCCTCAGATTGTACGGCTGCGACCCCAGCGCTTGGGCTCACCAGATTGAAGGTGAGGTCCACGTCTTCAAGGATGACTGCCGTATCTGCCGAGAGATTCTTGAGTCGCTCCGCTGTATCAGTGAAAACAGCGATGGGATCACTAGGGTCAATCGTCCCGTCTTGATTGACACCGACCTGATCAAGCAGAAAAACGATGGTCAGATCGCCAGCGGCCAAATGCGAGACCGCAAAGGTGCGGTCGTCTTTAATGATTCCCACCTCAGCATCGCGAAACTCTTGAAAAGTGCCTGGGTCACGGAGATCGACAAAAACAAAAACCGCGATTGGGCGAGAGGTGGCAGGTCGCAGGTTGAAGATATTCCCTTCGACCGTCGTCTCTTCAACACGACGGCTACCACCAACGCCCCCACCGCTTCTGACGCCAAAACGAAGAGGTGACTCATCCCCTTTCCCGATCCGTAGACCCTCTTTTTTGCTAGTACCGATTTCGAGATCATCGCCACAACCAAGGAACAAAACCGCACAGCAGATCAACATCCACGCAATGCCCTTGGAGCCCATTATCCACCTCCGTCACATACTGCTTGTGTAGAGGAAATCCGCCTGCGGGTCAAAAGCTGTGCTGTCCTCTGCTTGCGTGAGCCCCGGATTCTCAATAAAAAAGGACGACACCGGAAACTGGCAATTGCGGATTGGGGATGTGGGATTGCGAATTGGAGTTTGCGAATTACAGATCGTGTTGACGCTCTCGGCGCTTACCGTTTTACTCATAACCGGGTACGCATGGGCGATAGACAGTGGTGACATCGTCACGCGTGGTCGCTATGTCTTCGCTCTTGCGGGCGGCTGTGGCTGTCATACGCCGAAAGAAGGCCCAACGAACGCGGGTGGACGACCGCTCAAGACTCCCTTTGGGACCTTTTACGGCACCAACATTACTCCAGACCCTACGCATGGCATTGGTAAGTGGACCGATAAGCAATTGATCGACGGCATTCGTCTTGGTGTTCGTCCAGACGGATCGGTGATGAGCCCGGTCATGCCGTACCCGGCCTTCAGTGGAATGAGCGACACGGACGTCACCGCATTAGTGACCTACCTGCGTAACCTTCCGGCAGTGGCAAAAGAGAACCATCCTCATCAGCTGTCGATCCCCTTCATGGGATTTGCCATGCGGGTCTGGCGCTTGCTCTTTTTCACACCGGTCGTTGCTCCACTCCAATCTCCAATAGAGGGTATCGCGCGCGGTCGCTATATTAGTGACCACCTCGCCCACTGTCAGGAGTGCCATACCCCGCGTACCTGGTCTGGCACGCTTGACCTCTCTCGCTATCTGGCGGGAAATCAGGCTGGGATAGACGGGGAAGTTGCACCCAATATCACCCCAGACAAAGAAACCGGCGTGGGCGAGTGGAGCGAGGATGAGATGGTTTCCTTGCTCAAAAGCGGGTTCCTCCCGAATATGGACAACGTACAAGGATTAATGGCGTTAGTGATTGAAGGAATACCCGAAGGTGGCTACAAAGACATGACCGATGGCGATGCCTTGGCGGTAGCTCGATACCTCAAGAGTGTTCCACCGATCGTGCACCGCGTCGAAACAAAACGCGAATAACTGTGTTTCTGTCTAAGAGAAAGGAGTTCTGCATGATCCGAAGACTCGTAGCCCTTAGCGCAATTCTCGCCGCAGGGTGGTTGTATATCGCGGTGAGTGACGCACATGAGAGCCATCCCACAAAATTACCGGATACCAAAGACGTCATCGCCTTTCGTGCGTATCTAATGGAAAATGTGGGTGATAACGCGAAAGAGATGAACGACAAAATAAAGGCGGGGAAGATTAAAGAAGCGAAACTCAATGCCCAAGCAATTGCCCTCCATTCCACGCGCATCGTAGATCTGTTCCCCAAAGGCAGTACGTCGGAAACTTCGCGGGCCAAGGAAGAAATCTGGCAGAAATGGGACGAGTTCGTGAAAGCTTCAGAGACCTTTCGGACCGAAGTCGATCAACTGGCGTTGGTGGCCGCAGCAGGAAAGGCGAATGAAGCGAAGGAACAGGTAAAAAAGGTTTTTGGTGCCTGCAAAAGCTGCCACGATAGTTTCCGCACCCCGGAAAAAGATGAAGAGAAACACTAAAACGAACGTCAGAGAACGTAATGAATCCACACGCCTGTACTCCCCGACCGGCGACTGTGGTTCTCGCCCCCGGAGTTCCCTCCTTTATCCGGGGGCTTTTCTTGTAGTGATGAACGTGAGATAGGAAAATTATTGAACTCCTGAATGGAGGTGCCTCTCGTGCCTGGTCTCGTAGGTTTTCACGCCTTGTGCAGCCGTGATGCAGTATTAAGCAGTGCGGAGAATTTTGTCCTTTATCTCTTGCTGGAGACGAAACCCCAAGGGGCGGCGGCCAAAGGTCGTCTTCCCCTCAATCTCGGTATCGTCTTGGATCGCAGCGGGTCGATGTACGACGAGAAACGACTCGATTACGTGACCGAAGCGGTGAAGTATCTGGTCGACCAACTGGGGCCAGACGACCGAGCGACAGTCGTTGCCTTTGCTGACAAAGCTGCGGTTGTGGCAACCGCTGAAGAGGCGCTCCGCGATAAATCTCGCGTCAAAAAAGCCATTGATGACATCGACCTGCTAGAGATTGGTGGTGGAACCCAAATGGCGTTGGGCATGGAAGCCGCCTTCGCAGAAGTCGAGAAAAACTATTCACCGCATCGCCTCAATCGCCTTCTCCTCCTTACTGACGGGCAGACCTACGAAGAACGCAAATGCCTTGATCTCACACGCAAACATCGAAACCGCTTCTCTTGCAGTACCCTAGGAGTGGGGATTGAGTTTAACGAAAAGTTACTGATGGAAATGGCGGAAGCGAGCGGTGCGAATTATCACTTCATTACTGAACCTTCGACGATTCCAGGAATTTTCTCACGCGAACTAGAAGGGTTACGCAATATCGCTCTCCAGAATGCCCGGCTTGAGGTGCGACTCAGTGCTGGCGTGCAACTCAAAGAAGTGTTTCGTTCGAGTCCGCAGATTTACCCGATCAAAGATGCCACGCCAGATGCAGAACGGTTGCTGACAATTCCGCTCGGCGATATCGAGTCGAGCGTGCCGAGTTCTGCACTATTGGTGTTAGTGCTTCCACCACGTAAACCTGGCCGTGTCCGTATCGCGCAAGCTCAACTGTGCTACGACACCCCGGACGCTCGTGACCAGCGCGAGAGTGCCGAGGCGGTTGTGACTTATACTCTTGAACGTGAAGCGGTTGGTAAAGCCAACGGCTATGTCATGAATTTGGTAGATCAGGTCAGTATCGCCAAAATCCAGATGCAAGCGGAAGCGGCAGTCGCCTCTGGTAACGTCGATAAAGCAACCCGGTTGCTTGGCAACGCGATCTCTGGCACCCAGCGGTTAGGGAATACGAAGGCAACACAAGCGCTTGTATCTTTACAGAATGAAATCAAGAAAACCCAGAGTCTGGCCAGTCGTGCGGCCAAGACGCAATTGCTCACGGCGCAAGCGACATTACGGAAGACGCAACTGCTCGACCCTGACAGTGTCAAGGACGCTCTGCGAGAGTAACGAGTTCCGAGTTTCAAGTTTCGAGTTTAAGAAAAAGTCCAAGGTCGAAAGTCCACAGTTTTTCTTCTGACTACTGAATGTTGACGACCGACTACTTTTTTCACTGACAACTGACAACTAATTTATCCCAGACTCTTCCGTAAGGAGACCGAGATATGATCCGTTGTTCCGAGTGCGGACACGAAAATATGGACGGACTTGAATACTGTGATGCCTGCGGCGCGAAACTGCCCACCAGTAGCCAGACTCCCGCAGAGCCAGCATCAGCACCTGAAGTGACCGCTTCAGCAACGCCGCCAGCAGAGGCATCCTCTACCGATGCCGAGGCCGCTGTTGCTGAAGAGCCGGTAGTTCCGGTTACGGTCAGTGCCCCTGCTGTGTCTGCTGCGCCCGCACCTGTGGCTGTGCTGCAACAGGCAAAGCTTACGATCATCCGTGGTGGGACCGTTGGGAAAGTTTTCCCGCTGCAAGCAGGAGACAATCTGATTGGTCGCTGGGACCCGGATTCTGGTGCCTTTCCTGAGGTGGACATGGAAAACGACGATCCTGAAGCACGGATATCGCGTAAACATGCGCTCATCAAAATGGGTGAGAAGATCACGATCGAGGACATCGGCAGCTTGAACGGAACGTTTGTCAACCGGAGCCGCCGGCTCGAACCTGGGTCCCCAGCGGAATTGAAAGACGGGGACGAGGTCATCGTTGGTAAAACCTTCTTTAAGCTATCTTTGTCGTAAGATTTTTCCATGATGAATCACAGGGGCTGGTAACCATGAGTGCTGTGCCAGAACCGGCCTCGCTTTCAGTACTTGCCGAGGAGAGGCCCTGTCCTGAGTGTGCCCAGAGTAATCCTTGGGAGGAAGAATACTGCTCTGCCTGCGGGGCTTCACTCCAGGGGAGTGTCGAGCATCTCTCCCTGCTGCCTCTGTTCTCTCTCGGAACATGCCTGGCTGACCGCTACATTATCGAGACCGCTGAGTCACGTGGACACGAGAACCGCTACCAGGCACTGGACAAGGAGGACTCAGCACGTCAGGTGCTCCTGTATGAGCGGCTTGATGAAGATGCCCCCTTCTTTCAGGAGCGGCTTGAGCGCGCAACTCAACTGACCCATCCAGCACTTCTTGGTCCGGAACAGACATTCGTACAGGATGGACGTACCTATCTCGTCTCTTCACGCATTCCTGGGGTGCAGTTGGGGGAACGAGTCGGACGAACCAGTGAACGTGAGGCGGTGAGTTGGGGAGTCCAGTTGTGTCAGGTCGTTGGGTTTCTTCACCGTCGCGGATACCTCTGTGGAGAATTACCCCCGGAGAGCTTGCTGCTCGATAAAGATGGACGGGTCCGAGTCACGCAGCTTTCCATGTTGCGGGAAAAAGAAACGGAGGCGGAATGGCTGCCGATTTCAGATGGGTATGTTGCTCCTGAGGTCTATCGCGCTGGGGATATTGGCGAGCAAGTCGATGTTTTTGCTATTGGTGCGGTGTTGTACTCGCTCTTAGTTGGGAGGCGATTGCCGGTCGAAGGCTGGCTTGTCCAGTATGAGCCGCCGACCTTCTATCCCGATAAAGTCGTGTCGCCGGATTGTGAACGGGTCTTACGAAAAGCGTTGGCGTTTGACGCCAAAGATCGCTACGAGAGCATTGATGCATTCAAGTCCGCCCTGGTTGCTGTTGGACAAAGGAGCCGAGTGCGGTCGTCGTGGTTGACCGATGTGGGACAGGTCCGCGAACATAACGAAGATGCTGTTCTGGTAGAAGAACACGGACGGGGAACCGCATCCGGGAGCACCTTCCACGGACTCTACGTGGTGTCTGATGGAATGGGAGGCGCAGAAGCTGGCGAGATTGCCAGTGCGATTACCATTGCCACTATTGCGCAGGATGTTTCCAAGAATCGTGCGGACACTACCGGGCAAGATGACACGACGTGGGAAGGTTGTTTGCGCAAGGCAGTTGAAGCGGCCAACGTGGCCATCCTTGCTTACGCGAAAGAACATCCGGCTTCGACAGGGCTCGGTGCTACGGTGGTGGCCGCTGTGGTAGAGCAACAGCGACTGTCTTTGGCCTGGGTCGGCGATAGTCGCATCTATCTTTGGGAAGGTGGTCGTCTTTCCCAGTTGTCGCGGGACCATTCACTGGTAGCGCGCTTGGTCGAAATTGGGCAACTGAGCGCGGCTGAGGCTCGTACCCATGAACACCGTAACGTGTTGATTCGCTCACTCGGCAGTAAAGAGGCGGTCGTAGTGGATACCCTCACCTGCCCGTTCAAACGAGGTGCGCGACTCTTGTTGTGTAGCGACGGCTTGACGAGCCACGTAGAAGACAACGCGATTGCCGATATTCTCAGTCGGCACCGTGATCCTGAAGCTGCGGTGATGGAGTTGGTAGTGGCTGCTAATGCGGGGGGAGGAAGTGATAATATCTCGGTGGTGGTGGTATTTCACGAATAGTGTAGTGAGGATGTGAACTATGCCACGCAACGAGAACGGTCAACTTGAACCGGGTACGCTCCTCGCTGGACGCTATCGCATCGAGCGATTTTTGGCCGGTGGCGGGATGGGCTTGGTGTATGTTGCCAACGACCAGCGGTTGGCGAACCGTCGCTGTGCCGTCAAAGAGATTTTTGATCGCTTCACTAATGCCGAAGAGCGTGCGCGCGCCATCGAATACTTCCACCGGGAAGCCGATACCCTTTCCCAACTCAACCATCCTGCTATTCCTGCGATTTTTGACCGCTTTGGTGAAGGGAATTGTCATTACCTGGTGATGGATTTTATCGAAGGTATCAACCTGGAGAGCGAACTGGCTGCGCGTGGGGGATCGCTTCCAGAAAGCCAGGTTATCGAGATTGCCCGCGAACTGTGCGACGTCCTGACCTATTTGCACAGTTTTCATCCGCCCATTGTTTACCGTGATATGAAACCAGGGAACGTGATCTTGACCCCCAGTGGGCGCGCGGCGCTTATTGATTTTGGTATTGCACGAATTTTTAGTCCGCAAGGAAAGGCAACGTTGATCGGAACGCCGGGATTTGCTCCTCCCGAGCAGTATGCCGGTACGGTGGACCCCCGATCTGACATTTATGGTCTCGCGGCGATGTTGCACTACCTTCTCACTAGTCGTGATCCTGAAAAGAATCCTCCGTTTTCCTTCCCGTCGGTTCACTCATTGAAACCCGAAGCTTCTCCTTTTCTTGCTCAAGCGATTGATCGGGCGTTGGCCTACAAGCCAGAGGAGCGGCCGGAGAGTGCGGCAGCATTCAAAGAAATGATCCTCTACGGCAGAGGAGTGTACGCCCTCCCTACCTCTTCTGGACCGGCACGAGGCGTGACCCAGGCGCTGCAATCGTTTGACCAGATCGATACGACCATTGTTGATGTCGCTGAAGAATTTCGTCCACCGAAGAAACGCCGTCATTGGGGGCGTCGCATTGCCGTACTGCTCTTTTTCGGCACTCTCAGTGCCGGTGCCTATCAGGTGTTTTTGCACCCAGAATGGGTGGAATCGAACACCCTGACACGATTAGGTGAACAAATTCCCTGGCAGAGAATCGAAGCGTTGCTGCCGGAGTGGGGGCAGGCCCGATTCCACCAGTTTGTCGAGAACCTGCCCTGGGAGCGCGAAAAGCGGCTCCAGGCCTTGCGTGCTGACCCCATCGAATTGGCAACATTCAAAGTGCTGAATACCTCACGTGACGGTACGCCACTGCCGAATCAGAAAGAAGCCTATACCGAAGGAGAGATTCAGTACCTCACCTGGGAAGCAGAGATCAAAAATCGCCTCGCTGGTGTTGAAGAGGCAACCTATCGTTTAGAGGGACGCGTCTTTGATCCAGAAGGAAAACTCACGGGGAAAAGCGAAGCCGGGCGCGTTGTCCGCCAAGATGAAGCACAGCTGAACTTACGCGGAATTACGCTGTTGGAAGGTGTGAAAGAACGGGCCAAAGGAAACTATCAGTTCGAGTTATATTTCGGCGACAAAAAACTGGCAACACAAACTTTGCGCATCGACGCGGAACCGAAGAAAGTAGCTAAGGTGGAGAAGCCTGAGGTTGGAGGGGAAGGAGAAGTTGCTCCTTCTCTTACACGAGGGCTGACACCACCACCTGAGCCCACTGACGAAGAACACAAGCGGAGGCTTGAAGAAAATCAAAGATTGGTTGCAGAAGCAAAGAAGCAGATCCTCATTCAAGAGCGGAGCAAGAAACCGCTCGAATTGGTCACAGTCCGATTCTTTAACGCTACCAAAGAGGGAAAGCGGATCTCAGCACCAGGAAAAACCTTTGCGGCATCGCAAGTACGATTCATGACGTGGGAGGCCCAATTCCGTAATCGCTTACATGAGCTTGCCCCTGCCTACCATCGGGTCGAGGCAACGTATTATGCACCAGATGGGCAACCGTTAGGCACGGTCCAAGATGCCAAGGAAGTGGATGAAAATACTGGAAGCGTGACGTTCACCGCCCGCATTGGCAATTCGAGTGGTGGGGCATTTGTGCCTGGCGCCTACCGTGTCGATTTCTATGTTGACGGTTGGCCCCTGGCTTCCAGACAATTCACAGTCGAAGATGACCGTGCAGAACTTGCGCATGCACGGACCGAAGCACCTCCCACGGAGAGCGAACAGGCGAGAAGTGAAGAGCCCCCGCCTTCTACTCAGCGGACGGGACTGGGGGCGCTGCTCCATCATCATGTTGGAAGTATGCTCGGTCTGGTAGGCGGACGCGAAGTTGACTTTGAGGTCGATTTCCGTCCGCAAGGAGACGGAAGTTTGCGTGGGGCTCTGACCATCCATGCTTCCGGGTTTGGAACCGGTCCGCTCGAAGGGCGGACAGTGGGGAATGAGATTGAATTTCGCAGTCCCCTCGGCGGAGAAGTTTTTCACTTTCGCGGGTGGCGAGACGAGAATCGTCTTAGCGGAACGTACACCGTTTCCCCCTCTGGTGGGGAGGGTCGGTGGTCAGTGCGGATTGGTGGAGGAGGATAAAGGCGTATAGCAGATGGCTCGCTCACTACGTTCGCTCTATGGCGGATGGCAGATGACATGTAAATAGCTTGCTCGCTACGCTTGTGATTGTTTTGCTGATCGCTGAGTGCTGATAGCTGAAAGCCAATATGGAACTCTCACGTGAACGATTAGTGCTCTTTGCTGGTGCCGGGCTGCTCGGTGGCTTGGCTGGGTGGGCAGCGGCTGACCCGCTTGCGGCGGTAGGCAATGTCTACTTCCGGGCGTTGTTGCTTGGTGCCCTCACCGGCGTGTTTGTGGGCATTTTTCTTGGTGCCATTGAAGGCTTGAGTGTTGGACACAAAAACCAAACGCTCCAGGGCATAACCCTCGGCGGCCTGTTTGGGCTTGCCGGGGGTGCCATCGGACTTCTCTTGGGAGAGGCAGCCTTTGGAACATTTGGGGGACTTGGGGGTCGCATTGTTGGCTGGGGAATTTTTGGCACTGCTGTCGGGCTGGGGGTTGGGTGGGTCGGACATTCCTTTGCCCGTTTGCGAAACGGCGCAATTGGGGGAGCCGTTGGGGGAGCCGTTGGGGGAACCCTCTACCAACTGGTGACCACTCTATTTCCACAGACGACTGGGCGCGGTATTGCGCTGGCATTATTAGGAGCGATGATTGGTTTGGGGATCGGCTTAGTCAGTGAGCTTCTCAAACGCGGCTGGTTCATGGTGATTCGCTCGCAGAGCCGTAATGCACGTGAAGGGAAAGACTATCCGCTGGTGAAAGCGAAGACGAGGATTGGTCGAGCCGAGGAGAACGATGTCGGACTTTTCGGCGATCAGTCCGTTGCCAACTTTCACGCAATGGTAGAACGACAGAAGGGAAAGTTTCTCTTGACCCGAGGCGAAGGGATGGTCCGAGTGAATCAACAGCCGGTCGCCCAACCCGTGCAACTGAAGAACGGCGACCGAGTCGAAGTTGGAGGAACGCTGTTCCTTTTTCGTGAACGGGTAGGGGTGGTGCTCGCACTGCTGCTATGTAGTGCTGCAATATCATACGCTGCCGATGCAATTATCGTGTCGGTTACGAGCCCACGGTTGGAGAACTTTCCCAATGGCGGGAATGTCGGACTCTACTTCAGCGCGACCAGTCCCCAAGGCCAACCCGTAGGGCAGCTCACCCCTGAAAACATCGAAATCACCGAAGACGGACAAAAAGTGCAGATCGTCGACTTTCGTGGAGAAGAGCAGGGGCGCGCGGTTGATATTGTTGTCGTGTTCGATGTGACCGAGAGTATGGGCCCGTTTATTAACGGCATGAAAGACGCCACGGTCGATTTTGCCGACCGTCTGAGTAAGGCCAATCGCGATTATCGGTTAGGGTTGGTGACGTTTGAAGATTACGTCATGCGTCAAGACCCGGTTTTTACCCGTAGTGCGGCAGAGTTCAAAAGTTGGATTGGTGCACTACAAGCTGCTGGAGGGGGGGATATTCCAGAAAACGCGCTCGATGCGCTGATGGCGGCGACCAAGTTCCCCTTCCGGCCAGATGCACAAGCGGTGATTATTCTAATTACTGACGCGCCCAATCACTTCCGTGGCGATGGCTCGGAAAAGAATAATCCCTATGGACAAGAATTTACTCAGCTCACGGTTGACGAGGTGCTAGGTGAACTCAAGAAGGCGAATCTCAACGTCTTTGCCATTGCCCCGCCACCGTTTGCCGCACCAGATCTCTTTAAGCTGACGAAAGAAACAGAAGGGCGGCATTACAATGTGTTTAGCGAAGGGCGCCGTTTTCCAGAACTCATCGGCGAGATTGGCCGTTCGCTCGCTTCGCAATACTTCCTATCTTATGCCAGCCCACGCCCGGTGGAGGATGGGACGCGACGAGACATCGCGCTGACGGTGAACTATGGGGCCGCGTCCGGTGGGGACCGGACTTCCTATCAAGTGCGTGGGGTGGGTGGTGCACGAGTCGTCACTCCGACAACGCCGTCTGTGCCGGGAACTGCCCCTGCAAGGGAGCGAGCAGAGATTGCTTATAGTTGGTGGAATCTGGTGGTTCCACTGTTGTCCGGGGTTGGATTGTTGTTGTTAGCCCGAGTGCGAATTGGGCAACTCCCTACTGAACTCTTGAGTCGCGTCACCACACTCACAAATACGCTGGGAACACCAGGTGCTGTCGCTCCGGAAGAAAAGCCAGCACCGTATGCACGACTGGTGCGCCAAAGCCCTATAGATGAAGTGCCGCGTGAGATCGCGTTTACCCGTGAAGAGTTCGTCATTGGCCGTGGCGAGGAATGTGACGTAGTGATTTCTCACACCTCGATTTCTCGTGAACATGCGCGAGTGAAGAAACTCAAGCCAGGCTACGTCGTGTTTGATCTTAAAAGCAAAAACGGCACGACGATCAACGGGCGGCCCATCGTCGAAAATCTTCTCAGAGAAGGCATGACCGTCAAGTTTGGTGACGTGGAATTCGTCTTTCGCGCCGGGAGCCTGTAGGGGTCGTGGCGTGCCAAGAAGAACAGGAATAAACAGCGGTCGTGGTGTTTCCATCGCGGCCCCTCTTGAGTTGTCTGTGTGAAAGAAAATATGGTCACCTCGCGGTATTCGATGCCGTCCCCATGCTTGTCGTTTCGTGAAGAGCGGCCATTGCTTCACTCATGGCATCGGGCTTGCCAAGCTGTGGGCCTATCAGGTAAGTTTGTCCACGACTTCAGGCGCACGGCGGTGAGAAGTAGAGTTAGAGGAGGCACAGCAGAGGGTATAGTAATGAAAATGAGGGGGCACAAGACTCGCGCGATCTTCGCTCGCTATTATAGCGTCTCTAACGGCGGCCTTAGAGAGGCAGCCCGAGGGATGGAAGAAGCCCAGCCCCCTCATGTGGTTACCCGAATGGTTACCATTTCTTCTCTGGATGGTACCGAGAAGCTTGTAAGTCATTGAAATTCCACCTATGGCGGCGTAGCTCAGTCGGCTAGAGCGAGGGTCTCATAATCCCTAGGTCGGCAGTTCGATTCTGCCCGCCGCTATCAATCTTTTCCGGCATGTATTCGTACACGTTTGCTATGAGTAGGAAATTTGACGTTGAGATAGCCCAGTGTCACTTAAGGTGAACATACTTCCGGTTCGCGGACGCCGCGACCTTCACCAGTTTCTTACTCTTCCCTGGAAGATTTACCAGGGAAATTCGTATTGGGTTCCCCCGCTCCTCTCCGAAGTCAAACGACTGCTGAACCGACGCAAGCACCCGTTTCATTTGCATGCAGAGGTTGAGTATTTTCTCGCCCTCCGCGATGAGGAAGTCGTAGGCCGCATTGCCGCTACGGTCAATCACCAATACGTCCAGTTTCATCATCAACTGACCGGCTTCTTCGGCTTCTTCGAGAGCGTTGACGATCCTGCGGTAGCGACTGCGCTTCTCAAGGCTGCAGAGCAATGGATCGCTGCACGTGGAATGCAACGCATGTTGGGACCGATGAGTTTCTCGACGAATGAGGAGTGTGCCCTCTTAGTTGACGGATTTCAGTCTGCACCGACAGTGATGATGCCCTACAACCCCCCGTATTATGCGGCCCTCATTGAGAGTGTTGGATATACGAAAGCGAAAGATTTACTAGCGTATTTTTTGAACGGCAACATCCCGCCACCTGAGCGTCTGGTGCGTGGCGTGGCCCATCTTCAGCAACGGAATGCTATTCGCATCCGCCCTGTCAACTTGCGACGATTCCGGCAAGACGTGGAACTCATTCAAGCAGTCTACAATAGTGCGTGGGAGCGCAACTGGTGCTTTGTGCCAATGACGCCAGAAGAGATTGCCGATCTGGCGAAACAACTTCGCATGATCGGCAACCCTAACCTGTGCCTGTTAGCGGAACACAATGGCGAAGCGGTTGGTTTTGCGCTGGGCTTACCGGACTACAATCAAGCGTTACGCTATATCAATGGCAGACTCTTTCCGGTTGGCCTGTTCAAGCTACTCTGGTATCGACGCTACATGAACAGCGCACGGGTGCTGGCGCTCGGCTTAAAGCCCGGTTTTCGCAACATGGGGATCGATGCCATGCTCTATTTACGTCTCTGGCAAGAGGCGCCAGCAAACGGCCTTCCGCTCGTTGAATGCTCGTGGATTCTGGAAGACAACTGGCCCATGCGTCGTGGGTTGGAACGGATGGGGGGGGAGATTACCAAGACCTATCGGATTTACGAGAAGACACTGTGAGGGAAGACCAACCTCAGGCCAATGCGAGTTGGCTCAGCAGAGACTGTGCCTTTTGCAGATCTTTCGTGTCAAACCCTTCGGTGAACCAGTACATAGGTGCTGGTATCTGTCGGTCTCCCCTCGACTTAGCTTTCCCCTTTACAAACATCCGCATAAATCTTGCGGAGTGACGTGATGCGTAAGGGCTACGACACGGAGTGTCGCCGAGACGAGCGGAAAAGCGAAAGTCCCAGCGCTCGTGCACGCTGTTTTGCGAGTTCTATATATTTTGGCACCGGTAGGACGCTGAACAGTTGGTGAGCTGCTGTCAAATGTTGCACAGCAGCTCTACGGTCTCCCTGGCTCCGAGCGAGGTCGGCCAACGCCAAATGCGTCCGTCCGGTTTCAAATTGTGCGGACATTGTCGTAAACATACGGAGCGCTTCACTGAGGTGAGACTTCGCTTCTGCCAGGCGACCGTCAGCCTGGGCAATTTTGCCAAGGGCGCGCCGTGCCCAGGTAACCATGAACTCCGTTTTGATCTCTTGACTGATTGTCAGCCCTTGCGTGACGAGTTCACGCGCCTTCTCTGTTTGTCCATCTAGCAGGTGGGCTTCGCCCAAGAAAATCAGAAACCGACTCTGCACCTGACGGGAACGAAACTGCGTAGATTGTCGCACGGCTTGCTCCAGCAGAGGAAATGCATGGGCAAGGTCGCCTTGCTCCAGGTAGGCGTAACCTTTGTTATTCAAGGCCATGGCAGCGATAAAAGGGTCGGGCGCGCGCTCGAAGCC
>Ga0187892_10005858_pt1 | contig 18848 bp, 18 predicted proteins | sample MA1701073metaG_FD_139345 | JGI IMG/M metagenome (GOLD analysis project Ga0187892, IMG submission 139345) | Bio-ooze microbial communities from a basaltic lava cave in the Kipuka Kanohina Cave System on the Island of Hawaii, USA - MA170107-3 metaG ...
CATCCTTGATGGATTCAAACTCCGCGCCGGACGGCGCAGTCGTACGGATCCGTTGTCGCACCGACGCAGCTTTTTGCGCCACCAGCCCATCGATGGTTTTTGGTGACGCGTTCTGGGTCCCCAACTCGGTCTGGTTGGGAGAAGTCACCAGGTAAACCGCGATAACACCAATCAAGATCAGGCCCGCAAAGCCCAGAACCGCCTTCTCCGCATGTCGCTCGATCGGATTGACCAGTTGTTTGGCCATGGGTTCAAGCCTCCAACAATCTGCCGCGATCGCGCGGCCTTCTGCTGTGTCCGCTAGCCATCTTTGCCGGCGCCCTTTGCCGAGGCGTCGGAATCAGGAGCCTTGGGACAAGCAATGGTGTACTCCTCGCAAACCTCGGCCGGCATCCAGGAGCGAAAGACATCGCCCAGCATGATGGTCTCAAAGTCCATCACGACGTTGACCACCGGCTCCGGCCCGTAAATCTTTCCCTTCATGGAAACGTTCGGCTCGATCGCCCTGTAGGAAACCCGCAGTAGCGTGTGGAAGCTGCGCTCGGAGAGTCGCTCGATCAGGCGGGGAATGTCACGCTGGTCCATAATGAGTTTCAACGTGAACTGCGCGACCTCGTAGAATTCACCGGACACCGATTGCGTGAAGACCGTATTGCCGGTGCCCGGGGGAAGCGCGGCTCCGTAACCGCCTGGCGCGGCTCCGACGTACTTTGCCTCGTCCGACTTCACGTACAAATCAGTCGCGGGGCGGATCGAGATCACCTCCTTTACGGGCATCATTCCGACCCACCGATCTTCATTCCGCTCCTTGGCGCCCTGTGCGGCCTCCTCATTGACCGCGACGATGGCGTTCACTACATCGGTTTGAAGCCACAGACCCACTTGGGCCTCCCAAATATCGGCGAGCTCGGGCGGTGTGACGGCGCCCTGGTCCACCATTTTCGGATGGAATCGCAAGCTGGATTCACGCTCCGGCGGCTTGGCAGTCTCCCAGGAGACGCCGTAGCAATAGATCCGCTGAGCGGCGGCGATGTGCGCGCGAGCGACCGCATCTCCCCGAGCTCCGTCTACGGTCAATACGCCGGCCGGCGTCGTTGCCGGCGGAGCCGCATCCGACTTGGGCGCCGGTGACGACGGATCCTCACTGAGCTTCTTCCGGTGAATCTCCTCATCGATTCGGTCGCGCATCGCGGCAACGTCGGCTTCCGCGGCGGGTTCGCCGCATCGAAGAGACTCCCATAGTCTCTTCATCTCCGCGGCGTACGCTTTACGAAACTCCCGACGTGCATTGGCGTCCCCCCCCGGAAACACACCGTCAATCAGCGGGCGGTAGGGCTGCAGCTCCTTGGCCTTCTCGCCGACGGCCGCGCGTTCCCCCTTGATGCTGTCGATTCGCTGTCGACGGTCCGCAATGACGGCTTGATTGACGGGCGTCGTCTGAAGCGTATCCAGGTCTCGATACAGTTTTTGAGCCTTGTCCATTTCCGCGCGGACGGCCGGCATCGCGCCCATGCCGGTAACCGCCAACGCGATTCCTCCGGCCGCGGCTAGCCCGCACAGAATGTAGAATAGATGGCGTCTTACGAAGTCCATCGATACTTAGTCTCCCGGTCTCACCGTCAGCCGCCGCCTTTGCCCTTGGTCCCCTTCACGGGGGCTTCCTCGGCGTCAGCATCGGGCATTTCACCCAAAATCACTTCAACCCAGATCTCGAACTGCCAATCCTGATCGATCGGTTCATCTGTCAGCACATCTAAGGTCGGTGCACCACCGGGCCGGGACGCGATGCTTCCACCCGGTTGACCCTTGGGACTTGGCCCGCCCGGGAGGCCCCTTCCGCCGCTTGCGGGGCGCGGTTGGGCCGTGGGCGCGGACGGACGCGAGGCGGACGTCCCCCGCTGGCCTCGCTCCGGCTCATATCTGTGCCCGGAGATTACGTGTACGCGGTCGAAATAGAACCCCAGGTCCGGCCGGCGACCGTTGCGACGGAGCGGATCCGCGAATGCATCAGCGATGTAGTTGATCCCAACCTGGTTCGGCGTCGTACACGCGATCTTGACCAACAAGCCCGGCAGGTCCTTGTCGGATTCCAGATCGTTTAGCGCCGGCTCCACGTCCACCAAGCTAGGCTCCCATCCTTGGAGGCGCAAATCGGCCTCGTACTGCATTTCCAGCGAGTCAATGAAAGCCACCTTGCGATCGCCACGCGGGATGGTTGCGATCGCCTCACGAATCTGTGCCGGCGTCTGCGCCTGACTCAGCGGGCCGTCCGGACGAGGAATCGATTCATGAATCACCTGCAACACCTTCGGAATCAGTCTCTTATTCTGCTGGAATGCGATAAGTTGCTCGGTCTCCTTACGTTCCTTGTCGCTCTCGCCCTGCAGTTTTCGAAGCCCTTCCTTCATCAGATTGCCAGCCGCCAGAACTGTGCTCGCCTTGGCACGATCCGAAAGCGAATCAGCCGGGCCGTCCTCAATAATCTCGCCGGCGTCCTGTTCGCTCAGCTTGGCCACTGCGTCCGCGCCTACCGAGCTGGCGGCCAAGGCGCTCATATCCGCTGACTGCCGGAACCAGATGATCCCGCCGGATAGGACCAAGCAAGCCGCCGCTGCCGCAAACGCCGGCCGCTTCTTGCGCCAAACTACTTGTTTGGCGATCTCCGTCGGCAAAAGGTTGCTGGTGACCTTGGTCAGCCCCAGTCCCTGAAGAGCTAGACCGTATGCACCCCAGAAACCGGAAACCTGCTCGACGAGCGCCGCAGCGCTGGCGGCCTCCGAGGAGGCAACCTGACGGAACGCCGTGGGTACCTCCACTGGCAAGGAGAGGTTCTGCTGGAGGTATTTCTGCAGCCCCGGGAGCTTGAAGGCATTGCCCACACAGACGACCTTCTCCACCTTGGCATCCCGGTGCGTCGATGAGTAAAACCCGATAGACCGCTGCAGCTCCTGCACAATATCCGCAAACACCGGCCGCATCGCTTGAAAAACCTGTCGTGCGTACTTGCTGCTCGCCGCCGTGCGCTTGAGGTTCTCCGCTTTCGAGAACGCCAGCTTGAACGATCTGACCAGCGCCTCGGTAAAGTTGTTACCCCCGATTGGCACCGTTCGCGTCCAGAGGCGACTGGGAGTCGCGATCACCAAGTCGGTGCTCTCCGCGCCGATGTCCAGGAGAATCGTGGTCTCCTTGCTTAAATGGCCATCGAAGAGCGCGGCGTTATACACTGCCAGCGGGCCGGATTGGACCCCGACAGGCTCAATCGCCGCCTGTTCGAAATGCAGCAAGTGCTCGCGAATCAGCTCTCGCTTCATCGCAAAAATGCCCACCTCGATATCCGGCAGGTCTTCCTGCTTGAATATTTGGTAATCCCAGATCACCTCGTCCATGTCAAAGGGGATCTGCTGGTCCGCCTCATACCGAACGATGTCCGGAATTCGCTTCGGCGCCACTGGCGGAAGCTTCGTGAATCGCGCCAGCGTGTGTTGGCCCGGCACACTGACCAAGACTTGGTCCTTCGAGATATCGTTGTGTGAGAGGAATTTTTCGAGGGCGCTACCAATCAGCTCATGTCGGTCGGCGTCGGGTTGAGAGAGTATCTTGGCGTGCTCGATGAAATCATGGGCGACGACTTCGACCTTGCCGTCCGCCACGGCCCGAAGCTTGATGGCCTTCAGTGCACATCGCCCCAGATCGATCCCCCAAGCAGCTTGCCCGCCAGCCATCATTCGTCTCCGTTAGAGGTTCCGTGCATCTTTCCGATATGGACCGGACCAGCTACATTTGACCGCATGGCAGCAGAGTATCCACTCGGCCGTGGAAGTAAAGTGAATCATGATGAACCGAACGCCCTTCCGCCTGCGGCGCATTAGACCTGAACCGTCGGACTAATCGCCGCGCGGTTCATGATATTCATACGCTCGTGATGGCAGTCCGGTGCGCCGCTGCGAATACCATCGGTTGCGAAACAACCGGGCGTCGCGGCCGTTTTGAGGCCATTAATGTCGAGGTCTGTAGCGATCTCCAAACTTCTGGCCGATTGGTCTGGGAACAGACCAACGGCGGCGGAAATCCAAAGCCCTCACTTGCGGTTCGGCGTTGCACCCGGATGCCGTCGGGAATGAAGGATGAATGAAGCCACAAGCCCTAATTCGGGCTTGATCAAGGCGGCACCCGTGGGCGTCGACGCTTATTTGTAATCGATTATGGTGCACTACGCTCTGGTTGTCAATAATCGTCGTTATCGCTGACGGCTTAAAGCGTCTCTGGCCGTCGGCGAGTATTTCTGAACAACAGGTCGGTCACTCTGGCCGAGGAGAATACGCAATGAGATACGTGATCGGCTTGATCATCGCCCTCGTGCTCAATGCCGCTGCGAATCTGCTCATGAAGGTCGGCATGAAGTCGGCCGCGGCCTCCGGCGATGTATTGAAGGATGGGCTTTCGGTGGCGCTGAGGATGCTCCTCACGAGCGGGCCGCTACTGATCGGCCTAGCCTGTTTCGCCCTAAACGCCTTCTTTTACATGTACGCGCTTCAGAGCAAGGCCCTTAAGATCAGTATCGCGTACCCGATCATGGTCGGGGGCGGCTACGCCCTGATCGCGGTGACGGCCCATCTGCACCCGGCTCTTTCGGAGAGCCTAACCTGGCCGCAGAAAGTAGGTGTGGCCCTTATTCTGGTCGGCGTCCTGATCATTGCCTGGAACACGGACGGGGGCGGCCCGAACGCCGGAGCATTCTCGTACCCCTCGACGTGATTCTTTCGCCGGGCGTAACTGTCTCCATCACAAACGCGCCGTCTCAATTCGTTGGATAGGACAATTCCTTGTTGCCGGCGGACGTTCGCCGGGATACGGTCTCGAACGTGGCGCTGGCGGGACAAGGGATGTTTCCGGGGGCGATCGATGGGCGTGGTTGAGGCGATTGCACGGCGCGAGTCGGACGGCCGGCCGATGGTGGAAGTGTCGCAGTGCGAAGTCGCGGTTGGACAGGGGATCGACGGCGAAGCCGGTCGCAAGCGGAAGCGCGGGCTGACGCTGCTGTCTCGCGATGCCTGGGACGACGTTCGCCGCGAACTGCAAGCGGACCTGCCGTGGCATTCTCGACGGGCCAACCTCCTGGTTTCTGGGTTTGATCTGGCGGCCGCGATCGGCCGAGAGCTTTCCATCGGACCGGTGCGGATTCACGTCCATGGCGAGACCAAGCCCTGCGGCATCATGGATCAGGCGCATACGGGGCTCCGCACCGCCTTGCAACCAAACTGCCGCGGCGGCGTCTACGGCGAGGTGCTGGCCGGCGGCACCATTCGAGTCGGGGATCGCGTGCAGTTTGTGCATAGCTCCACCCCCGCGCTTACGCCCTTTACTTCTCCTCCCGGCCAGCCTTGAGAAACTGACAAATCGCCCGCGTAGCCGTCGAGCGGTTGAGGGTGTAGAAGTGGATCCCGGCCACACCTGCTTCGAGCAGGGCTTGGCATTGCTGGGTCGCGTGGTAAGTGCCGATGTGCCGGACGGCCTCGGTGTCGTCTTCTACGGCTTCGATTCTCCGCAACAGGTCCGCAGGAATCGACGCGCCGCACATCTGAGTGAACCGTTTGATCTGCTTAACGCTCTGGATCGGCATGATTCCCGCCAGAATCGGAACGCGAATACCGCCGCGGACCGCCCGCTCGCGAAACGCCAGGAACAGATTGTTGTCGAAGAACAACTGCGTAATGAGGAAGTCAGCGCCGGAGTCGACCTTGCGCTTGAGGTTGTCCAGGTCCACGGCCAGGTTCGGCGTCTCAGGGTGGCCTTCCGGATAGCAAGCGGCCCCGATGCATACGTCGCAGCGCCTACGGATGAAAACCACAAGTTCATTGGCATAGGAGAAACCGCCTTCTTGCGGCACGAACCGCGTCTGGCCCTGCGGCGGATCGCCACGCAGGGCGAGAATGTTCTCGATGCCGCTCGCACATAACTCATCGACAACGGCCCCAATCTCCCCGCGCGTGGCGCCCACGCAGGTCAGGTGTGCCATGGATTCGATTCCGATGTCGTGCTTGATTTGCCGGACGAGCTCGACGGTCTTGGCCCGGGTGCTGCCGCCGGCCCCGTAGGTGACCGAGACATAATCCGGTGCTAGCGGCCTAAGGCTATCAATGGTCCGGTAGAGATCTTGGAATCCGGCATCATCTTTGGGCGGGAAAAACTCGAAGGACAACGTAGGCGCCGGGTTGTCCAATCGATCTCGGATACGCATGAATCAGCAGCCGCGGCAGAAGGCACTCGGCACAAATGGGCGGCGACGGAGCGAACCCACCCCTACGCCGCTTCGTCGCTGGCAACACTATGGGCGCGGAAGGATTCGAACCTTCGAAGGCTTGCGCCAACGGGTTTACAGCCCGTCCCCTTTGGCCACTCGGGCACACGCCCTTCCGATGTGCCCGTGCCGCCCGCCGCGCGCCGGGTTCATCGTGCAGGAGTCAGGGGTTTCTACAGCAAAGAACCGGCCGCATCAAGCGGCGGGTCGGGATCAGCGGCGCCCGCGAAATCACACTCAGCCCGCTTGCACCAGGAATTCCAACAGACCGCTCATGATCGCGAACAACACAGCCGTGAATATGACCAGAACCGATGGCATCAGCAACAACCTCCAAACGATGAAGAACGGAACCCGTGTTTGCCCGGCACTCTAACCAAAGCGAGTCGCGGGCTTCAGCCCGCGCGGATGTACCATGTCTTGTGTGCGGTCCGCCCGGGTTTTGTTGTAGCGCCTAAGGCACCTGGGCCACTGCCAGCAGCGTACCGACAAACAGCAACCCGAAAAAGGCGATCGCGGCTATGATGGCGTTGAACACGTCGTCTCCTCCCATGTCTATCGGCCCGGTCTTGTATGCGCCTGGAGCGTAGCTAGCTTAGCTACGGCCCACTTGGGCGGAGTCTATCCCCCGGCGCCCAATACGAAGGGAGTGGCGGCTGCGGCTACCGGCCTGGGTACAGTTGGAATAGGAACAGGTACACCAGGACGCCGGTAACGGAAACGTACATCCAGATAGGGAAGGTGATCCTTGCGATCCTGCGGTGCTGCGTGAACCGGCCGCGCAGTGCCAGGTAGAGTGTCCGCCCGGCTAGTATCGGCACCGTCGCCGCCAGAATGACGTGCGTGATCAAAATGAAGAAATAGATCGGCCGGATAAGCCCCTGGCCGGTGAAGCGCTTCTCTTCGCCCAGAAGCCGATAGGTTAGATACGAGGCAAGGAACGCCGTGGATACGCAGAACGCAGCGGTCATGCAGCATTGATGGGCCTTCACCCGGCCGCGCTGAATCTGCACGTACCCGGCGACCAGGAGAATCAGGCTGACGGAATTCAGCGCCGCGTTGACCGCCGGCAGATCGGCAATCTCAATCATGAACCGGGCGGCTCGGCCAGGAGGCTGTCGACATCTCGAACAATGCGCGAGCGCGAACTGGGGTCCAAGCCGTCGTAGAAGCCGCGAATCCGACCCCGGCCGTCGACCAGAACGAAATACGTACTGTGGACCAATGGTACGTCATCGTGCGCAGGCACGACCGCCTGGAGAAATCCCTCTCTCACCAGCCGGTGCATCGAGACCTGATCGGTACCCGTCAGAAACCACCAACACCCGGCATCGGCGTAGTGCCGTTTCGCGTACTCTGCGAGGACGGGCGGCTTGTCATAGTCCGGGTCCAACGTGAACGTGATAAAACGCACATCGCCGCCGCGGTCGGTGAAGGTTTTTTGCAAGCTGCGCATTCGCAAACTCAATTCCGGACAGGGGCCGGTGCAGCGCGTGAAAATGAAATTGGCCAGCCAGGGCTTGCCGGCCAGATCGGCTTGCGTCACCGTCCGTCCGCACGCTTCGGTCAAAGAAAAGGAAGGGGCTTGGGCCAGGACCGGAAGCGCGCCGTGTTGCCTTGGAGAGTCGTTGGCCGCCCGGCTCCATATCCAGTACGCCCCGATCGCGACCAGCGCAAGGATCGGTAGAGTCCACAGGAGGCGGTGAAGCAACCGTGCGGCCGCGGCCGGGTTTTCGCCGGGCGCTGAGGCGAATGCCGACGCGTGGGCTGGATTCGGTGTGCCTGGCGGGATCATCGCTCACGCCTTTTCGCCATGCATCCTAACATCTTCGCCTCTCGGCCGATCGTGTCGCCAGGGCGACCATAACCACTGCGAAACCGATGGTAATCCCAATCGACGTGGGAAGCGACGGCCCGCTTTCCGCGGCCCGGCCTTGTCCCCAATAGAGCGTATGCCGTAATGCCGATACGGCGTACGTCAGCGGATTGACGGTCATCACCCAGGTCAGCCATCGTGAAGCGCCCGAGGCCGGAAAGAACGCCCCGGACAGCAGCCACATCGGTATCAAAAACAGATTCATGATCGCATGGAAACCCTGCGTGGAGTCCAACGACCAGGCGATGATAAACCCCAGTCCGCTCAGGCCGACTCCCAGGAGGATCAGTACCGACATCGTGCACAGCGCCGACCCGATCGTCAGCGGAATCCCCGCCAGAGGCGCTGCGAGCAGAAAGAGCCCCGCCTGAGCAATGGCCAGCGTCGTACTGCCGAGGATTTTCCCGAGCACCATCGCCGTCCTACCCACCGGCGCCACCAAGACGGATTGGAGAAACCCCGCCTGCCTATCCTCAATAATCGAGATGGTTGAGAAGATCGCCGTAAATAGGAGAATGAGCACAACCGTTCCGGGAAAGGCATATTCAAGGTAGTGAACGGACGCATCGGCACCCGCCGGCCGAAACGATCGACCCAGGCCCGAACCGATCACGAACCACAGCACGATCGGCGTACCCAAAGCGCCGACGACGCGGCTGCGTTGGCGAACGAAGCGAATAACCTCGCGCCGCCAGAGCGACCCTACCCCCAATCCAAACGATCCGCCGGCCTCCTGTGCCATGGACACCTTAGCTCATTGGGTCCGGATCATCTCGCAATCGATCCAGCCCGCGTCCTGTTACGCGTACGAAGACGTCGCCCAAGGTGGGTTTGCCGACCGAAACACTTTCGATCTCGCCCGGAAACGCCTCCACCAGTTGCGGGACGAATACGTGCCCCTGATCCCGCTCAATGCGCACCAGCCCGTTCACTACTTCGGCCGCCGCGGCGAAGCGTTGAGTTACCTTACCGGCCAGGGCCGCTGGAACGCCGGCCGTTCGAACCATCAAGACGTCGCCGCCGATGGTCGACTTCAACACGGCCGGTCGGTCTATGGCTGCCAGCCTCCCCTGATCCAAGATCGCAACGCGGTCGCAGCGGTCGGCCTCATCCATCAGATGCGTCGTGAACAAACTAGTCACGCTGTCCCGATCGCGCAATTCTTGAAGATGGCTCATCAGCGTCAGGCGAGCTCCAAAATCCAGGCCGGAACTCGGCTCATCCAGGATCAAGACCCGCGGTCGGTGCAGCAGCGCCTTGGCCAGCTCCACCCGTCGCCGCAGGCCACCCGATAGGCAGTCAACCCGGTCGCCGGCCCGATCCGCAACCTCAAACCGCTGCAGGAGCTCCTTGCAGCGCGTCCGAAGCGCGCCGCCCGATAGCCCGTAGAGCCAGCCCTGGTGGATGAGGTTCTCCAGGACGGTCAACTTGCCGTCGAGCGCCGGCTGCTGGAAGACTACGCCTATCGACTGCATTACCGCGCCCGGGCATTCAATCACGTCTGCCCCGCATACCCGGGCCGTACCGGCGGAAGGGCGAAGCAACGTTGTGAGGATTCGAAACAGCGTCGTCTTCCCACTGCCGTTGGGGCCGAGTATGGCCGTTAGAGAGGCGGGTGCCGACTCAAAGGTCACGCCGTCCAGCGCCAAACGATCCCCGTAACGGTGGCTCAGGTTCTCGATTTGAATGGTGGCGGTGTCCACGGTCCCATGCTACCAACCGGATTACGACAGGGACAGTTTGTCCATAAGCATGAGCGAAAGAAGCAGCGGCAGATAGATCACCGACGCAAACAAATGCCAGCGCGCCGACTCAACCGACTTTCGCAAGACGAAATGAACGCTGAATCCCAGGAACGCCAGGCCCAACAACATCGCGCCGATCGCATACGCCATGCCCGATAAGCCGTATACCACCGGCAGCGCGCTGGCGATGAGAAGGGCCGCCGTGTGGGTCATCATGTGCAGGTCCGTCCGCATGCCGCCGGGGTCGATCACCGGCAGCATCGGATAACCCGCTCGGGCGTAATCATCGCGATGCAGCCAAGCGATAGCCGCAAAGTGAGGAAGCTGCCAGAAAAACAGAATCGCAAACAGAAGCCATGCCCCGATCGATAAGGGCCCCGCCGCCGCCCAACCGATGACCGGCGGCAATGCACCCGACACCGCTCCGACCAGCACGCACGTCGACGTGGCCCGCTTAAGCGGCGTATACACGAACACGTACGTGGCAAGCGTCATTCCCGCGAGCAGGGCCGCCGAAACGTTGACTTGCGTTGTCAGGTAGATCATGCCCAGCGCCCCGGCCGCTCCACCAAAGCCCAGCGCCTCATTCACGCTCATTCGACCCGAAGGGAGAGGTCGCGACTGGGTTCGACGCATCAACCGATCAAACTCCACCTCGCGGCATTGATTCAGTGCGTTCGCGCCGGCGGCAACCAAAGCGGTCCCGACGATTGTATGGAGCAATGCAGGCAACGCCGCCCAGGTCGAATCCACCTGAAGACCCAAGCCGAAACCCGCGGCGGTGGCCACGAGCACCAACGCCGTAATCCGCGGCTTGGTCAACTCTGCATAGATACCAACCCGCACACGGGTGCGGGCGGGGGCGGTCGCGCTGTAGCCGATCGTGTCGCTCATAAAACGGCCGCCGGCTCAATTCGCCGAATCGGTGACCCCACCCAGTGGAACGCGCACACGGTCAGCAGAACCGAAGTCATCAGCACCAGGGCCCCGACGGCCACGTGCACCGTCGGCGCCACCCAAACCAGCCACGTCGGCCATGACGCCGGGGCAAAGGTCACCAATCCCGCCAGCCCCCCCAGCGCCAGTTGCACGGCCATCAGCACACCCGTCGCCTTTGCGAAACGAATCATCGCCTTCGGAGCGGACGATAGCCCCATCACCGACATGGCAATCCACCCGATCAGAAAGACCGCAACGATCGCCCAAAGGATGTGGGCCACCAGCGCATGTCCTGATCCGAAGTGACGCCGCGCGGCCCCGAGCGCAAGCTGCAGCAACAGCGAGGCCGTTCCGGCAAGACATAGCCATTGTAGAAAACGACCGGCGGCAATGACCACCTTCTCGCGCGGTCGCCGCCACGTCGGCGAAGTGATCAATGCCGCCGTGCAGGCCAGACAAAAGCAGGCCTGGCCCCAAATCCCGTGCACCAAGGCCAGATCAGTCGATTTTTCGGTGACGCGCACTCCTCCCAGCAGGCCCTGAATGCATATAGCCGCAAGCGTCGCGATTCCGACCGCTCGCACCGCCCCGCGACTACGCCAGGAGGCTACCGCCAGCCCGATCGCCAACAATCCCACCGCCTGCCCGATTCGCCGGTGTCCATGTTCCCAGCGAGTGTCGTCGGACTGCCACCAGTTCGGTGGGTCAGTGAGAAGATGCCCGCCGGAGGTCGGCCAGTCGGGATAGGCCAGCCCCGCGTCTTTACTGGTCACGCCCGCGCCCACGAAAATAAGCGGAAAGACGAGCATGGCGGTGAGCAATGCCAACACCGAAGCGCCGCGGCCGGGCCCACAATGGGGTTCGCACGTTTCTACTGGGGCAAGCGCGGTTGCGGGCGGCGAGATCATGGCGTCCGCGACGAGGACGAGTCGTGCCCGGCCCGACGGCTTCGCTGAATCCAGAACAGCCCCGTGCCCGCCATCCCTGCCAGGACAAATCCGACTACGCCGACTAACACCAATACGCCCGCCATTGCCCCCTTCGTGAGCGGCGATTCCACATCGCCTGCACAGACCGAGCACGCCCACGCCTCCTGCGATGCTAGAAGTATGGCCGCAACGCCCAGCAGAAGCATCGGCCTTAGCGTAACCCCTCTCCCCCGACGGGGGAGAGGGTAGGGTGAGGGCGTTCCAGGAGACACCCTTAGTCTCATAGGTAACTCACCCTTTTGAGCTTGCGAAGAAACCACCGGCCGTACCATAGGAGCACCACGGTCGCAACGGCCGAGGCGACGCCAAGGGCCAGCGTTCCCCCCTCTCCCTTGGCGTGGTATTCTCGAAACGCCCAGACGGCAAAGCCTCCCGCTAGGAATGTGGAAACCACGACAAAGACGATGTGGAACGCCTTGAGCGACAAAAGGCCAACCTCGCGCGGCTATCCCCACATCCCGTGCTGCGCCTGCCGCGGAAGATCAAACGTCGTGAGCACGGGTAGAAATATCAAGACCAAAAAGAACGCCGCGCAGATCAACAGCGTCCACCAGATGCTCACCCCACGCTCCCACTTGAGGTGCATAAAAATGGCGGCGACCAACGACGCTTTGACCGAAGCGATCACCAGGGCGATGGCGTTGTTCCAGCCGGTGGAAATGTGCACGTACGACGCCGCGACGGTCAGAGCCGTGCCGACCGCCAACGCCCCGAACACCATGAGATAGGTTCGTACATGTTTCCGAACGTCGGCATGTGAGCCCGCCATGGATGACTCCTACATAAGGTATAGAACGGGAAACAGAAAAATCCACACCAGGTCCACAAAGTGCCAGTACAGTCCCGTGCACTCGATCCGATTCGTATAGTATTCCGGATCCTTTTTCCACAACGCGCTGCCCGGCAGGAGAAAATACGTGATGACGATGATCCCGCCAATGATGTGCAGGGCGTGCAACCCGGTCAGCGTATAGTACAACGCGAAAAAGCTGCTGAACCCCGGTCGATGACCATGCTCCCATTTCGGCATGTACTCGAAAAAGAGCTTCACGAGCAGGAAGACCAGCGCCAGCACCACAGTAGCAGCTAGATACCACCGGGCCTTGGCGAATTCATTCATCTTCAGCGACGCCCAGGCCATCACCATCGTCACGCTGGAAACGATGAGCACCAACGTGTTGAACGTCCCGATCGGTACGCTTAGATGCGTCTCGTCATGCCCCGGCCAATGGGCCGCGCTCACCCGCAACAGCACATAACTGGAGAACAGCGCCCCGAACAGCATGACCTCGGAGGCCAGAAACAACCACGTCCCCAGCTTGCCGCTGTATACGCCGGTGATCGGATGGGGATGAACGGTATAAGGAAGAGTCTCAGCAGACACCGGTTATGCCTCCGCGACCACATTCTGAGGGAAAAACTCCCGCGCCGACCCCGGGACGGAGTATTCATAAGGGCCGCGGTACACGACCGGTACGCTCGCAAAGTTGCCGTGAGGCGGCGGCGACGGGGCAACCCACTCCAGCGTCGTCCCCTCCCACGGGTTGTCCGACACGGTTCGGCCTTTCCGTATCGACATGAAGAAGTTGATGATGAACGGGATCTGGGCCAGACCAAGCAACCAAGCTGCCCACGAGCTCAACTCCACGGCCGGTTGAACGGCCAAGCCGTGCGCGTAGACCGTCTGATCGTAGAGCCGCCGCGAAACGCCGGCCATGCCCACCCAAAACATGGGAGCAAATACGATATTAATGAACACCAGCGAAAGCCAAAAGTGAATCTTGCCCAGGAAGGGATCAAACGTCCGACCGGTCACCTTGGGGAACCAGTAATAGATGCCGGCGAAAATGGCAAAGATGGTCCCGGGCGCGACCACGTAGTGAAAATGGGCGATGACGTAGTACGTGTCGTGCAACGGAATGTCCGCGGCTGGAAGGCCGAGCGGCAGCCCGGTCAGTCCCCCGACTGCGAACATCGGCAGAAACGCAAGCGCGAAGAGCATCGGCGTCGTAAAGCGAATCGAGGCCCGATGCAGCGTAATCAACAGCGCCGTCAGAATCACCACGGACGGGATCGAGATGATCATCGTCGTCGTCGCGAAAAAGGCGCTTAAGGTCGTACCCATCCCCGTAATGAACATGTGGTGCGCCCAGACGATGAACGACATGAATCCCAGGAACACCAAGGCGTACACCATCGTCCGGTAGCCCCAAACCGGCTTTCGGGTATTGTTGGCGATGACCTCGGTCACAATGCCCATCCCCGGCAGAATCAGGACGTACACTTCGGGGTGCGCCAGGAACCAGAACAAATGTTGCCACAGCAACGGGTTGCCCCCTCCCGTCTGCGGCAGGTTGTCGGTCGGAAGAACCTGTCCGCTCACGACCAGCCCGGCCGGTATGAAAAAGCTGGTGCCCGCGACCCGATCCATGAGCTGCAGCACCGCCGCAGCCTCCAGCGGTGGAAACGCCAGGAGCAAAAGGAATGCGGTCACGAACTGCGCCCAAACGAAGAACGGCAGCCGGAACATCGTCAGGCCCTTCGCCCGAAGCTGAATGATGGTGACGATAAAGTTCACCGATCCCAGCAGCGAAGAGGTTATGAGGAACACCATGCCAAGCAGCCACATCGTCTGCCCCATGGTTGCGATCACCGAAAGGGGCGCATACGACGTCCAGCCGGAATTCGCCGCCCCACCCGGCACGAAGAAACTCGTCAGCATCACCACCCCGCCGACGAAATACACCCAGTAGCTCACCATGTTCAATTTGGGAAACGACATGTCCGGTGCGCCGATTTGCAGCGGCATCACGTAATTGCCGAACCCGCCCACCACCATCGGCACGACCCCCAGAAACACCATGATTGTCCCGTGCATGGCCCCCAGCGAGTTGTAGAACTCCGGCAGCATGATCCCGCCGGGCATGTTCGCCTCGCCGAACAACCCGCCGATCAGCGGCAGGGGCCGGCCCGGATAGGCGAGCTGCCACCGCATGATCATCATCAGGCAAAAACCAAAGAACAGGAAGAACAAGGCGGTCACGGCATACTGAACGCCGATGACTTTGTGGTCGGTCGAGAAAACGTACTTCCGCCACCAGCCCAGCTCATGGTGTCCGTGCTGCCCGTGATGCTCAGCCGTCATCAAGATTATTCCTCTTCAAATTCCTTGGGAGGCGCGCCCTTCTTCTCAAGCCACGCGTCGTACTGGTCACGCGGCTCAATGACGATCAGGGCCTTCATCTTGTAATGGTTGTTTCCGCACAACTGGGCGCACGCCACCTCGTACGTTCCTGTCTTCACCGCCTTGAACCAGACCGGGATGCGCATGCCCGGCATGGCATCCTGTTTCACGCGAAGCACCGGCACACCGAAGCTATGGATCACATCCTTGGACGAAATCTGGCAGATCACCGCCTCGCCCACGGGGACGTGCAACTCGCCCGAGATGACGTCGTCCTTCCCCTCGCCGCTTCGATCCACGCCCACGGCATTGATCGCCGTATCAATGTGCTTGGGATCGGTTTTGCCGAACTTGCCGTCTTTCCCTGGATAGTGGAAGTTCCATGCGAACTGCTCGGCGACGACTCGAATGTTGACCGCGGTGGCCGGGTCCGGCGGCGACTTGGCCTTCGTCCAAGCGGGCATCGAAAACGAAATCAACAACACCCCCTCGAACACCGCCACGCCCAACTCCGCGTACTTAGACGGTTTCGCCTTGATCATGTCATAGCCGGCCTGGTGGCCCGGCCGGCGTCGAAACCGCACCAGGCAGTAGGCAAAGAAGACCCCCCAACCGACGAACAACACGCCCATGAACCAATGTACGATGACGATCAGCCGGTCCATCTCGTGACCGTGCTCGGACGCGTCCGGTGGAAATCCGTAGCCGTAATCGCCGGTGATGGTCACGCCGACCGTCGACGGCGCGTCCGCCTGCTGACCCAAGGCCGGCGAGGCCCAAACGCACCACCCGGCAAGCACGACCGTCGCTACCGCCGCAAACTTCATCAACCGATGCTCCGTCACCAGCGCCTCACCGTCTACTTGGGCTCGAACGTAAGGTCCTTCTCTACTGTCGCCCCGGTAGCCACTTCCACGTCCATGGATAGCGTCCCGAACGTCTCGTGCCAGGCCTCCACCTTGTACTTGCCTGGCGGAACGTTCTTTAGCTCAAACGTCCCCTCTTCCTTGGTTACGAAGAAAAACGGATGCGTGAATACGGCGATGTGGCAGCCCATCCACGGATGAACGTCGCATTTGACCTTGAAGACGTCCTCCTTGACCAACTTCACGTCCTTCTCCATGCCCTTCTGCGGCTGCGTGACGTTGACCTCTTCGTTCACCTTGGGCAAGAAGTGGATGTTGTGGTTGGTGTCGTCGCTGTTGCGAATGGTCAGCGGCTGTCCCTCCATCAGGGCAAGTACATGAGGCTCATAGTGGCAGCCCTTCTGGTCTAGCACGACTTTGTCCGTCGGCGCCGTGTACTTGCGATCCCCCAGCCCCTCCTTGATGGACACGAGCACGTTGCGCACCGTGACCGGCGTCGTCTTCTTATTGAGGACCACATTCTCGGTGCCGATCTTTTTGCCGTCTTTGCCGCAATTAGGGTCCTTGGAGGTGTCAATCTCCACCCGCGAATACGCGGCCGGGTCGCCTTTGAAGACGATCTTTCCCTTGATAACCCCCGTGTCCTGCGCCCATAGGGGCGCGCCCGAGGCCAGACAAGCCCCGACCGTAAACAGTACTTTTGCTACGAAGCGATTCATGTTCCTTTTCTCCTTCATGCTCACCTTGTTGTTAGCGATGACGACTTGTACGCGATCACCGTCGGCCATGCAAGCACCATCTGTTTTCTATTCGCAGCCTTTGGTTGCGACCAAAGACCGCGTGCTACTCCTCTTCAAACTCCTTCGGGGCCTCGCCGTCCTCCTCAAACGGCTTGGGCGGAGCGGCCACGCTCTTGACCAGCGGCGCCCGGGCATTCACGTATCCCGCATGGTACAGGAAGTCGACCAAGAGATTGATGTGGTCGGCCCCCGCCCCGGGATAATCGGCATGCCCCTCGAACGGGCTCTTTCCGTCCGGGAAGTTCTGCGGCATTTTCGTACCCGGCTGAATCCATCCCGGCTCTAACATAAAATGATAGACCCAATCCCGGCGCAAACGTTGGTGCGCCAGCGACAGGTTGGGCGCGCTCGGTGATACCAAAACGATACGTTCCGTCCCGCCCTCTTTCTTCGGACCCTCCACGACGGCTTTCGTCTCCATGTCACCGTTTTCATAATACTTGTTCGATGCGCTGATGAGCGTGTGCCCGTCAATTACGGAGCCGATACGGTACGGTACTCCATTCAACATGGCGACCGCCTCAGCGCCCTCGCCCCGAACACCGTCGAGGCGATAGGCCTGGATAAAATCATCCGTCGTGGCCGCTGGCCCCGGAAGCATCTCGCCCAGCACATGACATTGCAAACAACCCATTGAGTTGAAGAACCGAGACCCCCGTTCCATACGTTCCTTCGAATGCGGCTTGGGCGGCTGCTCCACAAACGGATAGCTAATGTCGTAAAGCTTTTTCATGAACTCAGCCCGGTCCAGCACTTTCTTATGGGCCTCGGCCACCCGCTCCGGCGTAGCGCCCGCCCGTTGCAGCTCGAACTCGCGAATGAGCTTGCGCTCGGCCGCAAATCGCCGCAGAGCGGCGGCCGCGTCTTGCAACAAGGGCTGCTCATACCAATCCGCACCAGGCGGCCGCGGATCCCCGTTCGTGGACTTCGTTGTTTGGGTTTTAGCGACCTCCCGGTATTCGGCGATCGGGCCCAGCGATTCGGCCAGGTCTTCCGCATCTTGGCGGCTGAGCGCCGCGAAGTAGTTGACCAGATTGGCGGCCTCTTGATTCGTAAGCTGAAAACTCGGCATGCGCACCGCCAGCCATGGCCGCAGCGTCTCCACGTCCTTGAGAAACCGATGCAGCCAGGAATGCTGCACCTTGGCGCCCTCGCCCCAAAGCAACGGCGGAGCGTTGAGGGCGTCGAAAAACTCCTTGCCCCCCGCCGTCCGCCGAAAATATTGCTGGATCGTGGGGGCGTTGTCTTCGATCTGGTGGCAGCCGACACAATTGAGTTCGCGGGTCAACTGCCGGCCGCGGGCGATCGAGCCTTCCAGGTCGCCGTAGTCGACCTTCAACTCGTCGGCCACTCTCGGCGGCACCCGCGACAGAAGATAGGTCGTCAGAGCTTCCGCCTCTTCATCCGTGAAATAGAAATTCGGCATCTTCAGCTTGTCGTACGGCCGTTTTATCTTCTCACGATCCCAAATCCGCGGATTCAGCATTTTGTGTCTGGCGAACGCCGCGTGGGTGTGCGTAATCTGCTCCTTGGGATTCTCGCCCGGCGACCAGTAATTCAACGCCTCAGCGTTCGGCGGGTAAACGTGCCCGTAAACCTCCTCTTTTTCGTGCCGCATGTCGTGAAAGGCGTGGTCGTAAAAGGCGAAGTCCAGTTGCGTCACGGGCTTTTCCGCCCAGAGGCTCAGTTCCGTGCCGGGCGCGGTGGTCTTTTCAAAGCCACGAATCGTGTGGCACGCGTAACAACCGTAATGGGCGATCATTTTGTTCCCAAGGAACATCTGTTTCTTTTCCTGAAGACCCATCGATTGCACCAGGTCATAAGCCTCCTGCTCACTCAAAGAGGACTTGGTGAGCGACACCAGCATGGCCGTCAGTTCGCCGCCCTCGTCATTCAGGATCGCTCGGCTGTGCCGTTGCGATCGCTGCGCCGTGAGCAACGTCATGATCAACTCGTCGGCCATCGTCTTGTGCGGCTCATCCGTCGCAAAGGCCTTGGGAACGAAAGCCCCGTTCCGCAATGTCATCAGATACGCTGCGATGTCCGCCGCCTCGCCCGGCGTCAGCCGAAGGCTGGGCATCTTCGTCTCCGGCGAGTAATGGGTCGGTTCCATCAGCCAGGAATACAGCCAGTCAGCAGTGACCTTGGAGC
>Ga0187892_10005860_pt1 | contig 18842 bp, 24 predicted proteins | sample MA1701073metaG_FD_139345 | JGI IMG/M metagenome (GOLD analysis project Ga0187892, IMG submission 139345) | Bio-ooze microbial communities from a basaltic lava cave in the Kipuka Kanohina Cave System on the Island of Hawaii, USA - MA170107-3 metaG ...
CAGCACCACCTTCGCCTTGAATTCCCCACTGTACTGTTTGCGCTGCGCCATCGTTCCTCCTCCTCACTCCGCCGCAGCGACTTTAACTTACCCACCTGTCCAAAAAACGGGGACCACCTCACTCATCAGAAGAAGGGTCGTGCAAGCAGATTCGGAGAGGCACTTCTCCTTAACGTTAGTTGGATGGCCATTGGTGAAACAACTGACCCAAGCTGAATTGGATGAATTGCAGGCGAAGCACGGGACGTTGACGCAAACCGAAGAGGGATTCCTGAAGGGACTACGTCACATAGCCACTGGTGATCAAATGATCAGATGCTTTGTGGGACTAGATGGTAAGCCATGCGACTGCGAACCTCAGGACGCCTTCCGGGTGATACCCGCAGCATTTATTGAGAACCATCCAAAAGAACGCCGCAAGGTTGTTTTGACATGGGCCGCGAATCGCTACTTACGCGCGAAGAAAATTCTCCGACTGCCGTAAGGGCGGTAATTATGTGCGGCGCTTTTTCTTCTTTTTGTATCGAACGCTGGTTTTTGGAATTCGCGGCGTTGTTGCGTCTTTTGGCACCGACAGTATGCGTCGCATGACATCATCGAACCGTTCAAACTCAGTCTTCCCCTTCGGTTCCGCACCGGGTGGAAAACACGTGGTCGACATTTTCGCCCTACTCATGCATTGTTCGCTCCCTTTCTCTTCCCGCGCCGCTGACGGTCAACCTTCAGACCGTCGCAGCGGTGGGTGCGCATTCGTCCTTGCCGGTCAATTCTTTGTACGTCAGGCGACGACCGGCAATCGCAGTCAAGATTTCATCGAAGCGCCCGCCATCGCCCGCCTTGTGCTTGCGCTCGTTGTACCGAAACGCCTGTTCGTCGAGGTAGCGAAAGAGGTGGAAGGGCTCGACGCTCACGTACGTTCCCTTCAGGCCGCGCTTCAGAAGACTCCAGAAGTTTTCGAGGCCGTTGGTGTGAATGTTGCCGCGAACGTAAGTCTCGGCGTGGTTCACGAACTCGTGTTCGTAGCCTTCCAGTTCGCGGTACGGAAACCAGTCGTCAGTGTAAAGCGACGCGCCTTGCGCAACGCTCTTCTGAATCTCGCCGTGCAGCGTTTCGCGCTGGCGATCCGCAACGTGCTTCACGCGCACCTTGCCGGTTTCACGATCAAGCAAGCCCATCACGATCTCTTTGCCGTGGTACCCACGTCCGCCAATCTTCTGAGCGCGCTTGTGCTTGTGCATGTTACGCGACAAGCCACCGATAAAGGTTTCATCCGCTTCGACGGGTCCGCTGTCGCCCATGATCGAGCCAGTGCGCTGCATGGCGAGACGGATGCGGTGCAACATGAACCACGCGGTCTTTTGAGTAACGTGAAGGGCGCGGTGAATTTCGAGCGAGCTAATGCCGTTCTTGCACGCGCCAATCATCCAGACAGCCGGGAGCCACTTGCTCAAGGGCAGCGGCGAGTCTTCGAAGATGGTGCCGACCTTCACGGAGAACTGTCGGCGCGGATGGTCGCTGGCGCACTTCCAACGGCGCTGCTTCTTCAGGTACAGCGTGGCGATGCTGCCGCACGTCGGGCACTTCACCTCGCCATCTGGCCAACGCCGCGACGCCACGTACTCAATGCAGCGGTCTTCGTCGGCAAAGTAACGGATGGCCGAAATCAGCGTTCGGGGCATGGCCGTCGTTGTCATGCTCCGAACCTAACACCAGACCCTGGGTTAGTCAAGTATATATTTACCGAAGCTTGGAGCTTAGCGTTACGCGTTGAGGGCGCGGACGACGGAGTGGACGGAGCGGCGCGTGCGGCGCAGTGGCTGGGTGCGCGGTGCACTCGCGTTCAACGTCGCGAACAGCGGTTGCGCCAATGCCTCGTGCCACTCGATCGTGCTTCGATAGATGCCGAGATGGCCGAGCTCGTGGAGGTCCTTGGTGACGACCTCGGCATGGGCGATGTAGTCGCGCACGCAGATCGTCTGAAAGCAGGAGCGGCCGGCTTGGGGTGCGTCGGTCACCAGCACAATGTAGAATCGCGGCCAGCGTTCCTTGAGCATCGACAGGCACGCAGGGGCTTCGCGGCGCAAGAACTGCCGCAGGTCGGCTCGATACTTGATCTCGATCGCGAGAAACTGGTGGAGCTCCAAAGGCAGGACACGACCGACGGCCCTCCACGCCAAGAAGTCCGGCAGGAAGTCATCGCATCCAATCTTCATGAGTCGCGCCACGCTGGCTTCCCGGCCTACCCGCGAAATGGTGTATCCGGCCGAGCAAAACACCGACTCGACGAGCGCTGCACAGAAGCGTCCCTTGATCAGAGCGAGCCGGCGATCTCGACTATCCATGGCACCGTGACGGTGCAACCGGCATACCACACCCGGACTCTGGCTGTGCGGACTGTCATGCGGGCCAGCCGTGCGATTCCCCTGACACGCGAGATCGACGTCCGAACCTCAGCGAAAACCTCAGGAATCGACATATGCCACCGGTGTGTTCGGGTCACGGAGGTTTACCCCTCGATGGCCGGCGGCCAATCCCCGGCGTTGCCACGCGGCGGTGCTTTCCTGTCGGCGTGGTCGCCACGCTGACGCTGAGCGTCGCGGCGGGAATCCGCTGTCCAGTGGGGGTGTCGCACCCTTACTCCGGACGCAACTTTCGATTGACGGATGGCGCCGTGCATGGTCTCCTAGTGCGCTAGTATGCAACGGGCACACGTTGTGGAGGGAGGAGTAACAATGCGGCGAGGGTGGAGGTGGATGTGCCTAGGTCTCCTGGCGGCCTGCGTAGCCGTGTCAGTACCGGCACGTGCGTGGGAGATCGACGGCGGTGGTGCCGCGTGGAGTGTGCAGGATGCCGACGAGGCGTGGAAGGGACACGGCACCGGCAATGGTAACGGCAACGGCCGTCGACACGACAACGGCACCGATTCGATCTGGCTGAATGACGGCAACGGTACAGGCGAGCTGTACGGTCTCACGATTCACATTTTCAAGGAGCGCCGCCAAATGCTGCTCAAGCAGGGCGACCATGTCCTGCGGACGTTCGGCGTGCGTCTGGGACGTCAGCCGGTCGGTACCAAGGAGTATCGCGGTGACAATCGGACCCCCGAGGGCCAGTATTACGTCTCCGAAAAGAAGGCCAGCAGCCGCTTCCACCGCTTCCTTGGCATCAGCTATCCGAATCGCGATGACGCCGACCGCGCCTTTTCGCAGCGCCTCATCAGCGCCAACGAGTGGGCAGACATTTTTGTGGCCAATGTGCGGCGCAGCGTCCCGCCCTCCAGCACTCTGCTCGGTGGCCGCGTCGGTATTCACGGATTGGGCGGCCGTCAACGCTCGCTGTTCGACTGGACCGAAGGCTGCATCGCGATCGGCGATGCGGAAATCGAATACCTCTACGAGGTTGTTCCTGTCGGAACACCGGTGATCATTACAAACTGACGATTCGGCTGTTAGCTGTTACGCTGTTAGCTGTTAGGGTACGATGATCAGCGGATTGGCAGCAGTGAGGGTGCTCGCAAGCGAGCAGCCCGTTTCAGCCTGATTCTTTCCTAACAGCGTAACAGCTAACAACCTAACAGCCTGCTCTAATCCATGCCGAGCAGCTGTCGACCTTCGGGCGTGATCATCTGCGGGCTCCAGGGTGGATCCCACACGACTTCGACGTCCGCTTCTTCGACGCCGGGCAAGGTCATGATCTTCTGCCGAGCATCCTGGGCGATATGGCCGCCCATGCCGCAGCCCGGTGCCGTCAGCGTCATCTTCACGTCTACGTGATGGCCGCCGTCCGGGAGGTCGGCGATCTGCAGATCGTAGACGAGACCGAGATCGACGATGTTGACGGGAATCTCCGGGTCGAAGCACGTCTTGAGTTGTGCCCACACTTGCGATTGGAGGTCGCCATCCGCGGCGTCGCCGGCCACTTCGACCGCTGCGGCCTCCTTGCCGATGGCGTCGATGTCGCCGCTCGAGATGCGGAACAAACCGCCGAAGCTAGGCACCTGCAGCGTGTATGTGCCACCGAGCGATTGCGTGATGACCGCCACGGTGCCCTTGGGCAACGTGACCGTATAGCCTGCCGGAATCTGCACCGCTTCGCAGTCGCGCTGCAATTCGACTTGTTCAGTGCTCATCGCCATTCCTCCTCTGCGTGTCGGGAACAAGGGGAATGTAGGCCGAAGCAGCTGCGACGGCAAGGCAGTCGAAAATAGAGCCCAGAGCCCAGAGCCCAGAACCCAGACCCTAGGGACCAGAGACCGGACAGGTGCAGCTAGACGCTTGGTGTCCTTCGCGCTGTCACCCTCGAACCTCGCGCCCGATCAGCGTCTGCGGCATCTGAGATCTGGGTTCTGTGTTCTGGGTTCTTCCGGATCACTTCGGCTGCAGGAGCGGTATGCGTTTCCACCACGGCGCCCCAACCTGATCGTACTTGACGCCGCTCGGCGCTGTGCGCGCCTTCGATGTGGCCTTCTTCGGAGCTGACTTCTTGGCTACCGTCTTCTTCGCCGCCGGCTTCCTCGCCGCACTCTTTGCCTTGCCGGATGTCTTGGTTGCCTTCTTCTTCGTTGCCATCTGTCCACCTCCGTACACCGTGCTTTGAACGGCCCGTCTGGGGCCGTCGAAGTTCACCGTCCATTGATGTGAGCCGCGGCCGCCGCCGCCGAATCAGGCACGCGCAACGTTCGCGTTGCTCCGTCTCATATCGGGGCCGCTCCGCGCTGCAGAAGATGCCAATGAAGCGTGCTGCCGTCAATCGCTGGAGAGATAGAACCCAGAGCCCAGATCAGGCGGTGCCGCACTGCAAGCGAGATCGTCGATGCGATCAATGCTGGCGCGCCTGAGGCGCTTCAGTGCTTCCCATGGCGTGTCTGTGTTCTGTGTTCTGGGCTCTGGGTTCTGGGTTCTGTTCAGATGTGGTAACCAGGGCGCGGCGATGAGGCGACCCACCGAGAGCGAGGTGGCCAGTCCGCTCGTCTTGCTGACCGATGCGTACCAGCTCAGCATGGCAGCGGCGTACTTTGCTGAGGGCATGCAGGCGAGCGCCACCTTCAGTTTTGTGGTGCGGCGCTACCCCAACGATCGTGGCTATCTGGTCGCTGCGGGGCTCGAGGATGTGCTGCGCTATTTGGAATCGTGGCAGATGCCGCCCGACGGGCTCCAGTATTTGAAGACCACGCGCCAGTATCGCGACGACTTTCTCGATTACCTCACGCAGCTCCGCTTCACCGGTGATGTCTGGGCCATGCCGGAGGGCAGTGTGTGCTTCGTTGATGAGCCGCTCATCGAGGTCACTGCCCCGATCATCCAGGCGCAGCTCATCGAGACGTACCTGATCAACCAGATGCACCTGCAGACGCTGCAGGCGACCAAGGCGGCACGCTGCGTCCACGCGGCCCAGGGACGCGCGGTTGCGGACTTTTCCCTGCGGCGGGCGCACGGGACCGACGCGGGCATGAAGATCGCGCGAGCCAGCTATCTGGCCGGTTTCAGCGGCACGAGCAACGTATTGGCCGGGAAGATCTATGGGATACCGATGCTCGGCACGATGGCACACTCGTTCGTCGAGAGTTTCGACGACGAGGCAGACGCTTTCCGCGCCTTCGCGCGACTGTTCCCTGCGAGCAGCACGCTCCTCGTGGACACGTACGATACCGTGTCGGGCATCCGCGCTGCCGCGGCTGTCGGTCAGGAGATGGCAGCGCGTGGTGCCCAGCTGAACGCCATCCGGCTCGATAGCGGCGACCTCCTCGGTCTGAGTCGCGCGGCGCGGCGCACGCTCGACGAGGCGGGATTGACCAACGTCAAGGTCTTCGTGAGCGGCGGCCTCGACGAATTCAAGATTGCCGAGCTGCTGCAGCACGGTGCGCCGATCGACGCGTTCGGTGTCGGCACGGCGCTCGGCGTATCGGCCGACGCGCCGTCGATCGACTGCGCGTACAAGTTGGTCGAGTATGCGGGGGCGCCGCGGCTCAAGCTGAGCGCTCAAAAAGAGTCGCTCGTTGGCGCGAAACAGGTGTGGCGCGTGTCGGATGGGTCTGGAGCATGGAGGAGCGATCTCCTCGCCCGCCGCGACGAAGACATCGAGGCTGTCCGCGCGGAAGCCGGTGTGCCGTGTGATCAAGTGCACGCGCGACTGACTCCGGTGATGGCCCGCGGCACGATGCTCAACCCACCGCCGCCGCTCGCCGCAATTCGCGAACACTTCGCTGCGGAGTTTCGACAGCTCCCGGACATCTACAAGGAGTTGCACCACCCTCCGACTTATCCAGTCTCCATCAGCCACGGCCTTCGCGACGCCCAGGACGCGGCAATCAGGGCGATACGGGAGAAAAGCCGGAAGAAGACGTAAGGCGTCGGGCGCCCTGCGTTCGGCGTCAGACACGGAACCAGGGACTAGGGACCAGGGACTAGGGACCAGGGACTAGGGACCAGGGACTAGGGACTAGGGACCAGGGACTAGAGACCGGGGACCCGGCACCAGTCGGCACCAGGCTACGCAGATTCAACGGTGATCAATCTCACGCTGAAGTTGTTCCAGGGAGAGGATGGCGGAGACGAGCATTGACCGATCGTTGAGCGACAGGAAGTTGAGAGTTCACAGTTGAGAGTTGAGAGATCGGATCTGGCTCTCAACTCTCAACTTCTCTGCCGTTTCCCCTCCCACCATCCTTGATTTGCCATCTGAATCTCGCTACCCACTGAGGGCGCTCATCGAGGCGCGCAGCTTCCACGCCAACCGCTACGTCCCCGTCGTCTAGCCTGGCCCAGGACACCGGCCTTTCACGTCGGCGACACGGGTTCAAATCCCGTCGGGGACGCCTTATTTTAAAGGGTTTTTCGGCAAAGCAGGGGCAGGATGGCCAAGCCGGTGGCCAAACTGCACCTGATTCGACCGGAGCACCGTCTGCCGCGACCGTCGCGCCGAGGGAGTGCCATCGGCGAAGGTGAGCTGAACGGGGCGGCAGCAAGGCGTCGGCAATCGCCCTGCGTGGTTGCGCGGAGCGATTTCTTACCGGGCGGAACGGCTGGCCCGCCGGCCGTTGCCGTCGATCTTGGCCAGCTCCAGATCGTCCACTTCGGACGAGTGGACGAACCGGCCGTAGTGCTTCAGGAGCGTGGTGAGCGCGACGCCCGTCTGGTCCGACAGCCACGGCAGGCCGACGCCGTTGGTGAGCGCGTGCGAGATGTACGTGTCCTTGGCGGAGTAGAGATCCCGCAACGGGGAGATTTCCAGTGCCGTCTGGGCATCGCGGAACAGGTCGTAGAAGTTCGCCGGATTCACCGGCTCTCCTCGCACGTTCACGAAGAGGTAGTCGTCCGGCTTGGCCTTCAACCGGATCAGCGGGTTCAACACCTCGACGCTGTTCGGCGTCAGCCGCACCGTCCGTCGCGCCCGCGATGTCTTCGGCGCCGCCTCTTCGCCGAGATGCCGGGAGCGCTCCACCTGCACCGTCCGCGCTTTCAGATTCACGCTGCGGATACGCACGGCCACTGCCTCGGACGGCCGCATCCCGGTAAAGAACAGCGTATAGAGGAGCGCGTAGTAAGGGTAGTGCGACTTCGTTTCGTTGAAGCCGCCAACCTTCCATCGCTTCTTGCTGAAGTAGTCGAGCAGCTTGTCCCGCTCCTCCTCGGTGAACGGCGAGGGGCCGGGCACGATCTTCTCCGGCCAGCGTACCTTCGGAAAAGGAAAGGCCGCCGGGACATCGTCCTCCATTGCGTCGCGCACCATCGCGCGGAACGATCCGTCGATCACGTTGCGGATCGTCTTCTCCGAAAGCCGGCGCTCGCGGTGCCGCATGGCGTGCCGAAGCTCCTCGATATGCGCAAGCGAAAGCTGGTCGAGCGGTACGTCGCCCAGCACGTCGAGGACATAACCGCCGAAGTGCGCCCTGTAGTCGCGCGCGGCCGACGCCCTGACAAGGGGCACAACCTTCCGTCCGATCCACTCGGAGTAGTAGTGCCGCACCGTCGGCGCGCCATCGCGTCCGTTCACCAAAGGCTTGCGACCCGTCGCGATGAGGAACTCCGAAGCGCGATTGCCGTGAGGAAACCATTTCAGATAGTCGAACTGCCCCGCACGGATCTCCGCGCCAATCAGTTCCGCCTGCCGCGAGACACGGTCGCGGTTCGCCGGGGTATCTTGCAGCGCCGTCGCCTCGGCGAAGCGGCTCGGCGACCCGTCCGGCATCTTCGCCCGGAAACGGAACCGCAGCACACCGCCCGGCGTCACTTCGACCGCGCAGGCTTGCCGTCTGACTTTTCTTTTCCGTCCCATCGTTTTCTGTCCTTGTAATGCGGCACACGATTCTCGTCGGGCGCAGCCTCTGGCACGCCGTCGTCGATGAACCGACAAACCTCGGTCCACTTGAAGACGGTGCGGCGACCCACGTGGACGTAGTGTTTGCCCTCGACGAAGATACCGCGCGAGATCATCGTGCGGATCGCCTGCTGGGTCCAAGGCGTCAGCTTCGCAAGCTCCGCGATCGATACATACGGCTTGGGAACTGCGGAATCCGCTGCAGCCCTGTTGCTGTCGTTGCTATCCGTGGGTGGCGCTTCCCCTCGCACAACCGATTTTCTCGCCGCCTTCTCCTTGTAAGATCGCGGCCACCAGGATGTCAGCTTGCCAGGCGGCTTGGTGGATCGCTGCTCGTTGTTTCGCTTTGCACGGCCTAAGACGGTCCGCAGTTCGACTAACGCGGCATTCTGATCATCACGGTCGTCTGAGCGTCGGTCAGCCATCTTTCCTATTCGCACGCGCGCATGCTCTTGCTCGCGCAAAATATCAAGGCCGAAACGATTCGCAAATGGCGCTGTTGCCGGCGACCAAGCAAAGCGCTCAAGGACAACCCGACTATCGGCGTGTCATTTCACCCGGCCGCGCGTGCCGCGCCGCGACCGCGCCTGCGTCGATGGCCCACGATCAAATTCGCGTTCAGCCTCCGCGATCAGCTCCGCCAGAGGAAGGTTTAGTCCCGCCGCGATCTTCTTTGCGGCCTCCAGCCCGGGCGAGCGCTTGCCGCGCTCCAGAAGCCCGACATAGGTCCGGTCGACTTCCGCTAATTCCGAGAGCGCTTCTTGCGACAATCCACGTTCAAGCCGCTTCTGGCGGAGGATGCGGCTGAAAATAGGGGAGAAACGTTTGCGCGATGAGGGTACCATCGCCCAGGGTTTCATCTGTCCCCGGACGATCGTCTACGGACAACTGTCCGGGGGCAATTGACTCTCTCGACGCGAATCGATACGAGTCCCGCCGTCCTAAGTTGATCGCACTCGGGGCTGCGGTGCCGATGCCCCGACAGGAGGGGAATCATGACGCGTCCGTCAACTCAGACCGGGTGGAAAGCAGTCCAGATCGCCACGGCGCTGTTTGTCAACATCGTTGCGATAGGGGCCTCACCGTCCGCCGCAGCGGCCTGCGGCGGCGACTGCGATCAAGGTGGCAGTGTCACCGTCGACGAGCTGATCAAAGGCGTCAATATCGCCCTTGGCTCCTCCGACGTTGCCAGTTGTCCGGTTTTCGATGCCGACAACAGTCTAACCGTCACCGTCGATGAACTGGTCGCCGCTGTGAACGACGCGTTGAACGGCTGCGTGGCTGGATTGACGCCCACGCCCACAGCGACGCCCACGGCGACACCCATGTCGGCTACCCCACAGCCGGTCGTGTGGGTACGACGTGGCCCCGAGATAGCTTATGACCAAGAGACCACCGTCGGCGCTCTGGCGCTTGGCCCTGATCACACGCTCTACGCCGCTATCCAACGTAGTCTATTCGCCCGAGGTGACAACCTGTTTCGGACGACAGACGCCGGCGACACCTGGACGTCGACGTTGCCAGGAGCTCTCGGCCCGATCACCGCGGTAGCGGCGGATCAAATAGTGGCAGGGGCAGCGTACGCCTCGCGGATCTCCGGCATCGGCGGTTACCTTCTGGGATCCGCCAATGCTGGAACGGAATGGACGCCTCGCCCGGGACTTCCTGGAATTGGGCAACTCGCAATCGATCCGGGCGACAGCGGGTTGTGGTCGATACCAAACACGCGCATGGGACTCTTCAAGAGTGTTGATGATGGTGAAACTTGGAACGAGAAACGCATCGCCCCAGCCGCGCCGACCGGGCATCAGATTGTTGACTCCATCATTTTTCATCCGACTGAAGAAAACACGCTGTACTGTGCCGGCACCTTCTACCTGCAGAATCCACCGAGGCGAAGCGCTGAAGCCCCGCGCGGCCTTGCGAAGAGCATCGATGGCGGAGAGCACTGGACGTTTCCTGCATCGGCGGGCCTGGAGCGGAGCACGTCTCTCGTGATCGATCCGAGTAATCCAAGCACGGTCTACGCGATCAACGGCGCCGGGGTCAGCAAGTCCTTTGATGGAGGCGAAACATGGACTCTCGTCGGCGAGCTGCAGGTTCGTGCGATCGTCCTCGACCCTACGTCTCCCCGGACCCTCTATGCTGCCGGCGCCCCAAACGTGCTTGCCGTCTACCGCTCAGTCGACGGAGGCGACCACTGGAGCGATATGAGCGACGGGTTGGTGTATGATTTCTTTGGTACGCAGCAGCCGACCTACGCGACGGGGCTTCTCCTGGATCCAGTCGACAAGGTTCTGTACGCCGCCACTCCTCAGGGTGTGTACTCAGCCCAAGTACCTTGAGTTACACCGAACGAGCATGCGCCGTTCAGACTCAGTTGAGGCAACTAGGGGAGTTCCCCAGCGGTTCCGGCGCACTTCAGGAGCCCGCGGATCTGTTCCGTCGAACCGACCGACGCCCAGACACTTTACTCGGCGACAGTTCGATAAGGAGGTTCCGATGTTGACGTTTGCTGCAACCCGACGCTCCAAGCTGTGCCTGCCGGGTACCTTACTCGGCGCTCTGATGATTCTTGGATCACCCAATCTTGCGGTAGCTCAAGGCGCCGACGTTGTCCGCGCCGCGGAAACGCTCCATGGGCTCCGGCACGTTGCCGTCGAAGTCCACCGGATTCGCACAGTTCGAGATTCCTGAGGAACCACTCGTGGCTATGATGACCAGGGCGCTGCGGTCAGAAGGAATCGAGGTGCTCCCGCCCGGTTCTTATCCGTCGCTCCGTCTGAACCTTATTCAACGCTGCTGCCTGGAAGTCACATGCAGCTCGCCGAGCGGTCTCCACCCGACGCAGCATGACGAATACCGGTCGGTCAACATCAGCCTGCACTTTCGGCAGCGGATGCAGCTTCCCGGTCAGGATGGGAGGTATGCAGGCGCCATCACGTGGGGCAACGAGGACATCCAGGCTCTTCGCCGGAACCAGCTGGATGAAGCGGTGAGTTTCACGCCCCCGTTGATCGAGAGCTTCATCAAGGCCTACAGATCCGTAAATTCTCGCCGCTGAAGCCGAGATAGTGCGAATGCCTGACACCGTCTCGCCATAGGCTGCGGAACTCCGCGCAGCCTATCGATTACCAGTCTTCCTCGTTCTCCCGCTTCCGGACGGGTCAGCTTTAACGCCAGCGTCGCCGGGCGCGCGCGCCTGTCAACGGCCGCCCGCACCAAGAGACCGTGTTGCCGTTCCCCTGACGGTGACAGCCGCGCTTCTCCGCCCGGCAAGTTTCGTGGCGTGCTGACCAAGCCGGAAACGACAGGAGAACGACATGACCGACTTTGACGAATTCACTGCCCGCTACAATCGGTACCGAAGCGCCCTCTCGCAAGCGTCCGAGACTAACAAGGCGACCGTCCTCGATGCGCTTGCCGCGGCCGGGATAACTACAGTCACTGTCCCCTTCGACGGCGAAGGGGACAGCGGCCAGCTTGGGGACCTATGCGCCCAAGCCCAAGACACGACCGTGGAGATCCCCGCCATAGAAATCACGATCCATGAAGTGGCGTGGAATACGGACGCCATCGCCACAACCGACGCAACGCTGCACGAAGCATTGGAAGCTCTTTGCTACAGCTACCTCGGCCACGAGCACGACGGATGGGAGAACAATGACGGCGCATACGGGGAGTTCGTCTTCGACGTCGTCAACCGCACCGTGACGCTCGATTTCTATGCCCGCTTCGTCGATTCCACAAACTTCACCTATCAATTCTGAAGGGCACGACGATGGCACATCCTTACCACCACGCGCTTTCCAGCGTGAAGAAGTGGGGCGGGGTTCCTGAGGACTACCTGCGCATCCACGCATGGTTCGACGAGTCCAAACGGATCACCGCAGACTTCCGGCACCGCGCCCTCCGCCACCATGCCGAGGGCATCTTCCTGGCGGAATCAATCTTCGGTCCGACAAGCACGATCTCCACCGGGCGCATCGTTCCCGTCCGGTGGATCGGCGAGCAGCACGTCCGCGAGGATCTCGGTTTCATCCCGTCCTTCGCCGATTGGGCGAAAGCCATCTGTCCAGAACCATGGATGGGACGCGCCGCGAAGCTCGAACCCGACGAGGCGGTGCATGTTCGCATCTGAACCCGCGCGACCATTAACGATTCAGAAACCAGTCCTCCTGTACAATCGGTGCATGCTCGACGAGGAGAAACACCGCGCCCAAGACGTTCACCGGGCCGCGATATCGGTTACGGAGAGGGATCGCGCACCGCCGACGCAGCGCCGATCACGGGGTTCGCCATGAGCGCAGCCGATGACCGGTACGACCGCCTGATCAACAATCTCTTGCTCGCCGCCGCCCAGGACGGGAACTATCACACAGTCCATGCCCTGCTCGTCGAGGGGGCCGACCCGCAAGGTAGCGGCAACGCTGCCCTCAAGGAGGCAGCGGCTCGTGGTTACGCACAGATCGTCGCGCTACTCCTCCACGCAGGTGCTGACGTTCATGCCGACAACGAAGCCCCGCTTCTCGGCGCCGCGCGCAGCGGCGATGCCGCCACGGTGAAGCTCCTGTTGGATGCTGGCGCTGATGCTTCGGTGCACGACTTCAAGCCGCTGCGTGATGCCCGAGAGCGTGGACACGAAGACGTCGCACGGTTGCTGCAACCACCGGCATCGACGCCCGCGGGTACAAGCCCGCTCGCCGAAGACCTCGCCGAGGCCCTCAGGAAGAGGGCCGCCCGGCAAAGGGCACACCCCGAAAATCCGTTGGACGGCCACGCGGACTTCGTTGCCGCGATCCGAAATCTTGAAGAAGCGCAGCGCGATCTCGAAAGCAATCTGGACGCTCTCAATGGCTCCGTCTTCGATCATTTCCGCGCCAAGGGAGAGCTGTTTCACGAGCCCGTCTTTGACAGCGCCAAGCGGCGCGCAAGCCCGCGGCGCCGTGAGGAGTTGCGCGAATTCCTGAAGGCCGACATGGACGCGCACCCGAAGGGACCGCCAGATCCCCAACCCTAACCGATCGTTCCTTCTGAACCTCTCCGCGACAAAGCGGTGATCGGCCGTTCGCCATCGCTCAAGGCTGGCGAGTTCTGGTCATTGCGCCAGGCTCGCCACGCCGCGTCACCACTGCGGCCGAACCTGCAAAATGCCTCCCTACCGATGGCGAGAAGGCGGAGGCTGGCCGGGGCGGCTTCGTCCGCGTCGGCTTCTTCCTTTTCCTGTTGCTCCCTAGCTCTGACCCATCGCACAGCGCGCCGGCCGGTCAACGGGCTGCCCGCTCCGTTCGCTTCGCTCCCGTGTTGCCCGTTCCCCTTCGGTGACCTTCCGGCTTTTCCGCCGTGCGGGTCGGCGCTTCATCGAGAGCAACAAGAGAAAGGAGAACCTCTCATGACACAGACAAAGACGAAAACCCCCGACCTGATCGCCTACCACGTCGCCAACGGCAAGAACGGCGGCAAGGGCTTCTTCACCCGCATCGGCGCGGCGTGGAAGACCGAATCCGGCAAGGGCTTCAACCTCCGCCTGGACCTCGTACCGGCGGACGGCGGGATGATCACCCTGCTGCCCTATGAGCCGAAGGCCGACGAGGCGGCCCGGTAACCGGCCCCTCACGGGAGGGCGCGCGCCCGCGGGCCCTCCCGCCTTCACATCGCCACTCAACACCGCAACGAAATGGAGATTCGCATGATTACATCAGAGATCCCTCTCACCGCCTACCGGACGGCCGTCGACCACATCCTCTACCGCCACTTCGGCGTCGACACATGGGAGGCGGGGATCAGCGCCGACGAGTTGGCACTCGCCCAGGAACAATCCGTCAGCCCCGAGAGCTTCGCCCTTGAGGCAGGCGACTGGCTGGCCGAATGTTACGAGAACTACGAAGCGCCCTGAGCCAGAACGCCGCCGCCCGGACCGCCCCAGCGGTCCGCGGTCGGCGCCATGAACGCGCGCCCCACCTTTGCGGACGACCGGAGGCCGCCGATACATCAGCTGTAGAACTGCGGTTGACCGCCTTCGTCGAGGCGGACGAGCTGGCCATCCAGAACGGCGTCCCGCGCGCACAATGCGGTTACGACCTCGACGCAGAGCGAGTCGCAAAACTTATTGACGAAACCGGGGCGCGAGATCAGGCGCACCGATCCCGCTTCGAGATATAGCAGCGTCCGGAAGCCGTCGTACTTCAGCTCGAAAGCCCACCCCGATCATGGAACGGCTCGCGGACCCGGCTCAAAAGGGAGGGGGGAAACGCGGTAGAGCCACCGGGGGGCAGCTCTCCACCGGCACGCTGCAAAGCGGGCCGGTGAATGCCAGCCGAAGGGCGGCAGGAAAGGACCGGCGACGGCCGAAAACGGCCAAGCCCGCCCCGAGGCCGAAGCCGGCGCGAAGCGCAGGCGGAAGGACCGAGGGGAAGATCCGGAGCACCGGCGACCGACAGAGTGGCGTAGCCGCGAAGGCGGTCGGCCCGGACATGGACGATAGGCCATGGCCGGACCACGGCTCGGACGCGATAGCGTCGGAGCCCCCCAGGCGCGGAAAGCGCCGCCGGTGATCCCGCCGTGCGGGATCGAATTTTGTGGCGGCGGGTACGGCGTTTGAGGTACAATGCTCGCAACAACAACCACGTTTGCTACAGCTCGGGAGGGATGGGTAGCGGGCGGACAGAGACTTCGCCTTACGAAGGCTCGCAAGATGTGCGCGGAGAGTCCGCGCAGCGCCCTTACAGGGCTCATCTTGACAAGGGGCCTCAGTCGCCGGCCCCGTTGTATCCCCAGGCTTGGCAGCGTTCCGTCGCTGCACCCCGGCCAGGGTTTTCCACCCTGAACCCGACCGCTGTTTCGCAGCGGCTTCGACCAGGGCGTTTCACGCCCGTGGACCCACGACCAGGCTTCCGCAGCCTGGACCGCGCCGTGGGTTTCGCCCCCCGGTCGACGACAGGGGCGTCGCCCCTTTGGACCCGCGCGCGAAAGGAGGAAGTAATGGCCGGCAGCGGCACCGACAAACGCCAGCGTCAGGAGACGCTTTCTGCCCGCTTCAACGGGCAGGAGGCCACTGCCGTTCGCACCAAAGCGGACCGGGCGGGGATTTCCGTGGCCTCCTTGATCCGTGCCGCTGTTCTCGGCCTTCCGTTGCCGGACGCGCGCGCCCCCCGCCGGCCCTCCGTCGACCTGCAGGCTGTCGCCCGTCTCCTCGGCCAGCTCGGGAAGATTGGGTCCAACATCAATCAGATCGCCAAGCACGCAAACGCCGGCCGCCTGCAGGAAAACGTCCTGGAGGTCGCATTGCGCGATCTAATGGAACTGCGCCTCGCCTGCCTGCAGGCCCTTGGACGCGAACCGGATCGAGATCACCCCGCCGATCCCCCCAACGGCGACGACGCTTCCGCGCAGAACTGAACGCCGTCTCACGTCCTCGGAACGCAACGCCGGGAAACCCGCCCGCCGCTTCGCAACTGCACCGTGTAAACCTCATTTTAACGCAACCTGTGTACGCTGATAGAAGCAGACGACAGTCATGAAACGGATGACCCAACAGCTTCCCGTGCCCGAGCACGGGATCGGCCCCCTGTTGCCCAATGAATGCGGACATGATCCGGGTCCGCCCGCACACACCCGTATTCATCGCGGCCCATGATCCCCAAAGGCAACCAGAGAGCGGGTGGCCGGCAGCTCGCCACCCACCTGATGAACCAATACGACAACGAGCGGGTCGAGATCGCCGAGATTCGCGGCGCCGTCGCACCAGATCTGCACGGCGCCTTTGCCGAATGGCGCGCCCAGGCGGGAGCTACCCGCTGCCGCAAATACCTCTACAGCCTCTCGCTGAATCCTGATCACCGGCAGGGGCCGTTCAGCCGGGAGCAGTATTACGACTTCATCGAACGCACGGAACAGAAGCTCGGACTCACCGACCAGGCGCGCGCGATTGTCTTCCACTCCAAATACGGGCGAGAGCACTGCCATGTCGTCTGGTCGCGCATCGACCTCGACAAGATGAAGGCGGTGCAGCTTTCCCACGACCACCAGAACCTCCGGACGATTGCCCAGGAATTCGCGCGCGACCATGGCATCCAGCTGCCGAAAGGCATGCAGAAAAATCGTGGCAAGGATCGCTACGCCAACCGCGACCAATGGGAAAATCTCACGGAACGTCAGCAATACGAGAGAACCGGAATAACCAAGGAAGAGCGCCAGCGCGACATCCGTGCCGCGTGGGATCAGAGTGACAATGCGGCATCTCTCGTTCGTGCCCTTGAGGAACGCGGCTATCTATTGGCCCGAGGCGATCAGCGCGGCTACGTCGTCGTCGATCGCGGCGGAGACATTCACAGCCTCAGCCGCCAACTCAAAGGGATCAAACGCAAGGAATTCAGCGAGCGTCTGAAAGACTACCCGCCTGAACGCCTACCGGACGGCGCCAAAGCGCAGGCGTTTATCCGTGAAAATCTCCAGCGCGGCCCTCGCAAGGAACGCACGGGGCCAACCCCTGACGAACGTCGCGCCCAACTGGTCGCCGCCCAGACGAAACGCCGCGAACCCCTGGACCGGCTACGCCGTGACACTGCACTGCGACATCAGCAGGAGAGGGATGCACTTCTTGCAGCGCAGCGCGTCCGCGACGCCGACGTCGCCGATGAGCGGTTACGCAACCAGCCCAAAGGGCTGCTGGCTTTTCTGGCCCGGATCACCGGAATCAAGGCATTCACCGACCACAGGAACCGGCGCCAGGACGAAGACCGCTCCAGGGAACACCAAAAGCAGTTGGAGGCTCTTCGACGTCGTCACGACCGCGAAGAACACGAGATCAAAAGGCGCTACCGCGCTCAATCTCTGGTCGACGCCCGCGAGCGGCATTCGCTAGAAACGCGCCTTCATCGCGAGGGCTATCTCCAGCGACTCGTCGAGGCGCAACGCGAACGTGCCGATGACTCAGACCGCTCTGATCGGGGCGGAGGAGGCGGGTCGCCACCGACATCCGTCATCGCCCCCGCGCCTGCGCTGCAGCAGCCCGGCATCAAAGGCCGTCTCGCGCGGCTCTTCCGTCGGAAAACCGGCCAAACAAAGATCGAAGCGAAGGAGAATGCCGCGGACCTGACGAAGCCGGGAAAGGCCGGTCCGGCTCCGCAGGCCATAACCTCGGAGCCCCATCAGCGGGCGGAGACGCGACAAGAACAGGCTCCCGAAACCGGCGGTCGTTCTCGCGTAGAATTGCGCGAGAACGCAGATGACGTAACTGGGCCACCAAGTCCCTCCTTCGATGACAAGGCGCTCGCCGCCGCATTGCGCGAGAGAGCTGAGCGCAAAGGCAAAGAGCCGCGTTCGAGAACGGACGAGCCGCAGATCAGCGCGAGCGACGCCTTCGCCGAAGCGCTCCGTCGGCGCGCCGAGCGCAAACGCGAACAGCGTGACCCAGACATCTCCAAGGGCCGACGTGGCCGCAGCCGCGACCCGGATCGCGATCGTTAACGCATGATTTACAGTAGGTTCCCGTTCATTCTAGCGTCGATATGTGCCCCTTCCAGTGAACCCCATTTCCGGGAGGGGCATCCGCACCTCGACCGGAGTGGAACCAAGGCGTGATGTTAACGCGGTCTTCAGAAATGACATGTACACTGGGTTTATCCCTGGTTGTTCACAAACAACCGACCCCTCCCGGACGCCTTTCCCGGGAGGGGCTTTTGTTTTAGACGAGCTAAACCGCTCCGCAGCCCTGCGCAGCTACGGAGCGGGCTCGTCTAAGGGACGGCTGCCTGGCGCTGACGCACCATGGCGCGGCTGATGTTCTCCAGCGAAGCCAACCCGTTGCGACGCTCGGCGCTGCCGCGCTCCGTTTGCGCCACTGTCTTGGTAACGCTGCCAAACAGCGCACGCAGCTCGCTCTCGTTGCGCCCGGTGAGTTCAATGTTCGTAATGAGACGCATGTCTTCCTCCTCTTTGTCCAAGACCCCGACCGTCGGGGCCTTTCGCCTTTGCGGAGCGCACCGGCAAGAGAAGGGCCGCATCCCCCAGAGGGACCGAAACGCCAGAGGAGGAGCTTTACGCTTGCGGCCACCGCTCTCGATGCCGGGGCACAACCCGCATCTTCAAAGGCCATGACCGGTGATTGGACAGAATGAGGAGATGACAGAAGACTCCTTCGAATGAACGTGCTGGACGAAGCGGAGCGGCCCGTGCGACACTTCGTAATGGCACCGCGGAAGCGCATCCCAACACCAAGGAAGCAACGGGCGATCAAAGGTCTGCGCGTTCAGCTCAAGGGACTCCGCACGACGCGCGAACTGCGCGCCATGCTCCATGAGGCAGTTGACCGCCTCGAAGCGCAGGGCATCACGGTTGTCCGCGGCTCGAACCTTTACATCACACCGGCCGACACCAAGGGCAATCCCCTGAATCGACTCAGTGGTGGCGCGCCCCTCGAAGACATAATCATCGCAGGGCCATACCGGAGCGCCGCCGATGAGCACGGGCTATGAAACTTCCAGCGCTTCCTCCGCAGGATCAGGAACCCACAGCCGATCTCCGCC
>Ga0187892_10005861_pt1 | contig 18839 bp, 12 predicted proteins | sample MA1701073metaG_FD_139345 | JGI IMG/M metagenome (GOLD analysis project Ga0187892, IMG submission 139345) | Bio-ooze microbial communities from a basaltic lava cave in the Kipuka Kanohina Cave System on the Island of Hawaii, USA - MA170107-3 metaG ...
CCGGGCTAGCGCTCGCGCAGGGCCCCTCGATACGGCCGCTGAGAAGACGCGGCCTACTCGGGGCGAACGGAAATAGCTACTGGGTTACGTCAATCGCTAGCGATGATCACTCGCATTTCAGCTCATGGTCCAACAACCACAAGTACAGGCACCGTCGTTACTAGCGATTCTGCCGTTACAGTCCGCTAGTCGATCTCGCGGCCGCGAGTCTCCGGTAGTGTCCAAATGACAATCGCGGCGGCAAGCGAGAACCCGGCCGCGAGCGCGATGCCGCCGGCGAGCCCGGCCGCGCGCGCCACGACGCTGATGATCAACGGCGTGAAGAACTGTACACCGCGCGCGCTGTTGAAGATCGAGCCGACGGCGGTGTTGCGCACGGCCGTCGGAAAAAGCTCGGAAAAGAATGGACCGAACATCGACCAGGTACCCGTGCCGAAGCCGACCAGAAGCATGAACACCAGAATGAGTGCCGGCTGGCCCTCGATCAGTGGCCAGAAGACGGTGATCATCAGCAACCCCGCGGCCATGATGGTGGCGAAGGCGGTGAACGCGGGCTTGCGCCCGAAGCGGTCCGCGAACCAACCGAAGCTGCCGTAACCGACCAGCTCGCCGGTGACGATCACCAGAACCCAGAGACCCGAATGGACGACGCTCAGATTTCGTTCCGTCGTCAGGTACCCGGGAAGCCAGGAGTACGTGAACCAATAGCCGGACATGTTCAGCGCGGTGAGCAGGAAACAGAGACCCGCAAGACGCCGAAGCGGCTGCCGCAACAGCGGAGCGAAGCCGGCGCCCTTGAATCCGCTCCGCCGATGTTCCTCCCACACATCCGACTCGGGCATGTGCCTGCGGATCAGGATCACGATCAGCGCCGGCAGCGCCGAGACCATGAACGTCGCCCGCCAACCGAATTGCGGCGCGAACCACGTGCCCATGATCGCCGCCAGACCGACTCCGAGCGGCGCGCCCGTCTGCATCAAAGCGCCGTAGTGGCCGCGATGCTTGGCCGGGAAAGTCTCGCTGACCATCGTATGGCCCGTCGCCCACTCGCCGCCCACGCCAACCGCTGTGATCATGCGCGCCAGCAGCAGCGACCACATGCCGTCGGCCAACCCGGAAAGGAAGGTGCCGGCGGAATACATGATGATGGTCCATTGCAAAACCGCCTTGCGGCCGTAGAGGTCGGCGAGGCGCCCAAAGGCGATGCCGCCAAGAGCGGTGAAACCTAGAGAAACGCCCAAGACCAACGCCGATTGATCGCGATCGAACCCGAGCTCGTTGGCGATCGGCAGGAGCAAGAACGAGTAGAGCAGCAGATCGTAGAAATCGAACAGCCACCCGGCCCAACTGAGACCGAGGATGGCGTAGTGGTCGCGCCCAGGCTTGTCAGCCTGGTTGAGACGGACCGCCGAATTCACTGTACCCCTCCCAGCCCAAGGCTAGGCAGCGGATTCCTAGTTCGGCCAATAGATGTACTCATCGTCCTCGCTCTCGGGCTCGGCGAGGGTCTTGTCGATCGACACCGGGAGCTCGGCCAGCGACGGCCACGCGGGGGAAAGCAAGCCGATATTTTGGAAGGTCAGCAGCGTCTCCAACTCGCCGACCTTGTTGATACGTTGGCCCGCCAGGTTGTGCTGCTCGGTCGGATCCTCGGCGATATGAAACAACCACTTCTTCGGTGGCCGCTCCGCCACCTGCAATTTCCACCCGTCGGCCAGCACGACCTGGTAGTGCCCGCTACGCCAAAAGAGGTTGCGGTGCGGAACACCGGGCGCACCATTGACGAACGGAACCAAGTCGACGCCGTCCATCTTACGATCCGACGGCAAGCTCGCGCCGGCGGCAGCCGCGGCGGTTGCGTAGATGTCGAAGTGATGCACCGGCTGCATGTACGATGTGCGCGGGCCGACGCGCGCCGGCCACTTGATGAAGAACGGGACGTGGATGCCGCCTTCGAAGAAGGTGATCTTCCAGCCGCGAAACGGATCGTTGATGCCGTCGAGGCCGAGGTAACCGGCGCCTCCATTATCCGAAGTGAAGATCACCATTGTATTCTGTTCGAGACCATTGGCCCGCAGCGCTTCCAGCACCTGGCCGACGCCGCGGTCCAGGGCGCGGATCATCGCGGCGTAGACGCGCAGTCGCGGGTCCTCGATGTGAGCGAGCGCATCGTAGTCCGGCTTCCACGCCTGCAACGGCGTGTGTGGCGCCCAGTGTGCCAGATAGAGGAAGAACGGACGGTTGCGGTTGGCTTGGATCACCTTGACCGCTTCCTCGCTGTAGTAGTTCGTCAGATAGCCGCGCGGCTCGAAACGCGGGCTGCCATTGAAACTGGCCGCGTACTTCATCGTCGGCCATAAGAAGTTGTCGATCGGATCGAATTCCTGGTGCGAGTTGACGACATCCGGATCATCGTCGGGAAGGTACTTGCCACTAGCCAGCACCAGGCTTTCATCGAAGCCGTGCTCGTGCGCCGCCATGCCGTCGACGTCGCCGAGATGCCACTTACCGATGTGCACGGTATGGTATCCTACCCCACGCAGCAGCTCGGCGAGCGTAATCTCGGTCGGCGGCATGCCCATGCGCTGGAACTCCATTTCTTCGCCGCGCTCAGGGAACGTATGCGGGGGGCGCAAGATTCCCGGGCGCGAGTAGAAGCGGCTGACCAGGTACCCCATGCCTTTCGGTGTCGGCGTGAACTCGAAACCGAAGCGCGTCGGGTAACGCCCGGACATGATGGCGGCGCGCGAGGGCGCACACGTGCCGCTGCCGGAATAGCCTGACATGAAGCGGACACCGTCGTTGGCGATCGAGTCGATGTTCGGCGTCGGCATGCGGCCGCCGGCAACGCCGCCGCCCGCAAATGTCAGATCATTCCAGCCGAGATCGTCGGCCACGATGACGATGATGTTCGGCGGACGCTGGTCCGGCGGTCGTTCCGCCGTCGCCGGACCCTGGCTCCAATCGATCTGCTGATTTAGACCGGTCGGGTGCCTGATGCCGTCGAGGATCCCCGGCAAGCGCAACAGGATCTGGTCGAACGACAACCACACGAGCAAACCGATGCCGGCGAGGACGGCAGCCAGTTGTTTGAGTCGCCTCATGTCGACTCAGGATGCGGACCACAACGCGTCGCAGCCGGTCCCGCGCAAGATGGAATCGACCTTGATGCGCTCTGAGCGATCGAGCCCGGCGTAGTCGGCACGCAGCCATGCGAGACACTTACCCTGATACGGGAACGGCTTTTGTACCCACGCCGCGCCATCGATCTCGCACTCGACGCGTTCGGCTGCCTGCGCCAGCGCCGCATCGTTGGCCAGCAGGAACGGGACGTAGACGCGGCCGATCTCGGTGAGCAATGTCCGCAGGGTCGCCGGAACAGCAGTGGCGGACAACCATTCTGTATCACTCGGTTCGAGGCCGGAAAGATCGTCCATGACATCGACCCAGGCGACGACGCGCGGAGCGAGCGCCAGGGCCACGTCTCGTGCTGTCGGATCGAAGCCCGCCAGCTGCGTCAGCTGGCCATAGAGACCGAAATCACATGCGCCCGGGCGGCCGCCCATGACGAAACGCGACCCCGCCAGATGTGCGTCGAGCAGTGCGAGCAGCCGGCGATAGCTTGCCTCGATCGTCTTCGCGGTCGTCGGATTGGAGCCGACAACCCCCAGCCGACCGATCTGGCGCTCGGCAAAAATCTTGCCGAGGTCTTTGGCTTGCTGGTCGTCGATGTCGGTGCGCGACCAGCGTGGCAGGATCGCCGCCGCCTGGTCGATATCCGGTTGGTACGCCCAGCGGTAGTGAAACATCGCCTTCGTCAACCACTCATCGCCGTAGTCCTCGACCAGCTCGTCGATGAAGGCCATCGCCGGATCGGGTGGGACAACGCTTCGCCCGGCGTAGAGCTGTTCGAGCTGGCGGATGAGTGGCGTCGAATCGATGTGAGCTTCGGCCTCACCATTCGGCGCTGACAAGATCAACTGCGGTAGAAGCGAGACGCGCGCCCGTGGCAGGTCGCGGCTCTCCGGCGAGCCGTGCAGGACCCAGGCATGTGGAATGCGCCGGTAGCGCAGCACCGCACGCAGCTTGCGACTGTACGGCGAGCCGGGAACGCCGACGATACGCAACAGAGTGCTCGCAGTGTCCATGGATCGAGGTCATCTATGGCACGCAACCAGGACGGAATGCGAGACAGTACGGGCCAAGCGATTCGTTTGTGTGGAGCAAGCCGCGTGATAATAAGCCCCGTTCTCATGTCCACGACACCGAACCAATCCCCGGCGCTCCACCTCCGCATCATCGGCGATTGCCCGGTCGTCCTTTGGGGATTGTCGTCGGCGGAACGCTTGCATCGGCAGATACGCAGCACCGGAACGGTAATCGCTGCCGCCGACTCGGCTCTGCAACCGAAAGATACGGTGCTGCTGTTGCGTCGCGACTACGTCTACGACCAGCGCATCATCCGCAATCTCATCGCCGAACGAGGCGTCGTGCTGCAAGGTCCGGAGGGAGAGGTGTCGCGAGCCGTCGCCGGCCACGTCGAGGCGCGTTTTGCGCCGTTCGTAGAGCGGCTGTTGTCGTCGCCGGTACCCGATCCAATCGAGCCAATGCCGCTGCAGGTCACGACAGTCGACGCGATTGCCGACCCCTACATCGCCGAGCTGTTGAAATACGAGACCGCTCTGCTGCTTCCGCTGCAAGCCGAGCGACGGGCGGAGATTGAACAGCGTCTCTTCAACGGCTCGTACAAGGGAGTGACGGATGTGATCACCAAGTATGTCTGGCCGAAGCCGGCGTTCTGGGTGACTCATCTGTGCGTCGGCGCCGGCATCCGGCCGAACCACGTCACTTCAACGAGCGTCGCGCTCGCGTGCATTACAGCCGCTCTATTCGCGACCGGATGGCTGGCCAGTGGCCTCGTCGTCGCTTGGCTCATGACGTTCCTCGACACCGTCGACGGCAAGTTGGCGCGCGTGACGGTTGATTCCAGCGACCTCGGGCACTTTATGGATAAGATCCTCGACATCGTCCATCCGCCGATCTGGTATCTGGCATGGGGCCTTGGGCTCTCGGCGTCGGGGACGCCGCTGCCGTTCCAGGAGTTCACGCGGCTGGCGACCATCGTCGTCGGCGGCTACATCGTCGGTCGGCTCGCCGAAGTGTTGTTCCGCCGTGTCGTCGGTGGCTTTTCGATGTTCAGCTGGCGTCGCTTCGACTCTCGCTTTCGCCTGGTATTAGCACGGCGCAACCCGTGCCTGATTATTCTCACCGCTTCGCTGTTGCTCGGCCGTCCGGATATCGGGTTATTCGCCGTCGCCGCATGGACGGTCGTCTCCGGTGCGGTTCTGGTCGTGCGAGTCCTGCAAGCGGCGTGCGCGCGAATCACGACCGGACCGCTGCACGCCTGGTTGCGATCGGCGTAGGGAACGCCTGGTGCGGCTGTGTAGGGAACGGCCTCCGTGCCGTTCCAGTGCATTCCGCCCAGGCACTGGAACGCATCTACGACCGGCTACGGATTGGCAAGCCCTATTACCCGGATCGATCAGATCTTGATGCGTCGCCATTCGCCGCGCCGGAAGCGCCGCAGCAACACGAGGCCTAGGACCCCAAGGTAGAGTACACCGCCCATCCAGGCACCCTCGACGCCGCCGTCGAGAAGCTGTCCGAACAGGAACGCCGAAGGCAGAAACAGTCCCCATGCCAGCGACGCCTGCACGACGAACGGCCAGCGTGTGTCACCCGCACCACGCAGCGAGCCGCTGGTCACGACGCCAATGGCATCACACGTCTGGAACAATGCACCGATCACCAGCAAACGGCTTCCCAAGCTCAACACACCGGCATCCTCGGTGAAAATTCGCAGCATGGTTTCCGGAAAGGTCAGGAAGAGGATGCTGACGCCGACCGCGATGCTGACACCGATGCCGAGCGCGTTCGCGTGGCTGCGTTCAGCGGCGGCAAAATCACCCATGCCACGGTAGCGGCCGATGAGCGTCGTTGCCGCCACAGAGACCGCCATCACCTGCATGAATGACATGTGCTGCAGCACGAGCATCGCCTGACTCGACGCCATCTCGATATCGCCCATACGCGCCACCAGGTTGGCGAAAATGGCGAACGACAGCATTTCCAGCATCCACTGCCCGCCGATCGGCGCGCTGGTGCGCGCGTAGCGACGCAACGCTGCGGTTTCGAAGGCTGGCCGCGACGTGTCGAACTCGCCGTCCACTCGTGGCCGGCGCAATGCAATGACGAGCACGGCGAAGTAGACCCATTCCGCGATTGCTGTCGCTACGCCGGCGCCGGCGATTCCCCAGTTCGGCAGCCCGAAAGAGCCGAAGATCAGACCGTAGCCGAAAATGAAATTGACGATATTCGCCAGAACCATCGCGTACAGCGGCGTGCGGGTATCACCGATGCCGCGGAAGAAGGCAGCAATCGCCATCGCCGCAACCAGGCCGGGGATGCCGAAGGCACGGCTACGAACGTACGCAGCGGCAAGCCGCTGCACTTCCGGCGACGGCCCCATGAGACGAAACAAGGGCTCGGCCAGAGCGGCGAACAGAGCGATGCAAACGCAGGCAGCCGGAACCACGGCGAAGATCCCATGCCACGCCCAGGCACCGCAGGTCCGGTTCTCTCCCGCCCCATGCCCCTGCGAGACGAATGTCTGCACACCCGAAGCCGCGCCGACAAAGAAGCACGCCGCCGTCCAGTACCAGATCAGCGCATAGCCGACGGCGGCGAGATGCGTCGCTCCCAGCCGCCCGACCATCGCCGAATCGACGGTGTGCATCAGCGTCGCCGACATGTTGGTGACGATCACCGGCGAGGCCAGTGCGACGACCTCGCGCAAACCGCCGCGTGTGCGCTCCGGCAGGAGCCGGGCTCGAGTTTCCAGTTCGATTGCCATTCTTGTCGCCGCCAGAGCGAAGGTGGCTGACCTTACGACACTTCGTCGCGCGACTCCACGATGGAGTTGCTACGAGCGTGGAGCGCTGGCGCTACCGGCGTGCGGCGCTGACCACGGCTTCAACCGCCTGGTCGAGGCTGAGCATGTCGGTGTTGACGACGATGTCGTAGTGCGTCGGCTCTTCCTCGCGGACTTCGTAGAATGATTTGAAGTAATCGCGCCGGCTCTTGTCGGAGTCCTTGATCTCAGCAGCGGCTTGTTCGACGCTCAGCTTGCGCGCCTCGGCCAGACGCTTGGCCCGCACTTCCGGCGAAGCTGTCACGAGCACGCGCAGGACACCGTCTTCGCCCGCCAGCGCCATGGCGGCTGCGTGAGCGACGATGACGACGTTGCCCTGACGCGCCGTCTCGCCGACCACTTCGCGAATGAGCTGTCGATAGTGCTCGGTGCCGCGCAGGGTCGCACCGCCGCTAAGCTCCAGACCGGTCGAGAACGCCACCGGGTGCATTAGCCCGGGAGATACCGCCATCACCTCCGGCGCCGGAGCGACGGCCAGCGACTCGAGCAGGCGGTCGATGAACGACTGCCGTTTCTCCGCGTCCTTCACCAGCTGGACATCGACTTTGTCCTTCTCAGCCGCCTTGGCGACGATCTCCTCGTCGACGTATCGAAACCCCATGCGTTGCGACAACGTGCGGGCGACTTCCTCACCCCCCGCAGCCAACGTACGCGAAACACAGATCACTCTTATCTTCATGACCGCACCTTTTCGGGGTTTGGGGTTCAGGGTTCGGGGTTCATTTGAGTTTCCGCCTCCTTGAAGCACGAAGCGGGCGGCGGTCGCAATGTGAAGAGCCTGTTGGGGTCGTGGATCAAACTGAGGCACTACCGCCTGTTGCCCGACGACGCCACGGTGGTAGAGTTGCCGCGTTTGTCGAATCCCCGAACCCGGGGAAAAAGGAGTCGCCGATGGCCACTGCCAATCCCGTCGTGGAAGAGCTTCCGTTCTATCTGCAAGGAAACTTCGCCCCTGTTTCGCACGAGGTCACTTCGTTCGACCTCGAAGTCGAAGGCGCCATTCCGCCGCACCTGCGCGGTCTGTACTTGCGCAACGGACCGAACCCCAAGAAAGACGACGGTCACTGGTTCCTCGGCGACGGTATGATCCATGGCGTTCGTCTCGAAGACGGCAAGGCGAAGTGGTATCGCAACCGCTGGGTACGCACCCGCGCGCTGCTCGAAGGCAAACCGTTCGTCGACGAGAACGGCAACGTCGACCTGACCATCGCCAAGGCCAACACCAGCGTCGTCGGTCACGCCGGCCGCATCTTCGCACTCGTCGAGAGTTCCTTCCCGACCGAGCTCACTCCCGAGCTCGAGACCATCGGAACCTGCGACTTCGACGGACGCCTGAAGTCCGCGATGACAGCCCACCCGAAACGCTGTCCGCTGACCGGAGAGCTCCACTTCTTCGGCTACTCTTTCTTCTATCCGTTCCTGACGTACAACCGGCTCGATCGACAAGGGAAACTGGTGCAGAGCGAAGTGATCGAAGTGAAGGGCCCGACGATGATCCATGATTTCGCGATCACCGAAAACAACATCATCTTCATGGACCTGCCGATCGTCTTCAATCTGGAGAAGGCGATGTCCGGCGGCATGCCGTACGAGTGGAACGACGACTACGGTGCGCGTCTCGGCGTCATGCCGCGCGGCGGCGGCAACGCCGATGCGCGTTGGTTCGAGATCGAGCCTTGCTACGTCTTTCACCCGTTCAACGCCTTCGAACGCGACGGCAAGATCATCATCGACGTGGCGCGCTATCCCGAGCTATGGCGCGGGGGATCGGACAAGTTCGCCGCCGCCTACGCTCACCGCTGGAGCATCGATCCGGCAGCCGGGCGCGTCGGTGAAGAACGGCTGGACGATCGTGCCGTGGAGTTTCCACGCGTCGACGATCGCCGCAACGGTCTACGCCACCGCTACGGCTACGCCGTCGCCAATCACGTTGGTGTCAGCGAGAAGGCGCAGGAGCTCGTCAAGTACGACCTCGAAAAGGGAACCGCGGAAACGCACGTCTTCCCGCACGGCCAAGCACCGGGCGAGGGCGTCTTCGCACCTGGCGGTGACACCAGCAGCGAGGATGAAGGGTTCGTCATCGCCTACGTCTACGACGAGACCCGCAACAGCAGCGACCTCGTCATACTCGACGCTCACGAGTTCTCACGGCCGCCGCTCGCAACCGTTCACCTGCCGCAGCGCGTCCCGTTCGGTTTTCACGGGAATTGGATCGCAGATGCGTGAAGCGCCGTTGGTGAAGCGTGAAGCGTACGATTTCTGACGATGCCCGGCGCTTCTGCCTGCATGTCGCACGTTTCACGCTTCACGTTTCACGCCTCACGTTCCGCCTAATGGCTGCAACCGCCCTCGACAAGCACGCACTCTTCGGAGGCCTCCAACCTGCGGAGCTCGATCTCCTGCGCTCGCTGATGAAGGAGGAGCGCTTTTCCGCCGCCACGGACATCGTCAAAGAAGGTGATCTCGGCGACCGGCTCTACTTCGTCGTCGAAGGCTCGGTGGAGGTGGTCAAAGCCTGCCCCGATGACGAAGAAGCTTCCGGTCGGCTGGCGGTGCTGCACGCCGGCGACACTTTCGGTGAGATGGAGCTCATCGATATCCAACGACGTTCGGCGACCGTGCGGGCACTGGAAGAGGTCGTCGCTCTGACTCTGTCGAATCGCGATCTCTATCGAGTGTCGCAGGAGAATTTGCACACTTTCGCGATGCTGGTGATGAACATCGCGCGAGAGATCAGTCGGAGGTTGCGTAAAACGAATGTGGTGGTCGCGAGCGCGTTGTTCGCGCGTGAGTAGATACGACCTCGCCGTCCGGTGATCGAGATGCAGGCGGCGCGCTCAGCCGCGGGCGAGATGCTCCACAATGTATGGATACACGTCTTTGGCGGCGTTCGCGCCAAAGATGCAATCGATGTGGCCGTAGTTGGGAATCACGTGGCGCCAGTAGTGCGATGGACCGTTCACCGCGCGCAACGCTTCGTACGACCTTTGCGTGCTTTCCGGTAGGAAGCACGCGTTCTCGGCTCCATGGATGAACGCAAGTGGAATGTTCATGCGGTCGAGATGCGGCATGTAGGTGTCGTTGCCGGCGGCGTCGACGACGGTTCCGGCGCGCACCATCTTCCCGAGGTGATCGAGAGCCCGAACGTTGGCGATGCCGAACATCTCGTGCAGCGTGTTGTGCGTCAGCGTGTTGAGTCGTTCGTGCTCGTACAGCAGAGCGTAGATGAATGTGATGCGATGACAGACGGGGCTGGCGCAGGCTTCGCCCTTCTCCACGGGATACGCGCGCAGCGCGTTGTCGAGAAGACGGCTCTGCCAATCCGCGTGGGCGTCGGTGTATGCCGTCAACGAGCTCACGCCGAGGCTCTCGATGACAGACGACAAGTGCAGGCCGGCTTTAATCTTCGTCGTCGTCGGTGTCACCACGTGTGGTCCGATCTGCGAGCACACCGCCGAACGCACGCCCTTGAGCCCGGCGAGCATCGCCATGACGAACGTCGTCGCACCGAAGCAATGGGCCACCACTTGCACACTGGCGGCGCCGGTAAGCTGGCGGACAGCTTCGACGGCGGCCGGATAGTCGCGGGTGGCGATGTCGTCGGCACTGAACTGTCCGAGCGAAGCCGGCAGCTCGATGCTGGCGCGGTAGTCGAGCAACCACACGTCGTAGCCGTGTGCCACCAGATACTCCAACAGGTTGGTATCGATCGTATCGGTCGAGAAGATCAGGCTCGATACACCGAGGCCGTGCGAGAGGATCACCGGACCCTTGCTGCCACCCTGATAGCGCGTGAGACGCAAGCCGACACCGTCGGCAGTCGTGACCGAATGCATGCTCGGCGCCGGGACACGCAAGCTGCGCTTCTTGCGCGGCGGGGCCGTCGGATCAAAGACGCTCGGCCGTGCGAAGACACCGCCATACGTGTCGACTAGCGCTCCGGCAAACACGCGACCGAAGGCCGCCACGGCAGCCAGGCGCTCGGCGGCGTTGTCCGCGTTGGTTGCTTTCATCGTCGTCAACTGTCGGCGGAAGTCGTCCGGCGCGATCTTCAAGATTCCTTTGCCAACCAGCGCACCGCTCTCGTCATCGCCGGCGTACACATCGACGTACAGCGTCGTCGTGTCGGACCACACTTCGAGCTTCTGGTCGTCACGGATGACCTTGAATCCGGTGAAGAAGAACCGTCGTCCGTCGCTCGCCGTCAGACGCATGCGATAGCGCATGTTACGCGTGCCGGCGTGCTCCGGATCGTCGGAGAAGAGATGGAACACTCCCTTGGTGACCGCCAGCGGTTGGGGCGATAGCTCCGGAGCCTCGACGGTACCGACCATTCGCGCTTCGTGATTTGGGTCGGCGAGCATCTTGTCCAGCTTTTCGGAGCTGATCGTGAGGACAAAACGGAGCGTCGACTTGTCGGCTGCGCCACGCGCGGCAGCCGCTTCGTAGTCGCTTTTCACCTTCGTCGAGAAGCCGCCGCTCATCGTCTCGGTGAATTCGATGCCGACAGCCTTGGTTGCCGCCGGCGCGGCCGGCGCTGAGGGCAGACGATAGTCGATCGTCCAACCGCGATCCGCCGCCAGCAGCGCACAGCACCGCTCGGTGACTGCGGAGATCGTCAGCAGCGGATTGACGCCGAGTGAGCGCGGCATGACTGCACCGTCACTGACGTAGAGCCCCGAATGCACCGCCGCGCCGCTGGTGCCGGAGAACACCTGACCCTTGTGATCGACGACACCGTTCTCGGTGCGTTCCGCCATGACGCAGCCACCCAACGGGTGGACGGTAATCAGATTGTGACTCTCCAGCTTGCTCCAAGCTGGATTGGGAACGAAGGTACCGCCGAGCGCTTTGGTCGCACCCAGCAAGCGCTCGTTCACGCGTTGGAAAATCGGTTGTGCGCCAACCCCCGGCCAGTCGATGCGCAAGCGATCGCCTTGCAGCCGCATGCGACCGCCGGAGTCGTCGTGGGTCATGACCAGATATGTCTGCGTGTTGCGCACCGCGCCCCTGTAGGGCCCGCGCAGCAAACTGTCGAGCTCGCGCGCCTTCTCGGAAACGAGATCGCCACTGTCGGTGTCGCTTCCGACCGCGGTCGATGCAGTCGCCATGGCCGCGGGAACGAAGGTCGCCAGACCTCCCGGCATCGAGCCTTCCTCGATCACCATTCCGGCCGTCGGATCACTTTCCTGCCGCGCGTCGATCACGCTGGTGATGCACGGTCCGACCGGGTCGTTCCTGACGCGCTCGCCGAAACCAACGCCGTTGATGACTTCGTCCGTGTTGTAGCCGAAGCCGAGCACATCGCCGTTGCCGGTGAAGCGTTCGCCGAGACGCGGCGACAGCGTCAATCCGGCGGCGCGCGAGCGCAGCAGAATCTCGGTCGATCCCAGTGTCCCCGCGGATAGAATGACGACATCGGCACTGACGAAGAGATCGGGAGCGTCGAACTTGTCGCGGCCGCTGCCGACATTCTCGAAATGGACGAGCCAACGTCCGTTGGCCCGTTCGATACGTCGCACGCTCACCTGCGTATAGATCTCGGCGCCGTGATTCACGGCGTCGGGCAGATAGTTCATCAGGACCGTGTTCTTCGAGCCGTGGTTGCACCCTGAGACGCAGTCGCCGCACATGTTGCAGGCCGGTTGTTCGACGCCGACGTGATTGATGTGGGTTTCGAAGGTCACGTTGATCGGCGTGCGCTTGAACGGCAGCTTCAGCGCAGCCGCTGATTTCTGATGTGCCTCGAGCTTGCGCAGAGTGATGTTGGCCGGCAACGTTGCCGGCTTGAGCATCTCTTCGGCGCGTTGGAAGCCGTCGTTCAGGCGCGTCGACACGTCGGCGCGCAAAGCTGGCGGCCAGCACGGATCGTCGAACAAACGAGGATCCGGGCGCAGGGAGACATTGGCATTGACCAACGAAGTACCGCCGAGACCGCAACCGAGGAAGACGTTGATGTCCTTGTTCAGGCGAAAATCGTACAAGCCGGTTCGATCGCCGATGTGTTTCTCGGGCAGATCGACTTGCATCTCTGCCAGCGCTTCCGTGTCGGTGTCGGGGAATTCCCCGGGCACCAACTCCTTGCCGCGCTCCAACAAGCAAACCGATTGATTTGCGCGCGCCATGCGCGACGCCGCGATTGCGCCGCCGTAGCCCGAGCCGACGACGACGACCGTGTAGTGGTCTTTGATGTTCTCAAGCAGTGAAGACAGGCGGCGCATGGCGGTCCCCCTTCATCGTTCTGTTGCGCGTCCGGAAACGTGTCTCGTTTCCAGCACGCGTCGTGCCAATGGACTTCAAAGTCAAGCGCTCCAATCCGTCGGACGCCGCTGTCCAATCCATTGGACACGCTGACGATCGGTTTCAATCGAAGTGGACATGGGCGCTCGTCGCACAAGCCCCAGATAAGATCTTGCTCATGATATCGCCCCTTCCAGGGCTGCCCCCCTGCATGTCGCGAATGATCAGTATCCGGCCGACGTGACAATCCCCTGCGCCACGATCACCGGGCGGCCGCAAAACTCGCTTTCGGTCATTGCCTTAGCGAGCATCGCGTCCTGGGTCGCCGCCAGCGTTCTGCGGCCGTCGGGCAAATCGCACACCGCCACGCCGCGGCTCGCCGTATTGCCGTCGTAAAGCACCGTGTACGACGCGACCACCGCAGGCCCATCGTAGTTGGGAATCACTTCGACCGTAGGCATTGCCGCCGCGACTTCGGCGCTGACATCGGCGAAGCGGTAGGGCACTGTCGGCGGCTGTGTCGACCAGAGACTCACCCCTTGCTTCGTCAGCATGCCGCTGACGGCGGTCAGCATGCCGGAACTACGGCGTTCGGCGCGCAGCACCGCAGCCATGCGCACGGCGGCCTGCAGGACGAAGTTGTTGAGCGGGCCGCCGGCGAACGGCATGCCGCCGGTGAGAGTGAGTCGACGCTCGGATGGAATTTTCATCTCGCGCGCCTGAATGCGGACCGCAGCCGGGAAACAGCTGTACAGCTCGAGATGCTCGATATCACGTATGCTCTTGCCGGCGATGTCGAGTGCCTTCTCGCCAGCGAGGCGAAAGCCGTCGGAGCGGTGCATCTCGCGGCGCTCGCTCAACGGCACCATGTGATTCGATTCGGTGACGGCGAGCGGAAACACCCACTTCTCTTGCGGGATGCCGGCGGCGCGCGCCGCGTCGACCGAGCACAGGATGAGACCGGCGGCCTGATCGACGTTCCATTGCGAGTTGTGCAGCTTGGTATAAGGGAATGCCAGCATGCGGTTGCCGCCGGCGCTGCCGGCGATGTCGTCGGCGCTCAGCCCGTCGCGGTTCCAGGCGGTCGGATTGTCGGCCGCGACGCGGCTGAAGTCCGCCCACAGATCGGCGACTTCGCGGCGGTGCTCCGCGATCGACAAGCGCTCGGCGTACCGCAGCGCGTTCTCCATGATGCTGTACTGATTCACCGGCATCAGAAGACCGAAGTCGGCCTCGATCTGGTTCCAGATATCGCGTGCCGGACGCAGGACGCTATCGGCCTCGCCGCCGGGATGAGCCGTCAGCGGCGCACTCGTTCCCGACAGTTGGGCCCGCAGGGCGCGGTACTTCGCTTCCCCGCCCGTAATCAGCACGACGTCGTCGTCGCCCGCGGCGATCGCTTCGGCGGCGACACCGAACAGAGTCGTTTGCAGCACGCCGAGCTCGGCCACCTGAGTGCGCGCGGACTTCGCACCGAAGCGCCGCGCGATGGCGCGGCCCGGATCGGGATAGTCCCAGAAACCGCGTGGCAGGCGGATCGAGCTGGCCCGTTCCAGCAATTGGGCGCACCCCGCATCGTCTGCGGCACGCCGCAAAGCAGAGATCATCAGCTCGAGCGGCTCGAGCGCTTGTTGCGGATCATCGAGCCGTTGCTGCACGGCTCCAGCGCCGACCAGGACAGGAGTACGGGCAGAAAGCGACATCTTGGAAGACTCGTGTGTAGTATCTGGTATCCTGTATCTAGCTAGTATGTTGTAGCGACCGTGGCCAACTAGATACCAGATACGAGATACTGGATACGAGATGCCCGGGGTCGGAGGTGTTGTGGAAATGAAGGATGGGATCCAAAGGCCCCGGTCGGCCACTCGCCGCGCCATCGCGCTTCTATCCCTTCTTCTCGCCATCGGGTGCTCGTCGCCGGCCGAACCGCCGAAGCCGAAAAAGAAGAACGTGATCCTCATCACCCTCGATGCTCTCCGTCAGGACCATCTCTCCACCTTCGGCTACACACGTCAGACGTCACCCAACATCGACTGGCTCGCGCTCAACGGCGTCGCGTTTCGCACCGTCGTCACGACAGGCTGCGCGCCGCGGGTCTCGATGACGTCGCTGTTCACCTCGAAGCCGTTCTCCTGGGCGCAGCTCCAGAATGGAACGAACTTGTCCGAGAGCAGCACGACGATCGCCGAAGCCTTCGCCGCCGCCGGCTATCAAACGGCCGGTTTCATCGCCTCGCCGATTCTCGCCCGTGAAACCGGCTTCGCTCAGGGGTTCGAGAAATACGTCGACTTCGGCGATGGCCCGGCAGACTACGTCACTGCCGACATCGCGGTGCAGGCGGCGATCGATCATTTGAAGGCCAGAGCCGCCGACGCGCCGCCGTTTTTTCTCTACGTGTCGTTGGTCGAGCCGCATCCACCGTGGAGGCACGCTTCGCCGTGGCTGACATCGGCCGAGTCATCGAACAGCTTCTTCGACCAAACCTGTACATACATTCCGTCAGGCGATGAGATCGCGCTTCTCGGCAACGACCAGAGGGACCATCTCATTGCCAAGTACGATGGGGCGTTGCGTTTCGCCGATGAGCAGATCGGCAACTTGATCAAACAGCTGCGCACATCCGGGCAGCTGAACAACACGACAATCGCCGTCACCACCGACTACGGCTTGGAGCTGCTCGACCGTTTCTCGGTGAGTCACGACTACAACCCATTCGATGAAGTCGTCCGGATTCCCCTCGTGATTTTCGACCAGACGACCTCGTTCAAGGATGCCATCCCCAAGGCGGTGCAAGCGCGTATCTTCGACGTCGGTCCGACTCTGATGGGGCTCGCCGATGTCGCCGTACCTGCCGATGCTGAAGGCATCGACCTGCTGAAGAGAGCCCAGGACGTTCCGGAGCTCGCTTTCGTACACTGCGCCGACGCCGATGTCGTGCGCAGCCTCGAGTACAAGCTCATCCACTTCGACCTTACACCGATTCGCCAGCGCGTCAGGCAGATGCCCGAGGGACTCGAAGACGGCGTCAAGCTCTTCAACCTGCGTTCGGATCCAAGGGAAGAGCTCGATGCGAGGGGATCCGGTGGTGAGCAACTGCAGAAGATGGAAAGCGCGCTAGCGAGTTTTCGATCCTCGCTCGACCGCGAGCCTTTACGTCTGGCGGAGAGTGGGGCGAGTATCGAGCCGAAGACGCGCGAGCGATTGCGGGTGTTGGGTTACGACGCTCCGGTCGCAGGGGGCGGGTGAAGATCGGACTTAGTATCCCTTCCCCCTCACACCTTTTCCTTCCCGTCCGCCACCACACGCGTCGCCAACGCCAGCATACTGGCAATGTCGCTCAAGTTGGCCGGCACGACGAGCGTGTTTGCCGCCTTTGCCAAGTGGCCGAACTGGGAGATGTAGAGGCCGAGGCTCAGGCTGAAAATCATTGCGCACATTTCACGCCGCTTGACTCGAAGGCGTCGCTGTCTGTCCGCGAGCGCGCAACGGCAGACGCACGCGGAACGTCGAGCCGACACCTTCTTCGCTTTCCACTGCGATCGTCCCGTTGAGAATCTCGACGAGCCGGCGGGCGATATAGAGCCCGAGACCGACTCCTCCATAGCGCTCTCCGATCGAGCGGTCTCCCTGCCGGAACGGCTCGAAGATCGCTGCCTGCGCCGATGGAGCGATGCCGATACCGGTATCGACGACTTCGATCTGCACCTGATCGCCGACGACAACGGCCGTCGCGGTCACGTGGCCTTCACTGGTGAACTTCAACGCGTTCGAGACCAGGTTCGTCAGAATCACCTTGAGCTTGATCGCGTCGGTGTGCATCAGCGGGACGTCGGCGGCAACCCGCCAGCGAAAGCGGACGCCGGGCTTCGAACGAGCTTCATACATCTGCGCCTCGAGCTCGGCCATGAGGTTGCTCAAGTCGACCACCTGAAGGTCAAGGCGCACTCGTCCAGACTCCAGGCGGCTCATGTCGAGCGTCGCGGTCACCAGGCTGAGGAGCTGAAGGGCGTTCTCGTGGATGCGCTCGAGCGTCTGCTTCTGATCCTGGTTCACTTCACCCATGGCGCCGTCGCGCAGGAGCGTGTCGTAGCCGAGGATGACATTCAGAGGCGTGCGCAACTCGTGCGACATGGTGGCGACGAACTCGGACTTGAGCTGATTGGCACGGTCGAGCTCGTCGACCAATCTGGCATTCTCCAGGGCCAGGCTGGCGAGTTGCGCGATTCCCTGGGCAGTGCGCGTCTGCGCTTCCGTGGGCGGCTCGACTCGTTCCTCGAACCCGACGATCACGGCTCCATTGATGTCACCGCCACGCATCAACGGGATGCCGACGAAACTCCGGGAGTTGGGAATCATTGAACGCAGGGCCGGCGGCGCACTGCGCTCCACCCGCTCGCGGGTCGCAAACACCGGCTCGCCAAGCTCCAAACCTTCGTGCCATTGCAGGAACGTTTCACGATTGATGCGCAGCACGCGCATCGCCTCCCAACGCTCCGGCGGCGAGCCGTAGCTTGCGGCCGGAACGAAGGCGCCGAAGTCTGGCTCGAAAAACCACATGAACGCGCGGTTGCCACCCAGCGCCTGCGCGGTCAATTGACACAACCGCGCCAGAGCCCCAGGGCGGCTGAGTGAACCGATGATCTCACGGCCGACATGGGCCAGGGTCGCCATGATCTGTCCCTCCGTGCGCAGGCGTTCCTCCGCAATCTTGCGGATCGTGATGTCGGTGGCGACGCCCAGCATCTGATCGGCGCGCCCGTCGACGCCGACGAGCGGACGCTTGATCGTCTCCACGAAGCGGCGCTGGCCGCTTGCGTCGGTGATCACTTCTTCGGCGATGTACTTCTCTTGTTGATTGTCGATGACCTCGAGATCATCGCGGCGGAATTTTCTCACCTCCTCGGCATTGGAATTGAAGTCGGCATCCGTCTTACCGATGAGATCGGCGACGCGGCTGCCGTAGACTTCGGCGACCGCCTGGTTGACCAGAGTAAAGCGACCCTGCCGATCTTTGGCGAAGATCAAGTGGGGGTCTATGTCGATCACCTGGTAAAGGAAGGTGCGCTGGCGTTCGATCTCCGCCTCGCGCTCGCGACGCTGCATCTGTTCGCGCACGGCGATGCGCCGGTGCCTCTCGATTTCGTTCGCGAGGTAGACAGAGCCGGCGAGAACGACATACAGGCCGATGAGCTCACGCGAGTGAGCAAGGGGGATGCGCCCGCCGTTGTTCAAGTAGACTTCCACCGGATAGGCGATACCGAGCATCGACACGGCGACCAGCTGCGCCGTTCCACCCCACGGAACGAACGCTGCCGCTCCCATTGCCAGACCGACCAGCACGATCATCGAGGTTGTCGACTGAGCACTCAGCACGGCGATTGCCGCACTGGTCGTCGCAGCGATCCCGGTCGACATCAGGGCAACGGTGATTCGGGCGCGCCGACCGGGTACCCGCGGCAGAATCACGAGCAGACCCAGCAACACGGCCAGGCAGGTGATCTGGGCGACGCTAATCCAAGGGTTCTCGCCGAAACGCAGCACCAACTCGCCGAGCGCGAGGAAGGCGGTTCCGACGACGACGACCCAAATCGCCCGCCGGACACGCTCG
>Ga0187892_10005862_pt1 | contig 18839 bp, 15 predicted proteins | sample MA1701073metaG_FD_139345 | JGI IMG/M metagenome (GOLD analysis project Ga0187892, IMG submission 139345) | Bio-ooze microbial communities from a basaltic lava cave in the Kipuka Kanohina Cave System on the Island of Hawaii, USA - MA170107-3 metaG ...
CCTCGCGGCCCTCATGGTGACGTATCCGTCGACGCACGGCGTCTTCGAGGAGTCGATCCGCGACATCTGCCGGATCGTCCACGACCGCGGCGGCCTCGTCTACCTCGACGGAGCCAACATGAACGCGATGGTGGGAGTCTCGCGGCCGGGCGACTTCGGCGCGGACGTTTGCCACCTCAATCTCCACAAGACTTTTTGCATCCCGCACGGCGGTGGCGGCCCCGGGATGGGGCCGATCGCGGTCGCTTCGAAGCTCGCTCCGTTCCTGCCGCGGCACCCGCTCGCGCGCGTCGGCGGCGAGAAGGGGATCGGCGCCGTCTCGTCGGCTCCGTGGGGGAGCCCGGGGGTCCTCCCGATCCCGTTCGCCTACATCGCGATGATGGGCGCCGACGGCCTCGCCCGGGCGACGGGGGTCGCGATTCTCGCGGCCAACTACGTCGCGCGCCGTCTCGACCCGCACTTCCCCGTCCTCTTCAAGGGCGCGAACGGGCTCGTCGCGCACGAGTGCATCGTCGACGTGCGGCCGATCTCGAAGAAGAGCGGCGTCGAGGTGGAGGACGTCGCGAAACGCCTCATGGACTACGGTTTCCACGCGCCGACGGTCTCGTTTCCCGTGCCGGGAACGCTCATGATCGAGCCGACCGAGAGCGAGTCGCTCGCCGAGATCGACCGGTTCTGCGACGCGATGATCTCGATCCGCGAGGAGATCCGGGAGATCGAGGACGGACGCGCCGACCGGGCGCGGAACCTCCTCAAGGGCGCGCCCCACACGGCGGAGGCGATCGCGAAGGACTCGTGGGACCGGCCCTACTCCCGCGAGCGCGCCGCCTTCCCGCTCTCCTGGGTCCGGGAGAGGAAGTTCTGGCCGGCGGTCGGCCGCATCGACAGCGTGCACGGCGACCGGAATCTCGTCTGCTGCTGGGTTCCGGGCTTCGGCGAGGCGCGCTGACGGGAGCGCGCGGCCGCAGTCAGCTCGTTTCCTGGTCGTAGACGCCGCGCCAGGCCTCGAAACCGCCGGACATGCTGTAGACCTCCTTGAACCCCTGCTCGAGGAAGAAGGCCGCGCCGCCGACGCTCGAGTTGCCGTGGTAGCAGTAGACGATCACGGCCCGGCCGCGGTCGGTTTCGTCGAGGAACGTCTCGAGGGTCTCGTCGGTCACGTGGACGGCGCCCGGGATCCGGGCCGCACGGTAGGAGTCCGGGTCGCGGACGTCGACGAACGTCGCGTCGCCGGCGTCGAGCCGCCGCTTCGCGGAGTCGGGGTCGATTTCGGGAACGGAGTGCATGGCTCACGATCTCCTGCTGGAATCACTCCACATGATAGCGCGGACGGGCCTCTCGGGAGCCGCTTCGCGCGGCGTCGGCGCGACCTGAGCGGTGCCGGACGACGGCCCGCCGCGACCGAACCTCGAAACCGCGCGCGCCAGCGCCGGCCGGCAAGTGTCGCCTTCGGCCAGCGGTTCGTCCGGACTTCTTCGCGCGTCCGGGACGGCCTCGAGTCGAAGCCGCTATCGTGCCGACTCGGGCTCCGGGTCGGGCTCGGCCTTAAGCGGCTGGGCGTAGAACTCCCCGGAGCGCTCGACACCCTCGTCGAACTTCTGGATCTCGATCGCGTCCCAGGGGCAGATCCCCGCCTTCTGGAAGAGGTCGGTCGAGTTGATGCGACGGATGTTCTCGTCCACGTCGCCCTTGTTCACGTCCTTCGGGCGCACGTCGCGCGAGAGGCAGTTCATGCAGCCAATGCAAACCTCGTTGTCCACGTACACGCGGACCGGGCGGTCCTCGTCGTAGACGAGATGGATGCAGTCGACGGGGCATTCCTGCATGCAGGCGGGAGAGCCCGAGCAGGACGTGCAGCTCTCGTTCATCACGACGACGAGAGGCGGCGCCTTCTTACGAGGCTTCGGGTCGATCGGAACGGAGTACGTGAGGCCGCCAATCTTCTTGTATTCGTAGTCCGCCATCGAAGCGTGGTCCTCTCGGGCTCGGGAGATCCCGGCGCCGGGCCGATCCGGGACGAATGTAGCGTTCGGCCGCCCCCGCCGCAAGGAGCGCGGGTCACCCGGCGCCGCGCGCGCCGGCCGGCCCCGAGGCGGCGACGTCGCCCGCCACACGCGCCGCCGGATCGCCGGGCGGCATCGGCGTCGCGCCCATTCCGGGCTTCCGCCTCGCCTCGCGGAGGAGAGCGACGGCCTCGGGGAGCGCGTACTGCTCGCCGTCCGTCCCAGCGACGAACCGTCCGCCGCGGATCTCGCCGCGCGCTTCGAGCGTCCGGAGCGCCCGGGCGACGAGCCCGAACCCCATCGGGAGCCTCTCGCGCGCGACCGTCTTCCGGAAGACGACGCCGGTCCGGCGGAGGAGGGCGCGCGCGACGAACTCCGGAGGCGGCGGCGGGAGGCGCTCCGCGCGGAACGGCCCGAACCGGCCCGCTCCGGCGGCGGGTCCGCGCCCGCGCGCGGCTTTCTTAAAGAGCGCGCGGAACGAGCCGAACGAATCCGCGGTCGCGAGCCCGAGCGCGACCAATTCCGCGAGGCCGCGGAGCGCGAAGGACGGTGGGATCGACGCGACGCGCGCGAGGTCCGCGGGGAACATCGGCCCGCGCGCCCTCATGGCCTCGAGGACGTCCGCCGCGGCGCCGCGGAGCGGCGCGGCCTTGAACTCGGGCGGCGGCGCGAGGCCGAGCCACGAGTCCATGTCCTCGCGCGGGAAGAACGCGACCGGGGTCGCCTTCGGCGCAGAGAGCCCGCTCCCGTAGAGGCGCCCGAACGCGATCTCTCCGGAGAGCGTCGCCCGGTCGAGCCACTCCGGCCTGTATCCCTCGACGCGCGCGGGGAGGATCTCCGCGTCCCACGCCGCCGCGGGCGCCTCGACTCCCGCGAGTTTTCCGAGCGCGAGGACGACGCCGTTCGGGCCCGGGAGGCGGTGGTCGGGGTCGAGGTGCTGCCAGCACGAGAGGAACCGCGCGAACACCGAGGCTTCGACCGGCTCGATCTCGCGGCGGAGGCGGTCGATCGTGGAACGGTGGATGCGCGCGAGAAGGCGCCGGTCGCAGAAGCCCTCCCGGCCCTCGAAGCGCGCCCGCATCGCGACGCCCTCGCGCTCGAGCTCGAGGAGCTCGGGCTCGTCGCCGAAGTGGGGGCCGGTCGCCTCGAGCCGGCCTTTCATGACCGATTTCGGGTCGCGCGGCGCCTCGGCCGCGAACCACCGGTCGCCCTCGCGGACGACCCGGCCCGAGGACAGGAGCTCCGCGAGCCACGGGCGCCACGGCGCCGCCTCGGCGTCGGTCGCGTACCCCATCCAGAGGAGAGCCTCGTGGAGCTCCTCCGCGCCGTCCGGCGCGGGCCACGCCTCCTCCTTCACGCGCCGGATCGCGTCGGGGTCGAGAGCGCCGATCTCGTCCGCCGTCTTTGGCCCGAGCGTCCGCCTTAGATTCACCGCCTGGACCCGGCGCTCCTCGAGCGGCGCGTCGTCGAGGAACGCGTAGACGGGTGCGGCGAGGATCCCCGCGGCGAAGACGGAGGGCTCGGTCGCGTCGACGGCGACCGTCTCGATCTCGCCCGAGCGCATCCCGCGCACCACGCGCTCGAGGCCCTCGACGTCCATCGCCTCGTTCAGGCAGTCCTCGACCGTCTGCCGGACGATCGGGTGCTCCATCGGGATCGCGACGTCCCCTGGCGGAAGCGTCTCGAAGCACGCGGCCGCGGCGGGGAACGCTTCCGCGAGCTTGTCGGCCGCGCGCATCCGCTGGATCGTCGCGGGCACCCGCTTTCCCCCGCGAGTCCTCTCGAGGACGAGCGAGCGCGCGAGATTCCATCGCCACCGCGTCTCGAAGAGCGGCGAGGCGAGGATCGCCTGCTCGAGGAGGCGCCGCGCGCTCGCCGGCGCGAGGTATCCGAAGACCTCCTCGAGCGGGAAACTGTGAGAAGTCCCGAGCGACAGGATGACGGCCTCGTCGTTCGCGGCCGCCTGCAGCTCGAAGCCGAAGCCCCGGCAGAACCGCTTCCGGAGCGCGAGGCCGAGCGCCCGGTTGACGCGGCTCCCGAACGGCGCGTGGAGAACGAGCTGTTGCCCGCCGCTCTCGTCGAAGAACCGCTCGAGGACGGCGCGCCTCAGTGTCGGCACCGTGCCGAGCTGCTTCCGTCCGGTCGCGAGGAACTCGCGGATCGCGAGGTCGGCCGCGTCCGAAAACCCCACGCCGGGCCCGCCCTCCTCACGGATCGCGGAGACTTCCTCGGAGAGCTCCGCCGTCCGCGAGGGGGCTTCTCCGAACCAGAACGGCACGGTCGGGATCTGACCCGGGGCTTCCGTGACCCGGACGATTCCGGGCTCGACGCGCTCGACCCGCCACGCGGCGGTGCCGAGCTGGAAGACGTCGCCGCGGCTCGACTCGACCGCGAAATCCTCGTTCACGGTGCCGACGAGTGTTCCTCCGGGCTCGAGGAGGACCCGGTAGTCCGCGGTGTCGGGGATCGCGCCGCCCGAGGTGACGGCGACGATGCGCGCGCGGCGCGTGGCGCGGAGGCGGCGGCCGATGCCGTCCCGGTGGAGAAGCGCCGACCGGCCGCGCGCGTGGAGATCGACCACCGCGTCGAAGTCCTCCCGGGCGAGCTCGCGATAGGGACGCGCGCGCCGGACGAGCTCGAAGAGCGCGTCCTCGTCCCACGTCTCGGGCACGCACGCGGCCACGACCTGCTGGGCGAGGATGTCGAGCGGAGCGCGCGGCACGATCGTCCGGTCGAGCACGCCGCGGCGCGCGGCCCGGACGGCGGCCGCGGCCTCGACGGCCTCGTCCCGAGTGAGCGGGAAGAGGACGCCGCGCGGCCGGGCCCGGAGAGAGTGGCCCGAGCGTCCGGCGCGCTGGAGGAGGGTCGAGATCGAGCGCACGGAGCCCAACTGGACGGCGAGGTCGACGTCGCCGACGTCGATCCCGAGCTCGAGCGACGCGGTCGAGACGAGCGCGCGGAGCCGGCCTGTCTTGAGCTTCTCCTCGGCGTCGAGCCGGCGCTCGCGCGAGAGGCTCCCGTGATGGCATAGGACGGAGCCCGCCGGGAGAAGGGCCCCGAGCCGCGCCGCGACCCTCTCGGCGAGCCGCCGCGTATTGACGAAGACGAGCGTCGTCCGGTGCTCGCGCACGAGCGCGGCGACCCGGGCGTCGATCGCGTGCCACTGCTCGGCCGAGGCGACGGCCGAGAGCGGAGCGTGGGGGACCTCGACGTCGAAACGGACGTCGCGGAGATGCCCGGCGTCGACGATGGACGGGAGGGGCCGGCTTCCGGCGAGGAACGCCGCCACCGTCTCGATCGGCCGCTGAGTCGCCGACAGGCCGATCCGCTGCACGTTTCCGGCGAGCGCCTCGAGCCGCTCGAGGGAGAGGGCGAGGTGGGAGCCGCGCTTGTCGCCGAGGACGGCGTGGATCTCGTCCACGATCGCCGTCCTCACCGTGCGGAGGATCGATCGGCCGCTCTCCGACGTGAGGAGGATGTAGAGCGACTCGGGCGTCGTGACGAGGACGTGCGGCGGGCGCCGCGACATCGCCGCCCGCTCGCGCGCGGGCGTGTCGCCGCTCCGCACCAGCACGCGGACCGGCGGCACCGACGCGTCCGCCTCTCGGATCGCTCGGAGCGGGACCTCGAGGTTCTTCCGCACGTCGTTCCCGAGCGCCTTGAGCGGCGAGACGTAGAGAACGCGCGTCTCATCCTCGAGGCCGCCGCCCCGCCGGACGAGGGAGTCGATCGCGGCGAGGAACGCGGCGAGCGTCTTCCCGGAGCCGGTTGGCGCCGCGATGAGGACGTCCCGCCCCGCGCGGATCTCCGGCCATCCGCGGGACTGGGGCTCGGTCGGCGCGCCGAGGGTCTCCTCGAACCAGCGCCGGATCGCGGGGTGGAAGGGCGAGAGCGGCATCGGCGCCAGCATACGCCACCTCGCGGCGGATGGCTCTGCCTATTGACAAGAAATATTGTCCAGACAAAGATGACGATCATGAGTGGCGCCGCGGCCCCCTCCGATCTCGAGTGCGTCGAGGACGCGCGCCGCGCGTCCGTCCTCCTCCACCCGCTGCGCCTCCGGATCCTCGGGCACGCGCGCGAGCCCGTCTCGGCGAGCGCCATCGGCGCCGCGATCGGGCTCCCGCGCCAGAAGGTCAACTACCATCTCCGCGAGCTTCTCAAGGCCCGGTTCGTTCGTCGCGCCGGCGACCGCAAGAAGCGGAACATGCTCGAGCGCCGCTTCGTCGCGACCGCGCGCGCGTACTTCTTCTCGCCGCGCATTCTCGCGCCGGTCCGGCCGCGCGACCGCGCGCTCGCCGACCGGGCGAGCGCGGCGTATCTCGTCTCGCTCGCGGCCGACGTGCAGTCGGAGACGGCGCGGGCGATGCGCGCAGCGGAGGAGCGCGGGCAGCGCGTCGCGACGCTCGCGCTCGACGCGGAGATCCGGTTCGAGACCGCCGATCAGCGCGCGCGGTTCGCGGAGGCTCTCGAGCGGGCTGTCGCGGAGGTCGTTGCGCGGCACGCCTCGCCCGCGCGGCGGACGGGCGGCGCCGCCGCCCCGGGACGGCCGTTCCGGCTCGTGCTCCTGTGTCACCCGATTCTCCGAAACGAGGAGGAGTCCTTTCCATGACGGGGAAGCCGAAGGAAGAGAGACCGCTCCACTCGGGCCGCGTCGTCCGCGCCGAGCTTTGCACCCAGGCGGGACCCGACCGCGTCTACGCCGCCTTCGCCGACCCGCGCCACCTCTCGAACTGGTTCACCGAAGGGGCCCGCGGCGAGGCCAAGGAGGGGTCCACGATGACGTGGGAGTTCCGGCGATTCGGGCTCGAGATCGAGGTCAAGGTGCTCTCGGCGAAGCCCGGGAGGCTCCTCGTCCTCGAGGCACCGCGGCCCGGCCGCCCGCCGAACGTCCTCGAGGTCTCGATCGAACATTTCCGCGGCGAGACGATCCTCCGCCTCGTCAACTCGGGCTTCCTCTCGGGCGCGGAGTGGGACGACGAGGTGGCCGGAGTCGAGTCGGGCTGGACGATGGCGCTCGCGGCGCTCCGCTACTACCTCGAGCGGAGGTACGGCGAGAGGCGGCTCGACTTCCTCCTGATGCGCCCGGCCCGCTTCGACGTCGCCGACGCGTTCCGGCGCTACACGACCGCGGAGGGGCTCGAGGAGTGGATCGCCCGCGAGGCCCGGTTCGACGGCGACGCGTTCGAGATGACGCTCGCGGACGGAAGGACGCTCGCAGGCGAGGTCGTCGCGCGGAGCGCGTTCGAGGCGGCGCTCGGCCTCGCCGACGGGCGCGGCGTGATCGAGCTCAAGTCGATCAGGACCGGCCCCGACTCCCGGTCGCTCGCGGTGAGGGCGAGCCTCTGGGGCGAGAGCGAGCAGGGCCGCGACGATCTCGAGCGGGCGTTCCGCGACGGGCTCGAGCGCCTTGCCTCCGTCATCGGCCGGAGCGTCTGACCGCGCGCCCCTTTACGAGACGCTGGGGGCGCGCGCCCGGGACGCGGCGGATCTCTCCGCGCGCCTCGAGGTCGAGCTTCACGGTCGTGACGTACCACATGACCGAGTCGCCCTCCTCGAAAGCCGTCGAGCCGAGCCGCGGCTTCACGCGCCCCGGGAGGTCGAAGAACGCGATCCCCTCCCCGCTCCTCGGCACCACGGAGAGAATCGCCTTCCTCATCGCCTCGTACTTCGCCGAGTCGATCCGGACGCCCGCTTTTCCCTCCGGATGGAGGGTCAGGACGCGCTCACCGGCCGCCTTGCCTCGGGTCGCTCTCATGGGGCGCCGAGTGTAGCCCGGGGCTCGTCCTCGGTCGACAAGCCGCCGCAACGTGCTAACTTCGTAACGCCGGCCGGCCGCAACCGAGCCCGGACGCCGTGCTTCGTCGCGGCGCCCGAATGGTGTCATCGGAGGCCGAAGAAGGGCTCCGACTTCTTCGCGAGACGTTGAGAAGTCGGGGTCGAGGATTCTCGAGCTCGAAAACCGCGGCGCGCGCGGCCGTCGTCCCTCTCGTGGAGAGCTTCCGTCCATGGCGTTCCTGCACGTCAACCAGCCGTCGGGCACGGGGTTCTTCGTGTTCCCGCTCGACGAGGAGAACATCCAGCTGAAGGTGGCGCACGACTTCGGCCGCCACTACCCCCTTTCGGCCGTCGAGCCGCACGTCGACGCGCGGACGTACGCGCGGCTCAAGACCCGCGTGGGATCGAGCCCCCTCTCGGTCGTCGGCCTCTGGCCCGACGACGCCGTGACGAAGAAGTGGGACATGATCATCGGAGGCGAAAACTGCCTCTTCGTCTCGAAGACGGCGCTCGTCGGCGGCGGGACGATCATCTACGCGACCCGCTCGCGCCCGCTCGCGGAGGCGCTCTTCGGCAAGGGGGGCGCGAGCATGAACGAGCTCCTCATCCTCCTCGTGGGGGTGCAGCCGTTCGGCTACACGCTGAAGCAGTTCTACGAGGCGATCGGCCGGAAGTCGAAGGCGCCGTACAAGGCGTTCACCATGCTCTCGGCCCAGCAGATCCACCACATCGAGGAGCGCTACGGGTCGATCTATTCGTTTTTCGAGGACGCGCGCCCGCGGACGTCCGCGGCGGGCGCCGGGAACGGGCCGGGCGCGGGCGGCACCTGACCTCCGGGCGCGGCGCCTGGCTCGCGTCGAGCCCCGTCGCGCCGCTCATCGCCGGCGCTGGATCTGCACTCCGTCGCAGCCGTGGTTGATGAGGATGTGCGCGCCCCGGCGCGCGCCCCGGTCGAAGAGGTCGTAGAAGAGCGCCTCCTCTCCGGGCCACGGGTACGCGTAGACGACGTCCATGTCCTCGAGCCCGAGCCCGAGCGCCTCGTAGCCGTCCTCGCCCGACAGGTACGATCGGTGGTCCTCGTCGGCGACGAGCGGGTCGTCCTGGTACCACGACGGAAAGAACGTTCCGGTGACGAACTGGGCTGCGAGCCCGTGTCGCGCGGCCAGCTCCTTCGAGAGGCGCACGAGCTCCTCGTCGATCTCGATCCCGTGTGCGGTGTACCCGAGGAACGAGGCCATGAGCGCGATCGTGCCGACGCCGCTCCCCCACTCGAGGAAGAACCCGTCTCCCCGCGGGACCTCCATGAGCGCGCGCCAGGCCGGGACGACGTCGGACGGAATGAAGAGGTCCATGACGCAGTCGGTCCGCGCGTCGAGCCGCTGCTTCAGGCGGCCCGCGTCGACGACGAGGTCGCGGACGCGGGGCGGAAGGCTGGACAAATCCTCGTCTTCTGCGGCCATCGGGACCCTCTCGTGAGCCGTCACGATAGTGTGGACGGGACCCGGGCGCCAGCGCGGCCGGAGCGGTTTTGACGGCGCCTCGGCGCCCGGCCATACTGGCCGTCCCCATGGCGGACCCCGATACCGGCCGGCCGGCCCTCGCGCGGATCCTCGACGTGGCGCGGCGGCTCGCGGCGCCGCTCGACCTCCGCGAGATGCTGTCGGTCGTGATCGACGCCGGGCGGGACGTCCTCGACGCCGAACGCGGGACCGTGTTCCTCCACGACGCGGCCGCCCGCGAGCTTTTCGTCGAAGCCGCCACGGGGATCGAGTCGTTCCGATTCCCCGCCGACAAAGGCATCGCCGGCGAGTGCGCGCGCACGCGCCGCGTCGTCAACGTGCCCGACTGCTACGCCGATCCCCGCTTCAACCCCGAGGCGGACTTGAAGACGGGCTACCGGACGCGCGCGCTCATCGCCGTGCCGCTCGTCGGGCTCGAGGGCGAGCTCGTGGGAGTCATGCAGTTCCTCAACCCGGAGCGCGGCCGCTTCGACGAGGGCGACGAGGAGATAGCGACCGCGCTCGCGAGCCAGGCCGCCGTGGCGATCCAGCGGGCCCGGCTCGCCGAGGAGCGGCTCCTCAGGATCCGGCTCGAGAAGGAGATGGCGCTTGCGCGCGAGATCCAGCTCGGCATCCTCCCGAAGCGGCTCCCGGACGTGAAGGGCTACGAGATCGCCACCCACTTCCGCCCGGCGGGCCAGACCGGCGGCGACATCTTCGACGTCGTCGAGGGTCGCGCCGGCGAGGGCCTCGTCCTATTCCTCGCGGACGCGACCGGTCACGGGATCGCGCCGGCGCTCTCGGTGACGCAGGCGAGGGCGATGATCCGGCTCGGGCTCTCCTTCACCTCGGATCTCGACGAGCTCCTCGACCGCGTCAACCGGCAGCTCGAATCGGACCTCGGCTCGGACAAGTTCATCACGGCGTTCCTCGGCCGCCTCGACCCCTCGTTCCACATGGTCGACTACCGGTCGCCGGGCCAGGGCCCGATCATCCATTTTGAGGCGGCGACGGGCGCCTGGCGGAAGCTCGACGCGTCGACTCTGCCCCTCGGGATCATGGAGGACCTCCCCGTGAAGCCGCGCGACCCGATCGCGCTCCTTCCGGGCGACGTTCTCGCCCTCTTGACGGACGGGTTCTTCGAGGCGCGCGACGGGAGCGGCGAGTTCTTCGGCGTCGATCGAGTCGGGGCGGCGATCGCCGCGGCCGCGGCCCGTCCGGCGTCCGACATCTTGAGCGCGGTCGTCGAGGAGGCCGAGCGGTTCTCGGGCGGCGCCGAGCCGCAGGACGATGTCACGGGGATCCTCGTGAAGAGGAAGGCCGCTGCGGGGTGATCCCGAGGGAGAATCGGGCCTCTCTGAGGCGCGAGGACATGGCAGCGGCGAGGGACGAATCGCTCCGCGCGAGGATCGAGGTTGCGCGCGGCGACCGGGACGCGGACCTCCTTCTCGCGAACGCCCGCGTCGTCAACGTCTTCACGGGGGAGATCGCGAGCGCGAACGTCGCGATCGCAGGCACCCGCGTCGCCGGCGTGTCGCCCGCGCTCCGACGCGGCCGCGAGGTGATCGACCTCGGGGGCGCCTGCGTTGTGCCGGGGCTCGTCGACGCGCACCTGCACGTCGAGTCGTCGCATCTCGTGCCGGCGGAGTTCGCGCGTGCCGTCGTGCCGCTCGGGACGACCGCCGTCGTCACCGACCCGCACGAGATCGCGAACGTCTTGGGCCTCGAGGGCGTTCGCTACATGATCGAGGCGAGCCGGGGCCTCCCCCTCGACGTCTTCGTGATGGTGCCGAGCTCCGTTCCTGCGACCGACATGGAAACCGCCGGGGCGGCGCTCGGGCCGGCCGAGATAAGGACGGCCCTCGGATTCGAGCGGACGATCGGCCTCGCAGAGGTGATGAACTTCCCCGGCGTCGTGGGCGCGGACGCGCGCGTGCTCGAGAAGATCGCCGAGGCCCCGGGCCGTCCCGTGGACGGGCACGCGCCGCGGCTCCGGGGTCCCGGACTCCAGGCCTACGCCGCGGCCGGGATCGAGTCGGACCACGAGTGCACGACCCTCGAGGAGGCGCGGGAGAAGCTCCGGTGCGGCCTCTGGCTCTTCATCCGCGAGGGCTCGGCCGCGCGGAACCTCGAGGCGCTCCTCCCCGCCGTCACGGACGCCACCCACCCGCGCGTCGCGTTCGCGTGCGACGACCGGAGCGCCGCGGACATCCTGGCGGAAGGGCACGTCGATCACGTCGTCCGGACCGCGATCCGGAAGGGACTCGACCCCGTGCGGGCGATCACGCTCGCGACGCTCAACCCGGCGCGCCGGTTCGGGCTCCCGTTCCGGGGCGCGGTCGCGCCGGGCTACTCGGCGGATCTCGTGGTGACGCGCGACCTCGCGGATCTCCGCGCGAGCCTCGTCCTGAAGGACGGCCGCGTCGCGGCGCGCGACGGAGAGCTCGTCCTCGGGCCGATCGCCGGGGCGGCGGGCGGAGCGGGCGTCCCCGCAGAAAGCGTCCGCGTCACGCCGCTTTCCGGCGACGCGTTCAGAATCGCCGCGCGCGGGCCGCGTGCCCGCGCCATCGAAATCGTGCCGGATCAGATCGTGACGCGCTCCGCGGTGGTCGCGGTCAGAGCCGTGGACGGCGCGGTCGCCGCGGACCCCGCGAACGACGTCGCGAAGATCGCCGTGGTCGAGCGCCACCGCGCGAGCGGCCGAGTGGGCCGAGGACTCGTCAAGGGCTTCGGCATCCGGAACGGCGCGCTCGCGTCGACCTTCGCGCACGACTCGCACAATCTCGTGGTGCTGGGCGACTCGGACGATGACATGCTCGCCGCCGCCCGCCGCGTGATCGAGATGCAGGGCGGATTCGCGGTCGTGTCGGGTGGACGCGTGAGTTCGGAGCTGGCCCTCCCCATCGCCGGGATCTTGAGCCCCCGGCCGTTCGAGGAGGTGGCCCGAGCCGAGAAGGGCCTCGTCGAGGCCTGCCGCGCCCTCGGTGTCGTCCCCCGCGTTCCGTTCCTGACGCTTGCGTTCCTCGCGTTGCCGGTCATCCCCGAGCTCAAGATCACCGACTTCGGGCTCGTGGACGTCGTGAACTTCCGGCTCGTCGACCTGTTCGACGTCTGAGAGCCCGGGCTCGCCTCACTCGGAGACGAGCGGCACCTTGACGCCGTTGACGAAGTGGGGAGAGCCCGACTTCTGCGACAGTTTCTGCGCCATCGCGTCGGCCTCCGTCTTCTCGGGGTACGGAAAGACGGCCACTTCCTTGCCGTTCGCGTTGAACACTTTCCACACGAGCTTGAGCCGCGTCGTGGCGGGCGAGGCCGAAGCGGCGCCGTGCTTCTCTCGGCGCGTCCCGACGGGGCGGGCCGACGCGGCTTTCGGCTTTGCCGCTTTCGACGCCGCCTTCTTCTTTTCTTTTTCGACGGCCGTCGCCTCGGCCTCGGCCGACTTCCGCTGGATTCGCTCCTTGTTCGACATCCGCTTCGCCATGGTCGCTCCCGGGGGCCCTCCACGCAACGACGGTCGGGGCAGGAGGATCCGTGATTCCGATGCCGCGGAGCCGCGGCACGGAACGCGCGGGTCGCTCGCCGCCGACGCGGCCGTCGGGCGCCAACTCTACCATGCGGTTCCGTCCCGGGCGAAGAGGCGGGGGACGCCTCGGCGAGGGGCGCGCTTGCGGAGCGCGGACCGCCTCGCCATGATGCACCCCCGAGAGGCGTTCTCGTCGAGGCAAGGACCGGCCCCCGGAGCACTGCATCTCATGACTCGCGTTCTCCTCGCACTCGCCGCGGCGATCGTCGTCGCGGCCGACTCTCCTTCCCCCGCCCGCGGAACCGGCAAGATCCCCGTCCTCCTCGTGACCGGGGCGAACAACCACGACTGGGAGTGGTCGAGCGCGGAGATCGAGCGGATCCTCGAGGAATCGGGGCTCTTCGACGTCGCCGTGACCACGGCGCCGTCGGAGGCGCTCGCCGACGCGGCCGCAATCGCGCGGTTCCGCGCCTTCGTCCTCGACTACAACGGCCCGCGCTGGGGAGAGCCCGCGAAGACGAACTTCCTCGATGCGGTGCGAGGTGGCGCGGGCGTGGCGGTGATCCACGCCGCGAACAACGCGTTCCCGGGCTGGACCGAGTACGAAACGCTCGCCGGTCTCTGCTGGCGCGAGGGGACGGGCCACGGCAAGTTCCACGCGTTCGACGTGGCGATCACCGACCGCGCTCACCCGGTCACGCGCTTTCTTCCCGATCTCCGCGCCCATCCGGACGAGCTTTACCACCGGCTGAAGCACATGCACGAGGCGCCGATCCGCGTCCTCGCGACGGCCCGCTCTTCTCTCGAATCGGGCGGCACGGGCGAGGACGAGCCGATGCTGATCGTCCAGGCTTTCGGCTTGGGCCGCGTGTTTCACACGCCGCTCGGACACGTCTGGAAGGGCGTTCCCGAGACGCGCGCGTCGCTCGCCGACTCGCAGCTTAGGAACCTCGTCGTGCGGGGCGTCGAGTGGGCCGCGACGGGCGAGGTGACCGACGGCTCGGCGGCGCCGAACGCGCTGACGGCCATCGAGCGCGCCTCGGGATACCGGCTCCTCCTCGACGGCCTCTCGCCCGCGTCGCTCCGGGGCACGAACTTCGAGACGGTCGACGGTTGCCTCCGCTCGGTCCCCGGTGCGAGCGTCGGCGGCGACCTCGTCCTCGCGGACGGCGTCCGCGACTTCGACCTCGAGTTCGAGTGGAAGGCGGCGTCCGGCGCGAACGGCGGGTTGAAGTACCGCGCGAGCCGGAAGCCGGACGAGACGACGGGAGCGCCGCGCCTTTTCGGCTTCGAATACCAGGTCCTCGAGGGGAGCGCGGCCCAAGACTCCACCTCGACCGCGTCGCTCTACGGCCTCGTCCCCGCCGAGGGGGCCCGGCCGCGGCCAACGGGAGCGTTCAACGCGTCGCGCGTCGTCGTGAGCGGCGGACGCGCGTTCCACTTCCTGAACGGCGACAAGGTCGTCGACGAAGCGCTCGAGGGCGGAGATTTCGCGCGGCGCCTCGCCGCGAGCCCGTTCGCCTCCGATCCGTCGTTCGGCGGACCCGACCGGGCCCTGATCGGGATCCAGGACCACGGCGGCGAGGTCTGGTTCCGGAGCATGAAGCTTCGCGACCGCGCGCGCCTCCCTGGCCGTCCGGTCTCCCTTTTCGACGGACGGAGCCTCGCGGGCTGGGTCTCGCGCGGCGACGCTCGCTTCGCCGCGGACTCCGGGACGATCCTCGGCGAGACGGGCGGCGGCGCGCAGAGCTTCCTCGTGACCGACCGCGCGTTCGGAGACTTCCTCCTCGAGATGGACGTCCGGACCGAGGGTCCGGGGAACTCCGGCGTCCAGGTGCGGAGCCGCGCGGAGCCGGGGCGTCCTCTCGTCGGGTACCAGGTCGAGATCGACCCGTCCGAGCGCGCGTGGTCGGGCGGCCTCTACGACGAGGGCCGCCGCGGCTGGCTCGAGGACCTCTCGGCGAACGAGGCGGGCCGGCGCGCGTTCCGGCCGGGCGAGTGGAACCGCTACCGCATCGAGTGCGTGGGGCCCTCGATCCGCGCGTTCGTGAACGAGGTCGAGACCGCGAACGTCCTCGATCCGCTCGACCTCGAGGGCGTGATCGGACTCCAGGTCCACTCGGGCCAGGGGACGCGGGTGCGCTTCCGGAACCTCGCGCTTCGCGACCTCGGCCGCCGAAACTACGAGCCCGTTCCGCCGTCTCTCTTTCGTCTGGAAGCGGGCGGTCCGTTCGCGGGATCCCTCGAGGGCGCTGCGCGCGCCGTGTCGCAGGAGACGCGCGGCGACGCGACGCTGCGGGTGCGATTCCGCGCGTCGCAGGGCTCTGCGCTCCGCCTCTCGATCCGCACCGATCCCGCGGCGGCGGCGGGCGACGCGCCCGCGCTCGCCCTCGCTCCGGGCGTCTCCTCCTCGCGAGCCGGCGTCGTCCTCGAGCCCGCAGCGTTCGCGGCGCCTTCGCGCGACGGGGAGTCGAACGAGCTCGCCGTCATGGCGTACGGGGCGCGCGTTGCGGTGAACTGGAACGGACGCACGGTCGCGGACGTCGCGGCGCGGGGCGCGCCCCTCGCCGGCCTCGTCGTCCTCGAGTCGACGGGGCCCGCGGACGGGCGCGTCGAGATCGAGTCGATCGAATCGCTCACGGAGTCGGCGCCGTGACGCCGAGAGCCGCGCTCCTTTTCCTCGCGGCCCTGGCGGCGGGCTGCGCCGCTCCGGCGGCGCGGCCGGAGCCGGGCGGCGGCGCTCCGGTCTTCGCCCGCGTCGCGGACCCGGAGTCTATCGGAGCGGTGCGCGACCTTTTCCGCCGCCGGAACCCCGGCTACGACCTCGAGTACCGCGGCGGTCTAAAGTCCCTCGACGAGAGCCTCCGCGCGCGGATCCTTTTCGTCCAGGAGGGCGAATCGTCGGTCCGGATCGGGCGCGGGAGCGAGGCGCTCGCGGTCTCCGAGGGAGACGCCATCCTCCTCCGGCCGGGCGAGACTCTCGCCTTTGTCCCGCCGGTCGGCGCCCTCGTCTTCACCGTTCCGGAGCCCATCCCCGCGACGGTCCCGAAGGTGATCCGTCCCGACTTCGATCCGCGCCTCACCGACACGCCGGGCGGCTGCGCGACCGAGACGGACGCGTACCGGCGCCTTCTCCTCACCTGGCGGGAGGAAAACGGCCCGTACGTCTATCGCGGGCTCAACGCGCATCGCGTGCGGATCGTCGACTCCTTCACGCACTTCCACCCCGTGTCCGGAGGCTTCGACGAGTTTTACCTCGTCCAGGGGCTCCTCCCTGGTGGACGGCTCCTGACGAGCGGCGCTGTCGACCGCATCCGCGCGCCCGAGACCGTGACGCGCGAGGAGACGGCGTCGCTCCTCGAGGAGATGCCGCTCGCGGTCGGCGACCTCGTGTACCTGCCGCGCGGCGTCGTCCACCGCGGCGTCGGGGGCGCTCTCGTCCAGGTGATCACCGTGCCGGGCTTCGTGCCGGGAGCCGAGATCGGCGTCGACGCCGATCTCTCCGCGATCAACGCGCGTCTCGGGCTCTCCGGACCCGACGCGCTGCCCTTCAACCCGGCCGCGGCGGCCGGAACCCCGGGCGGCTCGCGATGACGGCCGCGACCGCCCTTCTCCTTCTCGCCGCGCCGATTTCGAACGCCGCGAGCGGCGAACGAGTCCTCCTCCTCACGGCGCCGTCGGACGCGCGGGTGCCGGTCCGCGTCGCGGGCGCGGACGGGCCCGCGGAGGCGCAGCCCTTCTCCCCGGGGCGGGTCGTCTTCGTCGCGTCCCGAGCCTCGGCGAGCGTCGAGCCCGGGAAGGACCGCTCGCCGATCGAGAACCGCGTCGCGGTCGAGGCGACCGCCTCCTCGGCCCGCGTCCTCGTCGACGGGGCGCTCTTCACCGAGTACCGGTTCCTCGACGCCCCCCGCCCCTACTTCTTTCCCGTGATCGGCCCCGGCGGCCGCGAGATGACGCGCGCGTTCCCGATGCGCGAGTCGAAGGACGAAGAGCGCGACCATCCCCACCACCGCTCGCTCTGGTTCTCGCACGGGAACGTGAACGGCGTCGACTTCTGGAGCGGGACGGACCCGAAGTCGTCGCCGCGGATCGTCCCGCGCCAGGTGACGGGCGTCGTGTCCGGTCCGGTCTTCGGAGAGTTCCGCGCGGCGCACGACTGGCTCGACGCCGGAGGAAAAAAGCTCGCGACCGACGAGCGCGTCGTGCGCGTCTACGCGCTCGGCGGCGCCGCGCGCATCCTCGAGCACGAGATCACTCTCCGCGCGAGCGCGGGAGACCTCGTCCTCGGCGACACGAAGGAGGGAACGATGGCGATCCGGCTCGCGGAGAGCCTGCGCCTCTCCGGTGCGTCGGCGACCGGGCGGGCCTTGAACTCGCGCGGCGTCGCGGGGAAGGACGTCTGGGGAAAGCGCGCCGAGTGGATCGACTACGCGGGGACGATCGGCGGGCTTCTGGCGGGCGTCGCAGCCTTCGACCACCCGTCGAATCCCCGCCACCCGACCTGGTGGCACGCGCGCGAGTACGGGCTCGTCGCTGCGAACGCGTTCGGCGTCCACGATTTCGAGGGGAAGGAGCGCGGCACGGGCGATCTCCGCGTGGAGAAGGGCGGCTCGATCCGATTCCTCCACGCGTTCTACTTCCACGCGGGCGGGCCCGAGGCCGCGCGCGTCGCCGAGGTGTGGCGCGCGTGGGCGGACGCGAACTCGAGAGCGGCCCCGGAGGCGGGAAGGTGAGCGCTCCCCCCCTCCCCCCCGCCGCGCGCGCGTTTTCCCCGGGCACCTTCGCGAACCGCGTCGCGGTCGTGACCGGCGGCGGCACCGGGCTCGGCCTCGAGATGTCGCGCGGCCTCGCCGCGCTCGGCGCGCGCGTCGTCGTGGCGTCGCGGAACGAGAATCACCACGTCGCGATACGGGACGAGGCCGCGCGCGAAGGCTGGCGCGTCGAAACGGTCGTGCTCGACGTGCGCGAGGCGGCAGCGGTCGAGCGCGCGGCCGCGGACGTCGAGGCCCGGATCGGCCCGGTCGACGTTCTCGTCAACAACGCGGCCGGGAACTTCGTCTGCCCGTCCGAGCGCCTCTCGGCTCGCGGTTGGCGCGCCGTGGTCGGGATCTCGCTCGACGGCACGTTTTTCTGCACGCGCTACTTCGGCAAGGGCATGCTCGCGCGGCGCCGCGGCGACGTCCTCAACGTCGTCGCGACGTACGCGTGGACGGGCATGCCGGGGGTCGTCCACTCAGCGGCGGCAAAGGCGGGCGTCCTCGCGATGACGAGAACGCTCGCGGCCGAGTGGGCGCCGCTCGGCGTGCGCGTGAACGCGATCGCGCCCGGGCCGTTCGAGAGCGCCGGGGCCGCGGCGAACCTCTGGCCGGACCCGGAATCGCGCGAGCGGGTGCGCGAGTCGATCCCGCTCGGCCGGTTCGGTGGCGCGGCCGAGGTGGCGGCGCAGGCGCTCTGGCTCCTCTCTCCCTCCTCCGCGTGGGTGACGGGCGAGTGCCTCGTCGTCGACGGCGGCATGTCGCTCGGCCGCGGGCGCTTCCTCAGCGGCGGCGCGGCGGCAGGGCCGCCAGCGCCCGCGGCCGAGCCCGCGTTCGCGACCGAGCCCGGGCCCGCGCGAGGGCCCGCGGCGGAACCAGCGCCCTCGGGCGTCAGCCGGCCGTCGGAGTTCGAGCGGCTCGAGGCTCTCGTGCGCGCGGCCGCGGCCCGGCACGGGTTCCGCGTCGAGGTGACCGGCTGGACGCGGAAGACGTTCGACGTCTACCTCGAGCACCCGCGCGAGCGGAGCAGCGAGCCGATGGCGCAGATCGAGTCGTACGCCACGGTCGACGGCGCGGTGAAGGTCCTCGACGCGCGCGCGGTCGCGTTCGCCGACGACCTGCGCGTCGCGATCCGCGCCGCCTTTTAATGGTACCAGGTACCGTTTCCGCCGGCACTCCTCGCGCACGGGACGCGGAAGGAAACGGTACCTGGTACCGTTACCGGACCGTTTCCGCCGGCACTCCTCGCGCACGGGACGCGGAAGGAAACGGTACCTGGTAC
>Ga0187892_10005863_pt1 | contig 18834 bp, 24 predicted proteins | sample MA1701073metaG_FD_139345 | JGI IMG/M metagenome (GOLD analysis project Ga0187892, IMG submission 139345) | Bio-ooze microbial communities from a basaltic lava cave in the Kipuka Kanohina Cave System on the Island of Hawaii, USA - MA170107-3 metaG ...
CCAGGCGGCGCAGGAGCGGAAGCCCGTGTTCCATCCGCCCCGGGCGTCGAAGGCTCGGATCAGGGCGAGCAGGCGCGCGGTGGCGGCGTCCAGGTGCGCGGAGAGATCGGCAATCTCGTCGCCGAGCCGGTCCAGCTCCGCGGCGGGAGGCTGCGGGGTATCCACGTCTGGCGAATGGATCGGCATGGCGATCCTCCTTCTGCTGAGGCGACTCTACACCCGGGTTTCCGAGCTCCCGGGGAGCGTCCAGGACAAGCGATCGTGGGACGAGGAATGATTTTTGATCCGGTCCCGCCCGACGGCGCCCGGATGGGCCTGTGCGGGCCGGTGGGCCGGCACGTGCTGAGGACTGCCGCCGCATGACCGCCTCACCCCGGCGAGACTGTCAAGCAGAAAATCGTGGGATGCCGCCTGCCTGGAGTATCGCGTGCGAACGCCATGATGGTAGGAGGCACCACGAAGTAACCACTCACCTCGCAGCTTATAAGTCGGGGGTATCCTCCGGGGTCATCGTCGAATCAAAGTAGGATTACGGAGCGCACGACCTCGCTTTTGATGTGATGCGCGCGGCGTGATGCGCGCGGTTGACGGCTCCGTCGACTCCACCTACACTCGCCGAGTCACCAACGACGGTGACGGCGGCTGACTCGCCACCGATCAGCCGAAAACCCCCATCGCGGCGGGGCCCGCGCGGTGAGACCGCTGCCCGGCGCCCGCGCCCGGATGAACAGGACACCACGATGACCATCGCGCGTCACAACGTCGGGCCCCGCATGAGCCAGGCGGTCGTTCACGGCAACACGGTCTATCTCGCCGGCCAGGTCGCCTCCGATCCCTCGGCGGGCGTCAAGGGGCAGACCGAGCAAGTCCTACAGAAGATCGATGCGCTCCTGAAGGCGGCCGGGAGCAGCAAGTCCAAGCTCCTGTCCGCCACCGTCTATCTCTCGGACATTCGAGGCTACGACGAGATGAACGCCGCGTGGGATGCCTGGGTGGATCCGGCGAACACGCCGGGCCGCGCCACGGTCGAGGCGCGACTCGCCTCGCCCAAGTACCTCGTGGAGATCTGCGTCATCGCCGCGATCTGACGCGGCTGCCAGCCGGCCGGCGACCGACAGCCGGGTTCAGTCGCAGCGCTTCAGCAGGATCTCGAACATCCGCGCCGGGCGCTGGCTCTCGTTCCGCGTGTCGTGCGGCGTCAGGCCCGGCAGCCAGTACGCGGTTCCGGGCCTTAACGTGGCGCGGCGCTGCGGGCTGTCCAGCATCAACTCTCCGTCGACGAGGATGCCCACCTCCGCTTCGATCCCCTGGTGGCGTCCGGTCGCCGCCCCGGGCACGAAGGTCACGACCTGGACGCGCACGGAGGGGTTGTCCAGGATCACCTGCGGCGCGGGCGGCTGAGCCATGACGGCCGCGGGGGTCAGGGCGACCGCGAGGATGGCGAGGAGCAAGAATGCCTTCACGATGCCGTCTCCTTTCACGCCGGCGCGCCGGTGCACCGCCGTCACCCGGTCGGGCTCGTCTCGACGATGGGCTGCGCGATGATCCAGAGGCTGACGATCGTGTAGCCGACCATGAGAACGAGCATCGGAAATTGACTGCGGATCGCCGGGCGTTGGGCCGAGAACTCCCGGAGCGCGATGACGTGAGCCACGCAGACCGCGATGATGTGCCCGAGCACGATGGCGATCACGGCTGTATACGAGGCGAAACGCGCCCCGACGATGCCGACGTCCGGGCGGTAGCGCGCCGTGCCCAGCAGGTTCCAGCCGATCCCGAGCGGATCGGAGGCCAGCCGGATGGCGAGCTGGCCCTGGATCAGCAGGTACGTCAGGTAGTGGGCCAGGTGGTAGGCGATCGCGATCGGTACGAGTGAGAGCACGAAGATCCGGGCCACCGTCCCGGTGGACAGCTCATCCCCCGCGGCTCTTGCCATCCAGGCCGCGAACAGCGTGTACACGAGGCTGAAGGCGACGGGGAACCCGACCAGCCCGAGCGTGCTGATCACGGTGAGACGCAATCCGCCGAGGCCCGCCAGCGCCGCGTAGAGTCGGCTCTCGAGGCCGGCCCAGGCCGGGGTCGCGGTGAACCCGACGAAGGTCACGGTGGAAAGCAGCAGCAACACGAAACCGACCATCGAGAGCGAGACGTCGCCGGTGCGAAGCAGGCCGGCGCCGAACGGTCGCAGGTTCAGCTCGCGCTCGGCGGGCGCGGCGCGATCGAAGCACTCGCCGCAGTCGACGCAAGCGCCGCCTTGCCCGCACATCACCGCGCAGGCGCGGCAGAGCTTGGGGTTCTTCACGCGGATCTCGGTGGGCGCGAACCGGGCGAGCAGGCCGAAGGCGGCGGCGAAGGGGTCGCCGCGCGCCAGCCACACCGCCCGGCCGAAGAGCGCCATGCCGGTCCACGTGATCAGCGAGTACGGCTGACCACGAATCGCTCGAACCTGGTCGGAAGCTCCGGCCTCAGCACGCCGTGGGCACCGTTGGCGCTGGCTCGCCCACCCGCGGCCATCGCGCCGGCCAGCGTGAGCACGGCCAGCAGCAGCGGGTACGCGGGCCGGAGCGCGGGTCGAGCACGGGCAGGCATCAACGCGATATTGCGCTGCGATCGGCGCACGGTCAAGGGATCGAGTAGGGATCAGCCGCTGATCGACAGTGCCGACGGCCGCGTGCTATCCTGGCGCCGCTTCGGGCCGCTGACCGATCATCGATTCATCGCGGGGAGACAGCTCATGAACGTCGCGCGTACCGCGCTCACCATCGTGCTCGTGCTGGCGCTCCTGGTGGCCGGGATGCCGGCTGCCGCGCAGGAGGCATTCCCGTCGCGCCCGATCACGATCGTCGCGCCGTTTCCCCCGGGGGGCGTCGCCGACCTCACCGCGCGACCGGTCGCGGCGGCGATGGAGAAGGCGCTGAAGCAGCCGGTCGGCGTCGTGAACAAGACAGGCGCCGCGGGCGCGGTCGGCATGCAGTCCGTCGCCGTCAGCAAGCCCGACGGATACACGCTGCTGCTCGCGCTGTCGAGCATCTCGATCATCCCCGAGGCGGACAAGCTGTTCGGCCGGCCTCCGGCGTTCACCGTGGATCAATTCGCGCCGGTGGCGCTCGTCTCGGCGGATCCGACGATCCTCGTGGTGCGGAGCGAGAGCCCCTGGAAGACGGTGCAGGAGTTCATCGAGGACGCGAAGAAGCGGCCGGGCCAGATCTCCTACAGCTCGTCCGGGATCTACGGCACGCTCCACATGGCGATGGAGCTCCTCTCCAGCGGGGCCGGCATCAAGCTCCGGCACGTGCCCTATCAGGGGGCGGGACCAGCCCTGACCGCGATTCTCGGCGGGCACGTCGATGCCCTCGCGTCGGGCCCGGCCGTGGTGTTGCCGCAGATCAAGGCGGGCAAGCTGCGGGCGCTCGCCGGCTGGGGCGACAAGCGCGTGGCGGCGCTGCCCGAGGTGCCGACCTTCAAGGAGCTGGGCTACCCCGAGGCCGAGTTCTACATCTGGGCGGGGCTGTTCGCGCCCAAGGGCACCCCCGAGCCCGTACTGCAGAAGCTCCGGGAGGCCGCGCGGGCGGCGGTCAACGATCCCGACTTCAAGGCCGCCATGGACAAGCTGCAGACGCCGATCGTCTTCAAGCAGGGTGACGAGTTCCAGCAGTTCTTCGACGCGGACGCCCGCCGGCTCGCCGACGGCGTCCGCAAGGTGGGGCGGATCGAGCAGAAGTAACAGCCGCTCACCCGCCCGTCACCGTAAGAGCCTGTCGGCGAACGGCCGCTGCCTCGGACCGAGCGCGGTGCATTTGGTGTTCCGCTTCGGGCGCCGAGGCTCCCTCCGATCGGTCAGAGGTCGATCTTGCGTCGGGCGCTGGCGCGCTCCCACTTGCTGCGGTACTCCTCGTCGAAGACCAGGGCCTCGTCGGCCTGGGCGCGCACCCAGTAGCCGGCCTTCATCTCGGCCTCGAGCTGGCCGGGCGCCCAGCCGGCGTAACCCACGATCAAGAGCCGGCGCCGGGGACCCTTGCCGCCGGCGATGTCGCGCAAGATCTCGGGCTGCAGCGTGATCGCCAGCCCATCCCTGAGCGGCGCCGTGCCCTCGATCGAATACTCCGCCGTGTGGAGCACGCAGAGCCGCAGCGGGTCGACCGGCCCGCCGGAGTGAAGCCGGACGGTGCCCGTCGCGCCTTCGGTCGGCATGCCCAGCTGCGCCAGGAGCGTGACCAGCGGCAGCTCGCCGAGCGGCCGGTTGAGCACGAGGCCCTGCGCGCCGCCTGCGCCGTGCTGGACCATGTAGAGCACGGTGCGGGCGAAGCGAGGATCGGCCATCTCCTCCGAGGCCACGAGAAGCTGCCCGGTCAGGTTCCCGCCGAGTGGTGGACCTTGCGCCGCCGGTCGAGCCGTCGGCCCGATCAGCACGGCCAGCGTGGCGAGGCCCGCGACCACGGTGATGAGAGCTCGGTGGGAGGCGACCAGGAGCACCTGGGGATCTCCGGAGGGGTTTGCGATCGACGGGTGGGCGGCCGCTCAGGGTGTGCCGAGTCGGCCGACGAACGGCAGCTTCAGCGCTGGGTCCTTCAGGTCGACGCCCAGCGTGAGCCCGAGCAGGTTGAGCTCGAGCCCTTCCTCCCAGGCGGCCATGACGCCCAGGAGACCCAGCACGGAGAGCTGGACTCCGGTGCCGCTGGGGGTCGATCCCGCCAGGGCGCCCCCCGGGAGGTAGTCCTTGCCGATGGCGGTCGGCGGCAGGTCCAGCTTGAGCTCGGGAACCGACCGGCCGATGTAGGCGACGAAGGTGTTGCTGTTGGGTCCGGGCCACGTGCGGTAGCTCGTCCGGTACGGGTAGCTCGACACGGCCGCCTCGACCTTCTGGATCAGCGCGTCCACGCCCTCGCCGCGTCGATCGACCAGGAGATCCGGACGGCTGCCGAACCAGTAGTTGTCTGGACCCGCGCGGTTGACGCGAACGGCTGGGGCGCCGTTCTGGACCCCCCAGCCCATCACCTCGTAACGGGCGTAGGAGGAGGCCCCACTCGGTTTCAGGGCGATCCAGGTGTGGACGGCCAGGACACCGCGCCAGCCGACCGTGCGCGCCGCATAGACCTGGAGCACAGCGTCGTGCGTCTCGGCCGGCGCCGGCGCCTGCCCAGAGGAATCGCGCCTGAGCTCCCACCAGCTCCGGCCGACGCGCTCGAGCGTGGCGCACGCGCTGGTGCCGGCCACGGCTACCAGCAGGAGCCCCAGCAGCGCGCCGCCGGCCCGCGCCGGCCGATGGCGCAGCGGATTACTGAGGCGGATAGCGGAACGGCTTCCAGCCGATCCCCTGGACCGGCTGCGGGGGGTAGCCGGCCGGCTTGACGGCGGGCGCCGGCGCCGCCTTCCCCGGGCTTGCCTTCTTCTCCGCACCGGACCTGGCGGCGGGCTTCCGCGCCGCGGCGCGCTTCGTGGCGGGCTTCTTGGAGCTCTTCTTCTTTGATTTGCTTTTCATGGCGCGCACTCTACAGCACGCGGTCAGCGCGGGTCAAGGAGGCGCGCTAGAATGGGCGTGTCGCACCGAGCCCGGCGCTTCTGGTGCGAAGGCCGGTCCCATTCATGTTCACGCCCCGATCGGCTGGATCCTGAGCTGTACACCGACGGACAGGAGGCGCGGCGTATGCGGATGAAGAAATCGGTCGAGACCCTGATCCAGCTCGAGCGCGTCTGCCGCGTGGCGACGGCCGGGGAAGCGGGCATGCCGCATCTCGTGCCGGTCGTGCACGCGGTCGCCAACGGCAAGATCTACTTCGGCTCGGGCAACGACGGGCGGAAGGCGCTGAACCTGAAGACCAACCCGCGCATCGCCCTCACCGTCGACGTGTACTCGGAGGCGTGGTCACATCTGAAGGGCGTGATGGTGCAAGGAACGGCGCGATCGATCGAGAAGGGGCCGCGCTTCCGGAAGATCCGGGCGCTTCTCTATCGCAAGTACCCCCAGTACCCGGCCGAGGCGGCGCTCGACGAATCCGATTCGGTCATCATCGAAGTCACCCCGACCCGGGTCTTCTCCTGGGGACTGGACTGAGTCGGGTGGCGCCCGGCAAGATCGTCCTCAACCGCGCGCCGGTCGACCTGGCCCAGGCCGTCGAGCGCTGCATCGGCACGTTGACCGGCATGGGAAAACTGGACGAGCACGCGCTCACCCTCGAAGTGGATTCCGTGTGGGTCGAGGCGGACGTGTTCCGGCTCGACCAGATCCTGATGAACCTCGTGGCGAACGCAACGAGGTACACCCCCGGCGGGGGATCCATCCGGGTGAGCGTCGGCCGTGACGCGGGCGAGGCGCTTCTCCGCGTGGCCCACAGCGGGGTCGGGGGCCTCGGCGTCGGGCTCACGCTCGTCCAGGAGCTGGTGGAGCTGCACGGTGGGCGGGTGGAGGTAGAGAGCGCGGGACCCGGGCAGGGCAGCGTGTTCACGGTCCGGCTTCCCGCCATCGCGGTGCCCTCCGAGGCCCACGGAGTCGTGGCGCCCGGAACCGCGCCCAGCGCGCAGCGCCGGGTGCTGGTGATCGAGGACAACCAGGACAGACGAGAGATGATGCGGCTCTTGCTCGAGATGTCCGGCCACGAGGTCCATGCGGCCGCCGACGGTCCGAGTGGCGTGGAAGCGGCCACGCGGCTCCAGCCGGACGTCGCGCTGATCGACGTCGGCCTGCCGGGGATCGACGGCCACGAGGTCGCTCGGCGGATCCGCTCGGCCCCCGGAGGTGAGCGGCCGGTGCTGCTCGCGCTCACCGGCTACGGTCAGCAGGAGGATCGCAAGATAGCGCTCGCAGCGGGCATCGACGACCACCTGGTCAAGCCCGTGGATCCCGCGCGCCTCTCCGCCGTGCTCGCCACCGCCCGCAAGCTCGCGCCTCCGGGCTAGGATCTCCCCCTCAGGGTGAGGGAGCGCGACCGCCGTCACACCGGCCAGCCCTCGCGCCGATAGCCCATGTCCCAGAACATCCACTCGTAGCGGCTGGTCGTGATGAAGTGGCGCCGCATGGCCTCGCGCTCGGCGGGCTGAAGCCGCTCGGCGGTGGCGTCGGCGGCGTCGAGCACGGCCTGGACCACGCCGCCGAATTCCTCCGAGGCGTAGGTGGCGATCCAGCGCGTGTAGAGCGGATCGGGCGAGCCGCTTCGCTCGAGCCGCTTGCCCACCTCCCAGTAGATCCAGTAGCACGGCAGCAGCGCGGCGATCGCCTCGTGAAACGGGGCGCCGTACGCGGCCGCGAGCAGATAGCTCGTGTAGGCGAGATTGGTCGGCGCCAGCGGCGTGGCGGCGATCTCCTCGGCGCCGAGCCCGAACTCCTCGAAGAAGCCCTCGTGCAGCGCGCGCTCGACGCGCAGCGCGCCGGCCGCGTGCTCGTTGAACATGATGATCCACTCCTCTCGCGGCGCGCGCGCGGCGGCGATGGAGAGGCCGCGGGCGAACTCGCGCAGGTAGAGCGCGTCCTGCACGGCATAGAACTGGAAGCTCTCGCGCGGGAGCGAGCCGTCGGTGAGCCCGCGCACGAACGGATGCTCGAGGATGGCGGCGTAGATCGGCTCGATCGATTTCCAGAGCTCGGCTGTGAATCGCATGAGGCCAAAGCATACTACGACGCCCCTCGGACCCGCGGCCGACTGGTCTGGTATCCTCCAGGAGGCGACCGAGCAGGCGGAATTCACGCACCCGTGACAATCGCCGGCGCATCCAACGGTACAGTGAGCGACATGACGGCGACGGTCCGACCTCCCGTGGTGAACGGGGGCCGCACGGGTACGCGGATTCCCCTGCCGGTCCTCGAGGGTCACGCTGAGGCTCATGGCGCGCCGGCGGCCCCCCTCCTGCGGCTGTCGGCGCTCTGGATCCAGATCACCGGCACCTGGTGCAACCTCGAGTGCACGCATTGCATCAACGCGAGCGGGCCGAGATCGCCGTGGCTCAAGCCGCTCAGGACGGACGTCGCGCGGCGGGCCATCGAGGAGGCGGCCACGCTCGGGGTCAAGGAGATCTACTTCACCGGGGGCGAGCCCTTCCTGCATCCCGATGTCCTGCCGTTGCTGCGGGAAGCGCTCGAGGTCGCGCCCACCACGGTGCTCACGAACGGCGCGCTCATCGACGAGGCGGTGGCCGACTCGCTGGCCGCGATCGCGGCCGCCGCGCCCTACTCGCTCGAGCTCCGGGTGAGCCTGGACGACGTCGATCCCGAGCAGAACGACCGCATCCGGGGCGAGGGCGCCTGGGCCAAGGCGGTGCGCGCCATCCGGCTGCTCGACGCGCGCGGGCTCCTGCCGATCGTGACCGCCACCGAGATCGTCGAGCGGGCGGGCCCCGGCGGCGGCCGATACGAGCGTTTCCGTGATCTGCTGGCCTCGCTCGGCGTCGCCAAGCCGCGCGTGAAGATCATGCCGGTCTTCGCGGCGGGACGCCTGGCGCGGCCCGGCCGGCCGCGGCTGACCGAGGAGATGCTGGAAGGCTTCGATCGCGGGCTCCTGCAGTGCTCCGAGTCGCGGGTCGTGGCCGAGGGCGGGGTCTACGCGTGCCCGATCCTCGCCGGGCTCGGCGCCGCGCGCCTCTCGACCGGGAGCGTCGCGGCCTCGCTCCGCCCGGCGGCGCTCTATCACCCGGCGTGCGTGACCTGCTACGAGACGGGGATGTCGTGCAAGAACTACTGACCGAGTACCGCCGGGTCGCGGTGTTCGGCGGCGTCTACAACAACGCGCCGGCGCTCGAGGCGACGCTCGACGACGCGCGACGTCGCGACGTGGAGGCGATCTTCTGTCTCGGCGACATGGGCGGATTCGGGCCGCATCCGGACCGCGTGTTTCCGCTGCTGCGCGACCGCGGCGTCTTCGCGATCCAGGGCAACTACGACCAGTCGCTGGCCTCGGGCCGGACCGACTGTGGCTGCGGCTACACGGATCCGCGCGACAACCACTTCGCGCGCATCAGCTACGAGTACGCGGTCTCGAAGACCTCCGCGCCGAACAAGCGCTGGCTGGGCGGCTTGCCCCGCCACCGGCGGCTGAAGCTCGGCCCGTACCGCGTCGTCATGAGTCATGGCTCGCCGCGGCTCGTGAACGAGTTCCTGTGGGAGTCGGCCACTCCCGACGGCCTGCTCCAGATGCTCCTGCGGGATCACGACGCCGATGTGCTGCTCTGCACGCATACCGGCATCAAATGGCATCGCGCGCTGCCGGCCGCGCGGCACGCGGTGAACGTGGGCGTGATCGGCCGCCCCGAGAACGACGGCACGCCGAGGGTGTGGTACACGCTCCTCACCGCCCGCCCGGAGCTCGACGTCGAGTTCGTGCCCGTCGCTTACGATCACGAGACGCTGGCGCGGCAGATGGAGGACGAGGGCCTGCCGGCCGAGTTCGCCGAGACCGTCCGTACCGGCTGGTGGACCACGTGCCTGGAGAACCTGCCCGCCCGCGAGCGCGCCCGCGGGAGATTCTGATCGGGTCCACGCCGTGCTGCGGGACGTGGCGAACCGCGTGGCGGTCCAGCTCTTCAAGCGCGTGCCGTGGATGGGCCAGGCGTGGGCCCGGAGCCGCGGCTTCGTCGAGGCGGACAGCGCGCCGTGGGCCCCCATGCGCAAGCGGCTCGACCGCTCCGTGATCGCGCTGGTCACCACCGCGGGAGTGCACCTCCGCTCGCAGCCGCCCTTCGACATGGCCGACCCGGATGGCGACCCGAGCTTTCGCGCGATCCCGACCGAGACGCCGCGCGAGGCGCTCACGATCACCCACAAGTACTACGACCATTCCGCCGCGGACCGCGACGTGAACGTAGTGCTCCCGCTGGACCGGCTGCGCGAGCTCCGCGACGAGCGCCGCATCGCCGGCATCGCGCCCGAGGCCTACAGCTTCATGGGCCACATCGACGGCGCCCACGTGGCGACGCTGATGGAGCTCACGGCGCCCGCGGTGGCCCGGGCGCTGGTGGCGTACAGGGTCGACGCGGTGTTCCTGACGCCGGCCTGAGGACTGTGCAATCAGGCCGTGGGCCTGATCCAGCGGGTGATCGAGCGCGAAGGCATCCCGACGATCGGCATCACGCTGCAGAAGGAGGTCACGCGGCGGGTCAAGCCGCCGCGGGCCGTGTATCTGCGCTATCCGTTCGGCCATCCGATGGGCGAGGCGTTCGCCGTCCGCCAGCAGCGCGCGATCCTGCTGCTGGCCCTGGAGGCGCTGGAGACCGTGACCGTGCCCGGCACCATCCTCGAGCCGCCCTGGCGCTGGCGGAGGCACCGGTTTGACTGAGCGCCGGGCGGCCGGCTTCTGGGCGAGCTGGGGCCGAGTGCTGCTCCTGGGCGCGCTGATCCTCGGCGCCGTCGTGCTCGCGCGACAGCTCGGGCTCGGCCAGTTTCTCAGCCTGGACAACGTCACGCGCGTGCGCGCCTGGATCGAGGATTTCGGCCCGCTGGGACCGCTGGTGTTCATCGCCGGCTCGATCGTGGCGGTCGTCGCGTTTCTGCCGGGACTGCCCGTCACGCTCCTCGGCGGGCTCGTCTTCGGCCCCCTCTGGGGCACGGTGTACGTGTCGGTCGCCACCACCGCCGGCGCCTGCCTCGCGTTTCTGATCGCGCGCTACGTTGCCCGGGGGACGGTCGAGCAGTGGCTGGCCCGCTACCCGCGACTGCAGCACATCGATGCGGTGGCGGCGCGTCACGGCTTCCGGCTCGTCATGATCACGCGGCTCGTCCCGCTGTTCCCGTTCAACCTGCAGAACTACGCGTACGGGGTGACCAGCATCCGCTTCGCGAGCTACGCCCTCACCTCCTGGCTCTGCATGCTGCCGGCGACCGTCGCCCTGACCTTCGCCGGGGGCGCGCTGTCCGAGGGCACCCAGGGCCTGCGGCGGACGTTCTTCTATCTCGGCGCCGCCGGTGTGCTGCTCGTCGCGCTGTCGTTCCTGCCGCGCTGGCTCAAGGGCCGGAGCCCCGTGCTCGAGGAGCTCATGAAGGCGCGCTGATGGCGACCGCCCGCGCCGCTCGAGCGCCGCAGCGCCCGGCGTGATCAGCATCGTGATTCCCGTGCTGGACGAGGCCGCGAATCTCGAGCGGCTGCTGCCCGATCTGCTGGCGCGCCACCCGGGGGCCGAGCTGATCGTCGTCGACGGCGGGAGCCGCGACGCGAGCCCGGCCGTCGTCGCGCGCCATCCCGGCGTCGGCCTGCTCTCGACCGAGCGCGGCCGCGCGCGCCAGATGAATGCCGGCGCGCGCGCGGCGAGGGGCGATCAGTTGCTGTTCGTGCATGCCGACACGCGGCTGCCTGACGGCGCCCTGGCGGCCGTCAAGCGGGCGCTCGTGGATCCCGGCGTCGTCGGCGGCCGCTTCGACGTCGCCTTCGACAGCGCTCGGCCGATCTTGAAGGTGGTCGCCTGGTTCATGAACACGCGCTCGCGCCTCACCGGCATCTGCACGGGTGACCAGGCCATCTTCGTCCGGCGCTCGGTGTTCGAGGCGCTCGGCGGCTATCCCGACATCCCGCTGATGGAGGACGTGGAGCTCTCCAAGCGCCTCAAGCGGCGCGGCCGGCTGGAGGCCCTGCGCCTGCGCGTGACGACCTCCGCGCGCAAGTGGGAGCGGGACGGCCCGATCCGCACCATCCTGCTGATGTGGACGCTGCGCATCCTTTACTTCTGCGGCGCCGCCCCCGCCCGCCTCCACCGCTGGTACTACGGGGGTTGATCCCTCTTCGCCGCGGGGGGAGAGGGGCAGGTGATGAGGGTAGTTCCTGCGGCGCCCGCGTGCTCATCGCGCTATGATGGCCAGCAAGGAGATCATCATGACCGAACAGATCGTGCAAACGGCCTCCGGGCTCGGCTACGTGGATCTGGTCGCGGGCAAAGGCGCGACGCCGTCGACCGGCGACTCGGTGAGCGTCCACTACACCGGCTGGCTCACCGACGGCACCCAGTTCGACAGCTCGCTGAAGCGCGGCACGCCGTTCGTCTTTCCGATCGGCCGCGGGCGCGTGATCCGCGGCTGGGACGAGGGCGTCCTCTCGATGCGGGTCGGGGGCAAGCGCAAGCTCATCGTTCCCGCCCATCTCGGCTATGGCGCCAACGGGGCCGGCGGTGTCATCCCGCCGGATGCGACGATCATCTTCGAGGTCGAGCTCCTGGGGATCCAGGCCAACGGCTAAATCAGCTCGTGGGGTGCCGTGTTTCAGCCCAACCAGCGCGTCACAGTGGATCTGTCGAACCTGACGATCAAGGGCGTGCACTTCAGCCAGAACGTCCAGAAGGCCCTCGGCACGATCCTCGAGCAAGTGAGCGTCGACCCGCCGGTCTATCTCGTCGAGCTGCTGTTCAGCTTCAAGGGCATCAAGCGGGTCGAGGTCCCGCAGGAGCGGATCCACGCCGGGTAGGCGGTTCGGCCCCGACCCGAGCCGTGCAGTGAACCGACACGACGGTCGACACGACCAAGGAGGAGCCCGATGACACGACTGCTCGCGGTGCTCATCGCCATGCTGTTCGCCGTCGGCACGCTCGGCGTTCCGGCGGTGGAGGCGCAGACGCCCAAGCCCGCGCCGGCGCCGGCCAGCAAGCCGGCCGCCAAGGACGACATGAAGAAGGACGCAGACAAGAAAGCGGGGCCGGTCGACATCAACACGGCCTCGGCGGACGAGCTCAAGAAGATTCCGGGAATCGGCGACGCGTACTCGAAGAAGATCATAGACGGTCGCCCCTACAAGCGCAAAGACGAGCTCGTCCAGAAGAACATCGTGCCGCAGGCCACGTACGACAAGATCAAGGACCAGATCATCGCCAAGCAAGCAGCAGCCAAGTAAGGCGATTCCGCCGGAGCGGCCACGGCCCGGGCCGTGACCGCTCCCGGCACGCCGTTCGCGACCATCCGGCCCGCCCGCGCATCCAAATCGCAGGGAGGAACGCATGAAACTGAACATCGGCATCTCGGAACCGCACCGCGACAGCATCGTCGACATCCTGACCGTGCTCCTCGCGGACGAGTACGTGCTGTACACCAAGACGCGCAACTATCACTGGAACGTCGTCGGCCCGCAGTTCAACGACCTGCACAAGTTCTTCGAAGCGCAGTACGACGAGCTCGACGAGTTCATCGACGAGGTCGCCGAGCGCAGCCGCACCCTCGGCGGCCGCGCCGTCGCCACCCTCGCCGAGTTCTCCAGGACCTCACGCTTGAAGGAGCACCCCGGCAAGTACCCGGAGGCGGTGACGATGATCGCCAACCTCCTGGCCGACCACGAGGCCGTCATCCGCACGCTGCGCGACGACGTGGCCACGACGATGGAAAAGCACGGCGACGCCGGCACCAGCGACTTCCTCACCGGGCTCATGGAGAAGCACGAGAAGATGGCCTGGATGCTCCGGGCCTTCCTGGGGAAGCCCGGCCGATAGCCAACCGCTCTGCCATCCCGTTGTCGCTGCTCGCTCAGCGACCACGCTCTCGCTGCCCTGGTTCTCACGACGGCTGATCCTCGCCGTTCGTCACCAGCTCAGTATTGACATGCCACGTGTGACATAAAACATGTTGACAGGCCTGGTGACCGGCACTACGATCCGCGTCGAGCCGGTCCCCGGAGAAGCCGGCGGGTCCAGGAGGCCAAGCATCCAAGGTCAGGTTCCGCGGCTGATCCACCCGAACCTCAGCGAACGTGTGTCGCGGGCGCTCCACGATCTGATCTCGAGCCAGGCCATCCCTCCTGGATCCAGGCTGAACATCGAACGTCTCTGTCAGGATTTCGGAGTGAGCCGGACCCCGGTATGGGAGGCCGTCAAGCGGCTCGAGACGCAGGGCCTGGTCGAGGTGGTGCCCCGCCTCGGTGTGTTCGTTCTCAACTTCAGCGTCGAGAAGGTGCGCGAGATCTTCGCCGTCCGCGAGGTGCTCGAAGGCTTGGCCGCGCGGCTGGCCGCCGAGCGCGGCGCCGACGAGGATCTGCGAACCGTCGAGGCCGTCTTCGAATCCCATCGCTCCGCGGTGGCCCAGGGGGACATCGAGGGCTTCTCCCGCACCGATTTCGAGTTTCACAACGCGGTCCTGGCTGCCGCCGGAAACGCGCTCCTCTCCCGTCAACTGGAGGCTGTGTACGCTCAGATTCTGGTCCTTCGTCTCCGGACCCTGGCCGTCGAGGACCGGATGGACTCGGGATCCGCCGAGCTCAAGGCGATCCTCGAGGCCATCCTCGCCCGTGACCCCGTACGCGCGGAGTCGGTAGCCCGGAGCCATACGCGGCTCGTTCTGCAGGACGCCATGCGCGTGCTCCACGAGAAGGGGTTGCCGGCAGAAGCAGCGGCGCGTTCGCAGAGCCGGCGCCGACTGGCCGCGAGGGGTCGCTGATGAGAACGGGCAGCGACTATCTCGAGAGTCTCAGGGACGGACGCGCGGTCTACGTGGACGGCGAGCGCGTCAAGGACGTGACGACGCACCCCGCGTTCGCCGCGCCCGCCCGGCAGGTCGCGGCGATGTACGATCGCGCGAGCGACCCGGCCAACCATGACCACTCTAGCTATGTCGATGCCGTCACCGGACGGCGCTGCTCCTCTATGTGGCTGCTGCCGAGATCCGCCGAGGATCTCGGCAGCCGACGGCGCGGTCACCGCTTCTGGGCCGAGGGCTCCTACGGTCTGATGGGGCGGACCCCCGATTGCGTGGCGGGCGTCCTCACCGGGTTCGCCGGAGCCCCCGAGGTGTTCGCGGCCGGGGACCGCCGGTTCGCGGACAACGTCGTCCGGTTCTACGAGAAGGCGCGTGAGATGGACCTCTACGCCGCCTATGCCGTCAACCCGCTCTACGGCGATCGGTCCAAGCCCGCGCACCAGCAGGCGGAGCCATTCCTCTACGCGGGGGCGGCGCGGGAGCGCGACGACGGCATCGTCCTCCGTGGGGGCATCACGGTGGCGACCGCGGCCGTGCTCGCCGACTACATCCTGGTGTCGTACCTGGTGCCGCTCCAGCCGGGCGACGAGGACTATGCGATCTCGGCGATGGTGCCGTGCCACGCGGACGGGCTGCGCCTGTACCCGCGGCGGTCGTACGTGGGAGCGGACGCCGCCGTGGCCGACTATCCGCTGTCGACGCGATTCGACGAGACCGACTCGCTGCTCGCGCTGAACGACGTGTTCGTGCCGTGGGAGCACGTCTTCGTCTACCGGAGCCTGGAGCTCGTCAAGGCGCAGTGGTTCGAGACGGCCGCCCACACGCTGTCGAACTTCCAGTGCCTCACCCGGTACGGCGTGAAGCTCGAGTTCGCCGCCGGCCTCGCGGTCAAGCTGGCGGAGCTGCACAACACGGTGGCGGCGCCCGCGGTGCAGGCCCAGCTCGGCGCCGAGGTGGCGATGATCGCCTCGGTCCTGGAAGCGCTGCTCGACGCGGCGGAGCGCCGGCCCCTCCTGCGCGATGGCGTGGCGTGGCCCAACCCGCAGTTTCTCTACGCGGCGCAGAGCTTCCAGCAGCAGACGGTGGTGGACCTGATGCGGGCGATCCGCCACCTCGCGGCCGGGAGCTTCATCACCGTGCCCTCCTCGCATAAGAGCTTCCTGCATCCCGAGACGGCGGACGATGCGCGCCGCTACTATCGCGCGGCAACGGTCGCGGCCGAGGACCGGGTGAAGCTGCTGAGCCTCATCTGGGACTTCGTCGCCACCGAGTTCGCGGGACGGCAGCTACAGTACGAGATGTTCTACTCGGCGGGGCAGCAGGTCGTCGACGCCCGGGCCTTCAAGTACTTCGACTGGAGTCGGGGCCGGGCCCTCGTCGACCGGTGCCTCGCGGAATACTAGGGGAGGATCGATCGATGATCCCGGAGCTGCACCCCCAGTGGCGGGCGCTGGATCTGGGCGGCATCCTCGGCCAGCACGCCGCCTTCCTGAACCTCGGCTCCCAGAACAGCCTGCTCAATCCCCAGGGCGCCGTGAAGGGCGAGGGGATCTGGAAGCACGGGCGCGAGCCGGGTGGAAGCCTGGTCAACACGCTGGCCCTGGCGTCGACGTGCCGGGAGGCCGGCATGCACTTCTTCTGGTTCCGCTGGGAGCGGTTTCGCCACCGCTATCCGGGCACGCCGATGGACCGCGGTCAGTACGACCACTGGCTACGGGCATTCACCGGCGACTTCGACGTGCAGCGTGACTGGAACGCCGATCTCATCGACGAGATCAAGGCGATCGTGGAGCCCGGGGACGTCAACCTGATCTATCCCGGCTTCAGCTCCATCTTCGCGGGCACGCCCGTCGAGATGTATCTGTCCATGTGGGGGGTCCGAACGTTGATCCTGTCCGGTTACCACACCGAGTGGTGCATCGAGAGCGCCGCCCGCGCCGCCCGCGACATCGGCTACATGCCGGTGGTCATCGGCGACGCGTGTGCCGGCGCCACCCCGGAGGTCCACGCGGAGACGCTGCGGCGGCTCAACGACATCTTCGCCCCGGTGATCTCCACCGAGACTGCCGTCCGGCTGATCCGGAGCGGAGCCCGTTCCCAGCCGGCGCCCACGGGCTGAGCCGCTTCCACACATCACGGAGAGATCCGATGCCGGGGCTCCTGATCAGGAACGCCGACTGGGTGGTCACGATGGATGCCGAGCGCCGGATCATCAGGGACGGCGCGGTGGCGGTGGACGGTGACCGGATCGCGGCCGTCGGCAAGACAGCGGACATCGAGCGGCGCGTTTCGGGCGACGCCGTCATCGACGCCCACGGCAAGCTCGTGCTGCCCGGACTCATCGACACTCACGTCCACAACACCCAGCAGCTCGGCCGCGGCCTCGCCGACGAGTGCGACCTGCCCAAGCATCTCCTCGAGCGCCTCTACGGGTACGAGAAGGAGCTGACCCACGAGGACGCCTACTGCGCGGCGCTCGCGTGCCAGCTCGAGCTGATCCGGGCCGGGACGACGTGCTTCATCGATCCCGGCAGTTACTATCCCGACGAGACCGCCCGGGCGATCGGGCGCAGCGGCCTCCGCGGGATCATCGCCCGGACCGCGTTCGACGTGTACGACACGCCGATCGGACAGCTTCCGGCCAAGATGTTCCGGGAGACGACGGAGACGGCCCTCGCGAAGTCCGAGGAGACGGTGCAGAAGTACAATGGCGCCCACGACGGCCGGCTGCGGGCGTGGTTCGCGCTCAGGATCCTCTCGGGCTGCTCGGACACGCTCTGCCGCGGGATGAAGCGGCTGGCCGACCGCTACGGCGTCGGCCTGGTCATGCACGCCTCGGAGTCCCGGGACGAGGCCGTGGGCTCCCGGATGCGGTACGGGATGGGGGAGGTCGAGCGGATGGCGGCGCTCGGCGCGCTCGGGCCCAACATGGTCCTGATCCACATGGGCTGGGCCAGTCCCCGCGAGATCGTCCTCGCCCGGGACTTCGACCTGAAGATCTCGTGCACGCCGTCGACCGGGTATCGGCTCGGGTTCGGCAGCATGGAGTTCGGTCGGTTCCCGGAGCTGCTCGAGCTGGGCGTCACCGTCGCCCTCGGCTCGGACGCCGCGATGTCGAGCAACTTCCTCGACATCGTGCGCCAGATGTATCTGGTGACCGGGGGCTCCAAGGCGGCCCGCCTGGACGCGACCATCATGCGCCCCGAGCAGGCGCTCGAGATGGCCACCCTGAACGGGGCCAAGGCAGCCCTGTGGGAGCGTGAGATCGGCTCGCTCGAGCCGGGCAAGAAGGCCGATATCGCGATCTTCGACACCCGCAAGCCCGAGTGGCGCCCGGTGCTCAATCCGATCGCGAACCTCGTGTACGCCTCGCGAGGCGGGGCTGATACCGTGATCGTCGACGGCAAGATCCTGATGACGGACGGCGTGGTGAAGACGATCGACGAGCGGGCGGTGCTCGACGAATCGCAGGCCCGGGGCGCATCGATCGCGTCCAAGTCGGGTCTCGGGGATCTCATCAAACCGAAATGGCCGGTGTCATAGGAGAGCGCGATGCGAAGACTGTATCCGTTCTGTTTGCTGGTCCTGCTTGTCGCCACGCTGGCCGGGCCGGCGCGCGGGCTCGCCGCCGATCCCGGCGTCACGGACTCCGAGGTCGTCCTCGGCATGTGGTCACCGCTCACGGGGCCGGTCGCGCTCCTGGGCACCTCGGAGCGCGACGCGTTGCAGATCTGGCTGGCCGAGGTCAACGCCGCCGGCGGGATCCACGGCCGGAAGATCCGGCTGATCGTCTACGACGACGGGGGCTCGCCCCAGGAGGCGCTGGCCGCGGTGCGCCGGCTCATCAACCAGGACAAGGTCTTCGCCCTGGTGGCCGGGTCGGTGAGCGGCGCCACCCTGCCCGTCATCCCGCTCATCAACGGGGCCAAGATTCCCTTCGTGGCGTCCATCTCTTCCAACCGGCGCCTCCTCGACCCGTTCAACCGGTACATCTTCCGCGTCTATCCCAACGAGATCTCGCAGGCCAACGGCCTCGTCGACTACGTGATGCCCAAGCACGGGCTCAAGCGTCCCGCCATGATCTACACGAGCAACGACTACGGGGTGGGCGGCCACGAGGCGGTCACGCTCCGGTTGCGGGAGAAGCACAACCTCCCGCTGGTCACGGCCGAACGCTACAACACCGGCGACCAGGACTTCAGCGCGCAGCTCCTCCGCATCAAGCAGGCGAACCCGGACGGCGTGTTCGTGTGGGCGTTCGCGGCCGAGGCCGGTATCATCGTTCGGCAGGCGCGCGAGCTGGGGATCACGGTCCCGCTGTTCGGGGGTGGCGCGACCGCGACGCCGCTCTTCCCGCGCGGCGCGGGGCCGGCGGGGATCGGGTTCATCGCCGATTTCCTCGAGCCACACCTTCCGGAATCGTCGACCGCGCCGCCGATCGTCAAGTATCGGGAGTCGCTCCGGAAGGTGTA
>Ga0187892_10005868_pt1 | contig 18820 bp, 23 predicted proteins | sample MA1701073metaG_FD_139345 | JGI IMG/M metagenome (GOLD analysis project Ga0187892, IMG submission 139345) | Bio-ooze microbial communities from a basaltic lava cave in the Kipuka Kanohina Cave System on the Island of Hawaii, USA - MA170107-3 metaG ...
TCCGCTACACTCTGTCATTGCAAAGGCCGCTCCTTTTTGGTCGATAACTGGCTGTCTCGCAACAACAGTTATGCCAAACGGAGCGGCTCTTTGCTAGAGGCCGTGAGAAAAGCGGGCTAGCTCCCTGCTCGGCGAGCACGCTCACCTGCTATAGAGCACGCCGGGCAGCCACAGGCCGAGCTGCGGCCAGGCGTAGAGGACGACCAGCGCGACGAGCTGCAGCCCCATGAACGGCAGCATGCCGGCGAAGATCTGGTTGAGCGAGACGTGCGGCGGCGAGACGCCCTTCAGGTAGAACGCCGCCATCGCCACCGGCGGCGACAGGAACGCGGTCTGCAGGTTGAGCGCCACCAGCAGGCCGAAGAACAGCGGGTCGATGTTGAAGTGCGGCAGCAGCGGGATGAAGATCGGCATGAAGATGATGATGATCTCGGTCCATTCGAGCGGCCAGCCGAGGATGAAGATGATCAGCTGGGCGAGGATCATGAACTGGAGCGGCGTCAGATCGAGCGACAGCACCCATTTTTCGACCAGGTCCTGGCCCCCGAGCAGCGCGAACGCGGCCGAGAAGATCGCGGAGCCCACGAACAGCCAGCACACCATGGCGCTGGTGCGCGCGGTGAGAAACGATGACTCCTTGATGATCGAGGCGAACTCCCCGAGCGTCCGGACCGCGACCCGGCGGCTGCTCTCTGCCGGCCGCGGTCCCGCCCGCCAGTTGCCGATGAACCGGTAGGCCGCGGTCAGAACGAACGCACCGAAGGCCCCGACGCCGGCCGCCTCGGCCGGCGTGGCCAGACCGAACACGATCGAACCGAGCACCGCGAAGACCAGCAGCGCGAGCGGGAAGAACGAGGTGAGGAGCAGCTTGAAGATTTCGAGCCGCTCCCAGTCCCACAGCCAGTAGAGCAGCGCGATCGCCGCGGCGCAGGCAGCGAGCAGGACCCCGAACCAGATCGGCGGCGGCGGCCGCTCGGGCGTCGTCGCGGCGGCGGGCGAGGTCGACTCCTTCGCTGCGGCCGCCGCGTCCTCCGCCGGAGGGTCTTGGGGTTCCGTTGGCTGTTCGGCTTCCTCCGCGGCCGAAGGGGCCGAAGCCACCACGTCCCCGATCTGCACTTCGGCGGCTTCCTCGGCCTGCGGCGTGGTCGCGGCGCGATAGGTCAAGCCAAGCACCGCCGCGATCGCGATCGCCGGCAGCAGCGACACGACCAGCTGGGCGAGCGCGGTGCGTCGCGTGACACCGCTTTCGCCGGTCCCGACCAGCGCGCGCCACAGTCCGAGCAGGGCATGGCCGCCCCGTCGAGACAACGCCTGGGCGAACGGCGGCAACGGAACGCGAAGCTCGCTCTCCGGAAGCCGCGGCATGAGCTCCGGCCGCGCTTTCGCGAGCACGATGATGTACGCGAGATAGAGCGTCGCGAGCATCAGGCCGGGAAAGACGGCGCCGGCGTAGAGTTGCACCACCGAGACGCCGGCGGTCGCCGCGTAGACGATCAGCAGCACCGAGGGGGGAAGAAGGATGCCGAGGCAGCCGCCGGCAGTCACTGCTCCCGCCGAAACCTTGACGTTGTAGCCGGCCTTCAGCATCGCGGGGAACGCGAGCAAGCCCATCAGCGTCACGGTTGCGCCGATGATGCCGGTCGCGGTTGCGAAGATCGCGCAGGTGATAATGGTCGCGACCGCCAGCGAGCCCGGGACGCGCGCGCTCGCGAGGTGGAGGCTCTTGAAGAGGCGGTCGATCAGGCGCGCCCGCTCGACCAGGTAGCCCATGAAGAGGAATAGCGGAATGGCGATCAGCACGTCGTTCGCCATCACCCCGTAGGTCCGCTGCACCATCAGGTCGAGCACCTGCGGCCCCGCCAGTCGCGGGGTGACGCTGCGGTACGCGAGCCAGGCGAAGAACATGCCCATCCCCATCAGCGTGAACGCCGTGGGATAGCCCAGCATGATGGCCACGACGATCAGCGCGAGCATCAGCAGCCCGAGATGGCTGTTGGTGACGTTTCCCCACGGCATCAGCACCGCTATCGCGATCAGGATGATCGCCATGAGCGAAAAGCCGAACCGCAGCTCGAGGCGCAGCTTCACGATCCCTGCTCTCGGCGCTCGATCGCCGCGCCGGGCCGGTCGCCGTCCCCGCCTTCGAGGCGCAGTTCCTCCTTCAGCTTGTCGACGTCGACCTCCTCGACGTCTTCCTCGCGCGAGGGCCAGCGGCCCCGCTTCAGGCAGATCACGCAGCGGATCATCTCGACGATGCCCTGCATCAGCACGAAGGCGCCCGCGATCGGGATCACCGTCTTGAACGGGTAGAGCGGCGGCCCGCCGTACGTGGTCGTCGAATGCTCGTTGATGCGCCAGCTTTCCTCGGCGAAGAAGTACCCGGCGTAGGTGAGCGCGGTGACCCCCGGCAGGAAGAACACGACGTACAGGACGAGGTCGATGGTGGCCTGGGTCCGCGGCGGGAAGAAGCCGTACAGCATGTCGCCGCGCACGTGGCCGTTCTTGGCGAGCGTGTACGCGCCCGCCATCATGAACAGCGTGCCGTACATCTGGATCGTCACGTCGAACGCCCAGTCGTGCGGGTTGTCGAGCACGTAGCGACTGAACACTTCCCACGTGACGTGCAGGGCGAGCGCGACGATCAGGAAGGAGAACGCGTGACCGACGAAGGTGCTGATCTTGTCGACGAACAGCAGCGCCTTCTGCATGACTCGATTGTTACGCGCTCAAGAAAGGTGAACGGACGCGGTCCAGGTCGGTTGCACCCACGCCCGTGATGATCCCGCAAGGCGTGCCCCCAAGCGCTGGCCCGGGACGGCTGCGCCGGCCGGGCTCGCGCTTGGTGACGGTTCGTTATTGCATCGCGGCGCTGCCGCCGAGCCAGGTGCCGCCGCGGCCGCCGCCGCCGGCGGCACGGCGCTCAAGCCCGGATCGGCGGCGCGATGCGCCGCTCAGGTCTTCGGCTTCGCCGCCAGCGGCCCCTGGCCGAAGTAGTGGGTATAGGCACCTTTCTGATCGACCTGGATGTCGTTGTACCAGTAGATCACGCGCCTTGCCCATGCCTTTTGCGACTCGACCACTTTGGCGAACAGCGGATTGTCCGCGGCGCCCTTCTTGATCACCGCGTCCCAGGCCTTGAGCTGGGCGCTCAGGATCTCGCGCGGCGTGCGGTACGCCTTCACCTTGTCCTTCGTCTGCAGCTCGAGGTAGGCCTGCGAGTGGCGGTCCATGCCTTTCCACCACATGTCGGCGCTCGCCGCGTGGCCCGCGTGCTTGAGCAGCGTCTTGATATCGTCCGGCAGCGCCTCGTACCGCCTCTTGTTGATCATGACCTCGCAGAAGTTGTTGGCCATGTGGTAGCTCTGCTGCAGGTAGAACTTGGCGACGTCGGGGAAGCCCATGATCCGGTCATCGTAGGCGGTCGCGAACTCGGCCGCGTCGATCACGCCGCGGTCGAGCGACGGGACGATGTCGGCCGGCGCGAGCTGGATCGCGGACATGCCGAGCGCCTGGTAGTTGCCGACCGCGAGGCCCGCGGTGCGGATCTTGAGGCCCTTGAGGTCCTTGAGCCCCTTGATCTCCTTCTTGAACCAGCCGAACGGCTCGCACGGCACCGGACCCAGGAGGAAGCTCACGATGTCGAGCCCGGCGGCGGCCTGGATCTCGGCGTAGAGCTCCTTGCCGCCGCCGTATTCGATCCAGCCCAGCATCTGCATCGCGTCCATGCCGAAGTCGGGCCCCGCGCCGTAGAGCCCGAACGCGGTGTTCTTGCCGAACCAGAATCCGGGGATGCCGTGGCCGCCGTCGAGGGTCCCCTTGTTGACCGCGTCGATCACCTGCAGACCGGGCACGACCGCCCCGGCGGGCAGCATGTCGATCTTCAGCCGGCCGCCGGTGATCTCGCCCACCTTCTTCGCCCAATCGAGTGCGAACTCGTGGTAGATGAACTTCAGCGGCCAGGTGCTCTGGAACCGCAGCGCGACCGGCGCCTGCGCGCGCGCGACGTAGGGGAATCCGAGCACCGCCGACCCGGCGGTGGCGGCGCCGAGGAATCGGCGCCGCGATCTGCTCTTTGCCATGTTCGTCTTCCTCCTCCTGGCGAACGGCCGTTTCAGGTGTCGTAACCGGACGTAACCTCGCCCGTCGCGCGGTAGAACATGTTCGGCTTGCGATAGATCGCCAGGATCACCGCGCCGGTGTCCGAATGGGTTTCGTGGATCGAGCCGGGCGTGCGCCAGACGTACTCGCCCGCCTTGCAGACGCCGTCGTGGTCGTAGAACGAGCCCTCGAGCACCCAGGTCTGCTCGATCTCGGGGTGCATGTGCATCGGGAGGCTCGCCCCCGGCGCCCATTTCAACAGGCAGGTGAGCTCGCCCCTTGCCTTGTTCTCGTACAGCACCTTGATCTGGATGCCGGGGAACGGGCTCGGCTTCCATTCCATCTCGGCCGGCTTGACGTAGGTCGATCCGCCCACGGTGGGCTCGACTTTCGGCTTGCGCTTGACTGCGGTCTTGACCGTCATCGGTGAGTCTCCTGGCTGGGGGATAAGGGATACTAATTTTCCTATTGGGAAACAAAAAGTCAACACTATAATCGCCGCATGCGCTTCGCCCAGTTCATCTACGACGGCGTCGAGCCGGTCGAGCTGGCGATCTACGGCGTCCTGTCGATGGCGCGCCGCATCGCCCCCGAGATCGCGATGTTCACCGTGGCGCCGCACGCCGGCGTGGTCGAGCTGGCGAACGGGCTGCGGGTGCTGGCCGACCATGCGATGAGCGACTGTCCGGCGGCCGACGTCCTGATCGTCTGCGGCGGGCCCGGATGGAGCCGGGAGGCCGCCAATCCGGCCACGCTCGAGTTCCTCAGGGCGTTCCGCCCGCGCATGGCGCTGGCGTCGGTGTGCACCGGCGGCATGATCCTCGCGGCGACCGGGTTGCTGGACGGCCGCCGCGCGACGACCAAGCAGGCCGGGTTCGAGCACGAGCCGTCGCCGCTTGCGTTGATGCGCGAGAAGCATCCCGCCATCCAGGTGCTCGAGGCGCGGCTGGTCGACGAGGGTTCGGTGGTCACCGGGGGCGGCGTGACCCTCTGCATCGACACCACCCTCCATCTGCTGCGAAGGTTCGTCGGCGAGGACGTTGCCGTGCGAACGGCGCGCGCCATGGCCTACTCGCATGCCTGGGAAGCCAATCGCCTGGCGCTGACCGAGTGGGTCGCGGCCTGAAACACCGGAAACCTCTCGTCCCATCGGTCGGCGAGCGCATCGGGCTGTTGCGCCGTGAGCGGCGGATGACGCTCGACCGCCTGGCGCAGATCACCGGGTTCACCAAAGGCTACCTGTCGAAGATCGAGAACGGGCGCAAGGTGCCGCCGATCGCGACGCTTTCGCGCATCGCCCAGGCGCTGCACACGGAGATCGGGAGCTTCTTCCAGAGCGCGCGCAGGGCGGTGGCGCGCGAGGTCACCGTGGTGCGAGCCAACGAGCGTCCGCCGGTGCAGCGGGGGGGCAGCGCGTTCGGCTATGACTACGTAGGGCTCGCCCTGAGGCGCGCCCACAAGCACATGGACCCGTTCATCTTCACGTTCCCGCCGCGAATCGACAAGCACGTGTTCTTCGAGCATGGGGGCGAGGAGTTCGTCTTCGTGCTTTCGGGCACGGTCGAGTTCCAGGTCGGCGACGAACGGTTCACCCTGCACAAGGGCGACAGCATCTACTTCGATTCAAGCGTGCCGCACCGCGGCCGGTCTTTAGGCGTCGAAGCCACCGCGCTCGTGGTGATCCACGACAGCGCCAAGCGGTAGTGACGCGCTGAGGCGGCGACGCCCCGAGGCCGGACCTCTAGCTAATAAGTCGGTTGTCCGAACTCCGAGATCCCGGCCCGCCAACGCAGCGCTCGTCTTTCGACGACGCTCGCCAGAGCATTCAGGCCCATCATGAAGGCCATCATGACCAGCAGCATGGCAAACGTTCCGTTCGTGTTGTAGGAGGTGCTGTAGAAGTTCAGCCTGTGGCCCAAGCCGGTCGAAGACACGACGAACTCGCCGACGATCACGCCGATGAGCGCGTAAGGAAGGCTCAGCTTGAGTCCGTTGATGATCCAAGCGGCTGCGCCGGGCAGCAGCACATGGCGAAAGACCTGACGCTCACTCGCTCCCACCACGCGGGCGATGTCGACGAGCGCAGAGTCGACCGATCGGATGCCGGCGAGAGTCGTCGAGAACGTCACAAAGAACACGAGCGTAGCCGCAAGAACGATCTTGGGCGTGAGGTCGATCCCGAACCAGATGATCAGCAGAGGTGCCAATGCTATTCGCGGGAGGCTGTTCAATCCGGTGAAGAACGGGTCCGAGATCTGCGCGGCCACGGGCCAGCGCGCGAAGAGCAGGCCGACAGCTATGCCGCTCGCCGCGCCGAGCAAATAGCCTCCCGCCATTTCCAGACCAGTCACTCGCAGGTCCCTGTAGAAGCGGGGATCGACCAGATCGTTCATCAAGACTTCTACGACTCCGGCTGGACTCCCTATGTAGAAGCGGTCGATCAGCGTACCGCTCGTGAAGTGCCAGAGCGCCATGACCAGGGCGATCAGCGCAACCTGCCCAAACAAGATCTTCTGCCGATAACGCTGTTCGGCCCGACGCTCCAGCTGCAATTCGTAAGTCGCGGTGTCTTTCACTTCGCTTGTCACATCAGCTCTCCCTGCCCTGTGCCTGGACTTGCCGCTCGAGCTCCGTCCAGATCGAATCGTAGAGCACGCGAAATTCCGCGCTGTCGTGCATCCGGAAGACGTCCCTGGGCCGCGCCAGGGGGACTTGATCGATGCGCACAATCGATCCCGGCCTTGCGCTCAACAACACCACCCGATCCCCGAGACCGATGGCTTCATGCAGGTCGTGTGTGATAAACACTATGGTGACGCCGGTCTTGTTCCAGATCTCCAGGAGCTGATCCTGCAAGACGACGCGCGTCTGTGCGTCGAGCGGACCGAAGGGCTCGTCCATCAGCATCACCTTCGGCGCATAGATCAGGGTGCGCGCGATATTGCCCCGTTGGCGCATGCCTCCCGAGAGCTCGTGCGGATATGCGTTCTCGAACCCCGTTAGTCGCACCATCTTGAGCAGTTCTATCGCCCGATCGTGTCGCTCCGATTTGGCGACCCCTGCGAGTTCCAGAGGAAACGCGACGTTGTCCAGCAAGGTGCGCCATGGCATCAGATTGTGCTGCTGTGTGACGTAGCCGACATCGCGCGTGACGCCGCGGATCGGGCTCCCGTCGACTTCCACGGTCCCCTCCGTCGGGCGCATCAGCCCCGATCCGATGTTCAGGATGGTCGACTTGCCGCAGCCGCTCGGGCCGACGATGGTGACGAACTCTCCGGGTGCGACTGCCATCGAGATGCGTTCCACGGCCTTGACGACGCGGCCGCGCGCCAAGAACCGCTTGCTGATGTTGTTGAGGCTGAGAATGGGAGGAGTCACGAGGCAAACGCACCGTGGTCCTCAGCACGGCCTGCCGAGCGACCACGACGAAACACCGGTGCCCGCCTGATTGCGGCGGGAATGGTCACGCCAGGAAATGCGGCTCGCCCAAGCGCAGACGCCTCAGCGGACCTTGCCGGGCAAGTAGCGCCTGCCGCCGCTTCGGCTCGCCTTCACTCTATGGCGGCGATTGCGTCGATTTCGACCATCAGCTCGGGTTGTGCGAGACGGCGCACTTCCACGGTCGTACTGGTCGGCATCGCATGGCTGTAGTACTCCATTCGCACATCGACGTACTTGAAGTACTCCTCGATATCGGTGACATAGGTGTTCGTGCGGACCAGATCCGCCAGGGTGCCGCCTCCGGCCTCCAACGCGGCCCTGAGATTTTCCAGCACCTGGCGTAGCTGCACCCGCATGTCGCCCACCCCGACGATGTCCCCGTTCTTGTTCCTGGCGACTTGACCAGAGATGAAGAGCAGTCGCCGCGGCTGCTCGAGACTCACCACATGGGAATAGAGGACGAGCCCCCCAACCCGACGCTGGTGAAGCGCATCGGGTTGAATGTTTCGCCGTTTGACTGGCAAGTCGATTACCCCGAACGCAGAGGCCGTTCTTCAGCGTTGCGGAAGGTAGTCGTAAGTCGCGATCTCCTTCCACGGGGCGCCTTTCTTGATCGCGCCCGATCCAATCAGGAATTCGGTCGCCTTCCTCAGCGATTCCGGCGTCACCCGGCCGTCGCGGCGGAAGATCGGCTTCAGCGTTTCGAGGGATTGAACCAGTACATCCTCATCCACGCCGGAGAACCACTTCTTCAACAGCGGAAGCTGGTCCTTGGCAGGCGTGTCCCGGATGTCGGCAATGGCTGCGAGGAGTGCGCGACAGAACGCCCGGACGGTCTCCGGGTTGGCCTTCGCATAATCCGGTCGAACGTACAGGAGCTCGAACAGGAACTCGTCATACGCGGGGTCTCGGCCCGCCGAGTTGTAAGTGAACCTTATCGCCTTGCCGCGCTTCACCATGAGATCGGTCGACGGGCTCGTGTTGCATACGATGTCGATCGACCCGCTCTCCAAGGCCGGAAGCATCGCGGAGTGTCCGCCGATACCGAGGATCTGGACGTCCTGCTGCGGCACCAGGCCGGCGCGCTTTGCATAGTCGACGAGCACCAGGTACGTGAATGCCCCGGGGCGAGTTCCCGCTGCCTTCAGCCCCTTCATGGCCTTCAGTTTCTGATCGAGCGGGGTATTTTCGTCGATCCCGAGCTTTGCGGCCGTCTGCTTGTTGATCACGCAGTCGATGGCGTTTCGATTGGCCATGTTCATGATCGCGAGCAGCGGCTTGCCCTGCTCGTAGCTCATCAGCAATCGGTTCGGGGTCGATACGGTGAACTGCGCGCTACCGGCGATGAGGGCATCGACGTCCGGTCCATCGCCCGCGGTCGGCGTGATCTCGACCTCGAATCCTTCCTTCGCAAACATGCCCTTGTCGGAGGCGACCAGGAGCGGCAGGAAGTTCATCCCGATCACTGGCACCGTGACCCGGATCTTCTTCAGCGTTTGCGCTTCGGCGGGAATCACAAGGCCGAGATTGAACGCCACGGTAATCAAACATACGTGCAGAATCGATCGCAGCATGGCTCCTCTCCAGGGCGAACTCCGTCCCGACTTGGACTCGGACATCGATTTCACTTTGCTCCGCATGTGCGCTTCCTCGCGCACTTCGACTCCGTCGCGAAACCTCACGCGTCGATAACCTTCGCGAGGTACGCGGCGCTCGGCGCTCATGCCGAGCTTGAGAGTCATCGTCGCGCGTGAGGCACCCCCTCGATGCGATCGGTGCCGGCGCACCTCGTCAGCGCCGACTCGATCGCCGCGGCGATTCTGTTGTGATCAGAATTCTGTAGCCTCGATAATTTTCTACACTTCAGCAGAAAATTTGTCAACACGGTTTTTTTATGACATCCTTGCCATTGTTTTTTTCGGGCGGCTATGATTCCGCGCCGACTCTGACTGAGATGCACAAGCCGACACCGATTGCCCGGGAGATCCGCACCGAGGAGAGCGACGCCCGCAGCCAGGCCGAGCTCGCCGGCCGTCGCATCTATGAGGACATCGTGGCCGGCGCCCTCGGCTTCGGCACGAAGCTGCAACCGCAACTTCTGAAGGACCGCTACGGGCTAGGCCTGGGGCCGATCCGGGAAGCGCTCACGCGGCTGTCCGCCGAGGGGCTGATCCACTTCGAGAGCCAGCGCGGTTTTACGGTGCCGCCCCTGTCGATGGACGAGATCCACGACATCGGTCGCGTCCGCGCGCTGCTTTCCGGGTACGCATTGCGCCGCTCGATCGAGCTGGGCGACGAGGACTGGGAGGCCGAGGTGGTCGCCGCGCACCACCGGCTCGACCGGCTGACCGCGGCGATGGAGCGCGAGCCGGAGACGTACGTGGCGCAGTGGTTGGAGCGCAACTTCGCGTTCCACGCCGCACTCGAGGGGTGCGTGGACTCGCCGCTGATCAAGCGCATGACCGGGCTCGTCTTCAAGCTATTGGAGCGCTACAAGCTTCAGCTCTCCAATTATTCGAGGCACGCGGTGACCGAGGCGCAGAAAGAGCACCGCGAGTTGCTGGAAGCCGCGCTGAAACGCGATGCCGACAAGGCCGTCAGGATTCTCGAGGCTCACATTCGCTCCGGCACGGAACGGATCGTGGCGCGAACGAAGGCCCTCGAGGAGCGGCAGAACGAGCGTACTGCTGTTCTCGGCCGCAGCCGGGCGAGAACCTGAAGCGGTCGGAGCCGCTCGTGCCTCCTGCCACCACGCCGGCCAGGGTCCAGCACCTCGAGGGAACCGAGTTTCAGAAGAGCCGCAGTTTCTCGCCCGCTGTAGTCACCGAAGGAGGGCGAATCGTCTGGCTGGCAGGGCAAACCACCCTCACCGATCTGGAAGGCAAAGACATCAGTGGCAGGTTCGAAGAGCAGACGCGAACCGTGTTCGCGCTGCTCGACCGTACACTGGCACGTGCGGGCGGATCTCTTGCAAACATGGTCACCATGACCGTGTTCATCAACGATTCGCGCAACGGCGACCGCTTCGTGGAGATCCGGCGGGAATTCTTCCCCGACGGGCGCTATCCCTGCAGCGCACTCCTGACGATCTCGAATTTCGCGCGGCCGGGCTGCATGGTCGAGATCCAGGGCGTGGCTGTTATCTGAACGAGCGAGTTCCCCTCGGAGGCGAGGGCCGACGCGATCTAGGCGAAGGTCAGAACAGTTCGGCCGGCAGCGCGAGCCGGATCCCGAGCGCGCTCGCCTCGCGCTTGCCTTCGGGGCCGAAGAACTCGACCTCGCCCTTCAGGCCGACCACGATGGCCTCACGCGCGCCGCCGCGCAGATAGGCGCCGACCTTCATCGCGAGCTCCTCGCGCGTGTTGCTCGGCGAGAGCACTTCGACGCACACGTCAGGGGCGAGCTGGAGCGGCGTCTGATCCTTGCACTCGGCCCAGCGCTCGGGCGTCATCCAGACGACGTCGGGCACCCGGACGCCGCGATCGGTGAGCACCGACGCTTCGGTGAGAGCCCTGGGACCCAGCTGAGCGGCGAGCTGGTACGCCACCTCGGAGGTCGTGGCCTGGTGCCTCGTGGTCGGCTTCGGGCTCACGATGAGCTCGCCGAACTGGTTGAGCTCGAAGCGATCGGGGCTCTCGGGGTCGGCGGCGAGCTCGTTCCAGCGGCGGACGAGCTCTTCGCACCGAACGGCGGGATCTGCGTGCATGACGGTCTCGATGAAGAAGCGGCTGGTGCCGGGGCGAGTATAAGTCCGTGGTGCTCGGACGCGCACATCGTGTGCATTGTGCGTACGCGAGTGGCTCAGGCGGCGAGCTCCCGGTGCCTTACTCCCTGCCCGAGCCCTCGAGGACTCGCGTCTCGCCACTAGGGCGATAGACCACCTAAGCGGCGCGACAGCGCTGCGGTTGTTGGCGCAGGTGATGCTGGAACGCGGCGGGGCCGACACGATCGAGGCACGCGACATCGACCGGGCGCTCGCCGACATGCTCGGGGCCGGCGGCCGGCTCGTGCTCGCGGAAGGTACACGCCATCCGCTCGAAGTCCCGCGGCGCAGCGCTGGACTTGCCTTCTTCGGCGCCGGACCTACGCGAACGCGACCGAAACGCGACCCACTGCTCGGCCGCGAGGCGCCGGCCTGACCACGATTCGCACATCGCATCCGAGCCGATTGAGGAGCCAGAACAGGCGCTCCTGCGAGTAGCCCTCGAAGTCGCCGCCGAGAAGCGCCGACACCTTGGGCTGGCTCAGGCCGAGGACCTTCGCGGCAGCCGTTTGCGTCAACCGCCGCGCGCGGATGATCCGTGCGATCTCGGCCACGATGCGCGCCTTGGCGAGCATCGCCTCCGCGTTCCTGAACCCCAGATCCCGGTAGACGTTCCCGCTCCCGGCCTCGATCTCGATTCCAGAGATGGGCCGTTTGCTCCGCCTTTTTGCCATCGTCATCCTTCTCGGTCCGCCCGCTCGGCTGCCTGAAGACGCGCCCGGATGAGGGCGATGTCCGGTCTGGGTGTCTGAGCGCCCTTGACCGACTTCTTCTTGAAGCAATGGAGCACGTATACGGCACGCGTGAGCCGGACCGAATAGACGGCGCGGTATGCGTCGCCCCGGGAATCCTCGACCACCTCCAAGACTCCCGCGGACCCGAATCCCTTCAGCGGCCTGGCGGCCGGATGCTTTTCTCCGGCCCGCGCGAGATAAAGGGCGAACCCCATCTTCCGCCTGACCTGCCGGGGCATGCCCGACAGGTCCTTCTTCGCGGTGCCGACCCAGTGGAGACGCTTCAATGTCGGCCTGGGTGGGCGCATGAATTATCCCTGAAATGGGATGGCGAAACAAGGCAGCGTCGGGAGTCGCCTCAGGATATGGGCGCGAGGGGCTCACCCGATGAGCCCCTGCCCCGGTCCGCCCCGCTAGGTTCCGGGGCCCGAGAATGAGCCGGGAGGAAAAGCAACGCGTTGGTGAGTCAGGAGTAGGAAAGTGAACCCGACCGGCTGTCGTGCAGGAACACCGAGGCCTTCTCCGAACGCCTGGTCTTCGGGTTCCGCACTGCGTGGGCTCGAGGCCCGATACGACCGGCAGTTCAAGGTCGTGGTCGACTCGACCCGCGAGCTCATGACCCCGGCCGAGCCGAAGCTCAGGGGGAAGATCGGTTCGTATGAGGGCTCGAGCTTTCGTCCAGCGAGGCGTGCGCGGGACACGCGCCCGACGGACCACCGGGCCCAGAGCCGCGAGGGACCCGGGTCGACCGGCCGGGCCCCCCGCGCGCGGCTAGCTGATCAGCAAGGCGCCGGCGGCGCGTCGACGAGCTTCGCGTCGATGGCGCGCAGGCCGTTCGGCCAGGTCAGCTTGGTGAAGTCGACCGGCTGATTCTGCAGGCCGGCGCCCTGGGCCCATTTGCTGAGGCTGCAGAAGTCCTGGTAGTACACCTTGTCGAGCGCGATCGGGCGGATGTTCGTCTCCCATTGGTCGCGCGTCGCCTTCTCGCTCAGGCTGTAGGTCTTGGCGGCGAAGGCGGCGACGGCCTTGAAATCGCCTTCCGCCTTGGCGCGCCCCTTCATGATCGCGCGCAGGAAGCGCACCACCTTGTCGCTCCCGTCGGGCGAGTTGAGGAACTCGGGCCGCGCGCCCGCCACGAGGTAGCCCTGGATGTAGCCGCTCGCATCCGAGAGCTGATGGGCGTCGTTCGGGCAGATCTCGAGCGTGCGCGAGCCGATCGGCTGCCAGATGAAGAACGCCGAGATGTCGCCCTTGCACAGCGCCGCCGGCAGCAGCTGGGTGTCGAGGTTCTTGACCGGCACGCTCTTCGGATCGACGTTGTTCTTCGTCAGGTACTCCGAGACGAACCAGGAGCCGGTCGAGCCGACGCGCGTCGCCACCGTCTTGCCGACGAGGTCCTGCGGCTTCTTGATGTCCTTGCGGGCGATGACGACGTAGCCCTTGGCGTCGCGCTCGAGCGCGGCGAAGGTCTGGTAGCCGCCGGGGTTGTTGAAGAAGTACTGCACGCTCGGCAGGTCACCCGTCATCACGATGTCGCCCTGACCGGTCCGGAAAGTCTGCAGCGCCGTGGTGCCGGAAGGAAAGACCCGGTAGTCGACCTCCAGCCCCTGCTCCTTGAAGTAGCCGTACTCGAGCGCCATCCAGATCGCGTCGTTGTTGACCGACGGCTGGCCGAAGAGCGTGATCTTCTTCGGCGCCTGAGCGTGCGCCGCTCCGGCGGCCAGCAGGACCGCAGCCGAAATTCCAGCGACTAGCCGTTTCATGACTCCTCCTGTTAGGTCAGCGCGATGTAGGACATGTAGCGGGACAGCATGCGATCGACCACCATGCGGAACAGGCGGTCGAAGACGAAGCCGAGCACGCAGATCGTGAGCAGCGCGACGAAGATGCGGTTCGTCTGCAGCAGGATCGAGGACTGCTGCAGCAGGAAGCCGATGCCGGAATCGGCCGCCAGGATCTCCGCCGGGATGATGCTCATGAAGGAGGAGGCCATGGCGATACGCATGCCGGTCACGATGTAGGGCGCGGCCGAGGGGATCATGATCAGCAGGAAGATCTGCAGCTCGTTCGCCCCCAGGCACTGCGCCGCACGCTGCCGGATGATCGGCGCCCGCATCACCCCGGCCGTGGTGTTGATGAGCACGATGAAGAACGTGCCCCAGAAGATCAGGAAGTACTTCGAGGTCTCGCCGATGCCGAACCAGATGACCGCGATCGGGATCATCGCGGTGGGCGAGAGATAGCGCAGCAGCTCGATCACCGGGTCGAGCAGGTCGTTCACCAGCTTGATCCGGCCGAGGATCACGCCGAGCACGATCGCCGCGGCGCAGCCGGTCGCGAATCCCACCCCCACCCGCGCGAGGCTGATCGCGATGTGGCGGAAGATCTCGCCGCTCTCCACCATCGGGACCGCCGTCTTCAGCACCACGAGCGGTGGCGGGATCAGGAACGGGTTGAAGACGTACGTCGAAAGGATCTGCCAGGCCGAGAACGCGATGACGATCGACCCGGCGAAGAGGAGCGTCCCGCGGTAGCGCGTCCAGAAGTGCCACTTCGGCGGCTGCGCCGGCCCGGCAATGGGGAGCGTCTCGCCCGCCATGCTCTAGGCCGCCTCCACCGGCTCGCGGGCGAGCAGCTCCTCGACGCGCTTGAACAGGCGCGCGGCGGCGGGGTCGCCCAGGTCGCGCGGCCGCGGCAATCCGACGTCGATCACCTCGGTGATCCGGGAGGCCGGGCCGACCGACATCAGGCAGATGCGGTCGGCGAGCGTGACCGCCTCGGCGATGTCGTGCGTGACGAAGACGATGGTCTTGCCGGTGCGCTGCCAGATGTCGAGTAGAAAGCCGTGCATCCTGCGCCGCGTCAGTGCGTCGAGCGCGGCGAACGGCTCGTCCATGAGGAGCACCTGCGGCTCCACGGCGAGCGCGCGGGCGATCTGCAGCCGCTGCCGCATCCCGCCGGAGAGCTGCGCCGGAAACTTGTGGCGATGGTCTTTGAGGTTGACCATTGCGAGGTACTTGTCGATGATCGCCGGCCACTGCGGCTTCGGCACCTTGCGCACCCGCAGCGCGAAGCGCACGTTCTCTTCGGTCGACAGCCACGGCAGCAGCGCCGCGCCCGCGTCCTGGAAGAACATCACGCGGTCCTTCCCCGCGCCGCGGATCGGCGCGCCGTCGAACTGGACCGTGCCCGCGCTCGCCTGCTCGAAGCCGGCGAGGATGTTGAGGAGGGTCGACTTGCCGCAGCCCGAGGGCCCGAGCAGGCAGAGGAACTCGCCCTGCGCGACCTCGAGATCGATGCCGTCGAGCGCGACGTAGCGGTCCGCTTCCGCGCCGAACACCTTCCCGACGTTGCGCACCGCAAGCAAAACCGCGCTCCCCTTTTGGGTCTTATCGTATACCATCGCCCCCCTCGGGAGGAGACGAGGAATGGCGAACATCGAAGTCCGTTCGGTCGAAGGACTCGCAGGCACCGGCGTTCCGTACGCCTACGCCGTGAAAGCCGGGCCCTGGCTCTTCCTCACCGGACACGAAGCGTTCGATTTCGCCGCCGGCCCCGCGCCCGAGGTCGAAGGACCGGAGGGCTTCCCCTCGTTCGGGGCGCCGCGCTTGAAGCGCGAGGCCGAGTACATCCTCGCGCGCATGCGCAAGACGCTCGCCGAGTTCGGCTCCGACTTCCGGCACAGCGTGCGCGTCGACCAGTACTACCCGGTCTACGAAGCGGTGCGCGCCTACCAGCTCGCGCGCCACGGCGAGTTCGGCGACTACATCCCGCCCTCCACCTCGGTGCTGATGGAGCGGCTGTTCGCGCAGAGCTCCCACATCTCGATGTCGATGATCGCCGTCGTCCCGAGCAAGGACTACGAGATCGGCAAGCTCTATCCAAAGGAAGTGCCGGTGCCGGTCGGGTCGTTCTTCGTGCCGGCGATCACCTGCAACGACTTCGTGTTCGTCGCCGGCCAGATGGCGACCGACGAGAACGCGCTCGACCCGAGCGTGCGGCTGCCGAAGGAGACGCGCTACTGGGGCGGCGCCAACGCGGTGCGCCGGCAGACCGAGTTCATTGTGAAGAAGCGCCTCGAGCCCGCGCTCGCCGCCGGCGGCTCGACCTGGGCGAACGTGCTCAAGGCGCAGATCTACGTCCCGACCGCCGCCGACATCCCCGACGCCCTCGACGTCTGGCAGCAGCACGTCGGCCACCCGTGCGCGATCACCGCGGTCCCGACCAAGGGCTTCGGCTTCGTCGACGGTATCGTCGAGATCAACCTGCTCGCCCTGCGCGACGGCGCGAAGCGCAAGAAGGAGGTGCTCAAGCTCGACCTCCCAGCGATGTCCTCCTACGGCGCCTGCGTGCGCGCCGGCGAGCTCGTCTTCGCTTCGGGCCTGATGCCGGTCGGCGCCGACGGCCGCGTCGTCGGAGGCGCCCGGATCGCGGCGCTCGACGGCATCGCCCACGCCGCGCAGACCCAGGCGCTCGCCCTCCTCGGCTACGCCGAGCGCATCTGCAAGGCCGCGGGCGCCCCGCTCGCCAACATCGTGCGCGCGCAGTACTTCATGGCCGACGTGCGCGACTTCGCCGGCGTCCACCTCGCGTGGGCAAAACGCCTAGGCGGCCAGCCGCATCCGTTCCTGTGCTTGCAAGTTCCGGGCGGCCTGCCGGCGCCTGGAGCTGCGCTCACCGCTGATTTCTGGATCTACGCGCCGTAGCGGTTGCGCTTTCGCGTTGTTCCATAGTTTCGGTATTTGTTCATAAGCACCGAGCTTTCGGACCAGGCCGCCTCGCACCGGGCGGCATCGTGGGTCAGGGAAGGTCATTTCACCGGCTGAAACTCTTCCGCACTGTAGTAGCGAGGGTTGTCCTTGCCCTCGCAGCGGACCTGGTAGTACACGCGCGAGCTCGGGGCGGGTTCCAGGATCACGGCGCGGACGGTTGCTGCCTTCCACCTGCCCTCGCTCGCGTACCAGACGCGAACGCGCTCTCCCGGCGCGAACTTTATCCCGGCGTCTTCCATCAAAGCCTCCAACTCCACCGTCTTCCTCATTACACTGGCTCCCACGACATCAAGAGGCTTCCACGGTATGGCTGCGACTGGCTCACTGCGTGAGCCCATGGCCCGCGGGCGTGACGCAAGTCTCGGCGCCGTAGGTCACGCGTACTGCACCACTCTCGTCAGGATCGCCCATGCAAGCGGGCCGACCCAGAAGAGCGCCAGCGCCGCGATGGCGACGACCATCGCAATTTCGCTGATGCGCATCGCTTGCCGACCCTCAGCTCGAATGAGCACGAGCCGCACGGTTCTGGAGGCTGCTCGACGCGAACGATCCGTCCGCCACGCCGGCCACGATCAGCCGAGCCGCGACCGCGCCCGGCAGGAGCATTCGGATCAGGCGGGCGACCTGACGAGGTCTCTCCCGACGATGCGGCTACGCGAGATCCGCGCGATGCGCCTGCAGCCACGCCCGCACCTCGGCCAGGAGCCGATGCCCGTCTTCGATGCACGCTTCGGCAACGGCGTCGGAGACGGGGATTCCCCGGTAACCGCTCTGGTTGCGCGCGGCGCGATACGCCTCCAGCATCTGCAGTCGCTCCGGCGGGAGATCGATCGTCTTCGGCAGGGCCTGGATCAGGACCTGGTGGTGCCCCGGCTCGCTCGTGGCGGGCCGGAAGCCGTGCGCGAGCATCGCGACGAGCGCCGCCTGCACGATCGCCCGGTAGGCGAGATCGAGGCGCGAGTCGCCGCTCAACGCGGGGCTTGCGGCGTCCCTCAACCCCCGCTCCGCCGCGCCGAGCAGGCGTACGACCTCGACCCGCTCAGCGGCGTGCGCCTTGAGCTTTCCGATCCGGAGCAAGTTCTCCAAGCTCATCCTCGCCTCCGATCAGGAAGATCTTCCTGTCGGCGAGAACGCGCTTCAGGAACGGCTCGGCCGCAGCAAGCTTGGCGCGAAACTCCTTGGGCGGGTACAGGCTCGGATTGATCTCGCGGCGCAGTACGGCGTGGAGCGGCGCAAGAGCTCCGATCAGGTCGGCGAACTTCACGTCGCCGATCACAAAGAGGTCGAGGTCGCTCCCCGCACGCTCGTCGCCGCGGGCCACCGAGCCATAGACGAAGGCCGTGCGCACGCGATCGGCGAGCGGCTCCAGGGCGTCCCGCAGAACGTCGGCGACGCCCGCGGTCTTCTTCAGGATCCCGCGCAGCTCCTCGTAGACCGGGGAGGCCGGGTTGGCCTGGAAGTGGACCTGGTTGCCCACCGGCTTCCTCGCGAGCAGACCGGCGTCGGCGAGCAGGTTCAGCTCGCGGAGGAGCGTCCCGGGCGCCTTGTCGGTGAGCCGCGCGATCTCCCGAACGTGGAGCGACAGCTCTGGGTGCAGCAAAAGGAGCGCGAGGACGTCGCGGCGGTACGCACCGAACAGGACCGACGCGAGGTTGCCGGAGCCGGTGGTGGAGCGGCGTTGCATAATCAGCAACGAAAGTAGCCTTTTTCGCAACGCCCGTCAACGCGATCCTCCATCGGTCGGCGCGTGGTCTCAGGGTACGGGGGTGACTGGCTCGCGGCGTGAGCCTGCGACCCCGCTTCGAAAACGAATGCACTCGCTTTCGAATCCAAAGCGGCAATAACGCTGAGCGTGGGCTCGCCCGTCAGGGGTAAGAAGTCCCTTCCCGCCCCTAGCCCGCTTTTCTCACGGCCTCTAGCAAAGAGCCGCTCCGTTTGGCATAACTGTTGTTGCGAGACAGCCAGTTATCGACCAAAAAGGAGCGGCCTTTGCAATGACAGAGTGTAGCGGA
>Ga0187892_10005869_pt1 | contig 18819 bp, 21 predicted proteins | sample MA1701073metaG_FD_139345 | JGI IMG/M metagenome (GOLD analysis project Ga0187892, IMG submission 139345) | Bio-ooze microbial communities from a basaltic lava cave in the Kipuka Kanohina Cave System on the Island of Hawaii, USA - MA170107-3 metaG ...
AGGCGTACCTCTTGTCCCTCGGCGTGCCCGGGGTCGGCCACAAAACGGCGCGCGTCGTCGTCAGCGAACTCTACGCCACTCCGCGAACGCGCTCGGTCAAGCAGTGCTCGGCCTACGCGGGGCGTGTTGGTTCAGTAGGCAGCTTCGTCGCCGGCGCCGGTCCGGCGTCTTGTCGAAGGGGAGCGGAGATCCCGACCTGTCGGGAATCGGGTCCAGGCTGCGTTTCCGGTCCGGCGAATCGTAATTCGTCAATCGTCGATCCGGACGTTCCCCTCGTCCACTAGGCGGTGAAGGACGCCCAGCAGGTTCTTGTTTTTTAATCCCGAAGCAATCGGGAACGTCCTCGAAGTGCGGGCCCGTCGTCGGCGTGTCGGCTAGGGAGGATTGGCCCGGTCGCCAGGACCGGGCCAAAACGAGGCTAAGGAGCACCGACTGCGCTTGTCCCCTCGGCCGCCAGCAGCTCAGCCTGAAGGCTTTGCACGATGTTGTTACCTGACTCGTCCTGAAGCTCTGCAGCGAGTTCTCCCGCAAGAATCAGAACCGCACGGTTGCCGGACATTGCGGTCACGGCACGGTCGCCGGAGGCGTCCTTGTGCCAGTTGAACCGGTTGTAGCACTTCGAGAGATAAGCCGCCATGTTTGTGGTTGCCACGGTACGGGGCGGAATACAGCGGTCGAGGATGGTGCCACCGAGGGTTGACAGCACCAGGACACCCATGTTGCGGAGCACGAGATACTCCTTCGAATTGGTCCATTCTTGAGAGAACACCTGCTTCACCGCATTCCAGTAGTTCCGGATGAGAATGTACTGGGCATTTGGATCGGTCAGATCATGGATGTACTGGCTCTTTGCCAGCAGACGACTTGTTCCGGCCTCCAAGCTTGCGAAGTTGACCAGCCGCACCAAGCCCTGAGCTCGAGCGCCCTTCTTCGACCCTCCCATGTGGACAATGCCATTCCACGGAGACATGGGGTCCTCCACGAGCTTCTTGGCGATCCATCGGTCCAGGTGGTCGCGAATCTCCTGCTCCTCAGGGCTGAGCCGACTCTGCATCACCGAAAGGTGCGAGGAGTTGAGGCCCTTCTGATTCGAGTTGATGTCCACGAAGAGTGAGCGCTCCTGATCCTGGGTCAATCCTACGTGGAGTTGAAACGGGACGTAGGAGGTTAACGGTTCTCGGCGCTCATCGCCAGAAGCGTAGAACAGCCGGTGATTGCCGTCGACTCGGCTGACCATCACCTTATCCGGCTTCACTTGGTCGAGGTTGGAGAACCGCAACCGGAAGCGTCGTGGTCCCCCGTTTCCGTCAACCTGAATCTCCTCAACCTGAACGGCTTTCCGATCCCGAACGTTCAGGACAATCTCCGGAAAGGCGCGTGGAAACTGCTGATTCTTGGGCCGGTGCACGTATTCATAGGCGTCGCTCGCGTGCTTCGGCGATAGGTCTCGCTGCAACCCGTTCGGGTTGCTTACCTGGTCAAAGATGTCCGCCTGGGAGATCAGCGCAAGGTGCGCCAACGGGGCGGAGCCTCGGAAGCAAGTCGTGTCGAGGTTTTTGGACTCCTCGGCGACAAGTTCGATTTCTGTGATTCCAGAGAGTTCTGGCATGGTGTCCTCCGAATGCGTCTGAGAGGGGCGCTCTCAGATCTGAGAGTGAATGTACCACTTTCACAAATGAGATGTCAAGTCTCATTTTCACGAAGTTTTCCACACGGGATCGCCGGCTTTGCTTTCGGTCTGTGCTCGGAGACCTTCCGACTGCCGTCGCAATCGTTCCGACGGCAGTTTCATCGCTCGCGACAGCAGTCGGAAGGGAAGCGAGAGGAGTCGGGAGCCGGGAAACAGGAGTCAGAAGGAGCCCGAGAGGGCTCGCGCCGAACCCGAGGCTTGTAGGAATTCCCGCGATTGCACTACAATCGAACGGGAGGGAACCTCGACATGCCACTGATCCCGCAGAGCGACGCGCAATTCGACGCGTTGGACACCAAGACGCCCTACCTTCAGATCTTCGACGGGACGGATGTGGGGCAGATGGCGCATTGGATCGGAAGGTGGGTGAACACCCGCGGCGATCAGGGGCCATGGAGCGACACCGTGAGTGCGACGGTGGTGGGGTAGGTACTCTGGCGTTCTCCCGATGACAGCAGAGATCGCAATCCTTAATAATCAGGCTGTCGCGCTTGCCGCCGATAGCGCTGTGACCGCTGATGGTCCGTTGGGCCAGAAGATATTCAACACGGTCAACAAGCTGTTTACGCTCTCAAAACACGAGCCTGTCGGGATCATGGTCTATTCTTCGGCGGAGATAATCGGCGTCCCCGTCGAAACCGTAGTCAAGGTCTACAGGGAAAGGCTTGGCAAGCGAGCATTCCTTACTCTCGATGAATATGCATCCCGATTTCGCGAGTTCCTCTGTGAAGACAAGGACGTTTTTCCGGACGAGGCGCGTGCGGCCCATTGTCGGCAACTGTTCCATGCAGTTATCGACTTGATCTGGCGGCTAACTCTCGGGGAACTGGCCCACAATTACCAAGACTGGGGTCGACCAACTGCCGATGAGGCCAAGGCCGCGGCCGAGTCGCAAATAGAGAAGTGCCATGACCGCTTCACTTCCAGCCCAGAGTTAGCAGGGGAACTTGAGGCGGCCCGAGGCGCGCTCCGAGGACTCCTCGCTGAAGGTATCGACAAGGCTGCCAGTGCTTTTGAGGGTCGGTTTGGGATCGACGAACAGCATAGAGATTTGATTGCCGAAATCGGCGTCGAGATGTTTGTGCGCGAGGCACAGATCGGAGTTGACACTGGCGTAGTGGTGTCCGGATTCGGAGCTGAGGAGATCTTTCCTAGGCTTCGGAGCTTTGAGTTTGAGTCCTCCTTCATGGGGGTTCACAAGTTCCGAAAGGGAAACGAAGCCGACATGGGGTCGACAACTGGGCCAAGCGCATACGTCGCACCGTTTGCCCAGCGAGAGATGGTCGAAACGTTCATGGAGGGCAGGTCGAGTCAGTTCGACGAGTCCCTGGGCCGTTTCATGCACGACTTCTTCCAAGCCCGGATTGGTGAACTTGGCGCGGTTTCTGGCCTCGATACCGAAGGTCGAGCGGCCATGACCAAGTTCTTCGAAGAAATGCGAAACCGGATTTCGGATGAGGTCGTCCAAAAACTTGCGGGCTGGACCCAAGAGCGACATGTCGGTCCCATCATGTCCACGATCATGGCGATGCCAAAGGAGGAACTCGCGCTCATGGCGGAGGCGCTTGTGAACCTGACGGCGATCAAACTCCACTCGTCACCTTCCGCCGAGACCGTTGGAGGGCCGATCGATGTGGCGGTGATTTCCAAAGGGGACGGCTTTGTTTGGATCAAGCGAAAGCACTACTTTGAACCTGCGCTGAATCCGAATTTCATCCATAATTACTTTCGAGGAGGCGAACCATGCGAAGACTAGCCGAACCCACCGAGGCGCTTGAAAACTTGACGCTCGGCGATTATCGGGCGCTGACATGGGACCCCCCGTTTACCAAGAAGCCCGAGAACCCAGACCTTGCTCGAGCCTTGTTCGAGGAAATCCGCCGGAGACTGGAGCGCGGAGCTTCACAACCTGCCGAGGCAGAGGAGGAAAATGTCTCGGTTGAGATTGGGCCCCTCGTTTGCCGTCTTGCCCGTTGGGTCCGATAGTCGGGCGTTGGTAGGTTGTCGGGAGGCAACACCCCCTTCAAATACGTTCCCGTCCAGCTTCCTTCCACCGCCGCCACTTCCTCCGGAGTCCCCATCGCCACGACCTTTCCTCCCCAATTTCCGCCTTCGGGGCCGAGGTCGATCACCCAATTCGCCGTTTTGTCGGAGCGGAGCGGCGACCCCGATCATCGGGAAGCGCTTCGAAAGCCCCTCGGCCAGTCGCGACAGGTTGGGGACAGCCACCCAAGCCTAGGCTTATTCACGTTTTGGATTCACGAGAGGAGCGTCTTTCGCCGCTAGAACTTCGTGACCTCGTTCTCCTTGATTTCGATCTTGATCGTCCTCGTGCCGACCTTGACTTGATAGGTGCCTATCGGCAGCGCGATCGTCTCGCCGCCTTGAATCTCGCCGACGCGCCGGTCCTTTGAATCAAGGATGTGGAGCTGATTGGCGTACGGAGCTGTCGAATTCAGCGCGCCCATGAGGATCCGCGTGGAGTGCCCCGCCTTCACCGGGACTTTCTCAAGGAACGCCCCATTGATGGAAATGTCGTACTCGCCTTCCATCACGCCGTGCTCGCGCTTGAAGTTCTCCTTGTACTCGCTCACGTCGCGCTTTCCAGGAAGGTGAACGAAGATGTTCTGGTAGCCCGAACCCACCGCTTCGTGCCAGTTGGTGCGGATGAGGCCGAACCTGCCCTGAGCCTTGTCATCCGGTTCGACGACCCACGGATTGGCCGCCTTGTCTCCCCTTCTCGGGTTCTCCTTGGATGGCGGAAAGTTTGCGGTGTAGGCTTCTTCCTGAGACCTTCGCATCTCCTCCTTGAGATCTGGAATTGGCGTTGGGCGGATGAACGCTATCCTGTTGCCCTTCCAGCCGAGGCAGCTCTTGAATCGCTCTGCTGTTCCAACAGTCTTCAAGCCCGTTCCATCGCTCTTGATCACGCAAATGGCGCCAGCTGTGTTCGTGAAGGCGATCCATTCACCATCCCTAGAGAAGAAGGGAGCTCCGCGTGCATCGCTGACGTCACTTCCCGCTCCGTACGAGTCGAGTATCCACAGACGGTTGGAACTGACTGCGGCAGTCCTTACATGTTGCTGCGAAAAGTCGCCACCTTCGACTTGGACAAAGCTATCGGGGAGCTTGAACAAGTGGTTACCGAACCAACTGTGGTCGTCCCTCTCCCTGAAAGAGAGCATCACACACGGGGCCGCGGGGGGTCCCGGCGGAGAGGAGGCGTTCTGAAGGGACGAAACATAGACCGCCATCCCATCGCCCCACCAGGCACAAGTTGGCTGATCGTTATTGATGAACTGCAGGGAAGTTAAGTTTCCGTTGATTATCGTCCCGACAAAGGCGCCGCCTTGGTTTTTGACAAACGCGTACTTTGAGCCGTCATCGCTCAAACTCGGAGGGACAATCGTCGCGCCATTCATGGTCAACGGGCTCTCCGTCTTAGTCTGGAAATCATAGAGGAAGGCAGCGCCGGGCCCTTTGACGAATAGACCGCGCCACAACTTGCCGTCCTTCCATGCCAGTGACCGGATGCAAGGCACGTCCTCCGCCAGAATCTCCAAGTCCAAGCTGGTCATCTGCATCGTGCAGATCTGCCACGTCGGTTCCCTTTTTGCCTGCTGCGGACGCGGTTCGGTTGTGCCTGACCCGCCAAACGGCAGGGCGGCGGCGAGGATCAAACATAGCGTCTTCATTTTCTCCCTCCTAGTTTGTATTGTACGTCACGGCTGGGTGGCCCTCCTTCCACATGACCTCCGTGGGCGTCCCGAAAGCTCACCTGCCCCTTGGCGGCGTCAATGCGCCCCACCACGTCGGCGTGGCTCGAAAGCGCGGCAAAGGCAAGGGTGAGAACCGCTTCCACAAGGCTGCTCAGAGCAGCAAGGCGGCATGCCGTCACGATCGTTCGATTCGTGATCTTGGTCCTCGCGCCAATATGACCTAGTGTGTCAACACCAACATATCGGTTTGGCTCCAAGCCTCCGCAAGTAACCGGAGCCCCTTGCCTTTGTGCCGTGCCACCTCCCAAGAGCGGGCCGAGGCGCCGAGCTAAGAATGCAGCGACCTTAGGCCCGAGGTCGATCACCCAATCTGCAGTCTTGATCACATCCAGGTTGTGTTCGAGGACGATCATCGTGTTCCCCTGGTCCACCAAGCGGTGCAGGACCCCGAGCAGGTTCTTGACGTCCTCGAAGTGCAGCCCGGTCGTCGAAGCGCAGCGCAGATCCCGACCATCGGGAAGCGCTTCGAGAGCTCCTCCGCCAGCTTCACCCTTTGCGCCTCGCCGCCCGAGAGCGTCGTCGCCGGCTGGCCGAGCTTGATGTACCCCAGCCCGACGTCCACCAGCCGGCTGCCTGTGCCAGGCGCGGAGAAAAAAGTAAAAAAGTCGCTTCGAAACAGGGGGCAATTACGTCTCCTAGCCTGCCCACGCCACCCAGAATAGGAAGAGCCCGAGGGCCAATTGGCAGGGCAGAGGACCAGTATGAACTTGCATATCCTTTCTCCATCGACCAATACGTGGCGGAACCAAGGCGCGACCGCACAGTCGGCCGAGACGTATCGGCGCGTTCAAAGCGCAATCAATGCACATGCTTTCCCCGGGGGCTACAGCTATAAGCTTCACCTGCAGGGAAGTTACAAGAATTCCACGAACATCCGGGGCGACAGCGACGTCGATATCGTCGCCGTCCTCACGGGGAGCTTTGGACACGGGACCGAGGGGCTCCCCGAGCTCGAGAAGGCTGCGTTTCAGCGTGATTTCAGCAACAGCGACCACACACTCACCACCTTCAAGACCAATGTAATTCACGCACTTCGAGCTGCCTTCGAGAATCGAGTGACCGTCGCCAAGAAGTGCATCAACGTCGGTGGCGACGGGGAGCGACTCAACGCGGATGTTCTCGCCTGTCAGTCCTACCGTAAGTACAACTCCTACCGAACGCTATGGAGCAACGACTACGTGTCCGGCATCCGGTTCTGGATTGAATCGGAGCAACGGTGGGTCGTGAACTATCCCAAGCAGCACTATGAACGGGGCGTGGCGAAGAACGAGCGAGCCGGAGAAAACTACAGGCCGATGGTGCGGTTCGTAAAAAACGCTCGAAACTACCTCGTCGACCACGGGGAGTTAGGGAGTGGAATCGCTCCTTCCTATTTTGTAGAGGGCTGGCTATCCAACCTCCCCGACTGGGCGTTCACCGCGGACTCCAAGGAATCCTTTAAGCTGATTGTCGGCGCTCTGGCCCTCGACTTCAAGGAGGGCCGAATGGAACTGTACTCCTGTCAGAACGGCCAGACGCTGTTGTTCGGCCCGACTCCCGAGCAATGGGCTATCGAGTCGGCAATCGCGACATTGAGCGGGCTAATCAAGCTCCTTTAGACATAGATGCACTCATATCACGTCAGCCCCAGTCCCCTGCCGAGAATCCACCTGGCCGTCGCGATGTTTGCGCTCGGGGCGGCCTGGCTGCTGCATCTCACTCTCGCCAAAGTTTCTTTCCAGACGTGGTGGATCGAGACGCCGTCCGTCTTCGGGTTCTACATGCTCTTGCTGGAAGCTTGGGACCGCTGGCTATGGTGCATGCTGCCGCAGCGGAATTTCCTGTGCATCCCAAGGCTCGATGGGATCTACAGGGGCATTCTGAAGTCGTCCTTCGATCAGTTCCAGAAGGAGTACGAAGTGACGATCACGATCCACCAGGACGGCCGGTCGATTCGCGCGCGGTTGGAAACTGGTCAGTCTCACTCGGACAGCTCCTTTGCCTTGCTCGATGTATACAGGACGGGGGAGCGCGCGCTCACCTACCTTTACCGAAATGAACCGAATCCCGATGCCCCTGACACCATGCATATCCATTACGGCGTTTGCAGTCTTCAGTTTAGTGGCTCTCTCCCCGAGACCCTCAGCGGACACTACTGGTCGGGTCGCGATCGTAACAATCATGGGCTGATTGAAGTGCGACGCGTTTGAAGCTTCCGTGTCTTACAACACCACCGTCACCACATTGCTCGGCAGGGAATCGCCCGTGGCGTTCGAGGCCAACACCCGGAAGTCGTGCTCGACGCCGCGTTCCAAGCCCGTGAGGTTGATTTCGCTGTCGGTCGTGGTGACCTGCCACGCGCCCCAGTCCTCGGTCTGCTGGCCCTGAAGGGTCCGCTTCCGGCGCTGGACCTTGTAGAAGCTGACATGGCCGGGAGGAGCCGCTGGTTCCCCGCCGCCTTCCTCGCCGACTCCCGCGCTGCCGCCCGGCGCGGGCGCTTTCCAATCCAGGAAGCAATCGCCCGGACCTTGCACCACGGCCTCCAGATTCCTCGGCTGGCCAGGGATGTTGCTGGTGGGCGCATCGCGCGGCCCCCAACCGATGTGCACCAGATTCGGCGAATTCACGCCGTGGGTGGCGATCGCCAGGTTCAGCAGGCGGCGCTGCTCGTCGTCGCAGCCGTCGTAGCCCGCTTCTTCAGCGACGACCGCCGCCCGGAACTGGCCCTCCTCGTTCTGGCGCGTATTCTTGGCCGTGTTCTTTGTCGCGATCAGCGCGTTGAACGCGGTCAGCTCGAAGGGGTCGCCCACGCCGCTCGGGTAAAGCGCGGGATTGGCGGTGATTCCCGCGACGGTGGCACTGTAGAGAGCGTCCTTGTCGGACTTGCGCTTGGGATATTGCGGCACTTAGTCCTCCCGTTTGTCCTCCGGTCCCGATGCATCGGGACGAGTTCAGCTTGAGTTTGACAAAAACGCCTCGTTTTCCTGCTTCCCGAAGTCCGCTCCGACGCCTGCCAGGTTCAAAACCGCTTTGAAATCGTCGAAAGTGACTTCGCTTTCCTCGAGAGTGACCTTGATATCGTCGAGAGTGACCTTGATATCGTCGAGAGTGACCTTGATATCGTCGAGAGTGAAGTCACTCTTGTCGAGAGTGACGGTGATCTTGTCGGGAGTGAAGTCTCTTTCGTCGGGAGTGAGGTTGAGATCGCCGAGAGGGAACGGACTCTTGTCGAGAGTGAGCTTGACCTTGTCGGGAGTGAAGTGACTCTTGGGGAGAGGAAGCTTGATGTGGAGCGTTTCCGGTCGGGAATCGCCGGGTCATACGCGGTAATGAACCTCTTCGTCCAGGATTTCCTGGACAGTCACCGGGATGATCTCGAGATTCATTTCTCGCGCTGCGCGCTTGATCTCCCGTTCGGCATCAGAAGTAAAGCCGAAGGAGACGAAGAAGCCCTTGTCGCGCTTCTGCCGTTGCATCGCGGTTTCGAAGTTGTCGATGTCCGGCCTCCCGCCGCGCCGCGCAGGTTCCTTTGAAGGTGTTGCAAACGAGAAGATACGCCCGCCTTTCGAGGATTGTTGATCGTCTTTTAGCGATTGTGGATCGGCTTTCGCGGGGTGCGCCGCATTGCTTCACTTTCTACTCGTCATTCGTCTATACTTCCGTCGTGGCGAACCCTCAAGAACCCTCCATCCACCCGTTCGAACGGGAGCTCAGCGTTGCAGTAGAGGAAATCGAGCTTCTGCTTCGGGGGCATGGGCCAGCACCTTGGGCTCACTTCTACCTGAATCCGAGGCGTCTTCGGGGAAGTGACTTCCTTATGCGGTGGTCGCAGGGTGTCTGGAGCGAGGAGCGGCTCATTGAGGCCGTGAACGAGACGGGGAAGTTCTTCTGCTGTGCGTACGGGCCCAGCGGAACCGCGCCAGACGATGATGTTCAGGCTTACGAGCTTTACTTCGAGCGGCTCGAAGCGGCGGGGCTGGGGAACTTGAAAGGCCCGGATCTACTGGTGTTCGCGGGAGAAGTTCAGAAGGCTGTCGAGGGCATCATTGACTCGCTCGGAGGGATCCCAGAACTTCCCTTCACGCGCGAAGACGATCCTCGTATGCAGAAACTGCTTGCTCTTGCGATTGTTGCAGTTGAGTGCGAGAACAGCCTATGGCGTGCTCAGCAGATGCCGGGGTATGGCGTTGCCATGACTGCTCAGAAGTGGCTGAACGGCCAGCTTGGGATGAAGAAGACGGCCGTGCTCCCGACCGTGATCATCAAGGATGAAGACCTTTCGAGGCTTCAGGATTGGGAAAAGCAGAGTGGGCTTCCGATTCACATTTGGCACAGCTTCTATGACATGGCGTTCGGTATCACTCTGGCGAAAGCTTCGGCGCTCATCTCCAGAGGACAGATCGCAGCGAGCGAGCAGGAGTTTCAGGCCCCGGGCGGCGCGACCTCGCGGAAGAGCATTTACAAGATTTACTACCATCACGCCTATCCTCTTGGGATCGCGGTTCAAGAACCCTCTCTAAAGGCGAGAGCGATCACAGACAAGAACGGGCATATCCTCCCGTTTGTGGCGTTCGAAGGCGGCAAACTAGACATAAGCGCCGAAGCATTGGCAGTTTTAGAGGGGTGCCGCCGGTGAAGACCCGTGGCCGCACGAGACATCAGGCTTTGCCCGCTTCTGGCGCAGCAAGAGAAGCACTCCGTGAAAAGGGGCAGTTCTGGACCCCGGATTGGGTCGCGCGGGCCATGGTGCGATACGTTCTCGACGGAGGAAGCACAGTAGTATTCGATCCTGCTGTAGGTGAGGGCGCATTCCTTCGGGCTGCCAAGCTTGTCGCCGCCGAACTAAAGCGGCCCATTCGCCTCCATGGCACCGAGATCGACGCGGAGGTGTTACAGAAGGCGGGAACCAACGGGCTGAACTCGGACGATTTGAGTGAAGTTCGCATAAGCGACTTTCTCATGGAGACGATTTCAAACACGAGGCCTGCTCGCGAAGGACTGAGCGCGATCGTCGCCAATCCTCCATACATTCGACACCACCGAGTTCCCTGGGAGACGAAGACGATGCTGAAGGCATACGGTCGCTCCCTGATTGGAACTGCTCTTGATGGCCGCGCCGGATACCATATCTATTTTCTTCTTTGCGCTCTTCGCCGCCTCGCTCCGGGTGGCCGTCTCTGCTTCATCATGCCCGCTGACACAGTTGAAGGGGTGTTCTCCTCGACTCTTTGGGGCTGGATTGCGAGCGAGTACCGGTTGGACGCTGTGATCGCGTTCGCGCCTGACGCAACGCCGTTCCCAGGTGTCGACACGAATGCGGTTATCTTCATGATCCGAAACGAAAGGCCTACGCCAGAATTTTCGTGGGTGCGTTGCCTCAAGCCGGAAACATCCGACCTCTTCGATCTCGTGGGTTCGGGCTTTGTTGGGGGCGGCCCTTCGCTAGAACTTCACCAACGGACGATTGCGGAGGGATTATCAACGGGGCTTTCCCGCTCTCCACAAGCCGCCCACGACGGAGCATTCCTAAGCGACTACGCCAGAGTCATGCGGGGAATCGCGACGGGAGACAATGATTTCTTCTTCCTGACGCGGTCGCGAGCCGCCGAACTTGAGATTCCCAACGAGTTCCTTGTTTCGGCCATAGGACGCACGCGCGACTTGGTAGGAGACCGCGACGAGGTCACGAGCGCAACCATGATGGAGCTTGAGGAAGCTGGTCGTCCAACTCTGCTCTTTGCTCCGGATGGACGTGCGCTCTGGGATTTCCCGGAGCCGGTGCGACGCTACCTGGAACACGGGGAGAGCATTGGTGTAAGCACTCGGACGCTGATCGCCCAGCGCAATCCATGGTACAAGATGGAGTTTCGAGAGCCGCCGCCCTTCCTCTTTGCCTATCTCGGCCGTCGTAGTGCTCGGTTCATTCGCAACCGCGCACGGGTCGTTCCCTTAACAGGCTTTCTGTGCGTGTATCCGAAGACCGACGACCCCACCGTTCTTGAATTCCTCGAAGCCGTTCTGTCGGACCCGCGCACCGTTGCTAACCTTGCCCGTGTTGGCAAATCGTACGGCGACGGCGCAATCAAGGTTGAACCTAGAGCCCTCGATCGCCTCCCGCTTCCTGTCCCAGCCTTGAAGCGGACTGTCCCCGAGAAAGAGGTCGTCGAACAGGGCGTGCTTCTGCCCTTGTAGCGCACCTCCAGCGTTCCCACCTTCCGGACCCAGATCAATCACCCAGTCCGCCGTTTTGATCACGTCCAGGTTGTGCTAGATCACGATCATCGTGTTGCCCTGATCCACGAGGCGGTGCAGGACCCCCAGCAGGTTCTTGTTTCCGAAGCCCGAAGCAATCGGGAACGTCTTCAAAATGCAGCCCGGTCGCCGGCTCATCGAGCTAATCTTGTCTCAGTACCCCACCGAATAGCCGGCGACGAATCGAAACGGCGTCCGAGCGCCTGAAGGCGCGAAGACGTCGCTCTCGATCCCGACGTCCACGACTGAGCGCACGCCCGTTTGCCTTCGGATTCCCATTCCCACGGTCCCGGTCCAACCCTCGCCTCGCATCGGGCTTTGGGCCAGGGCGAACTGCGCGAGCATGGTGGTGTCGAAGCGGCGCGGGAAGCCCACTGGGGCGCTGTAGCCCACGACGGCTGCGATCGTGGAGCGGCGCTCGCCTGAGCCGGGCTTCGCGGCCCAATTCACGTCCAGGTTGAGATGGAGCTTGTCATACTGGCGGAGGGTCCTCGTCATGATCCCGCGCAGCCGCGTCCTTACGCCCTCTTCATCCCGGCCGGTGGGCGCCTCGACGTCTACTCGATAGGCGAGCGCCGGGGCATTGCCGATCTCGCGCTGGAACCCGTGAAAGTAGCTCAGGGCGACGTTGCCGACGTCGAAACGGTTGGAGCGGCCGTCGGTTCCTCCGCCCGCCGCCGGCTCGACGGAGATGCCGACGTCTCGGTTCGGAGCAAAGCCGTACTTGAACTCCATGTGGGCCTCATACCGGGCCGAGCGCTTCTTCGGCAGCCCAAGGCCGAAGCCGACTTCCCACGACCTTTCGCCAAAGGCGATGCTGAAGGCGTCGTCGAACCTGAGGGACCTGCCGAATTCGAGGTTGTTGTGGTCGATGGCGTTTGCCGCAGGGCTGATCAGCAGCCCAATCACGGCAAGCGCCCCATAAAGGGCGAAGCGCCTCAACTCCCTTCTCCTTTCGCGGGGGGCGGTGGCGGAGCCGGCTTGTAGGGGTTCGGCTTATCTATTTTCCTATAGGTTTCCGGGGTCGGCTGGCCGAGCTGGGACCACTCCGCAAGAGAAAGCGGCTTCGCGTCTTTGTAGTCAGGGTTGTCTGCGACGAACTTTCGGAACGCCTCGGCCGACGTGAACGCTCTTGACCAAGACGAACACTCCGGGTGATCGGCAAGGACCTCGAGAAACACGACGTTCGACAGGCTCGACTTCCAGTTGCCTTCTTCGTCCGAGATGAGAACGAGGGTCGTTTTCGGGTCCTCGGTCGACGCTCGGATGATGGCGCGTCCCGGAGTTTCGGTGGCCATGTCTCGAGCACAGAGCAGGCAGCGAACCAGCATGGTCCAGCCGTTCGCGCTCACGGTGGCTCCCCAACGTTCGCCTTCGGGAAGAGCGATCGAGCAGTGGCCGCACTCGTCCATGCGCATCCATCCCATGCCGGGCATGTACATCATCTCCTCGTCGCCGCCCTTCATGATGCCCATGCCGGGCATTCCCATGGGGTAGCGATGATCGTGCAAGGTTCCCGGCTCTCCTTCGCCCGGCTTGCAACCTTTGTGCGTAGAAGCCAACACCATCCACATAGCGCGCTTTATTTGGCGCTCCTTCTCGGCGAGGGGGATCCAATCGCTGGTCAGGATGTCGTTCACCATGTCGTGCAGCATGTGCAGGTTGTCGAAGCTGTTGGCCATTTCTGGAAAACGCTTAGAGAACCTTGGGCTGCTCTCGCCCATCATGGGCATGAAGTCGCGGTCGGTCTTGTAGAGCTCGACTTGGTGGTAGCGTTCGCCGACGACGTCGTACTGCGGCAATTGCGTCTCCGTCGGAACGTGCCAAAGCATGTCGTACATTGTCGTTTGGAGCCAGTGATAGCCCCAGAAGAGGCCGTTCACCTTCGGATAGTTCTTTCGAAAGTGGCCGCTATAGGGCTGGCCGTCGAGGTACTCCATGTTCATGGGCAGGCCCGTGATCGTAAATGGCGCTCTCTCGTTGTAGAACTTCCAGAGGCGCTCGATTTCGGCATCCTTTTGCTGCCAACTAAGCCGAGGATCGATCATCAGGTCGACGGTCTGCGCGTGAAGGATGTGGGACCAGTCGAAAAGCTTCTCCAGGTAGCCATATAGCCTTCCCATCGTCGGCGAGATCGCCGCCTCGTCCGGCATCAGCTTCGGCGGGTGGTTGAGCACCCAGTTGATTCGGTCGAATGTCTTCGAATCGAGCGTCGCCGCTTTCCCGGTCACCATGTCCTCGTAAGCCATGGCGTGACCTGTTGCGACCGCGTTCAGGTCGTAAGCCAGCTTCGGAATGCGGTAGACCGCGAAGTTGTAAGGTGCGGGCTTATAGAATATGTGATCCGCCGTTTTGTTGCCAATCCAGGCAGGCAGCTCAGAGGGCGGTGCTTCAAGCGGAGCCCTGCTTTCTGGGTTCATTCCGCCGTGGCCGGCGTGGCCTTGAGGTACGGCGCTTGCCGCAAGCGCAAGCGCCGCGAGAACCAATTGCGTTCTGTTCATGTCGCGTTCTCCTTGGGTAGGGTTCGGTTAGTTCGAGGTGAGCATGACGGGGCTTTCACGCATGCGTGAAAGCCCCGTGCGGCGCTAGCCGGCGGGCTTGAGCGCATTCTTGACGAAGTCTCCCATCGTCGTCGCCTTGAACTCGTGCACTCCGTTCTTATGAGCGTACGTTTCCAATGCCGCTTGGGAGGTGAACGCCCGCGAAAGCAGCGAGCAATCGGCATGCTTCTTAAAGGCGTTTAGAAACACGGTTCCTTCCGGCGCGCTCCAATTCGCGGCGGTTCGCTTGAGGACGATGGGTTCGCCCTTCTTTTCGCTCGGCGCCAAGACTACAAGGTCACCCTTGTAGCGCTTGGAGTCCGCGATGGCGCAGAACACGCAGCGGTACTCGATCTTCTTGTTGCCGTATTTCAGCACCACCTCGTTGTCCTGCTCCTTCGTGTTCTGAAGCAACTTGAGCTTGCAGAACGGGCAATCGGCATCGTGGGCCATTGCCGGAGTTCCCAGCATCATCGTGCCGGTTCCGACAAGCGCCATGACCGCCAAGAGGGCGATTCGGGTGAATCCCGAGTTGTGTTTTCTTAGGTTCATTCGTTCATCTCCTTGTGGGTGATCTCGTTTCGTCGCTTGACCTACCACCAGCTTCGGTGGCCATACCTTCTGTGGTCTTGATAAGCGTGTCGTTCCGCGGCTCGATGGTCGCGATAGGCATGCGCTTCGCGATCGATGTGACGCCGGGATGCGCCAAAGTACAAGTCTTGGTAGAGGTGGTCGCGGTAAGCGTGGTCCTCGGCAAGACTATGGTCCCGGTACGCGTGGCTTTCCCGGGCCCGATGGCCGTAATAGCCAGAATCTTGGCCGTAGCCAAAGACGTAACCGAAGCTCGCGCCGTGGCCTCCTGAACCGATGCGAATGGAAGTGCCCCCGCGAGAGTGGCCGTGGTGGCCTTGCGCGGAAGCGAGGGATGGAAGAGCCAGCACGGCGCTTGCGACAAGCGTCGCTGCAAGAACTCTGAGGGTTGTCGTCTGTTGCATGTTTCTCTCCGTTTGTCTTTTCAGTGGCCACCGCTGTGGCCGCCGTGATGTCCGTGATGCCAGCCGATGTGGGTTCCGTGCGAGCCCGTATGCCAGCCGTAGTGCCAGCCGTGGCCGCCAAAGCCGTATCCCCACGATCGGTAACGATAATAGGGGCTGGCTTGGCTGAGCCTGGCTTGGGCCTCTCGGGCGGCGCGCCAACGGCGCGCCGCGGACTCGTCCACGGGCGCTGCCATAAACTCTGAAAGTGTCCAGCCGAGCAACTGCTTGGCGCCATTGTCGGGGGCCAGACGAAGCTCGTCCCTTCGAACTTGGGCCAGTTCCTTTTGATAGTCGCGAAGAAGCTTTGCGGCCTCCTTCTGCGCATTGTCCAAGGCTTTCGAGATGCGCTTGAGCGTCGCTTGCCGATCTTCGTCCCTAGCCTTTTCTCCCTTCTTGGCGAGCTTGGCCTCTTCGTCGAATCGGACTCCCGAGACATAGTCCCAAAGCTGATCGAGCCGGGTGGCCTGCTCGTCGGTGAGCATCAGCAGCTGGACAGACGACTTCGGATGGGACGTTTGCTGGGCCGACAAGACCGCCGCCAGGAGCGGGGTCGTCAACACGAGCGCAACGGCGACGAACCTGGTGGTTCTCATTTTCATTCCCTCCAATTCATCATTCGTGGGAGTGGCCGCCCTCGCCCGAAAGCCCGGCTTTGCCGCTCGCTTCTTTGGGCAGCGCGCCCTCGGGGTAAAGAGGCGGAATGGCATCAATTGCGGCGTCCATCTGCTTGGCAAGGTCCAGGACCTTCTCGCCGTTGCCGGCATCGCCGGCCTCATCGAGGTCGGCCGCGAGTTGGGCAATGTGTTTGACGTGGGCCTTGACGCTATCGAGATTCTCCGCAGAGAGGGTCTTTGAAGCGTCGGCGAGCAAGTAAGCCTCGTCCCTGATGCCGAAGGCCGCTTCGTGAACGGACTTCCATTTGCCGTCCTTGACGACGTCGTCGAATGTGGCCTTGGCGGCAAGAACCTTGCCCCAGACTTGGGCCGCTTCTTTGAATTCGGGGCTCGCCGTCCCGGAAGTGCCGGCCGCATTCGGATGGTCATCGCCACAACCGAGAAGGGCCGCAACCAGAACAAGCGCGGCGCAGAGCACGAAGAATCTGACTAAGTTCATTTTCTTTTCACCATTCCTGAGATCAAGTCCCGTAAACGAGGTCCGCTCCGAAGTGACCCGCAAACGCGACAAGCGCGGTTGCCAACAGCAGGAGCAAGAAATAGGCGAGGGACTCGTGGGCGCCCTTGCGGCGCCAAAGCACGGTCGCGGTCATAAGGACGGTCGCCGAAACGGCGAAAATGAAATGGAGGAGGGCGGTTCCCTGCCAGAGAAAGCCGTTTCGGAAAAAGGCCAGCAGCCCTGTGCCCACCGCCAAGAAAGTACTCAGCGCGCCAAAAAGCACGCACCACCAGCCGGCTTGCCTCATCGGTTCGACTCTCCTTCGCCAGCCGACGAACTCCAATCCCGCGCCGAAAATGAAGAGCGCGATCGGAAAGTGCACGACGAGAGGATGAAGGGAGTGCTTCGGGAGCCAACTGTCAAGCCACGACTCTTTAGGAGGAGTGCTCGACTGAACGGATGGCGGATGCTTGTGGGCAATGCCGGAAGGCCGGCTCTCTGGGTCGCCGGGCATAAAGCCACGACGGATTTCGTCACCGTTCAGCCAGCCGTCGCCATCCGAATCCTTGTCCTCGAGGGAGGCGAGGATCGCGGGCGTGATCGTTTCCAAGCCTGCGGCCCGGGCGGCGGACCTTACGTCCCTTCCAAACGGATTGTGCGCGGGAACCTGCGTATGGCAGTTTTTGCACTCAGCCTTGAAGTTCGCGGAACCGGGCGCAAGTCGGTAGTATTTCTTGAACACCGCCCAATTGTCCGGCGTGGCCTGCGCAGGGACCGCCAGCACGACGAGAATCGGGAGCAACTCCAGTAACCGGAACCTCATTGCTGGTGTTTCCTTCCCTTTGTCGCGCACTGGCCGCACCCGCAGTCCGCTTTGCCTCCGCGCTGTCCGATTCCGAGCTTGCGGAGCATGATCCAGGCGACTGCGGCGACGGAGACCGTCACCAAGGCGGCGGCGCCAAGGGCTTCCATCTCAGCGACTCTCCGTTTTCCATGTAGGGCGCGTCGCGGAGGCGAGTCCTTGGCGGGGAAGCGGCCTCGATCGTGCCAACCTGCCGCATCCGGTAGGAAAACGGCGGTCGGCAAGCCGAGGGCCAAGCGTGTTATTCAATGTAGGTTCCTGTGCTTAAGTGGGGTCGTGCATGAAGGCCGAGAAACCGCATCGGCTACCAAGCCGGCGGTCTATGCACGAAGCACAGGAGGGGAGCGGTCTTTGACCGGGAGGCGCAGTGAATCCGTCGGCGGGCCGGAGTCATAACCGTGAAAGCCCTGATCCTCGATCGTGAAAAGCTCGAGATGAAGCTTAGGAGCGGGCTCGACGAACAGAAGCACGGGCAGCGTGGGAACGAATTGCGCGGCTGGAGCCGCAGGAATCGTCCCGTCGGCGGAGTTGAATGTGCATCCGCAACCGCAGGGACCGTCGTCGCCACACTTGCCGTCCTGTTCGTCAGAGTGGCCGGCGGGGCTCGCTTTACCCGGTCCGTGGTGGTCGCTTGGGGTTGCCGGTTTGTCCGCGTGGCCATGGGAGCCGAAGGAACAAGTCCCCATCGCGCAACCGATGGCGCAGGCGCAGGCGCCCAGCGACGGCGCGACAAGCGACGCCGCGAACAACCAGACGCACAGCAGACGGAGCGACTTTTGCCTCATCGGGGCCTACTTGATAAACGAGTATACATCCGCTGCGGTTCCAAAGGCAGAAAATTCAGGCTCTCGCGAGCACCCCCGTCAAATACTTCCCCGTCCAGCTGCCCTCGACCTCCGCCACGTCTTCCGGCGTTCCCATCGCCACGACTTTTCCGCCGCCGGTGCCTCCTTCCGGGCCGAGGTCGATCACCCAGTCCGCGGTCTTGATCACGTCCAGGTTGTGCTCGATCACGATCATCGTGTTCCCCTGGTCCACAAGCCTATGCAAAACCCCTAATAGATTGCGAACATCCTCGAAGTGCAGCCCAGTCGTCGGCTCGTCGAGGATGTAGACCGTCCGCCCGGTTGAGCGCTTCGAGAGCTCCTCCGCCAGCTTCACCCTTTGCGCCTCGCCGCCGGAGAGCGTCGTCGCCGGCTGGCCGAGCTTGATGTAGCCGAGCCCCACGTCCAGCAGCGTCGCCATCTTGCGGTGGATCTTCGGGATCGCGCTGAAGAACTCGGTCCCCTCCTCGACGGTCATCGCGAGCACATCGGCGATGTTCCTGCCCTTGTAGCGCACCTCCAGCGTCTCGCGGTTGTAGCGCCGGCCCTTGCAGACCTCGCACGGCACGTAGACGTCCGGCAGGAAGTGCATCTCGATCTTGATGATGCCGTCGCCCTTGCACGCCTCGCATCGCCCGCCCTTGACGTTGAAGCTGAATCGGCCGTTCTTGTAGCCGCGCATCTTGGCGTCGGGGGTCATGGCGAAGAGCTCACGGATCATGTCGAAGGTGCCGGTGTAGGTG
>Ga0187892_10005871_pt1 | contig 18817 bp, 12 predicted proteins | sample MA1701073metaG_FD_139345 | JGI IMG/M metagenome (GOLD analysis project Ga0187892, IMG submission 139345) | Bio-ooze microbial communities from a basaltic lava cave in the Kipuka Kanohina Cave System on the Island of Hawaii, USA - MA170107-3 metaG ...
GGAGGAGAGATCGGACTCGACGGTTCCTTCTCGGGTTCTCGCGGCGGCTTGGCGATCTCCAATTCCGGCTTCGGCGTCCGGTCGACTCGCTCCTTCATCTCACGTTCGATGTTCTCCCGCTCCGCCTTCAGGAGCGCCTGCTGCTCCCGCCGGTTCTGCTCGGCGGCGGAGTCCGTCGCTGCCGGGGGCGGCACGGCCAGCTCCCGCTCCTTCTGCCGGATCTCGCGCAGTCGCTCTTCCGCGCGCCTGAGATCCCCGTCCGCCCTCTCGGGGCGCGCTCCGGCAGCCTTCCCGGCCTCGTCCCGGCCCCCGACGCGAAGAGGCCGTGTTGGACCCGGGCTCGAGAGGGTGACGGCGAGCAGGAGGGCCGCCGCCAGGCCGGCCGCGGCAAAGGCGGGCAGAACAAAATTCCGGCCGCCCCCCAAGTGAGACCGCGCCGGGCGTTTCGACAACGACCGGACCGTGGGGCCCTTCCGGAGGCCGCCTTCGGAGAGCACGGCCTTCTGCCGTTCTACGGCAGCCACCTCCGCCAAGTGCCCGTGAAGGCGGCAGAGCGAGACCACCCTGTTCCGGCATTCTTCGTCTTCCGACAATTTCCGATTGAGGAACGCCCCTTCCTCAGGCGACGCCTGCCCGTCCAGGTAGCGCAGCACCAGGGCGGTGAAGGCCTCTTCGTCAGGCTCATTCATAGGCGATCCCTTCCCGGGACATTCGATGCTTCACGCAGGCCGCAAGAGCTCGATAAACGCGGCTCAGGGCCACGTACACCGTGTTCAGTTGCTGTCCAATTCTGTCCGCCAGCGCCTTCCCGCTCAGATTCTCTCCGTATCGAAGCTCGATCAGGCGGCGGGACTGGGGCGAGATGTTTCTGAGGCACTCACGAAGGGCGTCCGAGACGACCGGCCCGGCCACCCGGTCGGTCTCCGACCACCGACTTTCCAGGAGATCCAGAATCGATTCGTCGATGGCCTTAGGAGCGGACAGGCGTTGGCGCAGGGCGTTGAGCGCCTTGAATCGGGCAACCTGGCGCGCCCAGGCGGGGAATTCCTCGGCGCCCCCTAACGAGGTTCCCTTCCGAAAGACGACGACCGCGAGTTCTTGGAAGACGTCTTCGGCCTGGTGGGGATCGCCGACGATCAGGGCGATGTATCCCAGGAGCATGGCGCGGTGGGACATGAGAAGTTGAACCAGCCCGTCCTGATCGAGCGCCATTCGCGGCTTCTCCTGTCCCGATCCCGCCGGAAGGCGATGGCCCGAAGCGGTTCCCGGGGTCTTCATCCATTAGCCTATCTCCCGGGAGTGAAGAAACTGTACATCGATTGAGAGATGAAGCCTCGATGCCGAAGAAGGCCGGAGAGCGCGCGGGTTCACCGCCGCCGCGCGCGAATTGTCCCCAGGATCCCCAAGAGGAGCACGAACTCCATCCCGGTGGCCCCGCAGCTGCCGCTGTTCGACGAGCCGCCGCCCGAACCTGATGTCTGGACGGATCCGCCGACAGCCGCCGTCGTCAGCCGCGCGTCCGCCCAGTCGGCGTGGTCGCAGCCGAAATCGTCGCCCGCGTCCGTCACGACCAGCACCAGCTCCTGCCGGCCCGTGACGTCCACATCCACCGTCTGGGTGGGAGAGATGTACTTCATCACGCCGCTGTCGTAGAGGAGTTCTCCGTCCGCCCAGACCTGGAAGACCACCGAGCCGCACTGCCACGCGTCCATCTCGTCGTCCACCCCGATGTCTGAAATGAACCGCGTGTAACTTCCTCCCAGCCAGTACCGGACCTCCGAATAGGAATGGACCCCCAGCCCCTTGCCGTAAGAGACGCCGTTGAGCGTGATCGTCGTCCCGTCCCCCGCCCCGTCCTCCCCGTTGCTCGTGTCCCTCTCCACGGGACCCCACCCGTTCGTCTCATACGTCGGGGATAGGTCGCTCAGGTACACTCCCGACCCGCCGCCGTTCAAGACCAGGACGGAGTTGGACGTCGCCACCGACCGGTAGCCATTGTCCAGCAGGTATCGAAACTCGTACGTTCCGTCCGCGCCGGGCGCCGGCATCGTGACCGACCCGCTGTCCGACCCGTCGGCGTACCGGTAATCCAGGTAGCTCGTGTTGTCCGCGCCCACCGCATAGAGTCCAATCCAGTCGGTCGAGGAGCCCTGCCCTGCCGGCGTCGTCCAGCTCACCGTGAAGAGTTCGCCGGGCGCCGCCTGCGACGGGAAGGCCGCGAGAGAATAAGTGCCGCCTCCGCCGCCATCGACCACGTTGAATGTCACCGTCAGCGCGTTCCCCGCCGCGCCGCCGGCGTCGGATCCGGAATAGGGCGTGGCCGAGAGCGTCTGAGCTCCCAGGCCGGGCGTCCACGGGAAGTAATCACCCGTCCCGTTGTCGCCGCCCAAAGTATACGGCGCGCCGTTCTCGACGTGAACGTTTCCCTCGAAGACAAACCGGACGCTCCCGACGATCGCCGGCGACGTGTCGGCCCGAACGTTCAGATTCCGGGTCGGGAGAGCCGCCAGGTCGACGGTGTCGCCGTTCGCCAGGGGTCCGATGTCCCGGTCCGAATCGGCGTCGACGAGCGTAAAGCCGGTGACGGCGATCGTCCCGCCCCCTCCGGGGGTCGCGAGCTCCCTGAATTTGGCGTAGACGGTCGGGTCGTCCGCGGCGCCGAAGAACGAGAAGGGGTAGAACTGGTTGAGGGTATGGTGCATGAGACCCCACGACGTCCCGAGGTCCGCGCAGGTCTGGGCCGCCCACGCCCCCTCCGCCCCGAGCTTCGTGTCTTCGTTCACCACCACGGGCTTGCCGAAGGACCGGTAGTAGGCGATCTGGCCGGGGAATTCCGAGAGCGGGACGTCGTTCTGGTGGACCAGGATGTAGTCGCACGCCGCGGCGACCGAGGGGCTGAAGGCGGTGAACCACGTGCTCGTCGAGACCAGCAACCCCGGGTACGTCTGGTGGGCCAGGTCGATGAGGGATACCTGGCCGCTGTCGGTGTACAGCACGGGATGGTCGTAGATGCCCGGCATCGGATACTCGTTGGCGATTTCCAGGACGACGTTCGTGAAGCCGCTGTCCCGGATCCAATTCACCGCGTTGACCACGCCCGCGCGGACCGCCGTCTCATCGCGCAGAGCCTGATCTTGACCGAAGTAGAAGAGTCCGAGAATCACTGCTACTCCGTTCTGATCGCAAGCACGGATGACCCGGGCGACCCGGTTCATGGTCGAACTCCGGAGGGACCCGTCCGATTCGAAGGCCGAGTTGTGGACCGCCAGGTCCGCGTTCAGCCAGCCTTGATACGTGCCCGGGTGTCCGCCCTGCAGGTTCAGGGTAAAGGCGCGAACGCCGTGCGCCGCGTAGTCCGGAATCTGCGCGATGAACTCGTCGGCGTTGGCCTCCGGATCGAAGTCCGTTCGGTTCCGGTCCTCGAAGGTGGCGTTCACCATCCGCACGTTCATCAACAGCCCTTCCGCGGGCGCCCCGGGGTACGTCACGCCGCCGGTGAGGGCCCAGCGGCCCCCGACGATCGACACTCGGGTAGCCCCGGCGCAGGCTCCCGAAGCCCGGTCCGGGTCCCACGACATCACCAAAACCACGAGCCCCAACGTCGCAGCCACCCTGTGGGCAGACTCTGAGCGCGCCATGAATCACCTCCGATTTCCTGCCGCTCGCCCGCCGGTTTACCGCCGGGCCGGACCGAAACTTTGCGGGTCCGGCCGGTCCCGTTGTGTCGTTGAGAGCCAGATCGCGTCGATCCGGAGCGGCGTTTCGGCCGCGTGCATCAGGAGGGTCTGTCGTCCCGACGCGTCGAACCGGACCGATACGGGGGTCGGCGTCGATCCCGTATCGTGCTGACCCCCCGACCACCAATAGCCTTCGTGCTCCGCGAAACCTCCGAAGACGCACAGCTCGTCCGAATACTGAGGCCAGTCCCCCGGACGGTTCACGAATCGCCCGCGCGAGACCTGAATCATGACCGCGTCATGCAATTCCCGGTCCTTCCCCGTCCACCGGCAGGCGCCCCGGACCCACACGAAGTACTCCTTGTTCGCCTCCGCCTGAAACGTGAAGGCGACCCAGGACCGGCTCTTCCCCTTCGCAAACCACTCCTGCCGGGCGCGGATCCCCGCTTGTACCTCTTCAGGCGATTTCGCCGGAGATCGGGGAGGCAGGTTGGCCGTCTCGAGGGCCTCGAGCGACTCGCCGGAGAGGGTCTTCTCATCCTTGACCCGCCGCCATTCCTGGCCGAACCGCGTTCCGTCGACGGACGCGAGGACAATCTCCTCGATGGGCAGGAGCCTGGGGGCCAGGTCGATCCCGGTGGCCGCCACGGCGAAATGTCCGCTCGCGACCTCTACGGCCTTCCCGTCCGAGACTCGTTTCAGCCGCACTTTACCTTCCGTCACCTCCAGCCGGGTCGAGGTCGCGTCGACCGTGAGCCGGAGCGTCGTCCCCAGGACCGTGGCCTCCCCTTGCGGCGTCGTGAAGACGAGGGGCTTCCCCGCCGGTTGCTTGACGACTTCGGCCGACAGCGTTCCCTTCTGGAGCTGGATCCGCTTTCCCGCGCCGTTCGCGAATTCCTTGACCCTCGTATCCGGGCCGGAGTCGATCCGCGTCCCGTCCGGGAACTTCAGCACCGCCCGGGCCGCCGTGCCGACCTCCAGCCCCTGTCCGGAGAGGATGACTTCCCCGACCTTGGCCGGCACGTTCCCCACCGCGGTCAGGACCGTTACGCCGCCCTCGACCCGCTCAAGAGTTGCGAAAGCCGGCGTCGTGGCTGCCGGGACGGGAGTCGTCGAGGGATTTTCCGGTGATTTGGGCTTGCGTTCCGGCTCCGGGACCGGGCGCGGCGCCGGCTTCAGCGATTCCGTCGACTTCGGCGCGGGCTCCTCCTCCTTCGGTTCCCGAGGCTTGGGCGGGGTCGCGGGCGGGATGACTTTCGGCTCCGGTTGAGGCGGCGTCGGGGCGGGCTCGACATCCTTTGGCGCGCGCGCGGATTCCGACGGCCGCGCCGGCCGGCTGGACGGCGAGGGGCTTGAAACGATCAGGGCCGCGATCCCGATCAGGACGCAGGCGGCGACCGCCGCGGGCACGGCCCAGCCCGGTCGGACGTACCGCTTCGCCCGCCGACCCTTCTTGGCGCCCACGCGGGCGAGGACCGTGCGGACGTGGGACTCCGTTTCCGGAAGGCCGGAACGGAGAGCGCTCAGGAGGGGGGCGACCTTCGATTCCGGGTCCGAGGCCGCAGTCAGCGCGTAGCGGATTCGCGATTCCTGCTGCCACAGCTCGAGCGCCTCGCCGGCGAGCTTCGGGTCCGACTCGAGGGCGCCGGCCAGTTCCACTTGTCCGGCTTCGTCCAACCCTTGTTCCATAAGCAGGGCCAGGAGTTCCTGCAGCCGCTCCTTCTGCACTTTCATTCTCCCGGCCTCACAGCGGCCGCACCTGCAGCTTCCCCTGGACGCACCCGCGCAGGGCGCGGCGCAGGCGCATGAGCGCATTGCGGACCGCCGATCCGCCGCAGCCCAGGCGGACGGCGATCTTGTCGGAGCTCAGACGGTCCACGTAGAACCACTGAAGCAGCTTCGAACCATCCTCGGACTGTTCCTTCAGGCATTCGCGAAGCGCGCGGATGCCGTCGGCGGCAGGACGTTCCTCGTCCGTCGAGAGCTCCACCCGCCGGAGGAGGGCGAGTTCCGCATAGGCCCGCCGCTCGCGGGTCGCCTTCTGGCGGGCGCGGAGCTCCTCGTGGATGACGTTTCGGGCGATGCCGCGGAGCCACGGCCAGAACGGTTGACCCGGCTCATAGTGCGGGAGCTTCCGGAAGGCGCGGGTGAAGATCTCCTGGGCGACCTCGTCAACCTTGTCTACGCCGGGGAAGGTGGTCCCCACGAAGTTGGCGACGGCGACCCAGTAGCCCCGGACGATCGCGCCGAACGAATCCAGGTCGCCGGCCAGAACTCGCTGGATCCTCAGGCCCAGGTCCGTGGGCTCCATGGCGGTCATCAGCTAAATATTGACCGCCACGGAGCCGCTGCCACACGAAAAACGCGATCAACGCAAGAGAGACTTGCGACGGCAGGTGCGAACGATGCACAGGATCCCCAGGAGCACCGGCACCTCCATGCCCGTGGCCCCGCAACGGCCGAGGCGGGACGAGCCGGCCGAAGAGGATCCCTGGACGGATCCGGCGACGGCCCCACCGCTCGACACCGTGATCGGGTTGGAAGTCGCCGCCGACTGGTATCCGTCATTGAGGAGATAACGGAACTCGTACGTTCCGTCGGCGTCCGGAGCCGGCATCGTCACCGTACCGCTGTCCGCCCCGTTGGCGTACCGCCAGTCCAGGTAGCTGACGTTGTCCGCTCCGACGGCATAGAGCCCGATCCAATCGATTGAAGAGCCTTGCCCCGCGGGCGTCGTCCAATCCACCGTCAGGGTTTCGCCGGGAAACGCCTGAGACGGACTAGCCCAGAGCGTGTATCCGCCCACGCCTCCGCCGACGATAACGAAGTTCGACGTGACCACGGACTGGTAGCCGTTGTTCAGCAAGTACCGGAATTCGTACGTCCCGTCGGCCGCGGGCGCCGGCATCGTCACCGACCCGGCGTCCGCCCCGCTTGCGTACCGCCAGTCGAGGTAGCTATAGTTGTCCGCCCCGACGGCATAGAGTCCGATCCAGTCGGTCGACGAGCCTTGTCCCGCGGGAGTCGTCCAGCTCACCGAGATCGAATCGCCGGGCGCCGCCGACCCGGGACTGGCCGAGAGGGAGTACTGGCCTCCGCCTCCACCGGAGGCCTGCAGGATCAGAACCGCGTCCTCCCAGCCGCCCGGAGTGGAGAACGTCTGCGTGCCGCTGTTGGGGAACGTCCCGATGAACGACGTCCCGCCGTCGGTCGGGCTGTACCAGGACGCGTCCACGGCGGACCCACTGCTGACTGTGTCCATGCGGACGGAGACGGTCGTCGAACTGCTCAAGTAGACGAGGGCCCCGTCCCCATCCACGGAACGCGCCGCCGCGTTGAGCGTCGTGCCCCACCCCTCGCCCCACTCGAAGACTGACTGATCCGGGACGTACCTCCACCACGGCCGGGAGGCGAACAAGTTGCGGGCGATCGTCATGTGGCCCGCCGACGCCGTGGTAAGGGCGGCTTTCCAGTCTCCCGTCTCCCCGAAGCCCCAGATCGCGATGTTGCCGTTCACGTAGTAGCCGCCGGCCAGGAACGCCCAATACGCCTGCTTGCGCATCTCCAGGGCGCCGCCCAGCCCAGCCCATTCCTCATAGAGCCCTTCGCCGATTCCCGTGGGCTTCGTTGGAAAAAGCGCCCGGTCGGCCGTGATGGAGGGATGGACCTGGTCGTACGAGATGTGCGTCTCGATCATGTTGAAGTCCAACCAGGACGACGTGTGGAACCAGGTGGAAGAATGGCCGTAGGTGTGGAAGGTCATCAGCGCCTGGCCGCCCGTTCCTTCCTCGATGCCTTGCGCCATCTCGTCCCAGATCGCCGCCTCGCCGCCCGAGTCGATGGGGTTATCCCACCCCAGGACCCAGAGGACGTTCGAGCGATTGCTGTAGCGCGCGCCGATCCACCGGCCGTACGTCCGCGCGTTGGACGTGTTGACGTAGCGGAACCCGCCGTCATCTCCTCCGACCGCATAAGCCACGAGCGCGACGGTCAGACCGTAGGCCGCAGCCGTGTCGATCATGTAGTCGATGTGGTCCCAGTAGTCGTACCCGGAATGAGTGTTGGGCTGGGTGATGTCGTCATTGACGAACGGCCACTCTCCGTACGCGTTCGCCTTCGGGTACTCCGCCAGGTGGCCCCGGAAGGCGGAGGCCAGGACGACCGAAAACCCCTGGCTGGCCCGCGTGCTGAAGTAGAGGTCCATGTCGGACTGGTTCAGCATGTGGTTCATGCGCGTGGCGGTATCCCCCAGGAAAAAGAACGGGTTCCCGCCGCCGTCCACGAGGTAGCGGCCGGAAGGGTCGACCTGGAGCGAGGGCGCCGCGGCGCCCCGGCTTCCCGCGAAAAGGGTACCGCACCCCAGGAGGAGCGTCAGAAACGCCGTCAGTCGACAGGCAGACCCTGAGCGCGACATGTCAACCTCCTTGATCTATGGCGCAAACCTGATCGCGCAAGAGCGACCGGAACGCGAAAGGATCAGGATCATCCCCAGAACCAAAACTCCTTCCATGCCCGTCGCACCGCAACCGCTGCCGTTCGACGAGCCGCCCGAGGGCGCTCTCTGGACGGACCCCGCGACCGCCCCCGCCGTCAGCCGCGCGTCCGCCCAGTCGGCGTGGTCGCAGCCGAAATCGTCGCCCCCGTCCGTCACCACCAGCACCAACTCCTGCCGGCCCGTCACGTCCACGTCCACCGTCTGCGTGGGCGAGTCGTACGCCATCACCCCGCTGTCGTAGAGAAGTTCCCCGTCCGCCCACACCTGGAAGACCACCGAGCCGCACTGCCAGACGTCCATCTCGTCGTCGAGGCCGATGTCCGAGATGAACCGCGCGTAGCTACCTCCCAGCCAGTAGCGGAGCTCCGAATAGGAATGGACTCCCAGCCCCTTGCCGTAGGAGACGCCGTTCAGCGTCATCGTCGCCCCGTCCCCCGCCCCGTCCTCGCCGTTGCTCGTGTCCCGCTCCACCGGCCCCCACCCGCTCGTGGCGTACGTCCACGAAAGATCGCTCAGGTACACCCCCGACCCTCCCCCGTTCAAGACCAGGACGGAGTTGGACGTCGCCGCGGACTGGTACCCGTTGTCCAGAAGGTAGCGGAACTCGTACGTCCCGGGCGCGCCGGGCGCCTGCATCGTGACGGACCCGCTGTCCGCCCCGCTGGCGTATCGGTAATCCAGGTAGCTCGAGTTGTCCGTCCCCGCCGCGTAGAGCCCGATCCAATCCGTGGAAGACCCCTGCCCGGCGGGCGTCGTCCAGCTCACCGTGAAGAGTTCGCCGGGCGCCGCCTGCGACGGGTAGGCCGAGAGGTCGTACTGGCCCGTGCTCCCGCCGACCGTCACCGCGTTCGAGGTCGCTACGGACTGGTACCCGTTGTTCAGCAGGTACCGGAACTCGTACGTCCCGGCCGCGCCGGGGGCCGGCATCGTGACCGACCCATTGTCCGCCCCGTTCGCATACCGGAAATCGAGGTGACTGGAATTGTCCGCGCCCACCGCGTAGAGCCCGATCCAATCCGTGGAGGAACCCTGCCCCGCGGGCGTGGCCCAGCTCACGGTAACCGTTTCACCGGGCGCCGCCGAAGAGGGACTGGCCGAAAGGGAGTAGGGGCCGGGGCCGCCCCCGGAAGCCTGCAGGATCAGGACCGCATCCTCCCAGCCGCCGGGAGTGGAGAACGATTGCGTGCCGCTGTTCGGGAACGTCCCGATGAATGTCGTCCCGCCGTCCGTCGGGCTATACCACGACGCGTCCACCGCGGAGCCGCTGTTGACCCTGTCCATGCGGACGGAAACGGTCGTCGAACTGCTCAAGTAGGCGATGACCCCATCGCCGTCGACCGAGCGCGCCGCCGCGTTCACCGTGGTGCCCCAGCTCTCGCCCCATTCGAAAACCGACTGGTCCGGCACGTACCTCCACCACGGCCGGGAGGCGAACAGGTTTCGCACGTGCCTCATCTGCCAGGCCGCGGTCGACTGGAGAGCGGACCTCCAGTCTCCGGTGTCACCGAATCCCCAGATCGTCAGGTTCCCGGAGATGTGGTACCCGCCCGCCAGGTAGCACCAGTACGCCTGCTTCCGCATCTCCAGGGTCGACGTATCCGTCCCGTTCTCGTAGGGCCCTTCCCCCATGCCGGTGGGCTTCGGGGGCCAGAGGTTGTAGTCTCCGGCGATTCCGGGATGGATGTCCCCCAGAGTGGCCTGGACCATGTTGAAATCCAGCCACGGCGCATTATGGAACCACTGAGAAGAGCTGCCGGGCCCGGTTACGGGCCACTTTATGGAGGTGTGAAACGTAATCAGCGCGCTGCTCCCGGCTCCGTCCTTGATGCCCTGGCCCATCTCATTCCAGATCGTGTCCTCCCCCGCGGCGTCCAGGGGGTTGTCCCAACCGAGCACCCACACGATGTTGGGCCGGTTGCCGTACCGCTGCCCGATCCACCGGCCGTACGTGTAGGCGTTCGAGGCATTCAGGTAGCGGAACCCCCCCTGAGTCAGCGTTCCCTCGGCGGTCCACCCGATCGCGAACGCCACCAGGGCCACGGTCAGTCCGTACGATCCGGCCGTGTCGATCATGTAGTCGATGTGGTCCCAGTAGTCGTAACCGCCGTGGATATTGGGCCGCGTGATGTCGTCGTTCACGAACGGCCACTCGCCGTAGGCGTTCGTCTTCGGGTACTCGGCGTCATGACCCCGGAAGGCGGAAGCCAGGACGACCGAGAATCCCTGGCTGGCGCGCGTCCTGAAGTAGAGGTCCATGTCGGACTGGTCCAGCATGTGGTTCATCCGCGTCGCGGTGTCGCCCAGGAAGAAGAAGGGATTCCCGCCGAGGTCGACGAAGTAGCGCCCCGAACCGTCGACCCGAAGGGATCCGGCCGCGGTCGCCGGACTTCCCGCGGAAAGCGACCCGCACGCCAGGACGAGCCCCAGGAGCGCCGCCAGGCGATAGGCAGACCCTGAGCGGACCATGAGATTCCTCCCTTTGTTTGGCTGCGCCCCTACTTGATTGCCGGAGCCGGCTGTTCGTCGGCCGGGCGTGTTTTCTGCGTGGCCGAAAGCCAGACGGCGTCAATTCGCACGGGGGTTTCGATCGCGAACATCCGGAGTTTCTGCGGGCCGGGCCGGTTGAAGCGCACGGTCACGGCCGGCGTCTGCTCGAAATGATCGCCCGCCCGGCAGACCCAGGTGTAGCCCGCCCGGGCCCCGAACCCGCTGACATAGACCCGGTCGCTCCCGCCGGGGACGTTCGGGATCAGGAACTGGTCGCTCAACGTGCTGCCGGGCACCTCGATCGCTACCCCGTCGTGCAGTTCGCGATCTTTCGCCGCCGTGCACCGGCCTCGAACCCAAAGCTGATAGGTCGTGTCGGCGTCGGCGATGAAGGCGAATTCCACAAACCCCAGCGAGTTCCCCTTGAGAAGCGAAAGAGACTGATCGAAACTCCGGACCGCCGACGCTTCAAGCGCCTTGCGGGTCGAGGCCTGGTCGTCGGGCACGAGCGCCCAGTCCCTGCCCGCGCGGAGGGCCTTCGATGGCAAAAGAACGATCTCGCTGATCGGCAGAGCCTTCTCGACGAGCGGCAGGCCGGCGGCCGCCACGGCGAAGTGTCCGTGCGCGACCTCCACGGCCTGCCCGTCCGAGAGCCGCTTCAGGCGCACCCTGCCCTCGGTCACCTCGAGGCGCGTCGCATCGGCCTCGATGAGAATCCTGAGCGTCGTCCCCAGCACCGTCGCCTCGGCGTGCGGCGTCGTGAACACCATGGACTTCCCCGGGACCTGCCGGGTCACGTCGGCAACGAGCGCCCCCCCCTCGAGGTGCAGACGCTTGGGCTGAACATCCCGGACACGGGTCTCGGGGTCGAGCCTCACCCGCGTGCCGTCCGGGAATTCCACGACGGCCCGGCTTCCCGCCGCCGTCTCGAGTCCCTCGCCGGCCAGGACGGCTTGGCCGGGGCCGGCGCGGACCTTCCCCAGGCGCACGTCCCCCTCCATTTCCCGCACCGTCGCCACCGTCGCTTTCGTGTCCGGCAGCGACTGGGGCGGGGCGTCGGACTTTCCGGGTTCCTCGCGTCTCTCTTCGACCTTCCGGGGTCCGCCCGGCTTCGGCGCCCGTTCGATCGCCGCCTTCATGTCGAGCTCGATCCGCTCGCGCTCTGCCCGCAACCGCGCCCGCTCCTCCTCGCGCTTGCGGTCCGCCTCGGGGTCGGGAGCGGCGGCGACGGGCCGCGGCGCGGCCAGCTCCTCCTCTTTCTGCCGGATCTCGCAGAGCCGCTCTTCGGCGCGGCGGATCTCGTGGTCGACCGTCGAGGGCTTCGGGGCCGTCTTGCCCCCCGGAGGGAGCGCGACGAGGACGGCCAGCAAGAAAAGGACGGCCGCGGCGGCCGCGACAAGCCCCCACCGAGGGCCGCGCGCTCGGAAGTCGCGGAAGCGAGAGGACCGCCGGCGGGCGGGCTGCGCGGCGCCCACCTGCGAGGCGACCTGGACCAGCAGCGTGGTTTCGCGGACGTGCCGTACGAGCGCCTCCCCGACCGCGGGATCGTCCTTGAGGAGCTGCGCCAGGCGCAGCTCATCCTCGGGCGCCATCGACCCGGAGAGATATTTGTCGAACAGCTCTTCCTGCATGGTTACGGCCCCTTCACCGCCAGGCGGAACGACATGCAGTCGCGGAGCTGCTTGCGCAGTCGCGACAGCGCGAGGCGGACGGCGTTGACGGTACAGCGGTGCAGCACCGCCAGCTTCTCGCAGGGCACGGCGTTGCGGTAGAAATCCACCAGGAGGTCGAGCGATCGCTTTTTCAAGCCCGACATGCACTCCGTGAGCGCGCGCCGCTCGTCGACCATGCGGCCCGCGGACCCCTCGTCCAGGTGCTTGGCGAATTCCTGGTCGACCAGCGAGAGGAGGTTGTTCCGCTCCACCGCCTCTTCGCGGCCCCGCCGGCGCAGCAGGTTGAGGACCTCGAACCGCACCATCTGGCGGACCCAGAGGAAGAGGTTCCCTTCCGGCTTGTAGTCGTGCCATTTCCGCACGAGGGTCAGGTAGGATTCCTGGACGGCGTCCTGCGCGAGCGACCAGTCGCGAGAAAGCCCGTAGGCGTAACCGACGAGCGCGTCCTGGTACTTGAAGGCCGCGCGCAAGACTTCGTCCTGGGTCAGCTCGCTCATGACAGTAAGTATCCGCACGCCGCGCCGCGGGATGTCGCTTTTTCTATTTTTTTCTGGACGCGACCGGGCCGGCCCCTAAGATGATTCGGGCAAGGCGAGTTCGAGGGGGAACGTGAAGAAGACGTTCACCACAGAGACACGGAGGACACGGAGAAGAACGGCGTCCGGGTGCGATTTGAACAAGTTTTTCTCCGTGCGCTCTGTGTCTCTGTGGTGAAATCCTTTTCGCGTTTCCGTTAGGACCGACTTGGCGTCCTGTGCGACCGGGGGATCGAGCGAAGAGGGAGGGACCCATGGATTCATCCCCGGCGCAGAAGCTCGCGCTCGTCTTCAGCGGTGGCGGCGCCAAGGGCGCCTTCGGCGTCGGCGTCCTCCGCGGCCTACTGACTTACGCCCCCGACCTGAAGTGGGACATCGTCTCGGGCACGAGCACCGGGGCGCTCATCACGTCGCTGGCCTCCCTGCACTTCAACGACCCCGCGGCCGTGACGGACTTGGAACGGCTGTACCGCACGGTCCGCCGGAAGCACATCGTGCGCCCCAACGTCCATTGGTACAACCTGCTTTGCCTCCTGTGCAGGCTTCCGCGAGGCTGGTACAACGCCAAGCCCCTGCGCGAGCTGATCCGGAAGAACCTCCCTCGGGAACGTCTCGAGCGGCTGCGAAACTCTCCGGTCGCGGCGATCGTCAACGCGGTGAGCCTCCAGACCGGCGACCTTATCCTCTGCACCCAGCCGCCGCACGAAGCCGCCATGCGGACCTGGTTTGAGGATCGGGCGAGGCGGCGCCGACGGCCCGTCCGCGTGAGGTTCCTGCCGTTCGAGGATTTCCCCAAAGCGATGCTCGCCTCGGCCGCGATCCCGGGGGCGATCGAGCCCGTCCCCGACAGCCGGACCGTGGAAGGCCGTCGGTTGCGCGAAGAGCTCGTCGACGGCGGCGTCATCGACATCGCGCCGCTTCGGGCGGCCCTCGCGGCCGGGGCGACCCATGTCGTCGTGGTCCTGATGTCGCCCCTCCAGCCGCCTCCCGAAGAACGACCGTTCGACACGCTCGTCAAGGTGGCCTTCCGCTCGATCGACCTCCTGACCGACGAAGTCCTCCGGGGCGACGTGGCCGGGGCGCGGGAGGTCAACCGACTGCGCCGCATGGCGGCCGGCCTGCTGACGGATCGGAAGGATTTCGAAAGCCGGTTCGGGGGCGAGAACGCCAAGGCGCTCGAGCAGCTTGCGGAACGCCGCGCGGTCGAGGTCGCGGTCATCGAGCCGCCCAAGCTGATGGGCGACACCCTGGACTTCGATACCGAGGTTCCCGCAGGCTGGCCCGGCGTCCTGGGCGAGGACCGGCCGCTCCCCATCATGGAAGCCCGCTACCAGTGCGGCATCAAGGTCGGGGTGAAGGCCGTCCAGAACGACCCCGACCTCAAGAACCTCCTGGACCGGTTCCGGCCGACTCCGTCAACGGCCCCTGCGCTCGCGCCCGAGCCCCGCCCTCTGGGCCCGGCTTAGTGCCGGATGTTGCAAAAGACCCCGGGGTCTTTTGCAACATAGGCCTAGACTTTCGGCTCCCAGCCGGGCTCGTATTCGCGCTTCCAGAGCTTCATGGCGTCGGCGTCGTCGAGGATCTTGCCGTCCTTCGGGTCGCAGCGCAGGGCGCGGCCGGTGCGCTGGGCGATGTTCCCGAGGTGGCAGAGGAGCGTACTCTTGTGGCCCTCCTCGATCTCGGAGTTGAGCTTCGCGTTGTTCCGGACGGCGTCGAGGAAGTTGGCGAAGTGGAGGTCGTCGCTCCCCGGCCCGGCGACCTTCTTGACTTCCTTGTTGTTCTTGTCGTAGACGACGTAGCCGCTGTTTTCGATCGACAGGGTCCCCTCGGTGCCGTGGAAACTGATGTAGGGTCCGAGCCCGAGGCCGCGGTTGCAGCTCAGGCCCTCCCACGTGATCCGCCGGTTGCCCTCGAACTCGTAACTCACCACGTGCGTGTCGGGAGTCTCCTGGTCGTCGTCGAAGGCGTAGCGCCCACCCGAGGAGACCACCCGGATCGGGTAATCCACGCCGACGCCCCACCGCGAAAGATCGATGGAGTGGACGCCGTTATTTCCGAGCTCGCCGTTCCCCCAGTGCCAGAACCAGTGCCAGTTGTAGTGGAGGATGTTGTCCTTGAACGGGCGGCGCGGCGCGGGACCCTGCCAGAGCTCGAAGTCAAGGCCCTCGGGGACCGGGGCCGCCTTGCCCCGGCCGATGGAGGGGCGGACGTTGGCGTAGACGCTTCGGGAGAAATAGACCTTCCCGATCACGCCCTTGCGGAGCTCGTCGATCGCCTCGATGATCTTGGGCGAGCTGCGGCGCTGGTTGCCCATCTGGACGTGGCGCTTGTGCTTGCGGGCCGCGGCGACCATCATCTCGCCTTCCCACGGGTTGTGACTGCAGGGCTTCTCCACGTAGACGTGCTTCCCGGCGGCGCACGCCAGGATCGCCGCGGGGGCGTGCCAGTGGTTCCCCGCTCCGATCACGAGCACGTCGACGCTCTTGTTGTCCAGGATCCGGCGAAAGTCGGTGACGGTGCCGACCTTGCGGTCGTGCACCTTGCCGACCACCGCGGCGGCGGCCTCGGCGCGCTTCCGGTCCACGTCGCAGACGGTCGCGACCTCGACGCCGTCGAGCGACTCGAACCCCTTGGCGAGCTGCGTCCCGCGCCCGCCCGTCCCCATGACCCCGACGACCACCGTCTGCTGGTTGGGGCTCCGTCCGGCGGCCGCCCACCGGGGCAGCGCGAGGCTCGCGGCGGCGGCGGCGACAAACTCCCTGCGGTTCACTGTCATCCTGTTTCTCCTGGGAAGATATCTTATGGTACAGCCGGGAAGGACCGGAAGCGGAGGAGGAAGACCGCGCCCGCGCCTTCATGAGCGCTTATCTACCATTTGGTATTCGGCGCGCTTCGGAGGGGCTAAGAGGCAGGAGACCGCTGATTCGGTCATGTTCCCGGGCCGGAAGTCCCGAGCGCAGCCATTTCCATACCAGCTTCGTGCGGTCCAGAATTCCCATTCGGCCGAACTTGGGTGACGTGACGAACAGGTCCAAGTGGTCTTTGTATCCTCGGTCTTCGACGCGGACCAGGGCGTCACACCCGAACTCTTGCCGGTGATTCTGCCGGACGACGCGCTCTATTTTCTTTTTCACGTCAGCCTTGGGCTTCGGAGCAACACGAGCAACCATGATCTCACCTTCCTGACCGCGTCGAGGAACTTTCTGGCTTGGTGTCGGCCGACGGGCACAACACCGTATCTCATCGTAACATCCCAAAGAAGCGTGATCAATGTCATGGCCTCGTTCACCTCACGGTTCTGGGGAAGCTTCAGAGGTGCGCGAAGCCACGCAACATCGAGGAGCCTGTCCAAATCGTGATGCCAGTGCTCCCTTGGAAGTTCAATCTGACGCAGTCGCCGGAGGACACCAGCTTTCAGGAGACATTCAATGACATAGCCTCCGACGTAGATCGCCCCGCCCCACCGTCCCGCCTTGATGAGCGCGCGGGCATCTTTGTAGCGGTCATTGTTCGCCTGGACGAACGCGGCTCTCACATCCTTTCTTATCGGCGCTCGAAGGCTCGCCGCTCAAGGACCCTGAGCGCGGGACGTAAGCAACCTTCAAACGATGGCGGGTCCGAAAGCGCCCATGTTCGACGATTACTGCTCGCGCGGTCAGAAGAAGAGAAATACACCCAGCGCGGCGACCTCCCGGTCGTAGTCGAAGGGGTCCAGGGTCGAGGCGTTCCGCTCGGCCTCGAGCTCCAGGAAGACGTGAAGCGCGTCGAGGATCGGGTACGAAAGCGTGACCCGGGCCCCGAGCCGGCGGTCCTCTCGGGTGCGGCCGAGGACGCGGTCGGCCTCCTCGTGAAAGCGCCAGCGAGAAAAACCCTCGACCTTCGCGGTGAGAACCTCCCAGAACCGGAAGTGGAGCCCCAGAGTGAACCGGTGCTCGAAGAACGACTGGTCGTCCGCGTCGGCCGATTCGTGGTCGAGCTCGTAGCGGAGCGTCGCGCGCGTCCACGGGCCGGCGACCCCGTCGAGCTGCCCTTCGAGGAATCCTCCGACGTCGGTCGAGTCGAGAAACTCCAGCTCCCCGTCCCGAAAATCCTTCGCCATGAAGGCGAGCCCGCCGCGGAAAAGGAGGCGCGGGAATGCTTCGTACCGAAGGGCCCCCTTGAGGCCCCCTCGCCGGAACAGGGACTCGCGGTCGAGATAGAAAAGTTCGCCGTGCGCCGAGGTCTCCAGGGACAAGGACCTGCCCAGGGGAGTCGCGCTTTCGAGCGCGGCGAGCACGGCGTCGAGGTTGGACTCGCCGAGGTCGGCGTACGTGACGTCCAGGAGGCTCAGGCGCGCCGTCAGCCGGTCGGCGTCGGCGAGCCGGAGCGAGCCCGTCGCGAAGCTCGTGAGGAAGACGTCTCCCTCCTCCGTGCGCGTGCTCACCGACGTTTCGGGCAGGCGAAGGACGTTCGAGTCGTATCCGGCTTTCTCGTAAAAAAGCACGGACCAGGGCTTCTCTTTGGGAGGCGGGACCGTCGGAACCGCCGGCTGCTTCTGTTGCTCCAGGAGGTCCTGCACGCGGCTCTTGAGTTCCGGGTCCTGCCCGCGCGCCAGGACCCACCGCCAATCCTCCTGGGCTTCGGCCTGGCGTCCCTGCCGCTGCCGGGCCAGTCCCCGGTGGAACCGCGCCAGCTCCTCCCACCGCGAAGGGCTTTCCAGGAGGCGGGAAAAAGACGCTTCGGCGGCCGCGTCCTTCTTCAGCTCGAGGCGGGACACCGCGAGATAGTAAAGGGCGTCGGCGTCGTCCTTCCGCGCCTCGAGGGCGTGGCCGAAATGTTTTTCCGCCAGCCCGTGGTGGCCGGCGCGGTGCGCGGAATAGGCGAGCTGGTAGTGGACCTTGTAATCTTCGAGGCCGAGGCTGAGCGATTGCGCGTAGGCGCCGACCGCGTCGCCGTAGCGCTCCTGGGCCGCGCGCGCGTAGCCCAGGTAAAACCACCCTACCGCGTCGCTCTCGTTTTTCTGGATGATCGCGTGGGCCAGTCGCTCAACTTCGGCGTAGTTCTTCGCGGAGAGGGCCCGGCGGAGCTCCTCCTGGGCAGAAATCCGGGGGTCCTGGGCGGCAAGCCACCCAAGACCCCCGGCTAGACTGCACCAGAACGTGACGAGGACGGCCATTACGCGGCGCCGGGCGCCCTACGGGCGGAAGAGCTGCGCGAGCTGGCGCGCGAGGTCCAGCGCCTGCTGGAGCTGGCCGGCCTGCTGCGCCTGCTGGGCCGCCGCGAGCGCCTGCTGCGCCGCCTGGAGCGCCTGATTCCCCTGATTCTGGCACGCCTCCAGCGCCTTCGCAAGCGCCTCCTGCGCGGCTCTCGCCGCGGCGTCGATCGCCGCCTGACCCGCGCCGGCCCCTCTCTGCAGCGCGGCCGCGGCCCGGGTCAACGCCTCCTGCGCCCTCGCCTTCTGCTCGGGCGTCAGGTTCGGATTGTTGGCGACGGCCTCCTGCGCCCTCCGGATGGCCTCCGCGCCGGCGGCCGTGCCCCGGGCGAGCGCGTCGGTGGCGCGCGCCTGAGCGTCCCGCACGGCCTGCTGCGCCTCCTCGATTCCTTTGCACGGCAGGTCGGGCAGCTGGGGCGGGGCGTTCTGGGCGTACGCCGTCAGCGTCGCCGCCAGGACGGCGGCGCACGTGAGCATCGCGTGCTTCATTCTCATTCCCTCCAAAGGACCCATAAGCATCATTCCCGCGGACCCATATGGGGTTCCGTCGATAAGTTGACGCCGGAGCGCCGATTTAACGGGAAATCGGTGGGGACACCACGTATAGAGTTGTGCATAATGGGGAGCGACCCATGGACGATCAGGCTCGGCTGTCGGAGTTCCCGAACGAAGTCTCGGACGACGCCTTCCGCGAGATCGCGGTCCATTACGCGCCGCTGGTGTATTCGGCGGCGAAGGACCGGGTGCGCGACCATCAC